>Ga0316197_10001989_pt1 | contig 14565 bp, 15 predicted proteins | sample OudBiesiAoxic_MG_FD_204939 | JGI IMG/M metagenome (GOLD analysis project Ga0316197, IMG submission 204939) | Coastal sediment microbial communities from Oude Bieten Haven, Netherlands - site A oxic | ecosystem: Environmental > Aquatic > Marine > Coastal > Sediment | place: Netherlands...
GCGCGTTAGCTATACTGGCGATCTGGGCTACGAGATTTACTGCGATGCACTGGACCAACGCGCACTTTGGCAGATGCTTTGGTCCGCAGGGCAGCAACACGGAATGGTGCCTTTCGGGATGCGCGCTATGATGTCGCTGCGTCTGGACCGCTTTTTCGGCAGCTGGATGTCGGAGTATTCGCCAGACTACACGCCTGCAGAAACCGGTTTGGATCGCTTTATAAGTTGGAAGAAAAAAGTAGCGTTTATTGGCAGGGCGGCGGCAGAGGCCGAACGCACCTCTGGAGCGGCCCGTAAGCTCGTCAACTTTGAAGTCGATGTACTTGATGCTGATGTGCAGGGTTACGAGCCAATCTGGGTCAATGGCAAGGTCGTGGGCTTTTGTACCTCAGGCGGCTATGCGCACCACAGTCAGGCATCACTTGCCATAGGTTTTTTGCCAAGCGCGATGATAGACAGCACCGAAACAGTCCAGATAGAGATATTGGGAGAAATGCGCCCAGCAAAAGTGGTTCACACCCCAACGTTCGACCCTGACGGCGCGCGCATGCGCGGCTGAGGCTTTCGCGGCATCATACGATGGTTTATCACCGCGCCATGAAGACGCCGCAACCTATAACAGATCTGCCAATTATTCTGCTGGCTGCCGGTCAATCGTCCCGTATGCGCGGGCGTGACAAACTTCTGGAAAAGATAGACGGCGTGACGCTCCTGCGCTTGCAGGTCCGCCGTGCGCGCGCAGCCACGGCGGGCCTCGTGTTGGTCGCTTTGCCATCTGCCCCACATCCGCGGTATTCGGCGATCGACGGCTACGATGTCACCCCCGTGAGCGTGCCGGACGCCGCCTCAGGAATGACTGCAAGTCTGCGCCGCGCGCTTCAGGCTTTACCGACAAAAACACCTGCCGTGATGATCCTGCTCGCTGATCTGCCAGAGCTTGAGACGGAAGACTTGGCAGCTGTCTTCGAAGCAGTCGATCTGGACACAGATACGGTGGTCTGGCGTGGCGTAACCTCGGGCGGTGCATTCGGGCATCCTCTTGTTGTGCGCTCAAAGCTGTTTTGTCCCTTGATGCAGCTTACAGGCGACACGGGTGGTGCAGATGTCATTGGTCAGCATCGCAACAAAACGGTGGCGGTCCCCCTGCCCGGCAACCGCGCCTTGCGCGATCTGGACACGCCCGAAGAGTGGGCGGCGTGGCGGGCTGCACGAAACACATCAGGTGAAAATTAAAACGGGGAGCAAAGCTCCCCGTTTTGGTGTCTACGCATCAAAGGCGACGCGTAGGGCTGCATAATCGTAAAGTTGGATATTGTCTTTAACTTCGTGTCAGAAGTTCTGCCTCATAGCGTTTGAGCGATCGGCGTGCCGCATGATACCCTGAGACGCCGGCAGGTGTTTGCAGGTCTGGAAACAAGGTTTGAATTTCAGTGCGTTGCGCTTGACCGACACCTTTAAGACTGTAGTCCCCAGGCTGAAAGCTTTCTGTCCATGACCCGTTGGACAAGATCACTTCATGTTGTTCGAACATGACATGAATGTACGTCGCCCAGCGTGGTGACACGATATCGATGCCTTCAAGTGCTGTCAGATGTTTCGCTGCCACCAAGACTTCGCTCTCCTCAAAATAGAGCGCGGTTCTATCGTTCGCAACAAGAACACGGTGATTAGGGCTTAGCCACATGTCCTGCTCGGGCAATCCGTTTCCGAGCGCCCCTTTGGCGATCCTTACCGGTTTGAGTTTGGGGTTAGCGTCCAGCTCGGCCCCACGCACGCCACGCGCCCCGGCCCAGCAAATTTCCTGAATGCCGTTGTCGCGGGTAATGACCCGATCACCGGGCTGCAGGTCTTCGATCAAGCGCTCGCCCTCAGGCGTCGCGATCAATGTGCCGGGTGTAAAGCAAATCGGGATGATCTTCTCGATTTCGGTGAACTCTAGCGTGCCGGTCTCGTTACCATCTTTATCGAAATACGTTACAAATCCGTCTTCGCGGTCGTCTGAGGTATAGGTAATGCGGGTTGTTCCGCCATTGGCGCTGCCGCGCAGATCCAACGTGTCAAAGTCGTCTCCGCCGTCGCCGCCGTCGACCGTGTCGCCAGCACTCACCAGCCCGATGAAATCACGATCATCGCCGCCCGAGATTGAATCGGCACCACCGGATGTCTTGAACAACGGATCAAGAAGGCGGCCGCCAAGAAGCGTGTCATTGCCCTGACCGCCTTCAAGCGTGTCGTTACCGGATCCACCGCTCAGCAGGTCGGAACCAAGGCCACCATCCACCGAGTCGTCGCCACCAACGCCAAAGTAGTTGTTCTCAAAATCGCCAAAGAGGGCGTCGTCACCTTCTTGGCCAAACAAGGTATCATCGCCCGACTGACCGGTGACAAAGTCGTGACCACTGCCAGCATCCACGATGTCGTTGCCGTTTGCCGCAAACACGATGTCGTTGCCAGCGCCTGCGCGCACGTCGTCATCATCGCCGACGCGCCCCGGTAAAATGGCATCATCGTTATCAATCAAATCGCCATCGGGATCGCCCGTGTAATTGATATCGATCAGGTCATTCCCGGCAGTACCATCCACAAAACCATCCGGTTGCGTTGGTGGCGGGGTTGGCCCGCCTACACCACCACCATTCGGATTTGCGGTATTCAGAACGGCTACATATTCCAGTTCGCCTTCGAAAAACTTGGTATTGGCGTTCTGGTTCACTTCTCGTGCGCCAAACGTGAAGTTTTCACAGTCCTTGTCATCGGTCGCAAGCGACAGGCCAGTTTTGTCAAACGCGATTTCTTCGCGCGCGTCGGTTGTAAGGTTGACCACCGTCAGAGTGCCACCCGCGGCACTGTCGAAAGAATAAGTGACTTCGACGCGGTCGCCGTCAGCATAAAGGCCGTCGTGCGTTTCAATATCCAGGCGCGTACGCCCGTTGGTATGCAGGATTTCAATGCCACCTTTGCCATTTTCGGCAATTGCGAAGTAGCCATCTTTCGATTTGTCGTTGAATTCACCGCGGTTCAGGATGACCGAAGATCCGCCGGTGGTGGCGCTTTCTGACGAAAAGACCACCTGGACTGTTGCTTCGTCGATGTCAAACGGGCGGTCGTCACCGCTGGTAGTGAAAAAATCCTTCTTACCGTCCAAAAAGAGGCTGCCGCCCGACGCCGTTGCGTCCCCGAACGTCTGCCCGTCTTGGGCAATACCATCCGCCAGACCGGTATCGTCGGTTTCCGCACCTGCTAGAAAATTCCAAAATCCAATCAGCGTATCCGCGTTTGGACCATCGCCAGTACCTGACATTACCATTCCTTACCCGTGTATCTCGCGATTTAAACGCAGCGAGCACACAAACAAATTTAACTCGTTCAGCCAGAAGGAATGGCGCAGCGCCACGTTCCAAGCGACCAAAGACCAAACACAAGGTCTGCTAAAAACTTACCTAAGCAACAGCTGCACAGAAAGTGAAACATGGCAAAAAAGCAGCAAGAATGGGGCCATTGGCAGTAATATGACCGCGTTTGCCACCTCAGAGAGCAGCGCTGCAAAAAGATTGTGTCCACACAGAGAACGAGGAAACAGCAAGATTTATATAAATTTTTCAGATACTTGCATCGAGCAAGCCCATTAAAGGACCACATGGCGCGCACAGGCGATTAAACGCGAGACTGGAAACAATCAGTCATTTAAAGAAAATGCAAAACTCGAAGCCAAATTTGAGAAACACGCCATGCTTCGCTGGATATTGCGCAACAGTGAAACAGGAAAATGAAAGACTGGTGCGGCTTCCGTAACAATCATCCTGCGGAGGAAACCGGAAAAAGAACGATTCTGCGGCGTAAATGCAGAATCATCGTCACACAATGTTGGTGTTGCCGTGGTACCCAAGGCCGGACTCGAACCGGCACGTCCGTTAGGACGGGGGATTTTGAATCCCCTGCGTCTACCATTCCGCCACTTGGGCAACGATAGCGACTTACCGCGTGGCAGCGGCTGCGGCAAGAGGCTTTTCACACTTTTCGTAATGCGGTGCTTGACCTGTCTGCGCGCCCGTGGTCTGCCCTCGGAAACAGACATGGAACGCGGCGCAATGCTCAGAAGACTGTACGATTGGATGCTTGGAATGGCGAACCACCCACATGCTTTGTGGGTGCTGGCTTTTGTGAGCTTTATCGAAAGCTCGGTCTTTCCCATTCCTCCTGATGTGCTGATGATCCCCATGATCCTCGCGCGGCCCTCGCGCGCATGGCTGATTGCAACGGTAGCGCTTTTTTCGTCGGTTTTGGGTGGCATGCTGGGGTACGCCATTGGCGCATTCGCATTTGAAACCATAGGCCAACCCGTCCTTGAAAGCCTTGGCAAAGGCGGCGCGATGGAGGCATTTAACACACGCTTCAACGACTTCGGGTTCTGGGCCGTTCTGACTGCCGGTGTAACGCCGTTTCCTTACAAGGTCATCACGATCATGTCGGGCTGGACCAGTATGCCACTTATGACCTTCATGTTGACGTCTATACTCGCGCGGGGTTTGCGGTTTTATCTTGTTGCTCTGCTTTTATGGAAATACGGAGAGCCGATCCGTGACTTTATCGAGCGTCGTCTGGGACTTATGTTCGTCCTGTTCGTCGTTCTCCTCTTTGGTGGTTTTGCGGTGTTAAAGTTTCTATGACCGGACGACAGGCACTCTTTCTGGCAACATTGGGGTCAGCGTTGTTGATGGCCGGGGCATATGGTTTCCAGCATATCGGTGGCATGGCTCCGTGCAAAATGTGCATCTGGCAGCGGTACCCACATGTGGCTGCAATTGCGATCGGTGGCATTGCGTTTGCCAGTGGTATGCGGTGGCTTGCCCTTTTTGGGGCTGCAGCCGCGGCAACCACATCAGCAATCGGTTTTTACCATGCAGGCGTCGAACAAAACTGGTGGGAGGGTCCATCGACCTGCAGTTCTGGCGCGATTGACAATATAAGCCCTGATGCTTTGCTCGACCAAATCCTGTCGGCCCCCTTGGTGCGCTGTGATGAAATCCCGTGGGAGATGTTTGGTATCAGCATGGCAGGATGGAATGGTCTGGTGTCTTTGGTGCTGGTGGCGCTTTGGCTTTTGGCATACCGGCGTGCCTAACCCGTTTTTCGCGTCGCCAAAAGTAGGCTTGTCTCGCTGGATGTAACCCCCTCCAACCGGCGCACGCGGAATAGTACGGCATCGAATTCTTCGAGTGTTTGGGTGCCAATCTCGACGATGACATCCCAGCGGCCATTCGTAGAATGTACCTGACGCATTTCCCGCATGGCAGAGAGTTGTCGAATAATGCGGTCGGTCCCCCGCCCTTCAATCGCGATCATCATCAACCCCCGCACCGGGTCGCGGACAAGGTCGTTTTTCAGAACCACAGAAAACCCGACGATCTCTCCGCTTTCCTGCAGCTTGGTCAGCCGCGACCGTACTGTCGCGCGCGACCAGCCCAACATTGACGCCAGTTGAGACAGCGTAGCACGGGCATCATGGCGCAGTACGCCAATCAATTTTTCGTCCATTTCGGTCATTTTACATGCCCACTTTGTCAATATAGCACGCATTATGCACGAATCGTAGACTTACTGATAGCTCATTATGGTGGATATACCGTAGTTCAACACAGTTGGCGGAGCATATCATGACACAACAGAACTGTATTTTAATCGGCGCGCCCGTTGACAGCGGCAAGCGCCGGCGCGGCTGCTTGATGGGGCCTGACGCGTATCGTACAGCAGATCTTGCCCGCGCGTTTCGTGAACTCGGGCACAGCGTTGAAGATCGCGGCAATACCGTACCCGCCCCTTTTTCTGCTAACCCGCACGAAAAGCTCTATGCGCTTGAAGAAACGATCGCATGGACCACCGCGCTCGCAGATGCAGCACAGGCCGGTTTGAAAGACGGGATGCCCGTGTTCATGGGTGGAGATCATGCGCTGTCCTTGGGCACGGTGCTGGGGGCAATGCGCCATGCCCAAGGCCTGAACCGCCCATTGTTTGTCCTGTGGCTGGATGCACATAGTGATTTTCATACACCTCAATCGACCGACAGCGGGAACCTGCACGGCACACCACTGGGCTATGTGACGGGTCGCCAGGGGTTTGATGGGTTCCCCGAAGTCACAACACCGCTGCCGGAAGAAAACATTGCAATCATTGGCTTGCGGTCCGTTGACGAAGCCGAACGCGCCGCCCTGCAGGACACGGCAATCCAGCGCGTCGACATGCGCGAGATTGACGAAACTGGTATAGCAAAACCGCTCGCTGCGTTTCTGGCAAGGGTGGCTGCTGCCAATGGTATGCTGCATGTTTCGCTGGATGTTGATTTCCTTGATCCTTCCGTGGCACCTGCCGTGGGCACAACCGTTCCGGGCGGTGCCACGGTGCGCGAAGGCCATCTGGTCATGGAGATGCTGCACGACAGCGGCCTGATGACTTCGCTTGATCTGGTAGAACTGAACCCTTTTCTGGATGAGCGCGGCCGCACGGCGCAGGTCATGGTCGACCTCGCTGCCTCTGCGATGGGCCGCCGTGTCTTTGACCGCCCCACCCGCGCATACGCTTAAGGAGTTTACCATGACGTCTTTGACACCTTCTGATAAAGCTTTGGTCCCGTTCGTTTCGGTGGATCATATGATGCAGCTTATCCACCATGTCGGGATTGAACCGATGCTGCGCGGCTTGACCGACTACATCGAAGCCGATTTCAAACGGTGGCAGCTCTTTGATAAGACGCCGCGTGTGGCAAGCCACTCAAAAGAAGGGGTAATCGAGCTTATGCCCACCTCGGATGGTGACGTTTACGGCTTTAAATACGTGAATGGTCACCCGAAAAATACTGCAGAAGGTTTGCAAACCGTGACCGCCTTTGGCCTGTTGGCAGATGTAGGGAGCGGATACCCGGTACTGTTGTCTGAAATGACGATGCTGACCGCCATGCGCACGGCTGCGACCTCTGCATTGGTCGCCCGCGTGTTGGCCCCTAAAAATGCGCGTATCATGGCAATGATCGGAAACGGTGCGCAGTCAGAGTTTCAAACGCTCGCGATGAAAGCGGTCTGCGGTATTGGCGAAGTACGTCTCTACGACACTGACCCCGCGGCCACGCGAAAGTGTGCGGAAAATCTGCAAGGGCACGGCGTTAAAACGGTAATCTGTTCAACCGCGGAAGAGGCGATTTTGGGCGCACAGATCATCACCACCTGCACGGCAGACAAGCAATGCGCGAAGATTTTGACCGACAACATGGTTGGTGCAGGGGTTCACATCAACGCCATCGGCGGCGACTGCCCCGGCAAGACGGAACTTGCGCCTGAAATTCTAAGCCGTTCGGACATCTTTGTGGAATACCCCGAGCAGACGCGCATCGAAGGCGAAATCCAGCAGTTGGCCCCAGATCATCCGGTTACGGAAATCTGGCAGGTTCTCAGCGGTGAGGCCGAAGGGCGCACATCGGACAAGCAAATAACACTCTTTGATTCCGTGGGATTCGCGATCGAGGATTTCAGCGCGCTACGCTACGTCCGCGATCATATCAAAGGGACACCGTTCTTTCATCCGCTTGACTTGTTGGCAGACCCCGATGACCCTCGAGATCTGTTTGGCATGCTCAAACGCGCAGGATGAGGCGACTTGGGGATCAGCCCAGCGGCTTTGTTACGTCGTGGCCGTAAATCCAGTTGAACTGGCGCATCATGGCGGTCGGTGCCAAGCTGCTGCCAACTGACAGCGCACGGTGCGCGGCCCACCTGACAGGCCCCGGTTGCAGATGGTATTTCCATGCATTGCCGGATGCCGCGGCAACGACTTTGGCAGCGCGGTTTTTGCGCATTTTCTGATAGTCCTCAAGGCTTTGCCCTGCTGTCACAACGCGCGCCAAGGTCCACGCATCTTCAAGCGCAAGGTTCGCGCCCTGCGCCAAAAACGGCAACGTCGGGTGGGCTGCATCGCCAAGCAAGACCGCACCACCTTTGACCCATGTCTCGGCGACGGGGTGGCGGAATAACCCCCAAAGGTGCACGCGTTCAACCTGCTCCAGAAGGTCGCGCACAGGCCCGCCAAAATCGCTGAATGCGGCCCGCAGATTGGTTGGGTCGTCTTGGTGGTGCCATCCTTCAGGGGCCCATACGTCACGTTCCTGCACCGCCACGATATTGGTTAGCGTGCCGCCGCGAAGCGGATAGCTGACGATGTGCCGCCCCGGACCCATGGTGACCGTGGCTTGGCGTGGCGGGTTATGCGCAGGGACCAAAGCCCGCCACGCAACCTGTCCGGTAAACATGGCTTGGCTTTCGCCGTTCACCACGGAGCGACCCACAGAATGCAAACCGTCACTGCATACAACAAGTTCAGCGCGCGCCTGCCCGCCGTCTTCGAAAGTCACTTCTGTAATGGCACCCGGCCGGATGCAAACAGCACGACGGCCCAATTCGATTGAGACATTCGCCTGTTTTGCCGTGCGCAGCAAAAGGGATACAATATCGGCGCGATGCACGAACAGGTAGCGCTGATCTTTTAGCCTCCGCAGATCTAATTGTGCCACGCGCCGGCCCTGACGATAATCCGACAAGACAACAGCTTCTGCCTGTACCGCACCGCCGCGATCCAGCGCGTTTTCCAGACCAAGCGCCCGGAGCACGGCAAGCCCGTTCGGGCTGACCTGAATACCGGCACCCACTTCCGAAATTTCCGAAGCCTGCTCGACCAGTGTGACCGCAACCCCTGCCCGCGCCAGTGATGAAGCTGCCGCGAGACCACCGATGCCGCCACCGATCACGATTGCATTTTTGGCCATGCTCTTCTCCCAAAAGAAAAGGCGCCAAAGCTATTGCCCGGCGCCCTTCTTATTTCGATCCGTCACCGCTCAGTCGTCGCGGTGCACTTTTTCGCGGCGCTCATGGCGTTCTTGTGCTTCAAGGCTCATGGTCGCGATCGGTCGCGCATCCAAACGCTTGAGCGAAATCTGCTCTCCGGTCACGGAGCAATATCCGAACTCGCCTTCATCGATACGGCGCAATGCGCTGTCGATTTTGCTGACTAGCTTGCGCTGCCGGTCGCGTGTGCGCAATTCAAGAGCGCGATCCGTTTCTTCCGATGCCCGGTCTGCAACATCGGGGATGTTGCGTGTCCCGTCTTGCAAGCCTTCGATGGTATCTTTGCTATCAGCCAGCAGGTCAGACCGCCAGTTCAGCAATTTACGTCTGAAGTATTCCAATTGCCGGTCATTCATGAACGGCTCATCTTCAGCCGGACGATAATCATCCGGCAAAAACATTTCTTGCTTCATTTGCTTTCCCTCAACGTGGCTTACGTCGCTCATACGTACCTTGTCCTTTGGCCAAGCCGCCCCTTGCGCAGCATCTACCCCAAGGTCTTGGAATTGTCACTACACAATCGGGAAGTTTTCTGCCTAAAAAGGCGTTAAGAAAAATACCGCAAAGGGTTGACACACACATGAAATTCCAAGGTACCGCCGACTACGTCGCTACAGATGATCTGACGATTGCCGTGAATGCCGCGGTGACGTTGGAACGGCCCCTTCTTGTCAAAGGCGAACCGGGTACCGGCAAGACCGAACTTGCCCGTCAGATCAGCAAGAGCCTTGGACTGGAAATGATCGAATGGAACATCAAATCCACCACGCGTGCGCAGCAAGGTTTGTATGAATACGACGCCGTCAGCCGTCTTCGGGATAGCCAGCTGGGAGAAGAGCGCGTTCACGACGTCAAGAATTACATCCGTAAGGGCAAACTCTGGCAGGCCTTTGAAGCGGGACAAAAGGTGGTCTTGCTGATTGATGAGATTGATAAAGCGGACATCGAGTTTCCCAACGATTTGCTGCAGGAACTCGATAAGATGGAATTCTATGTCTACGAGACTGGTGAAACAATCAGTGCACGTCATCGCCCGGTCGTTATCATCACCTCAAACAACGAAAAAGAATTGCCCGATGCCTTTTTGCGCCGGTGCTTTTTCCACTACATCCGGTTTCCTGAAATCGACACGCTGCGCAAGATCGTTGAGGTGCATCATCCCGGCATCAAGGAAACACTGCTGACGACTGCCCTGACGCAGTTTTATGAAATCCGTGAACAGGCAGGACTTAAGAAGAAGCCCTCGACGTCTGAGGTTCTGGACTGGCTGAAGCTGCTGCTGGCCGAAGATATGACGGCAGAAGACCTTAAAACATCAGGCGCGAATAGCCTGCCAAAGCTGCATGGCGCGTTGTTGAAGAACGAACAAGACGTGCATCTGTTTGAACGTCTCGCCTTTCTTGCACGCAGCGGCAGATAGTTTGTCTGGAATTTTCCGGAATTTGCTTCTAAGCTGATCTTAATCCGGTGCAGCAAGACTCCGGACTGAGAGCAGATTGAGACAGGCATAATTCATGACAACGTCAGGATCACTGATCGTGCGCCCTTTACGGGCATCAGATAAACCAGAGTGGGCGCGTCTATGGGAAGCCTACCTCGCCTATTACGAAACCTCCCGAGCGCAAGAAATATACGACATCTATTTTGACCGGTTGTTGGGTGATGACCCGCAAGACTATTCTTGCTTAATCGCTGAGGTTGAAGGCAAGCCAGTGGGGTTGACGCATTACCTCTTTCACCGCCATGGCTGGTCCGTCGAAAACACCTGCTATCTTCAAGATCTGTACGCGGACCCGCAGGTGCGTGGCCATGGTGTGGGGCGCGCGCTGATCGAAGCAGTCTATGATGCGGCGGACGAGGCCGGCGTGCCAAGCGTGTATTGGCTAACGCAGGACTTCAATACCACTGCACGGCAGCTTTACGACCGCATTGGCGTGAAAACACCTTTCATAAAGTATACCCGCGCATGAGCCGCGTCTGGATTCTGCCGCTTATTGTGGCGCTGAACGCCTGCGTTCCAGTGTCACACGGCGATCTGCCCTCGCGCACAATGATCGCCGAGACAACACTGCCCCCTATGAAGTCTTTCGCAGCAAGGGCACCGCAAGTCCAACGCACGCCAAACAACCATCTGGTAGAAGACTTTCTCGAGCTTTCGTTCGAGATGGAAAGCGGACGGCAGCTTGCTGTTTTGACGCGTTTCGAAGGGCCCATCTCACTGCGAGTCACAGGACGTTCTGCGCCTACGCTTAACGCTGACTTGCGCGGACTGCTTGCACGACTGAAAGCAGAGGCCGGTATCACCATCACACCGACACAAGACGCCGGTGCCAATATCACAATCGATTCTGTGTCACGCAAGGCCATTCAGCGTGTGTTGCCGCAGGCGGCGTGTTTTGTGGCGCCCAATGTGTCTTCTCTGTCCGAATTCAGAACCGCACGACGCAGCCCGAAAACAAACTGGGCCAACCTTCGGACGCGCGATCGACTGGCCATCATCATTCCCAACGACGCCAGCCCGCAAGAGGTCCGCGACTGTCTGCACGAAGAACTTGCTCAGGCTTTGGGGCCACTCAATGATCTGTATCGTTTGCCGAATTCTGTCTTCAACGATGACAACGTGCATACGGTACTCACAAGTTTCGATATGTTGATCCTGCGCGCGACTTACGCGCCAGAACTTTCGTCGGGCATGTCGCGGGACGCGGTGGCACAACGGCTTCCGGCCATTTTTGCACGTATCAATCCACGTGGCGGAGCGCGTGGGCCTGCGCGCGATACGTACACGCCGCAAGCCTATGTGACAGCAATCCAGACGGCACTGGGACCGGGATCAAGCTATACCAACAGACGCGCTGCAGCCGATCAGGCCCTGCGGATCGCCCTGGCAAATGGTTGGACGGATAGCCGGCGCGGATTTGCGCATTATGCGCGTGGGCGCGTTCTGCAGGCGTCAAACGGTGCCGCCGCCCAACAAGAATTTCAAAATGCTGACCGGGTGTATGCCCGATCCAACCAAACCCGCCTGCACCGGGCGTTTGTTGCAACACAATTGGGTGCCTACGCGCTCTCAACCGGCGATCCGGCGAAAGCGCGGGCGATTGTGACGCCGCACATCGCGCGGGCGCGCGACGCCCAAAACGCAGCTCTGTTGGCGACCCTGCAGCTTTTGCGCGCGGAAACGCTCAGCAGCGAAGGCCGTATTGCGGAAGCGAATGCGCTGCGGCTGGACAGTCTGGGGTGGGCACGGTACGGGTTTGGCGCTGATTGGGCGGTGGAGACGAAGGTCAATGAAATATCCGGACTGGCAGACCGCAGCCCCCCTGTCTGATCTGCGCAAACGCACTATTTGCTGGCCTGTAAAACCGGCACTGAAGAGGTCAGATGATTATTATTGTGGGCGCACTGCTTGGCGCAATCATAGGCGGCATGACCGCATATCGGCGCAAGGGCAATAAACTCGACATCGCGCAATATGCGGCGGGTTATGGAATGGCATTTACCATTGTTAGTATGATCCTCGCCGTTATTCTGGACCGTACAATTCTCTGAACGAGGTTCGCGATGTTCCTGCCCTTCTTTGAGGCTCTGCGCAGCAATAAGATCCCGGTGTCTTTGCGCGAGTTTCTGTCTTTCCTGGAGGCCATGCGCGCAAACCTTGTCACCTATGACGTCGAGGCGTTCTATTATCTCGCGCGCCTGACTTTGGTCAAAGACGAACGCAATATCGATAAATTCGACCGTGCATTCGCAACTGCGTTCTCTGGCCTTGAAAACATTTCTGCGGAACAAGTCATGGAAGCCGTCGACATTCCAAGCGAATGGCTCGAGAAAATGGCTGAAAAGCACCTGAGCGCCGAAGAAAAGGCCGAGATTGAAGCTTTAGGAGGCTTCGACAAGCTGATGGAAACGCTTAAGAAACGGCTTGAAGAACAGAAAGGCCGGCACCAAGGCGGGAATAAATGGGTTGGCACCGCAGGCACATCGCCTTTCGGCGCTTATGGCTACAATCCCGAAGGCGTGCGGATCGGGCAGGATAAATCCCGGCACCAACGCGCGGTTAAGGTGTGGGACAAACGCGAGTTCAAGAACCTCGACGACAACGTTGAGATCGGGACCCGTACAATCAAGGTCGCCCTGAAACGGCTACGGCGTTGGGCGCGCGACGGGGCACATGAAGAGCTTGATCTGAACGGTACGATCCGTGCGACGGCAGAACACGGCTACCTTGATGTCAAAACCCGGCCTGAACGCCGCAACGCGGTTAAGGTGCTTCTGTTTCTGGATGTGGGTGGTTCAATGGATCCGCACGTCAAAGTCGTCGAGGAATTGTTTTCTGCGGCACGCGCTGAATTTAAACACCTTGAGTACTATTATTTCCACAACTGCATCTACGAGGGACTTTGGCGCGACAATCGCCGTCGTTGGGATGCGCAGATTCCGACCCATGAAGTCCTGCACACATATGGCCCCGACTATAAGTGTATTTTCGTCGGGGACGCGTCTATGTCGCCTTATGAAGTGGCCTACCCCGGTGGCGCGTCCGAACACTGGAACGCGGAAAGCGGCGCGGCATGGCTTACGCGGACCCGCGATCAATGGCCTTCTTTGCTGTGGATCAATCCCGTGCCAGAGCGGTACTGGCCCTACACGCAGTCCATCTCGATGATCCAGCAACTGATCGGCGCTGATGCGATGGTGCCTATGACGCTGGCAGGTATCGAACGCGGTATGAAGGTTCTGAGCCGGTAGCGGGCGCTTTTTGTGGTCAAAAAAGTGCGAGCAACTGCACCCGTGGCTTGCCCGCTATGGGCTGTCACCCCATATGTAAGCCATGATAAAACTAACACCCATCTTGCTCGCCATTATGTATGGCTTTGTGATGTACCGGTTTTCCGCTTGGCGCACGGCCAAAATGCTCGACGAGCAATCGACCGAGCTTGCCGATCCGATGCTGAAAGTCATGAGCGACCGCATGGCGGCGGCGCTCGAAGTGGACCGCATCCGTGTCAACATATACGAGATAGATCCCGTAAACGGTCTGGCTGCGCCTGACGGGCGTATTTTCATCACGCGCGGGTTTTATAATAAATTCAGGACTGGTGAGGTCACGGCCGACGAAATGGCCAGCGTCATCGCGCACGAGCTGGGTCACGTCGCTTTGGGCCACTCTCGGAGACGTATGATTGATTTTTCCGGGCAGAATGCACTTCGGACGGCCTTGGCCATGGTCATTGGCCGTTTCGTACCCGGCGTTGGACCCATCATTGCAGGTGCTTTGACGTCCCTTGTGGCGGCACGTTTATCGCGCAACGATGAATACGAAGCGGATGCATATGCGGCGGCGTTGCTGACCAAGGCCGGTATTGGTGTTTCACCGCAAATCAGCATGTTCCGCAAGCTTGAAGGTTTGACAGCCTCGGCTGGTGGCACGTCGCCTGCTTGGCTGCTCAGCCACCCCAAAACCGACGAACGGATTAAAGCGCTGGAAAAACTGCAGTCTAAGTGGGAGCAGTCGCCGCAGGCTTAACCCTCGAGGTGCGTTAGCGCCTCGGCCAATCGCGGCAGGCGCGCTTTTTTCAACAGTGCGCGCATCTCCCACGCCTCGCCTGACAGGGAACGCGCTTGCGCCAGTACGGACAGTGCTACCTCCTCCACCGCATCCGGCGCGCCTAGCCAA
>Ga0316197_10001990_pt1 | contig 14559 bp, 17 predicted proteins | sample OudBiesiAoxic_MG_FD_204939 | JGI IMG/M metagenome (GOLD analysis project Ga0316197, IMG submission 204939) | Coastal sediment microbial communities from Oude Bieten Haven, Netherlands - site A oxic | ecosystem: Environmental > Aquatic > Marine > Coastal > Sediment | place: Netherlands...
CCCGTCGGTGTCGGTCGCGGTATCGCCCAACATTGGCCGGGCGCCCAGTTGATCATCACCGAGGGCCTCGGGCACCAGCGAATCCTTCGGGACCCGAGTGTGAGAGATGCCGCCGTGAGTTTCATCGATGCCGATGTGTATCTGCGAAGCGCGGCCTAACCACCAATAGAAACCAAACGAAAGAGAGAAGAGACATGACTACCCAAACCAGAGACCCCCAGTTCGCTAGCTACATCAAAACGATCGCAGAATCGATCGAGTGGCCTGACACCTCGTTCACCGTGAAGCCGTGGGAGGTCGCGGTCGGCGTCGCAGTGGCGTTCTACGAAGCGCTCGCCACCCCGGATCCAGTCATGCTTCAGCACGCGCTGAAGGGGATCGCGTTTTGAGTCTGCTCGAGATCAAGAAGCCGGGGCGGCCCCGCTGCAGACCGACACCGTGCTGCCACCGTTCGTCCCGGCTTCGATGAGCGACTCGCAGGACCATTGCTCCCGGCAATCGGCGGTGTCCATGCAGTCGACGAGGCAGACCCAACCGCGGTCGAGCTCGGCGCAGGATGAGCCCGAAGGGCAGTTGTTGGAGCCGCCGCACGAGAGCGTGCAAATACTGCCCGGAAACGCGTCACCCGACTGGCAGAGCCCCTGGTCGCACTCGGTGTTGCTCATGCAGGGACCGCCGACCAGGGTGCTGTCGTTGCCCGCCGTTCCGGCCGGCCGGCCGTCGTCTCCGCACGCCGATAAAAGGAACAGACCAAGCAACACGGCTCGAGGCGCGAACGAAAACTTCATGGCGGGGAGACCTTAGATCAAGGCCATGGGCAGAACCAGCACCCCAAGCGCCCGCTCTGCAACATTCGTGTCACCTTTGTGCCCGGGGGGCTACAGCCGGTCGCCGAACCAAGCCGCTCGGCCAGCGACCACGCCCTCCGGGTCCCGCGCCTCGCACTTATGGGCCCCGAGATAGAGCTGCAACACTTCGGCGCGCACGCTCCAGCACTCACCCTTCGACGCGCTCCCCTTGGAACTTCGCGACTGCCCGGCGCAGCCGCTCGGGCACTCTAGTCTTCGCTCGGGTCGTGGGATCGACGCACACGCTGGTGAGGATCGCCTTCGCGAGAGTCTCGCTCGCCTCGTTGCGGATCACGAAGCTGCTGGTGATGCTCGTGTTGCCGATCTTGCTGATCCGGGCCTCGATGTGGATCGTGTCTTCGAACCTCGCGCTGCCGAGATAGTCGCAAGTCGCGCTGGCGTAGAACATGTCCGTGCCGCTCTTCACCAGCTCCTGCCAAGGGATTCCCATTGCACGCATGTACGCGCTGTAGGCCTCGTCGCAGAACTCGAAGTAGTTCCCGAAATACACGTGCCCTTGCACATCCGTATCCCGGAATCGAACCCGCATCGTGTGTATGAACGTCTGAGTCACCGGCAAAACGTACAACGAACTTGACCGAAGACCAGGGCGAAGCACTGTGGCGATGAAGTCGCTGCGCGCGGCTTAGAGGTGGGCCCTGAAATGGCGGGTCAGATGGTCCGCCGCCGAGCCGATGCGGGTCGGCTCGTCGTAGAAGTCGATGTGCCCCTTGGACTCTATCCAGACTTGCTCCTTCAGGCCCCCGAGCGCTGCAAAGAACTTCCTGGCGAGGCCAGGGGCCAGCGCGCTTTCTGAGTGGACGACGATGGTAGGAACCGTGATGTCATAGGCGGAGGACTGCGCATCCCATTGGAGGGTGTGCTCGCGCGACATCAAGGCGAACTCGTTGACGTAACTAGGTCCCCCCCCACGCGCTGTGCCGTAGTACTCGAACGCTTCCGCGAGCGGAATGGCTACTTCACCATCGCCTACCGCGGGAATCACCTGGGCCTCGCCGGTGTCTTCGAATTCTTCGCGGGCGGCGACGGCACGCTCCAGCGTCGGCTCGTAGTCGTCGCCCAGCCACTCCCGTTGCTGCGGAGCATCATGAAAGAAGCCCGCGACGGCGCCCCATGCCTTGACACGGTCGTCGCCCGCCACGGCCGGCGCGAGGTAACCGGCACCCGCACAGATGCCAACCGCGCCAATGCGCCCGGAGTCGACCTCGGGACGGCTCTCCAAAAATCCGAAGGCGCCGCGGAAGTCGTCAACCTTGCGTCCGGGGTGCTCATATTGACGAGGGAAGCCCTCACTCTCTCCGAAATGACGATGGTCGAACGTGAGCGTGACGAAACCGCGCGCGGCCATCGCGACGGCGTAGTTGCCCGTCGCTTGCTCCTTCACGCTCGTCAAGGGCCCGGCAAAGACGAGCGCTGCGGTCGCGGTCGCGCCGACGGGCACGCGCAGAACTCCAACGACGTCGACCGAGTCGACGCGAAAGCATATTCGCTTTTCATGAAAGGCGGCTGGTTCCATGACTCCTGGTTCAGGATGTAACGCCGAGGCCCCCGATGTCGAGCCCTGTCCGTTGCCGGCGTCTTCGTGTCCCCGTTCGCGGACTGCTTACACGGGCTGCATCTCGGCCGTCGCAGCTGGCTCAGCACTGAGCGCGCGGACCGGGGTCTCTGCGGATGCCGTCCACTCGCACAACTCGGCGGTCCGCTGGCCACCATCGTCGCGAGGACGGATCCAAACGAACGTTTGCTCCCCGAGACGGATCGTGCACTCCGGATCGGCAAAGGCCTTGGACCAAAAGCCGCCATTGTAGAATGTGACCGGGCCCACTTCCTCGCACTGGGGTTGATGGGTGTGACCGAAAACGACGCGCTTGGCGCCGGTGATCTTGAAGATCAGCTCGGCCAGACGCTCGGTGAGCAGCGGCGTCGCGAACACCGTCGGCCGGACCGACGCCGCATAGGCAACATAGGGGACGATGAAGATCATCGATGGAACGAAGACCCACAGGGGGCTGATCGGCCATGCGATGTTGATGTGAAGCACCACCTGCCACGCGAGGAACAAGGCAACGAGCAGGAAGAACGCCCGATCCAGCCAGAGCTCCCGCGCAATGCGGACTGGGTTGTCGGTGGCCGACGGAACCTGAAGCGCATTGAGCTTTCGAACCATCGCAGGCGTCGCCTGCGAGCGGGTCGCGATCGAGCGCACCTTGTCGTCCACCAAGAGGGGGTCGCGCATCGGTGGCAGCCAGTGCGTCCGCAGCGAGATCCACAAGGTGGCGTATGCGCCCCAAAGCCAGGTCCAAATCAGCAGAGGCTGCGTCCTCAGCATGTATCGGAAGAAGAACCTCAGGTACGCGAGCGCGCTCATGATGTAGTTCTCGGACTGGTGCGGATTGAAATACCCCATCCCGTTGAGCATGTAGCGCGCCGCCAGGTCGCCAAACGGGATGCGCACGCGCGGTTTTCCGCGGACTTCCACGAGCGGGTCGATCGGATCGCGAACCACGCAATTCGGATCGTACTGGTGCCCATGGCTGACGTATGTGTCGCCACCGCTTACGTAGAACCAATTGCAGAACACGACCGGCTCGTCGTCTTCCTCTTCTCCGATGCTCGACGGGGAAGGTGCGCCGAGCGCGTCGCAAAGCATTCGCTGCACCGAGGTCCAGTAGAGCTCGACATCATGATTACCGATGACGAACACGGCCCGGTGACCTCGAGCGATGAACGCACCGAGGGTCTCGAAGAAGCGAGGGTGATCATCGATGATCACCTTCATCTTGAACTGGCTCTTCCACTCTTCGCTTCCAAGGCCCCGGGCGCGCTCGAGCCATTCGATATGGCGATCTTTGCTGGGGACGGCGGTCACGCTGTCGAAGTCGAAGATATCCCCGTTGAGGATCAGCTCGACGGGCCCATCGGCCTTTCGCTCGATGTGCTCTAGAAACGCCGCGAAGTCGTCATCGATGAAGAACTCGCGGCGCTTGTAGGCCATCCAAAGCGGACGTGCCTCGTCGGGCTCGTGCGCCTCGGTGAGGTGCATGTCGGACACGATGAATGTGTGGAGCCGCGATTCCATCGGGGAGAACCGATAGTGTGTCAAACCATGACGCTCGGCTCCAGTATCCATCTAGGCGCTAGGCAATCGCAGCGGACGCCGTCGCTTTGACGTGATTCCGCCGCCCGATGACGAGGTGAGCCAGCAACAAGAGAGTCAAGCCCGTCGCGAAAATCGCCACATAGACCGTGCCCAGCCCCGGCCCTGCGTCGGTTAGGAAGTTAGCGATCTGCTTCTGTCCCCACATGACAGGCATGAACGGATCGACAGTCACCGGCGCTCTGGGATCGAGGTTGTGCCCGAACGTATAGAGCTTGAAATACAAACGCCCGAAACCAAAGATGCCCGCGTAGGTCGTCAACACGAGCAGGTCGATCATGGATCCCACTTTGCCGATGACTGCGGTACGCAGCGCCAAGATGATCATTCCGGCAAAGAGGAACGGAATCCAATCGAGGTCCGTGAGCGACGCGCGGTCGAGCGGCGCCATGCCGATGTAGTGGTTGAGCACGTTGATCTCTTGCACGTCGTTGCCGTCGTTGCCCCCGTCGACCTTGTACGAGTAGATGTAGAGTTCGAGGCCTTCGGGATACTGCGGGGCGCTCATGTCGATGTGCCACATCGGCGCGGTGAAGCTCAGGCCAACGAAGATCGTCAAGACCGCGAGCGTGACCCTCGCCCACGGGAAAATGGGCTCGTCCAAGAACCGATAGAATGCGTCTAGTGCCTTTGACATGTCGCCTCCTCTTAGGCCTTCACTTCCTACACCACGTCTCCCCGATAGAGCTTCCACAAACCGCTCGCCCAGGCGAGCGTCCCGAGCACCGTGGGCCAGACGACACCTAGCGCGTAGAGCCCCGTGCTTCCAATTTGATTGGCCAAGTAGAACCCGACCGGGCCCAGCACGCTAAGCTCAGGATCGGCCGAGGACAACAGGGCCATTCGAATGCACTGGACAGGGTTGAGCGCTGCCAATGCGAAGACGACACGGGGTTCGAGGCGCCACTGCAGCATCATCCCGGCCAGCGCGAAATCCATCAGAGCGATGCCCGACACCCAGATGAGAAGCAGATACATCGTCGCGCGCGCAGAATTCTGTACGGTCGTCGAAACCCAGAGCCCGATACCGCAAAACGACCAGATGAGCACCGAGCACAGGACCACGCAGTGACCGATGAAACTCCACTCAATGTCCTGACCGAACACAAAGCGCCCAAAGATACCGACGGCGATCATGAGAACCGCCAAGGGCAGGAGGAGCACCAGGAAACGCACGCTCGAGATCGCGCTGAAGAACGCTCCTCGCGAGATCGGTTGGCTGAAGAGAAGCTCGAGCGTGCCGTCGTCGCGCGCCTTGTTGACGACTTGGCCCGTCGCGATCAACGCCATCAAGGGAAGAAGAACGAGCAGCGCATGCACATAGGAGACGAGCACCCGACCCGTCCCCGTGAAGCCGAAAACGGTCGACTCACGCATGCCGACGAGCAGAAAAACACCCGCGAGCACGGCGTACACGACCACGCAGAACAACAGCCACCGCGAACGCAGCACCTCGGCGAGGTCGAGCTGGGCGACGGCCAAATACGATTGGAGCTGGCGCCTCATGGGCCTCCATGTTGGTGGTGTGGCCGCGCCTTCACCTGCGCCTTGGCCCAATCGATGCCCTGCGCGCCCTCGGTCTCCTTGGGCACTGCTCCGAGGCCGTAGCCCATCGGGGAATCGTCGACGGCGATGAAGCCCGTCTCGGACTGGGAGAGCCAACCGTCGGCCGCGTGGTTTCGGAAGTAAAGCGCGTGGATCGATGTCTCGTGAGATGCGAGATAGTCGAAGAGGCAGCCCGGGTCGTCGAAGTTCAAGATGTCTCCCTCGACTGTTTGCAACTGCGCGGCGAACCGCGGGTCACCGACGTGCATTTTGCAGTGACTACAAACCTCGCTATCCCAAACGACCGAAACGGGGCCCTCGGGTGGTGCCACCTGATTGAAGCGCACGAAGGTGATGACGACCGCGACGAGCGCAACCACCAACAGCAAGCCCTTAACTACGTTGGTGGACATCGTCCCCGTCTCCCTGTTCATCGAGTTGCACGGCATCCGCGTCGCGCACGAGCAGATTCAGCACCCGCTCCTCCATCTCATGCGACAAGGTCGCGACGAGCTCGAGCTTCTCCGCCCTGGTGGCCGTGCGGCTCCACCAACCTGCAACCCCCGGCTCAAATCCCATGCGCTGCAGCCTCTCGTTGTCCACTCCGTTCTTCATCTGCACGTCGATCGTGCTCAGGGTCATTCGATCGAGGTAGTCCTCTGTGGGGCCGAAGTATGCTAGACGACCTTCGTCGAGCACCATCACCTGATCGACCAACGTGCGGATCTCTTCGAGTCGGTGCGAACACAAGACGAGCGTCGCATCCTTGGTTCGCTCCGAGAGCAAGTGGAACAGGTCGCCGCGCGACTGCGTGTCGAGGCTGGCCGTAGGCTCATCGAGCACGTAGAGCGAAGCCTGACTCGCTAGCGCGAGCGAAATCAGTGTCTTTTGCTTGGCGCCTCCCGACAGATTGCAGAACGCCTGTCGCTCGACAGCGCGGAGGTCGATCCCGACGTCCCGGCCACACGCGACGACGTCTTCCGGCGACAGCTCTCGAACACGTGTGATCGCTTTGATGACCTCGCCCACTGACGCGCCGAACTTCGGTGCGATCTGCGGGACGTACGCAATCCGGTCGGCCTGCTCGATGCCCTGCCTCTCTTCACCGTCGAGCAGAAGCTCTCCCTCGCAGCGCAGTAAACCGAGCACGATTCGAATGAGCGTCGACTTGCCCGAAGCATTGGGGCCGATGAGCCCCACTTTCCCACCGTTCGGGATCGTGAAATCGATGCCCCGGAGCGCTTCGATCTTGCCGAACCGCTTTCGAACCAACTTGCCGTCAACGCGCATCAGCGGCCTTCCATTCGAGCGCCCCGAGCCTCGGCCGCGGATCGATCAACGTCGTTTCCGGTTGCATCATGGGGAACAAGGAGCTGATCGCGTCGAGAAGCTTGAGGGTGATCGCCCCGCGAAAAAACTGAAGTTGTGGGTACGTGCTCTCCAGTTGGCTGCTCAGACGGCGAAGCTCGTAGGGAATGTCGCCAAAGCCGTCGCGGTCCATGTCGTAGCCCGTGTAGTCATCGAACGAATTGCCGTTCCAATCGACCGCCAAGGCATTCCCTCCGCCTTCGACCTGAAGTTGCGAGTGATTGCTGACGAACGTGTTGCCGATGAACGCGTTTCGCTTTTCGCTCGAATGCATCAACACTGCCACTTCCGAGTGGAAGAACGCGTTGTTCTCAAATGTGTTGTAGTCGTCGGGCTCGAGCGGCGCGGTGTCCATGTAGACGCCTTTCGTGTTGGCGATGAAGGCGTTGTCGGCGACGGTCAAATTCCCCGATTCCTTGAGACCGAGCCCCATGCCACCCGGGCCGGACGAACGTGCCAGCAGGTTCTCACGCAAGGTGACGTTGCGGCTGTACATGATGAAAATGCCGACGACGTTGTCGATGTATTGATTGCCCTCCACCAGGTTGTCGTGGCTGTACATGAAGTGCGTCCCGTATCGGCTACGAACGACACTGTTGCCCACCAAGCGATTGTTGCTCGAATACCAGATGACCATGTCGCGGCAACCGATGACCTGGTTGCCTCGAACCTCGGAATGGCGCGTCTCCCAAAGGCGGATTCCGTCGCCCCGCAGGCCAAGCGGACCCTCGTCCGGGCCCCGCACGACGTTGTTGACGATGCTCGCGCGGTTCGCCTTCTCGACGAGGAATCCGAACGCCGCGTTGCGGACGAGGACGCGCTCCACGCGCACGTCATCGGCGACGACGTGCACGGCAGCGTCGAGGGTGTCGAACCGACCGCCACTGCCATCGACGGTCAAGCCCAAGAGCGCAGCGCCGTTGGCCTGGACCTCGATGGTCGTGCCCTCCCCAGTCGAGCGAATGACCGCGTCTCGCGGCCCCCAAAGCGTCACCCGCTTCTCAATCGTGAGCGGGCCCCGGTACGACCCAGGTGCGAGACACAGCGTTGCGCCTTCGTCCGCGCCACCGAGGACCGTCTGAAGGTCGGCACCGGCTTCGACGTCTACGCACCCGAGCGGCCGCGCCAACGACGCAAGCGCCGCCTCTTCGGAAAGAGACGGCGCCGCATCACGCGCGCACGAGGTCGCGACCAGAAGGAACAAGACGCAGAAGCGCGCTCGGCCGTGAACCCTAAGGTCACGGCCGGCGCGCCCAGCGCTCGGCGCTAGCTGGGTTCCACCAGGAGGTAGCCCGCCATCTCGAGATGGAGAGCCGAGCAGAACTCTGTGCAGTAGAACGGGAATGTGCCCTCTTTGTCAGCCACGAAGGTAATGTCGACGTGCTTGCCGGGCTCGAGGCTGCTGTGCACGTTGTACGAGCCGACGGTGAACCCGTGGGTCGCATCGTGCGCCTGCTCGACGTTGGTGATGTGCAGGTGCACCGTGTCGCCCTTCTTCACGCGGACGATATCTGGCGTGAAGTGGCTTCGCACAGACGTCATGTAAACGTGAACGTCCTTGCCCTTGCGTTCGATGCGCTCTTCCTTGGCCTTGACGGCGTTCGGGCTGGGCGCGTCGGTCACGACATCGTAGCCGGCCGGCTTGTAGACGTCGACCGGCGACATCTTGTCGGCCTTGATCATCTGCGCGTAGTGCGGCTCACCAAGCGGGAGTGGCATGTCGTAGATGAGCTGCATCGGCTCGCTGTCGATGTTGATCAGCTGGAAGTTCTGCGGAAGCAGAGGCCCGACCTTGCTGAAGCGGTCGAGTGCCCACTTGTTCATCGCGATCAGGTACTTGCCGTCCGGGCTCACCGTGTCGCCCTCGGCGGCCACGATGTGGCCGACGTTGTAGTGGACCTTGACCTTCTCGAGGACCTTGAGGTCCTTGAGCGACCACTTGGCCACCGTCGACTCGATGAAGACGGAGGTGTAGGCGTTGCCCTTGTCGTCATACTGCGTGTGGAGAGGACCGAGACCGATCTCGACCTGGCCGCGAATCACGTCATTGAACGACAAGATCGGGACGCCGTAGCGGTCCTTGCCTTCATAGTTCTCCGCTCCGATGGCTTCCATGAGCTTGTCGAAACTGTAGACGGTTGCGTGGGTGTCGAGCTTGCCCGAGACGACGAGCTCCTTGCCATCTGGCGTGACGTCCACACCGTGCGGGCTCTTCGGCTCGCCGACGAGATGAAGCAAGCCCTCCTCGTTGATCGTGTCGAGCATGATGACCGGCATGCCGGCGATCGTCTTCGTCTTGCCAGACTTCGCGACCTCGATGGCCTTCTTCAGGTTGATGATGTGGAGGTAGTCCATGTCGTTCTGAGACGCACCGGACTCCATGGGGGGGTTGCCCTCCATGGTGCCGCCCCAGGACATCTCGGTGTTGAACGAGTTGATGAAGACCCAACCCTCGCTGCCGAGCTTTCCGGCATCCGCGAGGTCCTGCATGTAGGGCGGAAGCTCCATCGCGAAGGACTTGGTCTTGTCGATCTTGCCCGCTTCACGGTCGAACTTCCAGAAGATGACCGCGCCGCGGTACTTGTCCTGGAACTGCTCGATTGGCGCGTAGCCACCACCAAGCGGCGCCGGGTACTGGCTCGACTCGACCACGTACTCGGTGTTCGGGGTGACGAAGGTCGCACCGTGGTCGCTCTGGATGAGCTCCGAGGTGACGATCTGCTTCGTGACGAAGTCGTGCAGGTCGACGACCGCGATTCGAGCGTTCGCCTTGTCATTAACGAAGATGTACCTGCCGTCGTACTCGCCCTTCGTCTCGGAAAGCGCCGGGTGGTGCATGTCACCCCAGGTCATGTCTTTGCCAAAACGACTGCCCTGGTCGAGGACCTGCTGCGACTGGTCACCGTAGCCGTAGCCCTGCCAGGGTTCCGGGGTGAATACGCCGACGTACTTCAAGATACGCATCGACGGCACGCCGATGACGATCATATTGCCGCCATGTCCACCGGAAGCGAAGGTGATGTAGTCGTCCTTCTTGCCGGTCGGCATGTACGTTTGCAGTGCGGCACTCACGTCGGCTTCGGAGAGCCCACGCTGCTTCATCAAATCCGCAGTCGAGCGCGCCGGTGCCTGTGACACCTCAGCGGCTTGCTGCGGACCGCAGCCCACGATCACCATCGCAGACAACAGAACCCCGATACTTGATGCGCCGAACGCACCAACCCTGTTGAACCTCATCACAACTCCTCGCTTCCCTCAGCGAAAGGGAACACAACCCTCGAGCGGGCCCCTCAGCGTAAGGAGCGCCGATTTCCGGCCAATCGCGTGCAATAAGTAAGCCAGGCTACAGTCGCACGCAAGCGCGTTGTGACCGATCCGAAACGTTTATCGTGGCGGCTACTGAGCGAGGCCGCGAATGTACTTCACAAGCTCGGCGACCACCTCGGGCTTCGCGTCGAGATCCGGATTGGCGGGCATGGTCGGCGCCTTCCCAACGGCCGTGCCACCGTACACGATGATCTTCTTCAGGTGATCGTCGGTAACCTCTCCCTGCCATTGCGCGGAGGTGAAGTCGCGAGGCTTCGGATCGAGCGCGGCCGAGCCGGCGCCGTCGCCTTTGCCACCCTCGCCGTGACAGACGGTGCAGCGGTTTTTGTAGATCTCTTCGGCCTCGGCGACCGGATCGGCCGCAGGCTCCGCGGCCGGTTCAGGCGTGGGCGCGGGCTCGGCGGCTTTGGGCTCGGCGGGCGCAGCCTCCTTCGAGGTGCACCCCGAGATTCCAATGACCAGTCCGAGCAACAATCCAATGAGTTTCACGCGCATAAAGCCTCCTCGTTCGGCGGGAGTCTAGGCGCACCGGCTCCTTGGGCAAGGCACTGGCGAGAGAAAAATCTGCGCCAAAAACCAGACGAACGCAGGATTTGCGCGAGTCGCCGAAACGGGCTTTTTCGAATTCCTAGCCCGAAACGCTGTGTCTATACTCCGCACGCGCTTGGAGGCGCTTCCTAGATGGGGAGGACGTGATGAGAGGTTTTTTGAGAGTGATGGTCATTGGAGCCCTGGGTTGCGGGCTGCTCGCACTCGGCTGCAAGAAGCAGGAAGCGACACCCGCTGAGCCGGCACCCGCTGAGCCGGCACCCGCTGAGGAGGTATCCAACGTTCCTCCGCTGAACGAGAACAACATCGTGAGCATCGCGATCCGCTCCGAGGATCACACGACGCTGGTCGCCGCGATCAAGGCCGCCGACTACGTGACGTCGGTCGCGGCTTCTGGGCCGCTGACTGTCTTCGCGCCGACGAACGAAGCGTTCGCGAAGTTGCCGGAAGGTACCGTCGAGAACCTGGTGAAGCCCGAGAATGTGGCCACGCTTCGCCAGATCTTGCAGTACCACGTCACGACGTCGGCGCTCGAGAAGAGCTGGCTCAAGGATGGTCAGACCCTCGGCATGGCCAACGGCAAGAAGACGACGGTGCATGTCGATGGCGACGTCATCAAGATCAACGACGCAACGATCATCGCCTCGATCCCAGCATCGAACGGAATCGTGTACGTCGTCGACACCGTGTTGCTTCCTCCCGAGGGGTAGGGGCACGCGATGAGCCGCGCGTCGACTTGGTTTCCTTGCCGGTCAGCGTGGCTCATCGGGCTACTCGCGGCGACAACGCCGCTCTCCGCTTACACGGATGGCGGCGTTTCCAATTCTCCGGACGGCGGCTGGGGCTTCGCTCCCGAATGGCCCGGTGCCGATCAGCTTCGGCGCGAGTTGCTCGACTTGGGCCACCGCATGATGCTCGGTTGAACCGACTGGTCATATGACCCCGGGGGTTGGTCGCTCTCGGGGTGCGAGGAGCCCGCCGGCTGCACCTCGAGCTGGGACACGGAGACGGAGACGGAAACAGTGGAAATCCTCACGCCCAATCAAACCGCACGCGTCGAGTTCCAGATCGCCCCGGACGCCGAGACTCCTGCTACCATCCGCTCACCATGAGCAAGTTGGACGGCAAGCGGGTACTGATCACAGGCGGCGCCCAGGGCATTGGTTTCGAAATGGCGATCAAATTCGCCCAGCGCGGCGCAGATGTCGTGATCGCGGACATCAACGAAGAGAAGCTCGCGGAGGCCAAGGCCAGCCTCGAAGAGCGCGCCATCGTCGCCGCAGGTTTTCAGGTCGACGTCACCAACCCCGCAAGCATCGCCGCCATGCGCGCGCAGGTCGCCGCGGAAGTGGGACCCATCGACGTGTTGGTCAACAACGCCGGCGTCGTCTTCGGCGGCCCCTTCACGAAGGTCTCGCTGGACGATCACCTCAAGACCTACGAGGTCAACGTCCTCGGCTTGGTTGCGATGACCCACGCGTTTCTCGACGACCTCGTCGCGCGCCCGGAGGCGCACTTGGTACACATCGCAAGCGCGTCGGGCTTCATTGGCCTTCCCTACGGTTCGACCTATGCTTCGAGCAAGTGGGCGGTCATCGGTTTCGGTGAGTCGATTCGCGCCGAGCTACATGTGCAAGGGCACGACCACGTGCACCACACGATCGTCTGCCCAAGCTACATCGGCACGGGCATGTTCGAAGGTGCCGAAGCGCCAAAGGCGACCAGTATTCTCGAACCCGCGTACCTTGCCGAGAAGGTCGTCCAGGCCGTGGAGCGCAACAAGGTCCACGTGCTCGAGCCGTTCATGGTGAAGCTCACTCCGCTACTGCGCGACCTGTTGCCGACGGGGCTCTACGACAAGATGTCCCACCTCTTTGGCGCCGACACCTCGATGGCGAATTGGATGGGACGCGATCCCGGACAACCAAGCGAAGAAGAAGCGCACAGGGAGAATGCGGATCAGCCAGAAGCGGAGCGGTAGCGCGCCAGGAACATCTGCACGACCTCGCCCATGATGACCTCGCGCTCTGCGGGGTCGATCGGACCTTCCAAGAGCTGAGGCCAAAACAGCGCTCCGCTGGCCATGGCCCAAAACATGCTCGCCGCGCGCTCGGGATCGGGAACGGTCAGGCGCCCAGCCTGGTCTGCCTTGCGGATCCAAACGACCAGCGCCTTCTCGTCGTCGGCGGCCCGCGCCAGGACACCTTGTATCAGCTCCGGTTGTTTGACGTAGACGCCCAACACGACGCGGGCGAGGCAGCGCGAAGCCTGGTCCTCCGCGACGAGGGTCTTGGCCCGGGCAAAGTCCGATAGTTGGTCTTCAAGAGGACGGTCCGGGTCCCACTCGACTCGTTTCAACGCCGCTGCGGCTTCGAAGAGCCGCTCCACCACGGCCTCGAAGAGCCCCTCCTTGCTGCCGAAGTGATTGTAGACCGTGCGCTTGGAAGCTCCGGCACCCTCGGCAATGCGATCCATGCTGGCGCACTCGTACCCCTCGTCCCTAAACGCGGTCGTCGCCGCCTCCAGAATGGTCTCGCGCTTGATGTCGACCCTTGATTCTCTTTGTATTTCCATAGACTTAGCCTAAAACTACACCGTGCAGTGCATTTTCTTCTTGACCCCTTCAAGAAGGAAACTACACTGTGCAGTGTAATGGTTGAGAGCCGACAGGCAAGCCCTAAGTTCCCAGCCAGGAAAGATCGAGGAAACCTCACCATGTCCCATTCATCCAACGCAATGCGAGAGCACCTGCTCAAGTCCATCATGGCTGGAGCGCTCTTGGCCGCTTTGTCGATGGGCAGCGTCCCTGGCCACGCGGCAGCGCTCGAGGCCCACGAGGAGAACGCGGGCATCTTCACCGCACAGATCCCATCCGAGGGCTCGAACATCGCGGCGGGTCGCGCGGTCATCGTCGTCGACAAGCCGATCGATGAGGTCCTTCCCATCGTGCTCGACTACGCCAACTACGTGAAGTTCATGCCGAACTTCACGAGGTCCAAGGTGCTGGCTCAGCGCGGAAGCAAGGCGATGGTCTACATGGAAGTCAGCGTCGCCAGAGGGATGTACACGCTGTACGGTCAGCTCAACCTCGCTGAGCGCGCCCGCGATGGCGATTCCCGGATCGTCGAAGGCCGGCTCGTCGATGGGAACATCAATGCCTTCAACGCGACCTTCAGGCTGACGCCAGTCAATGATGGGGCGGCCACTGAGATCGACTTCAGCATCTACGTCGATCCAGACCTCCCACTTCCATCGTCGGTCTTCAGCCGAGAGAACGAACGAGCCGCGGGCCGCGCCGTGCGGGCCTTGCGCCAGCGAGCCACCGAAGTCCCTGGCGGCGCGGCCTGAGTCGGGCGAGAATCGCGCGATGAGCTCCCGACAGTGGAAAGCCTCTCGCCTTTTCGCCCCCGGCGTTGGCTTGGCGGCACTGGCTTTCGCCCCACCCTTGATGGGGGCTTACTCAGCGGTAGGCGCGAAGCCCAAGGACCAGCGCCTCGCCCAAATGAAGGCTTCCCCCAACTGGCAGGATGGGAAGTTCGTCAACACGCTGCCACGGAGCGACATTCGCCTCGGGCCGATTTTCATGAGCTGGTTCAATCGACCCGATCAGACCGAGCCGAACAGCGCACTGCCCGTGGCGGTCAGGAAAGCAAGCGACTTCAGCACGGCGCCGCGGAGCGGCTTGCGCATCACCTGGCTAGGCCACTCGACGCTCCTGGTCGAGATCGATGGCTATCGCGTTCT
>Ga0316197_10001991_pt1 | contig 14553 bp, 14 predicted proteins | sample OudBiesiAoxic_MG_FD_204939 | JGI IMG/M metagenome (GOLD analysis project Ga0316197, IMG submission 204939) | Coastal sediment microbial communities from Oude Bieten Haven, Netherlands - site A oxic | ecosystem: Environmental > Aquatic > Marine > Coastal > Sediment | place: Netherlands...
TCCGCGAGGTTTTGGGTAGAGCGGATTTACAACGCTATATCTTGAGGCGAAATATGTGGCATGAACCCAACGCCCTGCCGCGCGTTGAGATGCGGCACCTTTAGATTTAAGGAGCAATTCATGTTCGAAACATCGTTCATCACCGGGGCTCCAGTGGCATCGGGGCACAAACTGCCCGAGCGGCAACAAATGCAGGTTGGAACGTTGGCCAGTTTGCGCACATCAAAGACATACTTGAACGGTTGACGGCAGAAATCGGTGCGCGCGCGATCGCTTTGCCGGGTGATAAAACGGACGCGGATGCGCAGCGTATGGCGATTGAAACGTTTATCACCGAATTTGGTCAGTTGGACGCAGTTTTTTGACAACCGAGGTCGCGGCACGTCGCAGGCAGGGACTGACTAGGGGATCCGGAATACTGGAAATCTATGTTTTATATCCACATCTTGAGCGCGCTCCACACCGCGCGTGCGGCACTGCCATATCTGCAAAAAACCACCAAGCAATACATCGTCACCGGGTCTGCTGCGGGACACCGTCACATTAAGGGTTCCAACTACGTCTCTACGAAGTGGTTCAGTCATGGCTTTGCAGGCAATCCTGCCAAAGAGATGGCCGAATGGGGCAGCCGCTGAATGGTGGTGTCGCCCGGGATGGTGGGCACATCACTTTTCGACGAGGCAAACTCGGATAGGCTCAGCCAGAGGAGGTAGCTAATGCAGTATTGCATGCACTCGAGGCACCGTCGCGCGTATCAATCCGCGAGATTCTCCTGATGCCAACAGGCTGATCTTGCAATCAACGACTGAAATGCAACGCAACCTGTCGCGTGTGCGGCGCATCGCGATGCTCGAACAGATATATCCCCTGCCACGTTCCCAACGCCATTCGACCAGATCGGACCGGAATGCTGAGGCTCACCGGCAGCATTGAGGCTTTAATATGTGCCGGCATATCGTCTGGCCCTTCCATCGTGTGGTGCAGATAAGACATCGACGGATCATCCGAGCGCGGCACCGCACGCGCAAAGAACGCCTGCAAATCGCGTTGCACGTCCGGATCGGCATTCTCCTGAATGAGCAACGATGCCGACGTGTGGCGAACCATCAGCGTCAACAGCCCTTCAGCTTCAGGTTCAAGCCACCGCGCAACCTGCTCTGTGATCTCGTAAAGACCGGGACCGAACGTTGTCACTGTGAACGTGGTTTGCATGATCAAGAGATACGACGAGTTCGCAGCTCAGCGATCCCGTATCCACTCGAATAGGACATCGTCGCAATAAGTATAAGAGGTCGCGACAGACAGATTTGTGCCAATTTCGCGCAAAGACGCCGAGTAGGATGGGCTATTGGCGGCCATGTTCTCGTCTGGCGAGATGGTAAAGCCAACGCTCTTCCGCCCCGGCCTGCTTTGCGACGGACCTCTAGGTTTGATTAGATAAAGTCGCGCCCGGACCGGATCACCCAAAACCGCCCGGACATAGTCTGCCGCCGCGCACCAGACATCCCGAACACCAGAGTCAGATCTCTCAATCACCTCCATACCATTATTTGCTTGCGGAATTACCTCCATCCGATTGATTGAGACAAAGCTTTGTGCCGTCGCAGTGAGGGGCAGGAACAGGGAAACGGCGAGGATGGTGGTACGCAACATGAGACAGGTCCTTTGTAAGAAGCACGCGTTCTGACATTCGAAGATAGCGCGCAATCTGATCACATCAAAATCACGCTTCCAATGCAACATATCCCTCATAACGTACCAACAATCCACTCTTCGATAAGGAAGCAGAAATGTCGAAACAGAAACCTTTGTAATCGTCCTGCCATTCCCGTGAGGCGCTGCGCGGGATCAGCGCTTTCGGTAACGGCACGCCGAGCACCCACATGTCTGCGACATCCACCACCAACTCTCTCCCCTTACGACGCACTACCGCTCCACAAATACCCGGGCCAAATCGTACCAGCACCAGATCACGCAATGGATCGTATCGCAGCGTAGAACGGAGCACGTGACCATCAAAGTTGTGCGTCCAGCGTTCGACGCCACTGTCGGGTCTTACGTTAATGCTGAATAGCATGTCTTGGCCCGGTGGAGGAAATCCACCCAATCGGATACCGACCTATGCCAAAAGCCTGGCCCCATGAGTAACAGCCACGCGACCTTGCCAAGCTTGCGCGACACCATTGTGAAAGTCTTGGACTGCCTCCGGCTATCCGTCAAAATCTGCCCAAAGCACCTTTGCAAATGGAGACATCAGTACCCCTCCGGCGCAAATCTCGCGCGCTGTTTCGCGTTTGGCATCAGGCACGTGTCATATCGCCCGAATATCCGGTATCGGATCCGCGCTATCAGGCGGTAGACCGGCATTTTGATCCAGTGCGGCAACCAGCGAAGACCACTCAAAAGACGCAAGGGCCAACCCAGCTGCCCCATAGCGACGGCAAATGCATCCAGATGGCCGTAAACCGTGCCGTCTACAAAGACCAGATTGGTTTCAAAATCATCTCTGGGCAGTTCAAGTGCAGCATAGAGTCTTTGGCCCAAGGGCGACTGGGCCGTCGCAAAATCAAAGTGCAGGTCGCTGTCGTGGCGCAGCATAAACCGGAAAAACCCAGAACAGAGAATGCATTCTCCATCAAACACGATCAGGTTCCGACCGTTCAGCGCGGTCGTGCAGTCAATGGGCAGATCAGTCAACTGACGCATTCCTATTTGCATGACATATGATGCTGACGCACAAAGTCCCATTTGCCGTTACGTTCCGCTTCAGGCGACCACCACCGGACTGGTTTGACTCAGGTTTCTGTCGATTAACTGCCGAAAACCTGTGACACCGCCGGCCGATTTAAAAGCTGTTTCAATTCTCTGAGCTTCCTTGATGAGTTTGCAGTACTCGCGGCTTTCCTGATCGAGACCAGACTGCGCAGCGGCATCAAACCGTGCCTTTAACCCTACGGCTGCCCAAAGGGGCAGCGCCAAGCCAGGGGCAGCGATTGCTTCAGCAGCATCGGCCAACTCTATAAGCAGACCAGCGCGCTTAGTCGCCATAAAAGAAGAAAGACCCATCTCGTTCGGGCCGAAGGGTATGTCTATCATCCCCGCTGCAAGGGCCAACCGCTCCTCAGGCGTCATTACGTAGTTGGGTGAGTGTTTGCGCTTTTGCTCCAGAGCCGCGAGAACAGCAAAATAGGAACTACGATGTTCCAAAGACGTCTCGGCATCCTGTTCGGGTCCGTCTGCCACCGCAACACGTTGCGCGGCCACATTTCTGATCGCGCCTAAAAAAACCGGAGCCGTCAACGCCAAAGCCAGTGCCGCAGTCATCAGATTATCCTGCGGGATGGCATCTGCGGCATACGCCACAGAAGTGTATGTCGAGTTTGCCGCGGCCATGTTGCTGCCCTCGCCTGTTGAACAGGCAAGCGATGCCTGAACATTACGGCATCACGACGGCATCATTTCGATGGACAAGAGATGTAGCAAAAATGACCCGGGCAAGGAACCCGGGCCGAACTGTTACTGATCGAGGAAGCTGCGCAGCTTGCGAGAGCGCGACGGATGTTTGAGCTTCCGCAGCGCTTTTGCTTCGATCTGCCGGATGCGTTCGCGTGTGACGCTGAACTGCTGTCCGACTTCTTCGAGAGTGTGATCGGTGTTCATGCCGATACCAAACCGCATCCGCAACACCCGTTCTTCACGCGGGGTCAGGGAGGCCAGCACTCGTGTAGTTGTTTCCTTGAGGTTTTCCTGAATTGCACTGTCGAGAGGCAGCACAGCATTCTTATCCTCGATGAAATCACCAAGCTGGCTGTCTTCTTCATCGCCAATGGGCGTCTCAAGTGAGATCGGCTCCTTGGCGATTTTCATCACCTTGCGCACTTTCTCGAGCGGCATCTGCAGCTTTTCGGCCAGTTCTTCCGGCGTCGGTTCGCGACCGATTTCGTGCAACATCTGACGGCCTGTCCGAACCAGTTTGTTGATCGTTTCGATCATGTGCACCGGAATACGAATGGTGCGCGCCTGATCCGCGATAGACCGCGTGATTGCCTGACGGATCCACCACGTCGCGTAGGTGGAGAATTTGTAGCCGCGGCGGTATTCAAATTTGTCCACCGCCTTCATCAGGCCGATGTTCCCTTCCTGAATAAGATCAAGGAATTGCAGGCCGCGGTTCGTGTATTTCTTGGCAATGGAAATCACCAGACGCAAGTTCGCCTCGACCATTTCCTTCTTGGCCTGTCGGGCTTCTTTCTCGCCTTTCTGGACCTGCTGAACGATGCGGCGGAATTCAGAGATATCCAGGCCGACGTACTGGCCAACCTGTGCCATATCAGCGCGCAACTCTTCTACTTTGTCAGTCGAGCGTTCGATGAACATCTGCCAGCCACGGCCGGATTTCTCCGACATCCGCTCCATCCAGTTGGGATCAAGCTCGTAACCACGATAGGCATCGACAAATTCCTTGCGGTTAATGCGGGCCTGATCCGCCAGCTTAACCATCGCAGAGTCGATCTGCATGATCCGTCGGTTGATGCCATAGAGCTGATCGATCAGCGCTTCGATACGATTGTTGTGCAGGTGCAGTTCGTTGACAAGCAACACGATCTCGGAGCGTAATTTTTGATAAAGATCTTCGTCGCCTTTACTGAAAGTCCCGTCTTCGTTCAACGTGGCCGAGATGCGGCTGTCCTGCATCTCGCTCAGCTTTGCATAGTCATCCGCGATCAGATCAAGCGCTTCAAGGACCTGCGGCTTCAGCGCAGCCTCCATCGCGGCGAGCGACATGTTGGCCTGTTCATCATCGTCGTCATCGTCATCATCGTCGGTGGAAATCGGGTTGCCGTCAGCGTCGAGCTCGGTCTTTTCCTCTTCGGTTTTAGCTTCGGCAGTGCCGCCAAGGGGAACGACAGGTGTGGTCTCTTCCTCTTCGCCCATCTGGGTGCCAAAGGTCGCCTCGAGATCGATCACATCGCGCAGCAGGATGTCCTCGGACAGCAATTCGTCGCGCCATATGGTGATCGCCTGAAAGGTCAGCGGGCTTTCGCAAAGCCCTGCTATCATCGTGTTGCGGCCGGCCTCGATGCGTTTGGCAATTGCGATTTCGCCTTCGCGGGACAAAAGCTCAACCGAGCCCATCTCGCGCAGATACATCCGTACCGGGTCATCCGTACGATCCAGCTTTTCTGCCGTACCGGTAGAGAGCGTGACATCACGACTGCTGTCCGTGGTCGCTAGCTCAGTGCTGCCTTTGGCTTCTTCTTCTTCCGCGTCTTCGTCTTCGATGATGTTGATGCCCATCTCGGAAAGCATCGACATCACGTCTTCAATTTGCTCAGAGCTCACCTGATCCGGGGGCAGAACCGTATTCAGCTGATCATAGGTGATATAGCCCTTCTCGCGCGCTTCACCGATCATCTTCTTAACGGCGGTTTGGCTCATATCAAGCGAATGCCCGGAGTCCTGATCGTCCGTTTTCTGGTCTTCGTTGGTGTCTTTGGCGGCCATAGAACATCCTCCAGCGCGTGGGCGCGAATCACTTGCAGGTGATTCGTTAATTTCGAATCATGCGGGGTTTGGGGTGATTCTTAAACCCATTACCCTTATTTTTATTAAACGTCCCGGCGAAAAAGACACGCCGGACTATTATTCGCTTTTGGGCTTTGCGCCCCGGATCGTGCCGATGAGTGCATCCAGTGCACTGCGCTCATCACGGCTAATATGGGCACCGTTATCACCCACGTCATATTCCGCTGTATCTTCATGGCCGCTGCGCCGGGCGCGGTCTGCCGCGCGGGCTGCCTCGCTCAACCGCCAAGTCACGCCCTCATCTGGGACGCCAGTCAAATCCTCTGCCGCATCTGCGATCTCTGCATCCAATCCCCGACTCGCCTCCAACTTGGCCAATTCCTCAGCCACCGTCATTGCAGTCATGTCGACATTGCCGGGGTTTCGGATGCAGGGTGTAATCGCTACGTGGCGCTGCCGCATCAGGTTTTCAAGGGTGTCTTCGCCCAGCGCGTCGGAAATTCTTCGAATGAGCGTGCCAGGCGCCTCATGGGCGTTGCGCAGCATCACATCACGCAGCCGGGCGTGCTCCGGGTCGAGACAGCTCATCACCTCAAGACCGCTTTCAAACTGTTCGATCAGTTGCGGGCATCCCAGCAACGCCGCCAAGATGACTGCTTCGCGCAGGTGGTCTGTCGCACCCAACCCCGCTGCAGTGACCAATATTGACGCTTTCGCGCTTGGGGATGGTCCCTCAGGCGCTGTGTTCCAACGACCACCGCCGCTGCGGCGCGCAGCGCCGCCAGTTGATTTCGTCTGCCCCTGCCCCCGGAACAGCTGCCAGCGTAAATCCTTTATTTCCTGACCGTAGTGACTGCGGATCGACGGATCTTTGATCAACATGATCTTTTCCCGCAGGGCTTTGTCCAGCGCCGCTTTGCGCTCCGGGCTGTCATAGACCTTGCCATCGGTTTCGCGCTGCCACAGCAGGCGCACCATTGGCATTGCGGCATCAAGAAGCTTCTGCAATGCAGCGGCCCCATGTGCCCGCAGCAGATCGTCCGGGTCCTGCCCTTCCGGCATTACAGCAAAGCGAAGCGATTGCCCGGCCTCCAGCAGCGGCAACGCCAGATCGACAAGGCGCATCGCTGCACGCTGCCCGGCGGCGTCCCCGTCCAACGTGATGATCGGCTCAGGTGCGATCCGCCAGAGCATTTGCAGTTGGGCTTCCGTGATGGCCGTTCCAAGCGGCGCGACTGCGGCACCAAACCCGGCCTGCACAAGCGCGATCACATCCATATAACCTTCGGCCACGACAAGCGGTTGCCCCTGCCCTGCGGCGGTTCGCGCATCCCTTATATTGTAAAGACTGCGGCCTTTGTCGAAAAGCTCCGTCTCGGGCGAGTTTAGGTATTTCGCGTTGTCATTTGGGTCCATCGCCCGCCCGCCAAAGGCTATGGCGCGCCCGCGTGCATCGCGGATCGGGTATATGATCCGTCCTCTGAACGTATCGTAGGGTTTGCCACCTTTGGTACTGGGTTTCGCCAATCCGGCCCCAAAGATCAGCTCATCTGTAACACCCTTGCCCTTGAGGTGGTCCCACAGGCCCTGCCAGACATCGGGTGCGAAACCGATTTCCCAGCGATCAAGGGCCGCGCTGTCCAGTCCTCGACGCGCCAGATATTCCCGTGCAGGGCCAGCCGCACCAGTCTGCAATTGCAGCCTGAAGAACTGAACCGCCTGCTCCATCACTTCCGCAAGTTGCGTCCGCTTATCAGCTTTTTCCTGAGCGCGGGGGTCTTGCTTGGGCACGGGCATTCCGGCTTCGCGCGCAAGAATTTCGACCGCTTCCATGAAACTCACATTTTCGGTCTCCCGAACAAATGTGATCGCATCGCCTTTGGCATGGCAGCCAAAGCAGTAATAAAATCCCTTGCGGTCATCGACGTGAAAACTCGCGGATTTTTCTTGGTGGAACGGGCATGGTGCCCACATGTCGCCCTTGCCCTGATTGGACTTGCGCTGATCCCACATGACCTTTCGCCCCACTACCTGTGACAGGCTGGCGCGGGTCCGCAGTTCATCCAGAAATCCAGGGGGCAGGCTCATATCGCTATATATTGGAGCGCCGCGACGAAAGTCCAGTATCGCCAGCAACGGGCGTGCCACAAAACAGCGCTTACCGGGTCCGCCGACTAAGAGATTGCGCGCACCGCTTTGCTTTCAACAAAGGCCTTCAAGTCACTGCTGCTGGCAAAGCTCCTGCCACGCCGTGGCGAGGTTCTTATCGGAGATATCACCATGCCGTTCATCGTAGACCCACGGCGACAGCAGCGGCACGAGGTTGTTGTACTTTTCGGGCCACGATTGTTCGGTTTCAGCTATATGTGCCGCGACATTCTTTTGTTTGACCTTCGCCATCCGCGCATTCTGGATCTGGGCAACGACTGAGGCCTGATAAAAGCAATCCTGCTCTTTCTCAGTCTGTGCCCAAACCGGCGCCGCACTCAGCGCCACAATCAAACCCGTCAGCGGGGCAATTGTTCTCAACATCATGTAGTACTCCACAAGCAATTCATTGGGTCAGGGATTCGGGTCACCTACGAGCAATTTAGCCGCGCGATGCCACTGCTTCCATAGCCTGTCGAATTTCGTGAACAAGTGTGGCCGCCATGGACCTGAACACCAGGATCATCAGGGTATTCGCACCAGTCCGGGTGATGGACGCGGACATATGCCCCAACTGCGTGCGCACGGTATGACCACGCTTGAACTGCCCGACCCGCAAATCCACCGGAACCAGCCGGGCCAGCACATCCACAGCCGCGTCGCCACTCAAGGTGACCACGCACCAACCATCGGACTGGTCAACAACCGCCGCATGTTTGGCCAGCGATGCATCGGGCGCAGGCCCGATCAGCAGCGCTTCACCGCGCCCAAACCAGACAGTCCGCGCGCCATCTTTCCCAGTACTGCGGCCAACGGCGGGAAACGCCACGCCATGGGCGGCCTCCAAAGCCTCTGACAGCCGCGCCTTATCTTTGAGCGGCTTCAGGGAGGTCAGGTGCCCTGTATCAATCTCGGCAAGCTGTGCCGCACCAATTTTCAGAGGCGAGATATCACCACACGGGGTCAGTGCTTTGAGTTCAGCCACGGGTGCGGGCTCCTTCAGGATCTAAGAACACCGGATCGCAGATCTCTACTTCGACTTCTAATTCGCGCAGGTGATCGACGACGCGCATCGTCTCGCCATGCCGATCAGGCCCGCGTTTGACAAAGCCGAGCCCGATATAAGTACCGATCTCAGGCGAAAAGCAGACAGAGGTGACATACCCCTGATCGTTTTCCCGCTTTGACTCGGCACCGGCGTCAAAGATGTGCGCGCCAGCACTAAGCTGTTTGACCGCACCTACCGGTTTCAGGCCAACCAGTTGCTCGCAATCTTCTTCGACCAGCCCAGGACGCGCGGCCATTGTTTTACCGATACAATCTTTCTTGGCGCTGACCATTCGCGCCATCCCGATATCGAAGGCTGTGGTTCGGCCGTGGATTTCAGCGTGGGTGATAAACCCTTTCTCGATACGCAGCACGTTGAGCGCTTCCATTCCGTAGGCGCCGCCGCCAAGCCCTTCGGCCCGCGCCACCAGTTCACGAAAAAGGCTATCGCCATAGCGTGCAGGCACGGCAAGCTCATACGCATGTTCGCCGGAGAAAGAGATGCGGAAGAGCCGCCCCTTCACGCCAAGCACCGACACGCCACCGCAAGCCATAAATGGCCATGTTTCGTTGTCGAGCGCCGTATCAAGCAGACCATTCAATAGCTCACGCGATTTCGGTCCGGCCACTGCAAACTGCGCCCATTGCTCCGTCACCGAGGTGAACGCGACCTGCCATTCAGGATGCAGACACTGGCTCACAAACTCAAGATGTCGCATCACAGCACCTGCCGCAGCCGTGGTGGTTGTCATCACAAAATGGGTCTCGCCCAGACGGGCGCATGTGCCATCGTCCATCACGTGACCGTCTTCACGCAACATCAGGCCATAGCGCACCCGCCCGACTTTGAGCGTGGAAAACAGGTTGGTGTAGACAAAATCGAGCAGCTGAGCCGCATCCGGCCCCTGAATGTCGATCTTCCCGAGTGTGGAGACATCACACACGCCCACGGCCTGCCGGACATAACCGACTTCCCGGTCACAGGATTGCCGCCAGGTCGTCTCGCCTTGCCGGGGAAAATAGCTTGGCCGGTACCACAGGCCCGCCTCAATCATCGGTGCGCCCATTTCAAGGCTCGCCTTGTGAGACGTGGTGAACCGCTCCGGTGCAAAACCTTTGCCCTGCGCCCCCGCTCCCATCGCTGCAATCGCGACAGGGCTGTAAGGCGGACGGAAGGTGGTGGTCCCGGTTTCCGGTATCCCGCGCCCCGTGGCATCGGCGAGAACCGCCAAGGCTGCCACGTTCGAATTCTTACCCTGATCTGTCGCCATACCTTGCGTGGTATAGCGTTTCATGTGCTCAACAGAGCGGAAATTCTCGACCGCAGCCTGCTTGATGTCCTTCACGCTTACGTCGTTCTGAAAATCGAGCCACGCGCGGCCTCTGCCGGGCACCGCCCAAAGTGGCGACAGTGCATAAGGCGCATCTTCGGCATTCGGCACGTCCAGTTTTGCGGGTTTGCTTCCCAACGCGCGCAGTGCTGCTGCTGCGGCGGCGACACCGTCCTCCAGACATGCTTGCGTCGAGAACACGCCATTGCACGCCCCCGCGACGGCCATGCCCGGGACCGCCCCCTCAGTGGGCACAAAGGCCTGAATATCAGACTGCCACGTTGGCCGCCCGCTTAAGTGACAGGTCAGATGCACCGTGGGGTTCCACCCGCCAGACATCGCCAGACAGTCGGTCTGGATGTTTTGTGTGCCTGAAGAGGTGCGGATGGTGATGCTCTCCAACTCCTTACGCCCGCCACTGTTGCAGACCTGCGCGCCGGTGAAGATCGGGAAATCCCCCGACACATTGGCATCATGGCGGCTGTCGATCAGCGCAGCCACGTGCACGCCCGCAGCCGCGAGATCATGCGCCGTGCGGTGGGCATCATCGTTGTTGCCAAATACAGTCACCGCCTTGCCAGGGCTGACGCCCCAGCGGTTCAGATAGGCCCGCACAGCCCCAGCTGTCATGATACCGGGGCGGTCATTGTTCTGAAACGCCACCGGCCTCTCAATTGCACCTGCGGCCAAAATGCTTTGTTTGGCCGCGATACGCCAGAAACACTCCAGCGGTGCGCCACCTTCGCGGTTGCCCGTGTGGTGATTGACCCGTTCCAGCGCGCCGTGAGTTCCGCCGTCATATGCACCGGTGACCGACGTGCGCGTCATCAATCGTACATTTTCCATGCCAGCCAGTTCATCAACGATCTCTGCCGCCCAGACCGCCACGGGCTGATGGCCGATCGCGCCGGTTTCAGCATTGAGCCGCCCGCCCATCACTGAATCCTCGTCGGCAAGGATCACATCGGCCCCGGCACGCGCTGCGGCCAGTGCCGCCATCAGCCCGGCAGGCCCTGCGCCAATCACCAGCAGGTCGCAGAAAGCAAATGCCCGCTCGTAAATGTCCGGATTGTGCGCTCCGCTCAAACCGCCCAATCCCGCGGCACGGCGGATCACCGGCTCATAGACTGCTTCCCAGAACTTGTTTGGCCACATGAATGTCTTGTAATAAAACCCAGCCCCCAGAAAAGGCGCAGCCAGATCGTTCACCGCCATCACATCAAACCCGAGAGACGGCCACGCATTCTGGCTGCGCGCGCCCAGACCGTCATATATCTCTTGAACGGTAGCGCGCACATTTGGTTCAGCGCCTGCGCCCTGACCCACGGTGATCAACGCATTTGGCTCTTCACTGCCCGCACTCAACACACCACGCGGACGGTGGTACTTGAATGACCGGCCCATCAGCTTGACGTCATTTGCCAACAGCGCCGAGGCAACGGTATCGCCAGCAAAGCCCCGATAGCTGTTCCCATCAAATCGGAACGTGACCGGCATGTTGCGATCAATCATCCCCTTGCCTGCAATCCTCATGCCATCGCCTCTTTGACTGCAGTGGCCAGCTCAACTTTTGAAATAACATGACTCACCGTATCGCGGCTCACCACCACCCAGGCACCGCACCCGCCATCGTGATGCCACAACTCGCGCGTCGCACCCGCCGGGTTGTCCCGCAAATGCACATAGTCTTCCCACGCCGCCTCGCCCGCGTCAGGCTGCGGACGTGCCAAGGCTACCGCATCGCCCTGATAATAGAACTCACGCCGGTCACGCTCGCCACAAATCGGACAGTTGATCCTCATCACATCCCCTCCGGCAAATCGCCGCAATCAGCTTCTTTTCGCCAAAAATACTCAATCCGCATCATCAGCCCCTAGTGCAGGTTATGCTGAGAGCCTGTGCCCTCTTCATCCATCAATCCGCGTCCGGTCCGGAACCGATCCATCCGAAACTTTGCTGCCGGTGCATGGTGGTTCTCTGTCGCCATCAGATGGGCAAAGCTGAATCCCGATCCCGGCACTGCCTTAAACCCGCCGTAACACCAGCCGCAGTCGATGAACAAACCCTCGGTGTCGGTCTTGTCGATGATGGGTGAGCCGTCAGGCGTCATGTCCATGATCCCGCCCCAGCTCCTCAGCACCTTGGCTTTGCCAATCATCGGCATCAGCGTCATGCCCGCCTCCATCACATGCTCGGTCATTGGCAGGTTGCCGCGCTGCGCGTAGGAAGCGTAGAAATCCAGATCGCCGCCAAACACCAAGCCGCCCTTGTCAGACTGGCTGATATAGAAATGTCCCATGCCGAAACTGATCACATGGTCGATGCAAGGCTTCAATCCCTCGGTCACAAAGGCCTGCAGAACATGGCTTTCAATCGGCAGGCGCATGCCCGCCATTGCAGCCACCTGCCCCGATCGGCCCGCTACCACGATCCCGACCTTCTTGGCCCGGATCGCGCCACGGGTCGTCTGAACGCCCTTCACAACGCCATTCTCGATGTCGATTCCGGTCACTTCACATCGCTGGATCAGATCAACGCCGCGCTGGTCCGCACCGCGCGCATACCCCCACGCCACGGCATCATGGCGCGCTGTCCCGCCGCGCGGATGCAGCAAACCGCCATAAATCGGGAAACGCACGTTGTCGAAATCGAGGTAAGGGAGATGCTTCTTCACCCCGGCCCTGTCGAGCAGGATCGCATCATCGCCCTGATTGATCATCGAATTGCCACGCCGCGCAAACGCATCGCGCTGACCATCGGAATGAAACAGATTGATCAGCCCGCGCTGCGAATGCATCACGTTGTAGTTCAGGTCCTCTTCCAGGCCCTCCCAAAGTTTCAGCGAATGGCTGTAGAATTCCGAGTTGCCCTGCAGGAAATAATTGGCACGAACGATCGTTGTGTTCCGCCCGACATTACCGCCGCCCAGATAGCCTTTCTCCAGCACCGCGATATTTGTCATGCCGTGGTTTTTGGCCAGATAATACGCCGTACTCAACCCGTGCCCACCACCGCCGATGATGATCGCATCATATTCCGCTTTGGGTTCCGGATTGCGCCAATGCGGCGTCCAGCCTTTGTTGCCGGTCAGACCTTCCTTGATCACCCTGAGGCCGGAAAATCGCATGAGACACTCCCTGTTCAATCAGGCCGACCATAGGCCGCACGCATAAGAACTATCAATACCAAGCGTCTGCGCCACAGCGCTTTGCGACACCAAGTGGTCAGCCCACGACCAGACATTAGATAACGCAGATACCGTTCCAACATGAGCACTGGAAACACGGTAAGCTCCCGCATGATATGTGTTCAATGCAGCGGAATTCTGAGCCCCAGACCAGCCGCAAGCTCGCTGCGGTCCTCGCGGCCGATGTTGTTGGCTTTTCACGGATGATCGCGGCGGATGAAGCGGCGCCCGTTTGCGCGCTACATAGCCTGCTGGCCGAGGTGTTCAGACCAATATTTGCTAACAATAACGGCGACATCGTCAAAAGTATGGGCGATGGCTGGCTGGTGGAATTTGCCAGTTCCGTCGCCGCAGTAAATGCAGCAATGCAAATTCAGGACCGCCTGAAAGAGGATCCGACAATTTCCCTGCATGTTGGCGTCCATATCGGTGACGTGACACGAAACGAACATGACCTTTATGAGGATGGCATCAATGTTGCAGCAGGGCTGGAAGCCATTACCCCGGAAGGCGGTGTTATGATCTCCGACGCGGTCTATTCGGGTTTGGGCGGCACCCTGTCGCCCTCTTTCGAAGCGGCGGGCGCTCAAAACCTCAAGAATATTGCGCGGCCCGTGACCACATGGGTCCGCGCGCGAAACGGTCTTATCGGGCATGCCGACGCATCCGAACATGAGATCACGTCGAACTTGCCTGTCCTGAACATCCGCCCCACTGCCAACAGTGACCCACGCGCCGAGTTGCAGGATACCGCCGATGCGTTGACGGCCAACCTTGCGACATATTTCGGCAGTATCAGCTGGTTGCAGACCAGCATTAGCAGTTCCGAAAGCGCAATGGGCTACAGCCTGCGCCCAACATTGCGTGCGCGCGGGGATAGGTTACGGCTTGAAACACGGCTGCAAGACCCCGGTGGCGACATCATCTGGACCCACAAATCTGACAGTCGTCTGGACGACGTGTTTGATTGGCAGGACAACGTTGTTGCCGATATCGCCGATCACGGCCTTGGTATGATCTTTGAAGCAGAGACGACCAAATTGATGGCAACACCAGATGAGAAGTTGACGGCCGAACAATGCATGTTGATGGGCATCATGACATGGCGGGACTTTTCGGGAGAACCCTTCGTTCGCTCGGCTGAGTTCCATGATCGTGCTATAACGGCCAAGCCCGACTTGGAAGATGCTTAAGCAGAAGCCCTGATGGTCGTGATGGCCGCGCGAACCATGGGAAGTAATCCGGGAATGGATGCGTTTCTGTTCAAGGTTCCGGCGTGGGTCGAAGCTGGCCGACCGCTTGCCGCTGGCCATG
>Ga0316197_10001992_pt1 | contig 14551 bp, 6 predicted proteins | sample OudBiesiAoxic_MG_FD_204939 | JGI IMG/M metagenome (GOLD analysis project Ga0316197, IMG submission 204939) | Coastal sediment microbial communities from Oude Bieten Haven, Netherlands - site A oxic | ecosystem: Environmental > Aquatic > Marine > Coastal > Sediment | place: Netherlands...
GCTATAAGTCTCTTTGGATTTTTAAAGTATTCTAGAGCATCTATTGGATTTGAGCACACAATTTTTGATGCAAGAAGTGTTTTGGTACAGATACCTTCATGATAAAGAATCCCTATTCCTAGAACTGCTTCTCCTAACATAAGAAAGTCATTTTTTCCATTTCCTAAAGCTACAACATTATCTGAACCCAGTTTTTTGACATATTCCGCCTTAGCTTTATCCTGATCTCCAGGTCCAATTTTGAATACCTCACAATTAATTCCACTGAGTTCTTTTTCTACAGAACCAAAGCTATCGGCTGTAATCACATGAAATTTTATATCTTTTGATAGTTCATTTATAAGATTTCCTACACCTTCTACAAGTTTTCCATCTAAAGCAATGGTTCCATTATAGTCTGAAACTATATGTTTTATCTCAAATCTTTCCCCTCTGGGAATATTTATTTTCATAGAATCTTCCTCCCTTTTTTTCAATTTTACTATATTATTAAAGTTAACACAATTTTAATTTTTTTAATATTCTTATAACATTTCATCTATTCTATATATTCATCATAGTTCAAATATTTATCTATTATAATAACTGATCTTTAAAACTAAAAGTATCTTTTAATACTATTGAAGATACTTTTATGCTTATTGAGTTCAAATCAAAGCACATATATTCCCCCTTTAAAATGCTAAAATAAAGATATTTTTTAGATGAAAATACTATATTTAAATAACTTGCTTAATTTTTCATTAGAAAAATTAGAATTTCTTGACACGTTGTTGTGTGCCATGATATTATCATTTTGTGAATAATTAAACAAAATGTTTATTAATAACACTGAAAACAAGAGGAGGGAATTATGAGTGCAGAAATTCAAGTACAGTTAGGAGAAAAAAAGGTTGGTAAATTTGACAAATTTTTAAATTTTATTGAGGTATCAGGTAATAAATTACCTCACCCTGTAGCAATGTTTTTTGGTTTCTTTATAATAACAATTTTTTTCTCAGCGATCTTAGCTAAAACAGGTATCTCAGTAACATACCAAGAAATATCTAGAGTAACTGGAGCAGTTATAGATAAAACAACCACTGTTCAGAGTTTATTGACAGCTTCTGGAATCAGAGGAATCTTAACTAGTGGAGTAGATAACTTTACTGGCCATGCAGCTTTAGGATCTATCATTGTAGCCATGTTAGGTGTCGGTCTAGCTGAAGGATCCGGGCTTATTAATGCAGTTATTAAAAAAGTAGTATTATCTACTCCTAAATCTATGGTCGCAGGAATTGTAGTGTTTGCAGGAGTAATGTCTAACATTGCATCGGATGCAGGATATGTTGTATTAATCCCACTAGGAGCAATTATATTTGCTTCATTTGGTAGACATCCTCTTGCAGGACTTGCCGCTGCATTTGCAGGAGTATCTGGTGGATTTTCAGCAAACTTATTGGTTGGAACTACAGATCCATTATTAGGTGGTATTACAACTACCGCTGCACAAATAGTATTACCAGGATATTCAGTGACTCCTACAGCCAATTTTTTCTTTATGGTAGCTTCTACATTTATGATAACAATTGTTGGAGCATTTATTACCGACAAAATTGTTGAACCTAGATTAGGAGAATATACAGGTCCTAAATTGGATTTAGATTCTAGTTCTAACATATCTAAAGATGAGGTCAAAGGAATGAGATTTGCAGGGATAGGAATGTTGGTATTTTTAGGAGCGGTCATCATGATGACCATCCCAGAAAACGGATTACTTAGATGGACACCAGCTGAGATTCAAAATTTTGCTGTAGAAAATGGAAGAATTCCTAGCAGTATGGAAATCTTAAAACCATTTTTTAGTCAATCTATCGTTTATATCCTTATGATGTTCTTCTTTATTCCAGGATTATTATTTGGAATTGGAGCTAAAACAATCAAAAGTCATAGAGATGTAATAGCTTCATTGAATAAAGCTATGGCATCTTGTGGAGCTATTTTAGTAATAATATTTGTTTCAGCACAGTTCGTATATGTCTTTACAAAATCAAATATAGGTATTATCATTGCAGTAAACTTGGCTGATCTTATGAAATCTATGGGAATAAGTGGAGTATGGGCAGCTGTAGGACTTATATTTCTAACTGCATTTATAAATTTATTTATTGGAGGAGCTTCTTCTAAGTGGTTAATGTTATCACCTGTATTCATACCTATGTTTGCTCAATTAGGTTTATCACCTGAGTATACACAGCTAGCTTATAGAATTGGAGATTCTACAACAAATATTATCTCTCCTCTCATGTCATACTTTCCAATTGTGGTAGCATTTGCAGCAAAGTATGCATCTAAAAAAGATGGAATGGGAATAGGAACAATCATAGCTATGATGCTTCCTTATTCAATTATATTTTTAATCGTTTGGAGTATTATGTTCCTAGCTTGGAGTTTCTTAGGTCTTCCTATAGGACCAGGAGTATCGATGTTTATATAAATAAATGAAGTTACATAACAGAAAGGCTGCTCAATAAATTTCGAGCAGCCTTTTGATTGTCCCAATTAAAAATAAAAAATTCTGTTGGCATAAAAAATAAAAATACTAAAATTTGTAAAGATCCTAAGAAATTAAATTTCAAATCAAATATCCACTCAAATAAAGTAGGAGTTGATCAAAAAAATCTCAATCATATTTTTGAACTAGTTGAAGACTACGGAATAACCATAGAGTCATCTAACTGGAAACATAACCACCTAAAAAATACAGAAACCATTGTAGATAATGTAAACCCTTTCTTTACAAATCCTAGGATAGGTCCCTCTACCATTGAGAAAAAATTTACTATGATGTAGATGATAAGTGGGCCGATACTTTTGGCTATAAGATATTCCAGTTAGTTTTACCCGATGAATTTGTTGTAGTTCATAAAAAAGAATATCCATTGATAGATCCAAAAGATCTCCCTATTCAAAATAAAGTACAGTACCAGAGTAAGTGAAATTAAAGTTGTATTTTCATCACCTTTAAAACTACCTAGATGGGCTAGTTCTAACTACCCCTCCACTTTAGAAACATATTAGTTATAAAATCGTTGTTTTTAGCATAAAAAAAGGACTATACAACCAAATATATAGTCCTTTTTAGTTTTATATTCAAACAAAAAGTATTCTTTTGATACTTTAAAAAGCACTTTTAATACCTTTAGAAGTAAATAGTGTTTTTTTAAACCCCTTCCTTCTCAACCCCAATAATACCAATGGTTAGAAGCCTTTGATAGAGCCATTTTCTTTCTTTTACCCATAAAATTATAAGGGGAATCCTTTGAAGGTACCTTAGAAGGGAAATAAGAGGGTACTTTTTATTTCCCTTCTAAAAAGTCCTGTTAATCTTTATTTTTAGTGGTTTTAGGTATATTTTCTAGGGGTTTGATTGCTATATCTTGAACTAATCTTGTAAGTAAAATAATAATATTGTATACTTTAAAAGTGTTAAAAACTTTCTAAATCAAGTATTATAGTTCTATTTTTAAAAAGCGGTATAGAGATTTTAAAGATATAAAAATTAAAAAAAACATTCATTTATTGATTCAAATAAAAAAGATTAAAGTGTCACTAAAAGGAGCGTACTATGAAAAAAATTCAAGTAGTTGCAGCGGTATTAAAAGATAAAGATAAATATTTTTGTGCTCAAAGAAAAAATAAAGGTCCTCTAGCTATGAAATGGGAATTTCCCGGAGGTAAAATTGAAAAAGGGGAGACCAAAGAAGAAGCTCTTATTAGAGAGATAAAAGAAGAACTTCTATTAGATATTACTATAGAAAAATTTATTATGACTGTCGAGCATCAATATGAAACATTTCATCTAACGATGCATGCTTATCTTTGTCATGGAGATACAAATAATATTAAATTAATTGAACATTTAAATAGTAAATGGTTAGACAAAAATAACTTAGAAAATTTAGATTGGGCTGGAGCAGATATCCCAATAGTAAAGAGATTAATAGGAGAGTAGAATGGAGAACGCTACAAAAAAATCACTATTTAATAAAAAGTTAGAATCCGTTACCTACAACCCTAATTTAATTGTCAATACTAATATAAAAAATATAAAAGACAAAGTACAAAATCTTCTAAGAGCTTCTAAAAGAGTTGACATTGCTGTCAGTTATGCAGTTTGGTCTGGGCTTTCCCTTATTTATCAAGATTTGAAAAAATTTAATTCTGATAGCCGAATAATCGTAACTACTGAAGGAATGGTAACTGACCCCAGATCTTTGAAAAAACTTCTTGAACTACCTATGGAATCAAAAGTTTACACTCCTCGTCTTGGAGATAAAGGATTCCATTTAAAAACATATCTAGGTGAAGGCGAAGATCAATATAAGATAATTTTGGGAAGTTCTAATATTTCAGCTAGAGCATTTGGTCTAGTTCACGAACTAGCTGTAGAAATAAATTCTAAAAAAGATGGATATATCATAGAGGAACATACAGATATTTTTAATAATATTTGGGAAGATCCTCTTTCTAAAACTATCACCACTGAATTAATAAAACAATATACACAATTATTTAATGAAAAAAAAGAATTTAATAAAAAAATTCATGACATTCAATTAAAAAATAAGATTATTCCTAATTATATGCAAGAAAAAGCACTAATTGAGTTAAAAAACTGTAGAGAAGAATCTGCAAAAGGTCTTGTGATTGCTGCTACTGGAACGGGGAAAACATACCTTTCTGCTTTTGATGTAAAACAATTTGAAGCTAAGAAAACATTATTTTTAGTACATAATAGACTTATCCTAACATCTGCTATAGAAACATTTCAAAAAGTTTTCCCTAATAAGAAATTATTAGAATTAAATTCATCAAATTTAATGAATATTCATAGTTCTGACATTATTTTTACTACTGATAAAACTGCTTATAGTCACTTATATAATAAAATTTCTAAAGATTATTTTGACTATATAATCTATGATGAAGCTCATAAAATAGGAAAAAATACTAGATATCACAATTTAATAGATTTCTTTACCCCTCAATTTACTCTTGGAATCACAGCAACTCCAGAAAGAACTGAAGATCCTAATTTTTTATTTAACATTTTTGACTATACAGTTCCTTATGAAATAAGATTATTAGATGCTATGAATCACCAATTGGTATGCCCATTTACTTACTATGGTTTAGATCTTGAAGAAAAATTGTTAGAACCCAATCAAAAATTTAACTATCATGAATTAGCTAAATTTATGAAGCAACAACTAAATGAGAAAGGTCACTTCGGAGAAAAACTAAAGGGTATTGTTTTTTGCTCTCAAATGACTGAAGCTAATAAACTATCAACTGAATTAAACAATATAGGGATAAATACAAAATCAATTACTAGCGATAATTCTAATAGAGAAGATGTAGAAAATTATATAGAACGTTTAAAGAGTGACACAGGAGATATAGAACTTTTATGTGTAGTAAATAAATTTAATGAAGGTGTCGATATCCCTGAGATAAACACAATTTTCATGGTAAGAAGCACAACCTCTTCTATTATATATTTACAACAATTAGGTAGAGGACTTAGAAAAACAGAAGATCCACATAAATATGTTACTGTCTTTGATATTATTGGAAATTCAAATAACAACTATTCTATCGCTGAAGTTTTGACTGGAAATACTACTGCTGACAAAAGAACTTTATTTGAACATGCTAACGAAGAATTTAAGACGATTTCTCCATTCATCAATGTTAAAATTGAAGAAAAAGCTATGGAAAATATAATTAAATCTATATCTAACAATTTTAAAGTAGAATCAAGATTAAAAACTAAAATCAAAGATGAGTTATACAGATTTAGAGAAATCCCTAGGTTAGTTGAATTATATAATAATCCAAACTTTAAAGAGTTAGACCTTTTACAACTTCTTTGTAAAAATTTTTATGAACCATTTATGGATAAATACATTGAAAAATATGGTATAGCTAAAGATGATAGATTTCTTATGAAATTTTTTGGATTAATTACTCAATTTACTTTTAGGAGTTATAACAGCAGTATCTTAAAAGAATATATTAAATTGTTAAGAGGTGAGGAAATATCTAACCCAGAACTTATCTCTATCCTCGTTGCTAAAGATGTCAATGGGAAAAAAACTGCTATAAATAGTGATTATTTCAAAAGAGGAAATGACTTTGTTAATATTTTTAATTATGAAACTCGACTTTCATTAACTACTGAAGTCATAAAGGAGTTAAAAGGTAAAAATGCTTATGAATTATTCATAGAACATATTGAGTTATTTGAAGAATTATCTAAAAAAGAATCATGTAAAATGGAAACATTTGATCTTGTAGATAAAGGAGAATTTCTCTACAATATGAATGCTAATGACTGCTATATGAACGCCGTCGGTGAGAGAATTGACCACCAACAAAAGAAATTTTATTCCCCAATTCAAATAACTAACTCCGACTCTTTTCATAATAATTATATAGATGATAGGGGAAGGGTAGTTTACATGACCAAAGAATCCACTACTATGGAAGGAGCATTAAAAAAAGTAGAGATGTTGGAAAATGGCTATAAAATGGTAGTTTGTGCGAAATTTCCACATTTAGGGTATAGTTCTACAGCTTATTTTAACTTAGGAGAAACTATTATCGAAGAAATCTCTCCAGTAAAAATTCAAGAAAAAAAGAATGGTTCTGGAAAAATAATAAAAAAATATAACAATAAAATCTTCCTAAGGTTAGATAAAAAAATACCTGAAGAATTTTTACAATATAAAAAATAATCATTGAACTACTGCCGATTTTATATAAATTCTAAAATTAAGTTTATAACTGTTACACTTCGACAGTAGTTTTTCTGCAATAATAATTAGGACTAGATCTATTGTCTATCTCCACATTTTATTTTACTTTCATTATCAATTGTACATTTTTGATTCCTCTCATTCCCTTTCTAAGAGCCCTTAAAAACTTCCCCTTGTGATGATATAGACCGTTTGCTCAAAACTCAAACTACGGTCTCATATATCCATTGATAATACTAAGGTTTAGAGGCGATAAATGGATTAGTCCAATGAATAGACTAAAAGACCACTGACTGGACTAAAGGTCCTCTCAGTGGTCTTATTTAAATCTAAAAAATAGGTGGAATTCCTAAGAAAAAAATTGATTAAAAATTCTATAGAACGCGAATCTCTATCGAGATACACAAAATAACCTATAATCTTCACCAATAATTCTTCTTCCTTAATTTTAACTCAAAAATAAATATCTGTGTTCATTAGAGTTCCTTTCGTGTATGCGATAACATCCGCGTTCTATTTCTTTTCTTTTCTTTTACCGCGAATTACGCTAAGTAAAATCCATTCAACACAGAGGCTCAGAGTACACTGAGATTCACAGAGTTAAAATCTAATTTTTATCATAAATTACACAGATTTATAGCACGCGGATCTCTTCGAGATACACAGAAAATTCTCTGATATCCACTGATTAAAACCTTTTACTTCTTGGTTAAATCTTTCTACCCTTACACAGACTAAATTCTGACTTTGATTTTGGACTTTAATTTCTTTTTTGGATGTTACCCTACTTCTCAGTAGATATCTTGCGAGTTTCGTCGTGCCCACTATGCCCGTCAGGCATCCCAATAAGAAACGGGGACCCATGGTCTCACTCTATAACATTATTTAGAAAAAGTCTGCTTTTCTTTCCTCTATTTCTTTTTCAGATAAAAAGAAATGGAGTCCGTTAAGGGGGACACCCTTAGAACTTTTTCTTTTCCATCGATCTACACTAATTTATAACATCATACTGCTTCAACACAGAAGCCTTCCTTTTTTGGTTAAAACCTTATCTATTCTCTGTTCTCTATACTCTTTTTTGTTTCTTCTTCTTCCTCCGTGTCCAAGTTTTTTTCTTAATTTTTAATTATCCACTTTCAATTATCCATTGTTTTTCCTACCTACTCCTCCATCAAATACCTATACATCTCATCTTCTACATTTCTATTTAAAGTGCACTCTATTCCTACCACCGAAACATCTTTTCCCTTTTTATCCACTATCCTCATCTCTTTTATCCCATCTTCCTTAGGAGTCAAATCCCCCATATAGAAAAATTCTATCCCTTCATCATCACTTTTCTTTACAAAGAGGGGCATCCTTATTTTCTGATTTCTGATTACAGTCATATCTGGACTGGTTAATTTTCTTCTGGCTTTAGACATCCATTTAAATTCCGATCTACTCAAAAAACCGTGATCGTAGATCTGTTCATCACCGTGATAAGTAATAAATACAGGACAGTTTTTTAATTTTTCATTTACCTTATATCCTGCAATTCCTTGGGCAACTTCATTTTTTTCCCAGTTCAAAATCCTAATAACATCTTTTCTAGAATATTTTTCATAGAGGTTAAACCCATCATAAAAATTTTCTTTTTTATAGTTTTTATCATATTCTATTTTAGAATAATTTAGAAGATCCAGTAAAAAAGTTTTAAAAGTTTTATCCTTTAAAGATTCTAAAAAATCGTCTTCTAGACTAAATATATTATTTTCTAATTTTACGATATTAAAACCGTACTTTTCCCTCACTGTAATGAGCTTTTTCTCATGTTTTTCTGTGATAAATTCAAAATTAAGATTTTTATAAATGGAATTTATAGTTTCTTCTGATATCTCATATCCATATTTTTTTAAGATCTCATCTTTTAACTCTTCTACACCACAGTTATTTTTCTCTATTAAGTGAGACATCACTAGGACCTCTTCTATTCTTTTAAGATTAGCAATATCTGTAGAGAAAAATTCCAATAATTTTTTCTCTCTTTCATCCATATGAGAGATCAAATCTTTTTCTTGAGTAAGTATAAAATTATAGTAGGATTTAGAATAATCTACATAGGTTTTTGGGTCTCTAGAATTTATCTCTATAAAGTCAGTCATCATAGGTGTTTTACCTAATTTATATTTTAGAAGTTCATAATCTTTTATAAGATCTTTTCTAGTCTTTAAGTTAGCTAGATCCAAAGCCTTAAATATTCTTTCCTTGGAAATTTTATCAAAGTTAATAGTCGAACTTCCAGGGATCAAAGTGCTTTCATTGACTAACATCTTTTTTATCTTACTCTTGTCAAAACTATTATCCCCATAAAGAGCTATAGGAATCAAATAGTTATTACTGTAGTTTCCTATAAAATCAATAACCGTTAGATATTCTTTTCCATAGCTTTTTCTCAAGCCCCGTCCTAATTGCTGGATAAAAATTATAGCTGACTGAGTGGGACGAACCATTATTATCTGATTTACCTTGGGGATATCTACCCCTTCATTGAAAATATCCACTGTAAATATATAATCCAATCTATTAGCTCCATCTGATTCCAATCTTTTGACCGCTTCCTCCCTCTCACTTTCGGAACTTTCCCCAGTCAGGGCTATTGTTCTGTATGCTCTTTCATTGAATAACCTAGATAGTTCTTGAGCTTCCCTTTTTCTGCTACAAAATATCAACCCTCGAATAGTTTTTTCATCTGCTCCATAAAATTTTGATTTTTCAATTATCTTTTCTACCCTCTCTTTTGAGATTAATTTAGAAAAATTTTCATCTTCAAATATAGAACTCTCATCTATCTTTATATCGGTAACCCCATAATAATGAAATGGCACCAGCATCTTTTCTTCTAACGCTCCATTTAATCTGATCTCATAGGCAATATTATGGTTGAATTGGTTAAATATATCAAAACCGTCTGTTCTTTCAGGAGTTGCTGTCATTCCCAATAAAAATTTTGGAGTAAAATAATTTAATATTTTCTGATATGTAGGAGCACTGGCTCTGTGGGTTTCATCTATTACAATATAATCAAAATGATCCTTTGAAAATAATTCTAAATTAGATTCCTTGGAGATAGTCTGCACAGTGGAGAATATAAAATCAGATTTTATATCTTTTTCTTCACCTGAAAACAACCCCATACTTTTATCTCTACCAAAAATAGTTTTATAACTTTCCATGGCTTTTTTAGCTATATTTCTCCTATGAACTATAAATAAAAATTTCTTGGGATTAAACTCCTTTACATCAAAGGCCGACAGATAAGTTTTCCCTGTTCCTGTGGCTGATATGAGGAGTCCTCTGTCCTCTCCTGTTTTTCTTAGAGTTTCTATATTTGTTAGAGCTTCCCTTTGCATCTTATTTGGCTCAATATAGTTTAATATCTTTTTTAGTTCTTCTCTACTTTTATATCTCATCTCTCTCTGTTGATTATAGATTCCCTCATATATTTTTATATATTCAGAAGTTACAAGATATCCCACAGCAAACTCTGAATGGGCTTCTTCCAAAACTTCTGAAACTAAACTTGAGTTATCCGAAGCAGTTACCATGAGGTTCCACTCTTTGTTAGTACAAAGAGCACTGGCAGTGAGATTACTACTTCCTACCATGAGGCTATAACGCTTCCCATGTCTAAAAAAATATCCCTTAGCGTGAAAATTTCCTTTAGTTGCTATACGTAGTTCGATATTTTTAAATTGTAGGAGGGTTTTTAATGCTTCTGGTTGGGTAAAGTCCTGATATTGAGATACCAATATTTTCCCTTTTATTCCTCGATTTCTTAGTTCTTCCAGTGTATTTATAAGGACAGCTACACCACTTTTAGTTAAAAATGCCACTGAAAAATAAAATTCATCACAGTTTCGAAGTTCATTTAAAATAACTGGTAAAACTTTTTTATTTTTTAATCTATTATTTGTAACTAACTGGGGTAGATATAGGTTGTTGGAACTATAATTTTTATCTATAAATCCTGTTTCTACAGAACTTCTCAACTCTTCATGGATAGATTTCATCTATATCCTCCTCTATATTTATTTTATCAAGAGATAATTTTTTCCTATTGTTTTTACAATATTTTAACATGGATAGGAATAAAAAAGAAAAATCTCTTGATTAATTAATTTACTGCCCCTCTATAAAGAGAGTTCTATACATACCTCCTACAATAACCCTAACAAAAAAAATGATACCCCGAAAGGTACCAAGTCTTTTTATTTAAATAATTACATTTAATATTTATTGATTTTATCTATTCTCATCAAATATCTCTCGAAACCTCTCATGTTTATCTATAAATATTTCAACTATTCTAGGATCAAAATGTTTACAACTCTCAGATATTATTATCTCCATAGATTTTTCATGGGTAAAAGCCTTTTTGTAAATTCGTTCCTGTCGTAAGGCATCGTATACATCTGCCAAAGCAACTATCCTAGCTTCTATAGGTATTTCATCTCCTTTTAATCCTTTTCCGTAACCTTGCCCATCCCATTTTTCATGATGATACCTTACTATATTTAAAGCAATTAAACTTACATTTAGTTCTTTTATAAGATGGTATCCAATCTCAACATGACTTTTCATAATTTCGAATTCTTCTTCTGTTAATTTTCCAGGTTTTTTTAAAATTGAATCAGAAATACCAATTTTTCCTATATCATGAAGGGAAGCATAGAGTCCTAATTCTTTAATGAAATAATTAGGCATCCTTAACTCTTTTGCTAATAATTTTGAATATTTATTCACCCTTTTTATATGTATTCCAGTATCTTCATCATTATAAGTATTTACGTTTTCTAAAGTACCTACAAGTCCAATAGTTATTTTTTTTAAATTTTGATGAACTATTTTAAACTTTTTAAAATAAATATATACTCCTAAAAAACCTAAAATTGAAATGAATGAAATAATTATTGATAATCTATAGTCTTGAGGTATATATATTTCTTTCATTAAATATTCTTTTCTGTCAAAACCTGAACCATAAGAAAAATCAGTATTAATATGATCTATTATAAAGTATAAGATCTTATCTGTTGGGATAACTCCAAATTTTAATTCTATTTTATCTGTGACAGTCCCGGCTAACTTTATGTCATTAATATGATATTTTTTTAAGTTATAATTTACTTCTTGTATCTCCCCTACCAGAGCATCTGTATCTTCTTTCTCCACAGAATTTATAGCATCTTTAATTGTTTTAAAAGTTACTAAATTATCTTTAAACCCCTTATCTAATAAATACATCTCTACTAACGAATCTTTAACTACAGCTATTTTTTTTGTTTCAAGCTCACCTAGATAAGGAATATACCCTGCATTATCTTTATTAAAAATTAATAATTTAATTTCCATATATGGTTCTGTAGTCAATAAATTTTGATTATTTAATTCTCTTCCATTTACCGAAAGAATAAAAGGGTTGATATCAAAATCAGAGGATGAATCTCCTACTTCATATACAGATTTTAATTCTAGCAATGTTTTCATCTCATCCATCTTATTTACTAAGAACCCATTTTCACTCCCATCTTTATCTTTGGTGTAAAGTTGTGGCATATTTTTTGATTTAGGAATAAAAATTTTAATAGGTCCTTTTTTTTCAAGATATTCTTTTATTCTTTCTGGAATAATTGTTCTAGCTCTTACATACTCTAAAAATTCATTATAAAAAAATGACATTGTTGGATCTATATTATTTAATATTTTTTCAATAATATTTAGTAAATGTTTATATTCAGATTGTCCACCTATATAATAATTAGTCACAATGTTTTTAGGAAGATAATTTAATTTTGCTTTTAAATGTTGATTATCCATTAAATATTTCAAACCATCTTGATACTTTTCTATATATACGTCTGCTTCCCCAGATAAAAGAATATCCATAGCTTCTTTTTTAGTAGGTTTAGAAATTAATTTAACCTTATCACCGTATTTTTTTACAACTTGACCTTTTATTAGATGATTTTCTACATAGACAATCGTTTTACCAAAAATTTCTGACTTTGATAAAATAAATGGATCGTTTCTCCTAGTTATCATCATAGCGTTTAAACTTAAGGGTTCCTCAATATAAATATATTCTTCATGGTTTCTCTTATAGTTTTCGACCCCTATCACTATATCTGGGACCCCATAATCTATAGATTTTTTAAACATCTCAGTATCTTGTTCAATTATTTTAAAATTTAATCCTGTATTTTTTTTTAATAATTCAACTATATCTGGAAAAATTCCTTTTTTGTCATCTTTTAAAGAATAATTAAAAAAACCTTTGTCACTGTGTAAATAAATAGTTATATTTTTGTTTTTGTTTGTTCTTACCCATTCTGCCTCACCTTGCGTTAATACTATATTATCTATTTTCGCTTCCAAAAAAGAAGCAAAAATAAGAAGTAGAAATATACATAATTTTTTTCTCATAAAATCTCCTATTGCTTACAGCTATAAATTTGAAAATCTCTTTACTATAAAAATAAAAAAAGAGGCTATACCGCATCTTGCCGATAGTGTCTCTTCCTAAAAAAATTTGGTACCAGTTATTGCATTAATATATATACTATAGTCTCAACTCATAGAATTTTTCTTTTTTATCATCTTTTAAGTATAATAATATTATTATATATAATGGTACCAAAATGTTTATTAAATTACAAATTAATTCAATTTAAGTATTCTAAACTCATTAAAAGGGCAACTAGATAAATAAAGTCTACTTGCCCTTTTAAATTATATAACTATTTATTTTTTAAGCCACCTAAGAAGCTCGACAGATATCAAATATTAAGTATCTTAAAAAAAATATTAAAATCTAGTTTTAACTGTTTCCCTTTCAATAATATTACTTTTAAATATTCTTCTAACCTTTTTATCTACTCCATTTATTTGATCAAATAGATCAATTACAGCATTCTCACAGATATTTTTAAAGGGCTGTTGAACAGTTGTAAGTTTTGGATCAAAGAAATCTACGATTTCCAAATTATCATGACCAATCACAGATATATCTTCTGGAATAGAAAACCCTTGTTTAATAAGTCCTTTAATAAGCCCTAAAGCTACCTTGTCTTGCTGACAGACTACCCCATCAATAGTTTTAAAGAAATTTACTTTTTCAAAAGCTAACCTTTCTCCAGTTTTAAAATCCATTATATCTTTTATTATATACTCTTTCTCTATTTTCAATTTAGACTTTCTAATAGCCTTTAGGTAACCTATAGTACGCTGAGAATAGTTTTTTAATTGTTTATCATCACTTGTGATAGTCGCAACTTTTTTACATCCATTTTCAATTAAATACTCCGTAGCAAGATAGCCACTATAAACATTATCATTTGTAAATAATTTCATTGGACCCCAGTATTTCTTTGGTTTATAATATACCAAGGTATGTGGGACTTTATTTCTTTTTAGTGCTTCTATGTCTTCTATTGGGATATCACGACAAGCAATTAAAAGTCCGTCAACTTCTCTCCCATTGGTGAGTTTCTTTATATTACTTTTTACACGACTTCTACTATTTAAAGTATAAACTACCGCTTCATAATTTTGTTCTTCAACACCCTTAAGAAGGTGTTCCTCTAAAGAACTAAAAAAATCTCTCATATTAAATTTATAAAACTCATCTGGAAATATTATCCCTATACGTTTTGTTTTTCTGTTAGCCAAATTTCTTGCATTTATATTGCATTGAAAATTATATTCTT
>Ga0316197_10001993_pt1 | contig 14546 bp, 14 predicted proteins | sample OudBiesiAoxic_MG_FD_204939 | JGI IMG/M metagenome (GOLD analysis project Ga0316197, IMG submission 204939) | Coastal sediment microbial communities from Oude Bieten Haven, Netherlands - site A oxic | ecosystem: Environmental > Aquatic > Marine > Coastal > Sediment | place: Netherlands...
CGGTCGGTCGATACAGCTGTCGCCGCTGATCGCGAAGTCGGAGGCGTTGGTGCCGGCCACGTTGATCGATGCGACCGACGTGGGCAGCAAGGGTGAGACGTTCTCGACGTCGAACACGAACTCCGAACTCGTCTGTCCGATGTCGACGAGGCCGAGGTCGGCGCCGGCCGGGTTGGTCCGAAGCGTCGGATCTCCGCCCGCACCCGAGATCCGCGAGGTGATCGTCAGCGCCTCGAAGCCCTGCTCGGCGACGGTGAGCTCGGCCGACACGGCGCCCGGCGTCGTGGGGTTGAACGTCAACAGCACCGTGCAGTCGCCACCCGGCGGCACGGATGCGCCGAACGTGCAGGTACTCGTCTCCTCGTTGACCGAGAAACGACCGTCGGACACGGTGACCTCCGACGGCACGAACGAGGTGGGCCCGTTGTTGATCACCGCGACGTACCACTCGTCGCTCTGCAGCCCGACGAGCGTGGTGCCGAGGTCGGCATCGGGCAACGACAAGCTGGGTTCGGTGGTCAGCGCGACGACCTGGCGTCCCGCGGCGGAGCCCGGAACGATCTGGCTCGCAGCGAGGGTGTCGAACACCGTCGTGCGCCCGGTGTCGCTGAGCCCGGGGCGGGCATGCGCAGCGAGCGCTGGCCGGACCCCGTCGGACGACATCGCAACACGACGCAGCCCGCCCGAACGAGCATCGGCGATCAGGAGGTCACCGTCGGTCGCTTCGCCACCGCCCGACGCCTTGATCAGCTGCAGGTTGGGGGCCTTGGTGATGAACGCCACCAGCTGTCCGTCGGCGTTGAGTGCCGGAGCAAACGACGGGGCGAGCCCGGCGACGACGGGCTCGGTGCCCGGCTCGCTGCTCACGAGCGACAAGCGGGTCCGACCTGCCTCGTCGAGCCAGCCGTTGTCGTCGGCGTCGCGATCGAGCCGGTACACCTGCGAGGGGCACCCTTGCGGGCACGGTGGGAACACGGCGGGAACGAGACCGGGGTCAGCCGACGTGAACGCCACGACGCTGCCATCTCGTGACAGCACCGGCTCGGAGGCACCGATCACGGACGGCTCACCGTCGGTACGTGTGGACACGAGCCGTACGGCGAGGAACGGGTCCGGTTCTTCACGGTCCCAGACGAAGACCTGTGATGTCGCCGGTCCGCCCGGCTCCTGACCGGTACCCCAGCCGGCCACCGCGTCCGACGACATCGCGTCGGACCGCATCGCCAGGTAGCGCCCATCACCCGACAGCGCCGGCTGATCGAGACCACGGTGAACGAACTGTGTGTCGGGCGTGGAGATCGGGGTGCCGGCGGCGAGCAGGGCCCGCTCGGGGTTGTTGGTCGGCAGCGACAGGTCGACCACGGTGATCGCCGTGAGCTCCTCACCGTCGAAGAGATGTGTGGCCGGGTGCGTGTACGCCACGACCGTCCCGTTGCGAGACAGCGCCGGAGGATCGTTCTGCGACACGTCGTCACGGGCCAGGGAGCCACGATCAGCATCGGTCGAGACGAGTTCCCAGCCATCGTCGGGGCCCGTGCAGTGGGGCAGTTTCGAACGGTAGACATCCCAGCGATCGCCCGTGTCGTCGTCGCGGAACACATCGAGCTGGAGTTCGGTGACGATCACGACGGTGCAGCCGTCACCCGACACGACCGGATGGATGGTGTCGCCGGGTCGAACGCCGTCGGGCACCGGCGTGATCTCGGTGGTCACGCCGTCTTCCCGATCGGTGACGAACGCCGTCGAGTCACGTGGGTCGTCGGATGCCAACGGGCGTCCCTGGAAGGCGACGATTCGGCCGTCTCCCGAGACGCTCGAGTGCGATCCGCTGCTGTCGCCGAGCGCATCGGCCGGCGCTGCAGGTACCAGTGGAGCAGCCTGTTCGAGAACGACGATGGGGCGCGCGTCGACACCTGCGCCGCTCGCGCTGAGAATCAATCCCGCACCGAGGACGCTGGTCGCTGCCACGAACGATCGCCGCCGCCCGTTCCGTCCGGCCACCTTCCTCCTCATCCTGATCTGCTGTCGTCGACAATTCTTACAGGTCCTACGACGAAACACCCGCCAGCCTCGTCAACGGACGGGTTCACCGACCGCTACGAACCGAGGCGGCTGAACTGATGTTCGAGTTCCACCACGAGACCTTCGAGAGAATGATCGGCAGCGACCGAGGAGATCTTGAGCCCAATTTCGGCGGCCACCCGTGCGGTGGTCGGACCGATCGCAACGACCACCTGCGGGGCTCGCACCCCGAACGCGTCCACCCAACTCCGAGCTGCAGAGCCACTCGCGAGCGCCAGCGCGTCGGCGTCGCCAACGTCGACGAGACCACGGACCTCCGGCCGGCGGGCGACCGTCCGGTACGCAACGACGTCGGTGACCTGGTGCCCTGCGGTCCGCAACCGGTCGACGAGCGTCCCGTCCGCCAGGTCGCCCTGCGCCACGAGCACCCGCCACGTGTCCGGGCCGGCGAGACGGATCAACTCGTCCGCCAGTGCGTCGGCACGCTGACGTGACGGCACGAGGTCGACATCGCGTCCCGCGCCGCGGGCCAGCGTGTCGGCCGTCGACGTCCCGACCGCAGCCAGGCGCACCCGGCCACTCTCCGCAGCGACCGCCACCCGTTCGGCACCCGCGGGCGACGTGACGACCAACCAGTCGTACCGGTCGATCTCGTCGAGCTCCGACGCCAGCTGCTCCCCGCCGTCGAGCGGTTCCTCGATCGCGATGAGCGGCACGTGGATCACCAGCGCCCCACGTCGTTCCAGCATCGACGCCAGCCTGCCGGGCTGCTCTCGCGTGACGAGCACCCGTCGTCCTTCGAGCGGCGTGCTCATCGGTCAGCCCAGCTGGGCGCGAGCCGTTCGCGCCGCGAGTCGGGCGGCGTCGAGGTCGGATCGATCACCGACGAGTGCCACACGGTCACCCGCGGAACGTCCGGTCGAGAGGTCGGCGAGGAACGTGTGGAGCACACCGTCGACCACGTGGGCGCCGACAGGTGACGTGCACCCAGCGCCGAGCTCGGCGAGGAACGCCCGCTCGACCTCGACGGCATGGCGCGTCTGGGCGTGGTCGACTGCCGACACCGCGGCGATCGTGCCGGCGTCGTCGGCTCGACATTCGACGGCCACGCTTCCCTGTCCGACCGCAGGCACGAAGTCGTCGACCGAGAGTCGATCGTCGATCGATTCGGTCAGCCCGAGGATCTCCAGCGCAGCGACCGCCATCACGATGGCGCCACCCGGCGGAACCTTCGAGAGGCGGGTGTCGATGTTGCCGCGCAGTTCGACGAACTCCAGGTCGGGACGCATCCGACCGAGCTGAGCCCGCCGCCGAACCGAGCCGGTTGCGACGGTGGCGCCGTTCGCCAGTGACGACAACGTGCTCCCCACCAGCGCATCGGCTGCTGTGCGACGCTCGCAGAACGCCGCGATCGTCAACCCCTCAGCGGTCTCCGACGGCAGATCCTTGGCGGAATGCACGGCGAAATCGGCGTCACCGTCGAGCACCGCTCGCTGCACCTCCTTGACGAACACACCTTGCCCGCCGATCACGTGCAGGGGCACGTCCTGACGGACGTCGCCGGTCGTTTCGATTCGAACGAGCTCGACGCGGCGTTCGGTCGCCGCTTCGATCGATGCGGCGACGGCGTTCGACTGCGCGAGGGCCTGACGCGACCCGCGCGTCGCCAGGCGAAGCGCTGGGACGGCCGTACCGGGCACGCGTCGCTCAGCCGAGATCGAACAGGTCGCGCACGGCAGCGGCGTTGCGCTCACCCTGCGGCGTGCCGGCCTGCGTCTTGAGGCGCACCGACGGTTCGTGGAGCAGCTTGGCCACGATCGCCTTGGTGAGCGCTTCGACCGAGTCACGTTCGGCGTCGCCGAGGGCGGCGAGTCGGCCGGCGAACCGCTCGAGCTCTCCGGTGCGCACCCGATCGGCACTCTCGCGCATCGAAGCCACCAGCGGCGCCGCCTGTCGAGCGGTGGATTCGATCACGAAGCTCTCGACCTCGTCGCCGACGATCGAACGGACACGCTCGGTCTCGCCGGCACGATGCGACAACCCTCGGTCGGCCCAGTCGCGCAGGTCGTCGAGGTCGAACACGCGGACGCCCGCGAGATCGGACACCTCGGGCTCGGCATCACGTGGAACTGCGATGTCGACGATGTTGAGCGGACGAGACGACCGGGCGCGTGCGCTGGCGACCAGGTCGACGGTCAGCACTGGCTCGCCCGACCCGGTGCAGGCGACGATGACATCCGCCGCCCCGATCGCCTCCGGGAGGCGGTCGAAGCCGACGGCGACACCGTTGACCCGATCGGCGAGCGCAGCGCCGCGCTCGGCGGACCGGTTCGCCACCAGGATGTCGGCGCCACCGGCGCGGTGCAGCGCAACGGCCACACCCTCGCCCATCGAACCGGCGCCCACGACGAGGACCCGCTTGCCGGCGACGTCGCCGACGACGTCGGAGATCATCTCGACCGCAGCGTGGCTGATCGATGCGGTGCCGCGGCCGATGCCGGTCTCGCTGCGCGCCCGCTTCCCGGTCTCGACGGCAGAGCGGAACAGCAGATTGAGCGTCGATCTCGCTGCCCCCTCCCGCTGCGCAGTGTCCCAGGCGGTGCGGACCTGGCCGAGGATCTCACTCTCGCCGAGTACCGCCGAATCGAGTCCGGCGGCCACCTCGAACAGATGGGTGACAGCGGCCGTCTCGTGCTGGCTGTAGAGATGTGGGGTGAGTTCGTCGATCGTCAGGTCGCCGAGCTCACAGAAGAAGTCACGCACGTCGCCATACGCACCGTGGAACCGCTCGGCCACGACGTACACCTCGGTGCGGTTGCAGGTGGAGAGCACCACCGCTTCGCGCACGTTGTCACGCTGGGCGAGCCCCACGACGGCCTTGCCGATGCGATCGGGCGCGATCGTGACGCGCTCGAGCAACGACAGCGGACTGCTGCGGTGGTTGACCCCGATGACCAGAATCGACATGCGGCATCCACCCTAGGCGCTTGCGCCCCGACCTCGCTCGCCGGGAACGGCGCGCAACGAGTTGCTGGCGGCGGTCGCCCGCCGTTGCTCGTAGTAACTCAAGATCTGCAGCTCGACGGCAAGGTCGACCTTGCGGACACTGATGCCGTGTGGCGCGCTGATCACCGCAGGGGCGAAGTTGAGCAGGCTGGTGACGCCCGCCGCCACGAGTGCGTCGGCCGCTTCCTGCGCGGCGGGACCGGGCGTGGCGATCACGCCGATCGAGATGTTCCGGCCGTGAACGACCTGGGCGAGTTCGTCGACGTGGCGAACACGAACGCCGCCGACGACCGTACCGATCTTGGCGGGGTCGACGTCGACGATGCCCCCGACCGGGAACCCCCGATCGCCGAAGCCCCCATACCCGGCGAGCGCCTGTCCGAGGTTGCCGGCGCCCACGATCACGACGTGCCAATCGTGGGTGAGACCCAGCTCACGACGGATCTGGTAGACGAGGAACTCGACGTCGTACCCGACGCCACGCGTGCCGTAGCTGCCGAGATAGCTGAGATCCTTGCGCACCTTGGCAGCGTTGAGACCGGCGAACTCGGCGAGCTCTTCCGACGACATGCTCGACACGCCCGACTCGAACCGCTCGGCGAGAATGCGCAGGTACACCGGCAGGCGCGCCACGGTCGCCTCGGGAATGCGTCGACGGGTACCGGCCATGGACCCTTCACGTTAAGGCGCTCGTGCACATTTTCACAAAGCCTGCTCACGGAAGTCCGAGCGACGGATGTCACCCTGGCCGCGTGGACACGACGGTGCCCTTGCCGTCCCGTACCCGCCGGCGCCGAGCCCGTTCGACTCAGGCCGGAGCGAGACCCGAGCGCAGCTCGTCGTCGAGGCCTCGACGCACCACTTTGCCCGACGCATTTCGCGGGAGTTCGTCGACGAAGATCACCTTCGAGGGGCACTTGTACCGAGCGAGGTGGTCGAGTGAGAACTCGATCAACGTCTCCTCGTCGATGTCGGCCCCCGGGGTCGCCACCACATACGCCTTGACAGCCTCGCCGGTGTGGGGATGCGCCACGCCGACCACCGCTGCCTCGACCACATCCGGATGCGTCGCGAGCATCTCCTCGACCTCGGCCGGGAAGACGTTGAAGCCCGACACGATGATCAAGTCCTTGCTGCGGTCGACGAGATAGAGATACCCGTCGTCGTCGGTCGTGGCCATGTCGCCGGTCATCAGCCATCCGTCGTCGTCGAGCACGGCCGACGTTGCATCGGGATCGCCGTAGTACCCGAGGAACACGTTGTCGCCGCGCACCCAGACCTCGCCGACATCGCCGACCAGCGCGTCACCGTTGACGTTGACGAGGCGCAACTCCACACCCGACAGCGCCCGACCGACCGAACCGGGCCGAGCCGGAGCCCCGGTGGACGTGGTGACGATCGGCGACGCCTCGGTGAGGCCGTACCCCTCGCGAATCTCCACGCCGAACCGCTCGCGCATCGTCTGGCCGACCGTGAGCGGCAGTCGTGACGCTCCCGACAGCGCCAAGCGGACGCCGGCGAACGTCGACGCGTCGAGTTCGTCGAAGTGCGCGAACGCACCCCAGAGACCGGGGGCGCCGGGCACGACGGTCACGCCGCGATCGAGGATCGACTGCGCTGCCGTTGCCGGGTCGAACCGTTGCACGAGCAGGATGGTGGCACCGACGTCGAGGCCGAGGCCGAGCACCACGTTGAGGCCGAAGATGTGGAACAGGGGCAGGACACCGTAGATGATGTCGTCGCCGTTCACGTGCCCATCGGCGGTGAGGCTCTGGCGGATGTTGGCGTCGAGGTTGCCGTGACTCAGCATCGCCGCTCGCGGCGACCCGGCCGTGCCACTCGTGAACATCAGCACCGCGACGTGGTCGTTGGCCACGTCGACGAATTCGACCGGTTCCGCGGCGAGCAGGTCGTCGAACGCAAGGACATCGCCGTCGGCCTGGTCGGTGGTGACCACGCTGCGCAGCGATCGGAGCAGCGCACGATCGACAGCATCGAAGGTGGAGGCGCTCTGACGTTCGACGATCACCACGGCCGGATCGACCGTGGTGAGCTCGGCCTCGACCTCCGGTGTCGGACTGGTGGGGTTGAGCGGCACCGCGATGGCCCCCAGGCCGATCGTGGCGAGATAGGAGATCACGAAGTGTGGATTGTTGCCCAGGAGCAGTGCGACGCGGTCTCCGTCGCCGACGCCGAGTGAGGCGAGCCCGCCCCGGAACCTGGCGACCTGATCACGCAGTTCGCCATAGCTGGTGGTGCGTCCCGAGCAGATCAGCGCTGGCCGCTCTGCCGGATGTCCGTCGATGATGGTTGCGAGATTCACGAGTCCCCCTCGGGGATCATTCGATCCCGGTCCGGATGCAGATCCTAGTGCGTGACCGTGGTCACCGCTCGGCCGGCCTCGGGCTGGACTGCTCTCAGAGCTGGAGCAGCGACACGGTGCCCGCCACGAGGATCACCAACAGCAGGAGTCCGAGCGTCAACGTGGTGGCAGGCCGCATGGCGATCACGATACCGCCGAGCGGCCGCGCGCACGGTGGCGTCAGGGGTGACGGATCGTGACCGGCTGCGCGACGCCCGGATCGTCGCCGCCGGCGGTGAGGGTGACCTGGTCGCCGACGTCGAGCCCGAGTTCTTCGGCCGCCGAGCGCTGGTCCATCGCCACGGCAAGCAATCCGGACGAGTCGAGCACCAGGCCGATCGCGCCGCCGGCAAGCTCGGCGAACGAGCCGGCGAGCGCAGCGGTACGAGACGTGCCGCCGGAGGGATCGGTGGGAGAGCTGAACCGCATGGCGATCCGGTCTCCGAACGCCGCCGGGACGTCGTCGGGGCCGACGTTGAGCTGCGCATTGCCGTACCGGTCGACCCAGAGGATCTGAGCGATGACACGTTCGTCGTCGGCCTGCGGAAGCGTGACGACACCCGGCAACAACAGATCTGCGTCGACGGCCTCACCCAACTCGAGGAGATCGACACCGTTGCAGAGGTGCGCTGTGACCGGTGCGAAGACATCACGACCGGCGAAGGTCGCGCCGGGCGCGGGCAGGTGATACGCCGGATCGGAGAGCTCGACGCAACGCCCGGCCCCGCCGGCCATCGCGACCGCGGGAGCAAGGAGCCCGTTGTCGGGCCCGACGAGCACCCCGTCGCCACCGGCCACCTCGATCGCAACGGCGCGGCGTGCCGTGGCCACTCCCGGATCGACGACGGCGAGCACCACGCCGGAGGCGACGTACCCGATACTGCGGGCGAGCGCCAACGACCCCGCGCGCACGTCGAACGGCGTGACCCCGTGCGTGAGGTCGATCACGGTCGCATGCGGCGCCATGTCGCGGATCACGGAGTGCACGACGCCGACGAATTCGTCGACGGTGCCGTAGTCGGACAGGAACGAGACCGTCTCGTATCGGCGACCCATGGGGCCGAACCTACCCGGTTGTGCGCAACCGACCCCGGACGCGACGAGGGCCGGTGCCAACCCCCCGATGGCACCAGCCCTGGTCGGCGCTGCCCACCGTTTCCGGTGGACGCGTCTCCACGACGCTCACCATAGGCCAACCGACCCCGATGTGAAAAGAGCCACATCGAAAAAGCCACATCGCCGCCGCCGATGTGGTGCCCGGCGACGTCGCCGCCACGGTGTTCAGCCGAGTTCGCGGCTGCGCACGGTCGCCGCCCGCACCGCATCGGCGAACGCCGCGCGCAGCGCGTGCTCCTCGAGCATGCGCACGCCGGCAGCCGTCGTTCCACCCGGCGAGGTGACCATCGCTCGCAACCGAGCCGGATCGCGATCTCGTTCGAGCAGCGCCGCCGACCCGACGAACAACTGCGCAACGGCCCGCTCGGCCACAGCGCGCGACAGGCCCTCGCCGACGGCCGCGTCGATCATCGCCTCGGCGACGAGGAACAGGTAGGCCGGCCCGGAACCTGCGACGCCAGTGAAGGCGTCGAGTGCGTCTTCGCCGAGCTGGTCGACCGTGCCGACTGCCGACAACACATCGATCGCCCAGTCGAGATCGGCCTCGTCGGTGCGATCACCGGACGCCACCGCCGACGCCCCCTTGCCGACGAGCGCCGGCGTGTTGGGCATCGCACGGAACAGTGCGACCGGCTGGCCACCCCCTTCCGCGGCACGCTCCAGCGTGTCGAGACGGACACCGGCAGCGATCGACAGGATCCGCCGAGCGCCCGCCTGCACCGCCGTGGCAACCGCAGCCTCGACGTCGGCAGGTTTGACGGCGATGACCGCCGCGTCACACGGTGGGATCTCCCCGACGACGTGCACCGCTGGGAACCGATCGGCGAGCACTCCCCTGCGGTCGGCGACGACTTCGGCAACGGCGATCGCCGAGGGCTCGTAGCGACCCGATTCGAGCAGTCCACCGAGCAGCGCCGCGCCCATGTTGCCGCCTCCGACGATGACGATCTCGACGGTCGGCGAGTTCTCGGTCATCGCGGTCACGTTAGGTGTTCGATGGTGTCGTCCGGGTGGACGGCGGTGGACCGACTCCCCCGAGAACCCACCCACCCGGACGACATCGCGGTGGGCGGCTCGTGCCGGTGCGGGGAACGCGGCTCGATGTGCGCCGGTCAGAAACGCGACCGGAACCCGATACGCACGAGTACCTGGAAGCATTGCTCGACCTGGGCGTACAGCGTGCCCAGCACGCGGTCGACCTCGTCGAAGCTCACGTGGGCAACCGGCATCTCACCGCGCAGGAAGACCGCGTCTTCGACCCCGATCGAGAAGTGTGCGCCGACCAACCGATCGTTTCGTCGCAGAAGATGCTCGAACAGTTCCGCATCGTTCTCCTCGGGCGCGGGCATCACATGGGTCTCGTACCGCAACGTCCGCTGACCCAATGTGAGCCAGATCGTGGTGAACTCCTTGTCGTCGCCGCGCATCCGCACGAACCAGCGCGCCTCGCCGTCGGTCGAGCGGTGGGCGGCCAGGATGTGATCGTGCGCAGCCGCGAGCTCGGCCAGCCACTCGTCGAGACGGCGCTCGAGGCCCGCCAACTCGAACGCATCGAAGACGTCGGTCATCGCAGGTGCGATCCGAACTCACCGGCTGCGCTCATTCGCATGCGACGAGCTCGCGGACCGTCAGGTCGGAGTAGAGCCGGCGGAGCCGTGCGGCAGCGAAGCTCCACGTGTACCGGCGGGCGCGTTCGACCGCGGCGGCACTCATCGACGCCGCAAGGTCGGCATCGTCGAGGATCTCGGCGATCGCACGTGCGTAGTCGACAGGGTTGCGACCCTCGATCAGACGGCCGGTGCGGCCGTCGTCGATCAGGCTGAGGAGACCGCCCACGGCACTGGCCACGACCGGGACACCACAGGCGGCCGCCTCCAGGGCGACCAGCCCGAAACTCTCGCTCCGACTCGGGGCGAGGACCACGTCGGCAGCTCGGTAGTAGGTCGACAGGATGTGATGCGGCTGCGGTTCGACGAACGACACACGATCGTGCAGGCCGAGCTCGTCGACGAGTGCATGCGCACGAGCGGTCTCGACGTCTCCCTCGACGCCGCTCGCACCACCGACGATCAGGAGCTGCGCATCGGGCCGATCCAGCTCGGCGAGTGCGCGGATCGCCACGTCGGGGCCCTTCAGCGGCTGGATCCGTCCGACGAACAGCACCACGGGACGGTCACTGGGCAGCCCGAGTGCCCGGCGAGCCCCCAGCCGGTCGCCGGGAGCGAAGAAGGCATGCTCGACACCTGGGGCGATGATCTCCAGCCGCCCTCGCGGATCGCCGTACAACCGCCGGAACTGGTCTTCCTCCTCGACGCAGCTCACGCAGATCGCGTCCGCACAGTTGACGATCTCGGCCTCGGCCCGATCGCGCCAGCCCGGCTCGGGGTCGCCGCCTTCGGCCTTCACCCGCGCCAGCGTGTGGAACGTCGACACGAACGGCACGTCGAGGTCGTGTTTGAGCTGGTGACCGACGACGCCACTCAGCCAGTAGTTGCCGTGGATCACGTCGGGTCGCTCATTGCGGGCGATCCAGTCGAGGACGCCTCGTCGGAATTCGTCGGTGACGTCGGCGAGCGCCTCCTTCGGAAGGTGATGCGGCCCTGCCTCGATGTGCACCACACGATGACCGGGCTCGATCAGCACCTCGGGTGGCAGACCCTCTCGGTCGGCGCGCGTGAACGTGGTGCACTCGACGCCGGCCTGCGCCAGCGCCGACACCAGTTCGCGGACGTACACGTTCATGCCGCCGCTGTCACCCGAACCGGGTTGGACGAGCGGCGACGTGTGGAGCGAGATCACCGCGACACGTTGCACAACGCGATCAACGCTAACAACGGCTCCGAGATTCCCGGTTGCCCTGCTCGGAACGTGATCGCGACCGAGCGGTCGGCTGATCAGTCGTCGGGGATGCTGTCGACGTCGGCCTCGCCGACGCGATAACGCCGCACGAGCTCGGCGCTGAGCGCATCGAGACGTTCGAAGCGGGCCCGCCGGTCGGAGGACACGCGCTGTTCGAACTCGCTGATCGCGTCGGTGAGCTGCGCCAACTGGCTGTCGTCGAGCTGCCGCAGCCGCCCGAGCCCGTGGCTCGCACAGATCTCGTCGAGTTCGACGGCGAGCGGATGACCGCTGAGGTCCTCGGTCGGGCGCGGCGGCCGAGCCGGGCCTCCCGTCAGGTGCTGCGCGAGCACCGAACGAAGCTCTTCGCCGACCTCGACGTCGGCGTCGTCCGTGCGGTGCGCGGCCTCGGCCTTCACCAGATCGAGGCGAGCCTGTGCGACGCGCCGGGCGTACGACACGGCATCGTCCTCGTGCTGCAGCTGCTGGCGCAACGAGCGGAGTTCGTCGAGCGTGAGCTCAGCGGGATCGGGCACGTCGGTGATGGTCAACTGCTTCCTCCTGACACCGGCGGAAGTACCGCCACTTCGTCGTGCGGCCCGACCGGTACGTCGGTGGGCACATCATCGCCGTTCACCCAGACCCGACAGCTCGCGAGCACCTCGCCGAACCGAGGCCCGTACCGGAGTTCGGCAGCACGTAGCACGTCGTCGACCGTCGATTCGTCGAACACGTCGGCGCCGACTCCGGCGGCCTCGCGAGCCGAGGCGAACAGTCTGACGGTGGCCACGTCGGCCAATCTACAACGGCGCGGCCCAGTGGCGGGGTCGGACGGCCCCTGCGCGTCGTTCACGCAGGGGCAGCGCCAGGAAGCGCGCCGACCGCGAAGCCGAGCGCGGCCACCGCCAGCGTGGCCCCCAGCGCCCATCGCCGGGTCGACCCTTCTTCGAGACGACGGGTCGCTCCGTAGAACCCGAGCTCGGGTTGTTGCAGGCCGCGCAGGGATGCGAAGCCGATCAGGACCAACGCCGCAGCAACCGACATCGCTGCCACCCGTTCGTCGTGTGGCATCGCGCCGAGGCCGTGCGTCCAACGGTCGCTCAACCCGCGCAGCGAGACCGACACGTTGAGCACGACCATCGTGGCCATCGTGGCGGTCCAGCGAATGGGCAGTCCTGTGCGCGACACCCCATCGCCGAGTCCGGCACCGATCGACCCCATCGACCAGCGGAACCGATCACCGGGGCGCAGGATGCGGTCGGAGAGCAACCAGTGCCCGACCGAGAGCAACGCCTGCGATGCGGCGAGGAGCGCAGCGATCCGCCAGGCGGGAACGGCGAACGGCGAATGCCCGGTGAAGAGCACCACCACCAGCAGGGCGACGAACATCAGACGACGGAGTCCATCGACGGCGATCACCGCGCCGGCGGCGTCGACGATCGATGGCGTCGACGCCTCGTTGCGGCCGCCCGAGGCCGCCAGGACGCGTAGACCGTGTCGGGCCCACGCCACCTCCCCCGTGTCGTCGGCGCCCACCGGAGTGCGCTCACACGGCTCGATGTCGAGCGCGGCCGTGACCGCTGATGATGCCGTCGGTGCGGCGGCTCGGGCGCGAGTTCGACGTCGGCGAGGTTCGCTGCGCAGGTCGGCCGCGACGAGCCCGACCGTGACCACCAGGGCTGCGGAGAACGCAATGAGCTCGAGGAGCATGGCGCTGACGCCGACCAGCCCCTCGACCGGTGACGTGACCCGCCAGCCGAGCCAGCCGAGCCACAGCAGCAGCCCCGCGAGGCAGCAGCACCAGCCCGCCGACGTGGACATCCACGCCCGCTGCATCGATACGCTGCTCACCGCCGATTGCTGCTCTCTGTACTCGTCGTCGTGACCGTTGCGCGCCAGCTCCGCCGCTGCCGTCAGTCGTTCATCGGCGCATGTCGGGTGTCACTTGAGCCGGGGTACTGCGGGCCGTGTCACGGTTCGACACGGGTAACCTGCCGCTCCTGTGGGAACCGAGAAGCGCGAACGCCAGAAGGCCAACAAGGCCATGAAACACCAGCAGATCGAGCAGCAGCAGGCACGCCGCAAGACGCTGCGCATCGTCGGGATCGGCGTTGCGGCGGTGGCCGGGATCGTGCTGCTCGTCTGGATCGCCAGCTCGCTCACGAGCAGCGACGACTCGCCCGAGCCGGTCGTCCCGGTCGTCGAGACGACCCCGGCCGCCGCCGAGGAGTGACGATGCGCACGATCGCAGTGCTCGCCGTCGCGGCGCTGGCACTCGCCGCATGCGGGAGCGACGACGACTCGACCGGCGACGACGTCGCCACGACCGACGACAGCGTCGCCGCAAACGCGGCCACCGCTGCGGGTACCGAGGAGTGCCCGCCCGAGGAAGGCGCCGCCGAACAGACGCGGTCGTTCGACTCGGCTCCCTCGAACTGCCTGGTCGACGGCGCCACCTACGAGGCCGTCGTCAGCACCAACAAGGGCGAGTTCACCGCGGCCCTCGACCCCGGCAGCGCGCCTGAGGCGACCAACAACTTCGTGTTCCTCGCCCGCAATCAGTACTTCGACGACACGGTGTGCCATCGGATCATCCCCGACTTCGTGGTGCAGTGTGGCGACCCCACGGCCACCGGCACCGGCGGACCCGGCTACACGATCGTCGACGAGCCGCCCGCCCCCGGCCAGTACCAGATCGGCTCGTTGGCGATGGCCAAGACGGCCGCTCCCGACAGCGCCGGCAGCCAGTTCTTCATCATCACCGGAGCGCAGGGCACGTCGCTGCCCCCCGACTACGCACTGTTCGGGCAGGTGACCGCCGGCTTCGACGACACCGTCGTCGCGATGGAGGCAGCCGGGACAGCCGGGGCAGGAACCCCGACCGAGCCGATCGAGATCCAATCGATCCGCATCGTCCAGACCTGACGGGCGACATCGACCGCATCGTCGACCGTCACGCCGGCGAGGATCGCGAGCCCGCCGGCCCCGGTGATGAAGATCCCCTCGATCGACGCTGCGCGGGCGCGCGGGCGCGCGGGTTAGTGTCGTCGTTGCCGACCAAGAGGGCTCGCGTCGTCCGCCCCGGCGCCGCCACGACACCACGCAGCCGAGAGTCCACGCAGCACCCGCTCCTCCCCACCGCCCGATGACGTCACGACTCCGTTGATAGCCCTCCTGCTCGCCCACCTGGTCGCCGCGGTCG
>Ga0316197_10001994_pt1 | contig 14544 bp, 13 predicted proteins | sample OudBiesiAoxic_MG_FD_204939 | JGI IMG/M metagenome (GOLD analysis project Ga0316197, IMG submission 204939) | Coastal sediment microbial communities from Oude Bieten Haven, Netherlands - site A oxic | ecosystem: Environmental > Aquatic > Marine > Coastal > Sediment | place: Netherlands...
ACCTCCATGACTTTCTTTTTGACCTCTTCCTTTCTATGGTTTCTCCTAAACTAGGAGAAACCTAGTTAAAAGTTTAGCTTTTTTCTCTCCTAGTTTAGGAGAGAAATTAAGAAAAAGTGAGGTCAAGAAAAGAGTTAGTATAAATTTTTTATTATGTTTTTTAAATTCTCATCGATTCCAATTAGTGTTGCTACATTGAGTGCATCTTTTGGAACTTCAAAGTTAGAATGAATTTTTTCTATGGAATAATCCATATGTTTTTGTATCAGAGAGATTGAATTTTTATTATTGAGATCAATCTTTCGTTTTAAGCTATCAAAATTTATATTTTTTAATCCGACAACTTGATAGTGAGGAGTCAAATCATCGACTACACCATCATAGTGAGTTGCCATGATTGAAAAACTATCAAAGTCTTTCATATAATTAGATAGTCCCTTTACAAATTTTTTACCTTCACTTGGGTTGGTACCTCGGGCAAATTCATCCAACGCAATAAATCCTTTGTCATAAGTTGTAAGACATCCTGTGATCTCCCTGAGTTTCATTATTTCAGCTCCAAAACTGCTGAGTCCTTTGGAAATGTCTTGAATATCGTCGGATAAAAATTGTATAAAATTTAAGATAGGTATAGTTGCATGATCTGAAAAAACATAAAACCCCATTTGGGCCAAGATAAGATTCAGGGTAAGGGTTTTTAAAATAACACTTTTTCCTCCCATATTGGCTCCTGTTAAGATAGTATTACCATTTTTTAATAGGATATCTAATTTTTGAAATTCTTGATTTTTGACCTTTAAAGTTTCTAAAATTTCTGGATTAAACATCCCGATAAATTCGATGTGTTCACCTATTGTAGGCCTGCTGGCACCATATTTTATAGAAAGTTTTGCTTTAGCTAAGGTAAAGTCAATATCTTTAACTTTATTAATATCTATAAAGATATTGGAAGTATAAGAGATTAATTTTTTACTTATATCTATTTTGACTTTAGATTCTTCACAATTTTCTAAAACAACGATCTCTCTTCTTTCTTCTTTTAATTTTATTTGTAGTTCATTATCTTTAGTTGAAAAAATTAATTTTTCAATTTCTGATTTTTTATTTCTAATATCTTTTAATTTTTTTGAGTACTCGTTATAGATATGAAAGGTAGGTATTTTTTTGGTCCCTGGGTCTAGAATATCTATAATGGAATTTAGATCAACAAGATGAAAATCTTTCAAAAATATATCATTTGAAATACTCTTAATCTCCATAAAGATCATAATATTTATTTTTAACTCAAATAATTCAACCTCATCTAAAATTTTTCCTTTTTGAAGATTTAAAACTATATTGGATATATTTTTTAATTTCATTAGGAGAAGTTCTATCTTCTGAATCTCTTTTTTATTATTTTGGCACCTTTTTATGAAAAATTCCAAATGATCAAAAATTTCTTTTAAAGTTTCAGCATCCTCTATAGGAGCAATATTTCTTTTTTTTTGGTTACCATATGGAGATATTGTAGTCAGATTATTTATGAGATATTCTAACCCAATTTTTTCTCTGTTTTTAAGATCAAGGTATCTCATAATAGTCCTCCTACAACATCTATAACATCTATATCTATAGATGTTTTTAATAGTTCACAAAATTTTTCACTTTCAAATGAATATCCATAAGGGGATGTAGGATTACAGGTCAAACATAGAAGGTTAATACTGTCTAATACCTCTAAGTTGACTGGTATCATAGATAATTTATGATAGAGATTAGAATCTATAAAAATCTTTGTTCCATCTTCTATGATGATCGTAAAACTTTTAAACAACTCTCTATTTTGTATGATGGATTCTATCAATCCCTTGGATACAGCACCTCCTAAAATTAAAAATTTATGATTAGGTTTGACTGCGTCTATTATCTCCCTATGGGAATTAAGGGAAGTAGGGAGGTCTAAGACCTCTATATTTGATTGGGTATCTATAAACCCAATTCTTCCCGTTTTTAATATTTGTTTGGTCAAATCTGCTATTTTTTCAGAGCATCTTGGTAACTTTAACATTTTTACATTGTGACTACTTTCCTCCACTACCTTTGTAAGATCAGGGGAAAAACTAGCTCCAGTAGCCAATATAGTAGCTTCTGAAACTAAATTTCCTGCACTGCCTTTTCGATTTAGTGCACCATCAATGAGGACTAAGTCGCATCCAAAACCTAACATAAGATCTCTGACTTTTATGAGAGCTGAATTGTAGGAGGGACCAGCCACATCTACAAATCCATTACTGAGTGCCCTCATAATTATTATTTCACCCATAGGGGTTGAGATTCCTGTTGTAGCTAAAATTTCCTTAGTTATATCACATTTACAGAGTAAATTTTTAGCTGTAGCAACTATACTACCTTTCTCCACATAAATTTTAGGTTTATGTGTATTGGTTACTCTGTCACAATCTTCCCCATCGCGTCCAATAGAAGTAAGACCAATAACTTTAGTCCCTTTTAAAATTTTTAATATATAATTTAAAGTGGTAGTTTTCCCTGAATTTTTTTCCATTCCTATAATAGACACACTATTATAGGGGAAAAGGGAAGTAATCATTTTTTTAGTGTTCATTTCTAATATGTCTATCAAGCACTTTAGGTTCAATAGCTAATTGTTTACCATCTAAAAGTTTAGCTATTCCAATGTGTTGTTTTTCTTCCTGACAGTGTTTACAGTTACAGTTATCTTCATATGGTTTTGGCTCTGTATATGTTGTGATAACTCCTTCAAAGTTTCTAAGAACAACTCTTTTTGGACTTTGAGAGATAATATATTGTGGCATAACTGGAGTCTTACCTCCACCACCAGGAGCGTCTACAACAAATGTTGGGATTGCGTATCCAGATGTATGACCACGAAGACCTTCTATAATCTCGATTCCTTTAGATACAGGAGTTCTGAAATGTTCTAACCCTACTGATAGATCACATTGGTAAATATAGTAAGGTCTTACTCTTATAGCGACTAAATCTTGTACTAATTCTTTCATGATATGAGTACAGTCATTTATGCCTCTAAGTAAAACAGATTGATTTCCTAGTGGAATTCCAGCATCAGCCATCAATTCACATGCACCTTTAGAAGCAGATGTGATCTCGTCTGAGTGATTGAAGTGAGTATTTAACCAAATTGGATGGTATTTTTTCAGCATATTTACTAGTTCAGGAGTAATCCTTTGAGGTAGTACAACTGGAGTTCTAGATCCTATTCTCACAATTTGTACATGAGGGATGGCTCTTAATCTTTTGATGATATATTCTAATTTTTCATCTGAAAGAAGTAAAGCGTCTCCTCCAGAAAGTAATACATCTCTGATTACAGGAGTTTTAGCGATATAATCGATAGCAGTATCTATCTTGTCCATTCCTAAGGCAGCATCTGTCTGACCTGCAAATCTTCTTCTAGTACAATGTCTACAATACATAGAACACATATCTGTGACCAATAATAATACTCTATCGGGATATCTATGAGTAAGTCCTGGAACTGGTGAATCTTCATCCTCATGTAAAGGGTCGTCTAGGTCAGCTTCTGCTTTGTGTACTTCAGCAGCTGTAGGGATTGCCTGTTGTCTTATTGGACACTTTGGATTTGCTGGATCGATTAAAGTTAAATAATATGGAGTGATTCCCATTCTAAGGATAGAGTTAGCTGTTTTTACTCCCTCTTCCTCTTCTGGTGTTAGGTCAAAATATTTTTTTAAATCTTCTAAAGTTTCAATTCTATTTCTTACTTGCCAGTGCCAGTCGTTCCATTGTTCGTCACTTACATTTGGAAATAATTCTTTTTTTCTGCTTTCGTAGTTTAAATTCATCATATTTTTTATCCTCCCTCTCTCTCTATTTTTTATACATATAATTTTTCAAATAAATTTCTGATAGTTTTAGACTCACGTATGATATCTAGTGTAAGATCAGCATGACCCTTAGCGTATCCATTTCCTACGATCATTTGTACGTCTTTTCCTACACCTTCAGCTCCCAAAGCTGCCTTTGTAAATGATGTTGCCATAGAGAAGAAATAAACTATCCCATTATCTTTAGTAATAAGGATAGATGACATCTCTGTATTAGCTACATTTACATTATTAATAACTACGTCACACATATTTTCCCCTGTGATCTCTTTTACTTTTTCATAAATTTCAACAGGTTTAGTAGCGTCGGCGATAATTACATGGTGAGCCAAATTCATATCTAATATTCTTTTTGCATTTTCTTCACTGTATTCAATTACTATAACTTTTCCAGAATCTCCAGCATTTACCATGGCTTGATAAGCACATAAAACGCCAGATTTTCCACCACCTCCGATAATACAAACGGTGTCACCTTCTTTAACTAATCTCTCTACTTGGGCAGGAGCACCTGCTACATCGAGAGCAGCTAAAGCTAATTTTTCTGGGATATCTGTAGGTAAAACAGAATAGATTCCAGTTTCAAATAAAATAGCTTGTCCATCTATATCAACTTGGTCATTGGATACATTCACATTATTGATCTTAGCTATCTTTAATGGTGTAAGGGACAATGAAACTAAGGTAGCTAACTTATCTCCTACTTTTAAAGTTTTATCAGGAAAATCAGAACCGATCTCTTTAACAACACCGATTAGCATTCCTCCAGATCCAGTTACTGGATTTTGCATCTTTCCTCTCTCTCCTACAATCTCATTGATCATAGTAGTCATCTTATCTATATCTTTATTGCACGCATCTTTTATTTGTGTGAATGATGCTGAATCAATGTTTAATGTCATTACATCCAATAATAACTCGTTATTTTTAATCTTCATTGTATTGTCAATTTTTACTGCAGCCTGTGGCATAGTTCCTATAGGTTCTATTACTCTATGTGTTCCAAATGGACATCCTTTTATCATTTGTTATCCCCCTTATAATCCTAATATAACTCTTGCTTCTGCTGGTGTGGCTATTTGTCTTCCAAGCTCCTTGGCAATCCTTACTACTTTGGCTACTAAGACACTGTTAGATTCAGCTAAGACACCTTTTTCTAAATAGATGTTATCCTCAAAACCAACTCTCACATGACCACCGCTTATGATAGCTGCTGTAGCCAATGAAAATTCAAACCTTCCAAGACCGGCAACTGAATAAGTAGAACCACAAGGTAAACTATCTCTCAAAAATAAAAAGTCTCTTAATTCTCCTCCGATCCCTCCATTGACTCCCATTACAAAACTAAAGTGCATAGGTGATTTAATGAATCCTTTTTTATTTAATCTTACAGCCATCTCAATCATAGATTTATCAAAACATTCTAATTCAGGTTTGACATTTCTTTCTATCATATTTTCACCAAATTCTTTTATGGTATTTTCTGTATTGGTAAATACTTCATCTCCACCGAAATTTAAAGTCCCGCAATCTAGTGTTGCCATTTCAGGATATAATTCTGTAGGTTGTAACCTCTCTGCATTGGTCATCCCCACAGCTCCACCAGTAGATGGCTGGACAATAACGTCTGGACACTTTTCTTTTATGGCATCTATACATAATTTAAATCTTTCTTTGGATTGAGTAGGAGTACCATCATCCTCTCTTACATGAAGATGTATAATACTGGCTCCCTCTATATATGCCCCATATGCTTGCTCTACAATCTCTTCTACAGTATAAGGAACGTTAGGGTTGTGCTCCTTAGTAACTTCTGCTCCACATATGGCAGCTGTTATGATTAACTTTTCCATCTCTCTCCTCCCTAATTTCTTTGTTTATCTTTAGGTGTAACACAAGTTCCAGTGGCTTTACAAACAACAATTGGGTTTTCTAAGACTTCACAAGCAGAATCACTGATGTCAGTTCTAGGAATGATAACCTTTCTTGCTTCAAAAACCATCCTTCTAGATGTGTTTCCAACTTTTTCTATATAACCTACAGCTTCGATAAAATCCCCTGCATATACTGGAGCCATAAACTCAACGTTGTCATAGGCTTTAAATAATCCCTCGTCACCATCTTGTCTGATAAGAAGTTCGGTAGCTACATCTCCAAATAAACCTAGCATTCTAGCACCATCTACTAAATTACCCCCATAATGAGCATCGTGGGTACTCATCCTCAATCTAATCATTACTTCTTTCACAACTCATTCCCCCTTTTTTTATTTTTTTGCATCAAAAAAACACCTATCTATGGTTTTAGACAGAAAATTACCAAGAACTAAAAGAAATAGCTCTCCACAACTAAAGTTGTGACAGTCAAGATGGATTTTCCCATATTAACCAAGGTTAGTTTGTTAGATCCAACCTTTCGGCAATTAAGTCCTTCACCCTTAAACTCTTTAGATCTTACGATCTGTTGAATGTAAAAGTTACCACAATAAATGCTCCTCTATTATATATTTGATTTATGTAATCTATCTAATTAAAATTAAAATTAATTAATAGATTCGTTACAATACATTTTTACTATATAAAGAACACAAAGTCAAGTGAAAAAAATAATTTTATTTTCAAATGAAAGGATAAAAAGTGAGAAATTTATGTGAAACTACCTATCTATTTACTTATCTAATCAGAAACTTATTTTTTAAAGCTAAATTTACCAATGAAAAACTAAAATTTGGATAGAATAGAACTATATATTAAAACAAATCTATTTATTTTAATATATTTTAAATGAATAGTTATCATAATAAAGTTATATATTAAATTAATTTTTTTTAATCATAACGATCTATGGAAATGAAAAATATAAATTTAATAAAAGAGGAAGTTCGTTAAAATTATGAAATAAAGAATAAAGAATAAATATTTTTTAGGAGGAGGTCATATGTATAAACCAAGGAGTATATATACAAAAATAGCTTTAGAAACTATAATAGCTGAATTAGGTTTAGGTGAAAAAAATCAAGGAAAAGAAGAGGAATATCAAGGGGTGCAAGAATTGATGGTAAAAAAATCTTGTTTCGTTACTCTGTATAAGGAGAATGCCCTAAGGGGATGTATAGGAAGCGTGATACCATACCGAGAAAATTTATTGGAGGAGATAAGAGGAAGTGCTATCTCAGCAGCCTTCAATGATCCTAGGTTTGAACCATTAAAAAAAGATGAATTAGAAGGGCTGAAAATTTCTGTAGATGTCCTTTCTCCTATGGAGGAGGTAGAAGATATAAAAGAATTAGATCCTAAAAAATACGGTATCTTAATCAGTGATGGAAGATCCGAGGGTGTTCTTCTCCCAGATTTAGAGGGAGTAGATAGTGTGGAGCAGCAGATAGAGATAGCTATGAATAAAGCTGGAATAACTCGTAAACCTGGATTGGTTATAAAAAAATTTACTGTGAAAAGGTATAGGTGAGAAGATGAGAGAGGCTTTGTTTTATAAGAGATTAAGAGATAAAAAAATAGCCTGTGAACTGTGTCCTCATAGGTGTATCTTAGAGGAAGGGGGGATTGGTAGATGTGGGGTAAGAAAAAATATAGATGGAACTCTAATAGTTAAAAATTATGGGATGATTTCAGCTGTTAATATAGATCCCATTGAAAAAAAACCGTTTTATCATTTTTATCCAGGAGAAGAGGTTTTATCTATTGGAAGTGTTGGATGTAATATGAATTGTGCCTACTGTCAAAATTATGAAATAGCCAAGGAGTTTAAAGGAATACCAACTAAAGAATATACTTATGAGGATATATTGAAAAACTTTAAAGGCTTTGGAGTGGCATTTACCTACAATGAACCTACTGTTTGGTATGAATTTATGCTAGATGTGGCAAAATTAGCTAAATGCTGTTCTAAAAAAACTATGATGATAACCAATGGATTTATAGAGAAGGAACCTTTGCTGGAATTAACTTCATATATAGATGGGTTTAGTGTGGATTTAAAAGGATTTACAGAAGAAACTTATTCTAAATTAGGTGGGACTTTAGAAGGGGTTAAAGATACCTTAAAAATAATAGTAGGGAGGAAAAAGCATCTTGAGATAGAGTTTTTATTGGTGCCTGAATTAAATGATGATAGGAAGAAATTTGTAGATATGGTTAAGTGGATAAGGGATGAATTAGGGTCAGATATTGTTTTACATATAAATGGATATTATCCTAATTATAGGCTGAAGACTCCAGCAACAGAAAAAAAACTTCTTTTAGAATTTTATGAGGTAGCTAAAAAACATTTGAATTATGTATATATAGGAAATGTAGGTATAGATTTTGATACAGTCTGCAGTTGTGGTAATTTACTTATTCAAAGGAATGGCTGGAATATAGAGACGGTAGGATTAACTGAGGATGGCAGGTGCAAAAAATGTGGAGAAAAGGTAGTAGAGAGAGGAGGAGGTTATGAAAAAAAGGGAGGAGTTTGTAAAAGGTAAATTTTATCCTGCTAAAAGGGAAGATATAGAAAAAATGATTGAAAATTTTTTGGAAGTAGAATCTCCTAAAAAAATAGACAATGAAATCTTAGGAGGAATAGTTCCCCATGCAGGTTATGAATTTTCAGGAACGTCTGCAGTTCATTTTTTTGATGTATTAAAAGGAAAAGATATAGATACTGTGGTTATAGTAAATCCAAGCCATACAGGATATGGAGGAGCTATAAGTTTAGATACAAATGAGATGTGGAATTCTCCCATGGGGGATTTAGAAATAGACATTGATTTTGAAAAAAAATTGGATCTATCATATTCGGAAAATGCACATAAATATGAACACTCTGGAGAGGTCATGCTACCTTTTTTAAAATATTTTATAGAAAGTGAATTTAAAATAGTTCCTATTACCATGAAGATTCAAACTTATAAAAATGCAAAATATTTGGCTAAAAAAATATATGAAACTGCTGAAAAACAGAGAAAAAAAATTATGGTAATAGCATCTTCTGATTTTTCCCACTATGTAAAAAGAGAATCGGGATATAAATTAGATCAATTAGCTGTAGATAAAATAATGAAATTTGATAGCCAAGGGTTTGAAGAGGTAGTAAAAGAATACAATTTAAGTATATGTGGGTATGGGCCTATTATGACACTTTTAGAATATAGTAAGTTGGTGGCTGATGATTCTAAGATAGAAATTTTGAGAAGGGGAAATTCAGGGGAAAATTATCCTATGGAAGAAGTTGTAGATTATATAACTTTTATAGTTTATAAATAAATACTTAATTTTAAAAGTGAAAGGAATCTATCTTTTCACTTTTTTTATTATTTACAAAATTATCCTAGCAAGGGGGTGTCACCAAAATACTATTAGTTTACTCTATATTCAACATCACGTTGCTTTTTTAGTGGAGTTATTAAAACATATTAGATTAGAAAAATCAAATGAGCAATTTAATTGAATAATTATGATGTATATATATGAATATGCTTAGAACTATATGTTTTAAATATGTTTAATCGATTGAAAAGTTTGATAAGAGAACAAAATGAATTTAAACAATACTTTTAAAGTGGTTTGGCATATATGTAAGATATATTTAATAGTTATCGTGATAAATTAAATAAATACTTCTTGACGTTAAATAAACAATGATATATAATATGTATATAAAATTAAAATTATTATTTATTTGAAATATATTAGGAGGAGTGTAAATGAAATTATTTTTTAAAAATTCAAATGAGACAAAGATAATTATGGAGAATATGGTTTCTTTCAAAAAAGAAAATGGAGCATTTATTGTGAAAAACTTCAAAGGTAATGAAAAAGTAATAGCAGGAAAAGTAATAGAGATGACAAACTCAAAGTTAGTAATTGAAGGAAGTTCAGTTAGAGAAACATATAGATTGGCACCACTTAATTTCTAAAATTATATATATACTTTTATTAAACACGGGATATCCGTGTTTTTTTTTGTATATAAATAATCTTAAATCAGTTTATGTTATAATGAAAAAAGTTAGAAATAAGAAGTATATGAAAAAAAGATTAATACGGAGGGGAACATGAGAAAATATTATGATAAAACATTGAAAGTAACTCAGGTAAATATAGAAGAATTGATGAAAGAATTGTTGGAAACAAATATATTAGATGTGAAAGGATTGGAAAAATTTATATTAAAATATAGTGAGTTGTCTATTATAATAAATGAGGAAGAAGCTTGGAAATATATCAATATGACTAGGTTTGCCAATAAGAAAAAATATTCAGAGGATTTTAATGATTATTATGCTAATGTATTTTCTAAATACGAGGCTGAATCCTTTAAATTGAATAAAAAAATATATGAAAATAAGTATTTAGGAGAATTGCCTGAGGAAAGATATAGAAATTATAAACTGATTTTGAGTAATGAGATAGAGATGTTTGAGGAGAAAAATATTCCTTTACAAATAAAAGAAATTGAACTATCAGCTAAATATGGAGAGCTTAATTCTAAGATGACCGTTGAATTTATGGATGAGACTTATACCTTGGCTCAAATGAAGAAATTTTTAAAGGATAGTGACAGGAAAATAAGAGAAGATGCTTGGAAAGCTATAAATAAAAGGTTAGAAGAAGACCATACGATCTTAGAAAATTTATTTGATGAATTAAAAGAAGTTAGAGTTGAGATGGCTAAGAATAAAGGATATCAAAATTATCGTGACTATATGCATGATTTGAAGGGAAGATTTTCTTATACACCGGAAGATTTATATAAATTTCATGATGCCGTAGAAAAAATTGTAGTGCCTTTTTTAAAAGAACTTCACCAGAAGAAAAAAGAAAAATTGACTTTGGATACTTTAAAACCTTGGGATATGGATGTAGATCCAGATGGAGTTATTTTGACACCTTTTAAAGACATGAAAGAATTCATGGAAAAATCTTTAAATACTTTAGGAAGGGTTAAAAAAGACTATGAGGGAAAATTAAAATTCATGGAAAAATCAGGATTTTTAGACTTAGAAAATCGTCAAGGTAAAGCCCCTGGAGGATATAATTATCCTCTTCATGAAACAGGAGCCCCCTTTATCTTTATGAATGCAGTCGGGTTACATGATGACATGGTGACGTTGATGCATGAATCGGGTCATGCAATGCATTCCTTTGCTACTAGTTATGAACCTTTGATTTCTTATAAAGATACTCCCAGTGAGGTGGCAGAACTTGCATCTATGAGTATGGAACTTATGAGTATGGAAGCTTGGGATGAGTTTTATAAAGACGAGAAAGAACTAAAAAAAGCCAAATTAGATCAACTTTATAGAACAATGGAACTTTTACCTTGGGTAATGACCGTAGATTCATTCCAACATTGGATATATTTAAATCCTAGTCATACAAGTATAGAAAGAGATGAAAAATTTGGTGAGATAATGGATAGATTTAATACAGGAGTGGATTGGAAAGGGCTTTCAAAGGAAAAACAAATGAGGTGGCTTATGCAACTTCATATATTTGAAGTACCATTTTATTATATAGAATATGCTATAAGCCAGTTAGGAGCTCTAGGGATTTATAAAAATTATAAGGAAAATAGGGAAACAGGACTCACTAAATATAATGAATTTTTAAAATTAGGATATTCTAAACCGATAGATGAAATCTACGAGACAGCAGGTATAAAATTTGATTTTTCTGAAGGGAATTTAAAAGAATTAGTTGATTTTATAAAACTAGAATTAGAAAAATAAGAACATATAAAATTGATTTTGTTGACAAAACTAATAACTAAAGGTATAATACACGACGTAATATAAAATTAAATACATTGTTTGACTTGAAATAGTCGATTCAATGGTGCTGTGAGAGTGTCGTTAGGCAAGAATTGTCCATCTCATTGGTGCTACAGGAGTATCATTAAGCTAAAGCTCATCCTGTGAATTGATATTTTAAGTTGAACCTCTAGGGGGTCGACTTTTTAATGTTGACCTTTTTTTATTGTATTTTATTTATTTTTAGGAGGAAGAGATGAAGAGAAGTTTTTATAAAACGTTACTTATATTGGCGTTGCCAATAACAATTCAAAGTTTAATATTGGCATCTGTAAATATGGCAGATGTATTTATGATTGGGAAATTAGGAGGGATGCAGGTTGCATCCTTAGGTTTAGCTAATCAAATAGTATTCTTGATGACAACATTTATAATGGGGGTAAATAGTGGAGCGGCTATATTTATTGCTCAATACCATGGAAAAAAGGATTATTCCAAAGTGAAATATATCGTATCTATATCTACTATATTGAGTGTCTTGATGGCTGTATTTTTTTGGTTTATTTCATATATCACACCAGAGTATATCATGGGACTTTATACAAAAGATCCATTGGTTATAGAGACTGCTTCAAAATATCTTAAGGTGGTAGCTTGGTCATATGTGGCTTCAGCTATATCATTTTCGTTTTCGATATTGCTCAGAGGATTAGGAGAGAGCCAGCTACCTATGTTGACGAGTTTTTTATCGTTAGTAGTAAATATTGTACTGAACTATCTACTAATATTTGGTAATTATGGATTTCCAGAATTAGGAGTAGAAGGTGCCGCATTAGCCACATCCATAGCTCGTGGAATAGAGTGTATAGTGGTAGTGGTAGTTATCTATAAAAGAAAATATCCAATAGCTATAAAGTTAAAGGAATTCTTCTGTTTTGACATGGTTGTATTAAAGTTATTTATTGTAACTGCAGGAGCTGTTATTATAAATGATATATTATGGGCATTAGGACAGACTGTGTATAGTGCTATTTATGGAAGGATAGGAACAGAATCATTGGCTGCAATAAATATAGAAAATAGTTTTGAGAGGTTAGCAGTGGTAGGAGTAATTGGATTTGCCAATGCAGCCACAGTAATGATAGCCCATAAAATAGGACAAGGGAAATCAGATGAAGCATATTCTGATGGTAAGAAATTTTACAAAGTATCATTTGGCTTAGCGCTTCTTTTGGCAATCCCTCTAGGATTATTCTCTTCTAACTTAGTTGGAATGTATAATGTAGATGAAAATGTATTGAAACTTGGTAAATATACATTGATAGCATTCTGTATATCTTTCCCATTTAAGGCTCTCAGCATGACTAAAATGGTAGGAGTATTAAGAGGTGGAGGAGATACAAAGTTCGCCATGGGAATAAATCTTGTAGCTTTATGGATGGTAGGAATACCTGGTGCAATATTTGCAGCTTTTTATTTAGGTTTACCTATATATATAGTATACTTAGCTACTTTAGCAGAAGAGTTTGTACGTATTGTAATTGGAATGAGAAGGTTTATAAGTAAGAGATGGATAAATAAATTAGCATAACATAAAAAATAGGCAGCCAAGGGCTGCCTATTTTTTATGTTTTCAACTTTCTTATATGTTGTTAGGTAAAACTTTATTTAAAACTACTCCTACAATGGCAGCTACTGCTAAACCAGATAGAGAAATTGTTCCCCATAAAACTACATTACTGATAGCTATTCCTAAAACAAAGATAAGTGATGCAATGATTAAATTTCTTGAGTGAGCAAAATCTAATTTAGCTTCAATTAATGTTCTTACACCTACACTTGAGATCATCCCGAATAAGATAATAGATATTCCTCCCATAACAGGAGTAGGGATTGTCTGTAAAACAGCACCAAATTTACCTATAAATGATAGTGCAATTGCATATACAGCTGCGATTCTAAGGACAGCAGGATCATATACCTTTGTAACTGCTAAAACACCGGTATTTTCACCATAAGTTGTATTAGCTGGTCCACCGATTAATCCAGCAAAAAGTGTAGCGATTCCATCTCCTAACATAGTTCTGTGAATTCCAGGTTCTTCGAAGAAGTCTTTTCCAACAACGGCACCATTAGTTGTGATATCTCCAATGTGTTCTATAAATACCACTAGAGCTATAGGAGCTATTGCGATAACAGATGTCCATGAAAATTTAGGTAGAGTTGTAAGGTCTTTTAAAGCACTGTCTGTAAATCCAATCCATTTAGCATTTGCAATAGGAGTGAAATCTACTAATCCAAATAAAACTGCTAACGTATACCCAACCATAACTGAAACAAGGATGGGAACTAATCTAAAGAAAGATTTTTCTAAAACAGAGATTACTACCATAGTGGCTACTACAACTAGAGCAATAATTAAACCTTTTAATTCAAATTTACCATTACTATATCCAATCATATTTAGAGCAACTGGACTCATTCTAAGACCGATTACCATGATGATAGGTCCAACAACTATTGGAGGGAAAAATGATTTTACTTTTTCAACACCAAATACTTTAATAGTTAGAGCCATTAAAATATAGATAAACCCTGCTGATATAACTCCTGCCTTTACAGCACCGATCCCATCATGTTTTAGAACTAAAGAGATAGCTCCAATAAATGCAAAACTAGATCCTAAAAATACAGGGACAATTTTCTTTGTACAAAGATGAAATAAAAGTGTACCTCCCCCAGCAGCTAATAGTGCGATAGATGGGTTAAGTCCGGTTAAAAATGGTACCAATACAGTAGCTCCAAACATAGCTAGTACATGTTGTAACCCCAATAAATATTTTGTTTTTCCATTAATCTTATGCATTTTTTTCTCAATCCTCCTAATTTTTTTTCAAAAAA
>Ga0316197_10001996_pt1 | contig 14535 bp, 12 predicted proteins | sample OudBiesiAoxic_MG_FD_204939 | JGI IMG/M metagenome (GOLD analysis project Ga0316197, IMG submission 204939) | Coastal sediment microbial communities from Oude Bieten Haven, Netherlands - site A oxic | ecosystem: Environmental > Aquatic > Marine > Coastal > Sediment | place: Netherlands...
CTTTTTTGCAAAATTGTTGCGTTAAGAGCCTGCCGGATCGGGTAAGTCCGATAGGCTCTTAAGAGTCTGTCGGACTTAGAGGATTCGAGCAAAACGTTTTAGAATTCTGCTCCAGATCCGCATGCTGGAGAGGATTTGAATGGATTCAATGACGAATCAGCGGGTGGATCTGGGCGAATTCTAAAACGATTCTTGCCGGATCGGGTAAGTCCGACAGGCTCTTAAGGTGGGCGGCTGGATATTCGCGACCGAGCGATCAGGATCCCGGCGGTCGATCCGATTCCCATTGATTGCGAGGGCGTGACTTCGATCTGCTGCATTCGAGCCACGTGGCATTTCAGGCACACGCCAACTTGGCAATTATTCTTGAGTTCAGATGAGTCGACCACCAATCTCTCCCAAACGATGATTCTTCCTACTCGAACCCTGCCCCTGATCCTAGCCTTTGCCGTCCTCATCGCCGGAGCCCCGGCACAGACACCCGCACCCGCGCCGGCACCGGTGACCTCACCAGAGGCGTACGAGACCCCGGCGGGCTTCTCGGCTTCGCAGTACCTGCCCGCGGAGTGGCTCGCTGGGCCGCACCACCGCGTGCGAGACTCCGCGCAGAGCGATGGCTTGATGATCCACTACACGGTCGATTCCGATTTTGGGATCTACTACTGTGCAGGCACCCGCGACCTCAAGCGCTGCGTGAACGAGATCAGCGCGATCGGCAAATTGGTCGAGGTCAGCAAGGGCGACATGTTCGCCGAAGGCTTGAAGAGATCTGTCGAAGCTCCGGTAGAGGCGGTAAAGAACATCGTCGGCGACCCGGCCGGCTCGGTGGAGGAGGCACCGTCGACCTTTCGCCATCTCTTTTCCAAAGTGGATTCAGCGGTTGAAAAGACCCGCAAGCGGGTCGGCCGCGGGATCGCTGGTGAGGGATGGCGTGACCCTTACGCTGGCAGCAAGGTCGGAGAATCATTGAAAAACTTGGCAGGGTTCCAGAGGGCGAAGCTCGACACTGCCCGGCAGCTGGGGGTTGACCCATATTCCGACAATGCGCGACTGCAGGAGGAGATCGAGAAGGTGACCTGGGCGTTCTTTGCAGGAGGGCTGCCGCTGCGCATCGGGGCCGCTGCCGCCTCAGGCGGTGCCTCGGCTGTGGCGCAGGGCGCTGCGATGACGGTCGGGCTCCCAGAAGAAATTTACAAGCTGATACCCGCCGAACTCAGCCTCCGCGACAGCCAGGCAATGGCCGCCATGGGAATCAACCAGGCGGCGATCGATTCGGTGATCCTCAACCGAGGCATCAGCATCTCTTCCCGCCATCGGGTCGTCTCGAGCCTGGGAACATTGCCCGCTGGCCCCGGGCGCGCCGAAGTCGTCCGGGTCCTTGCCGCCAGTAGCGACGCCCACCGTGCCCGGATGCTGGCCGACATTCTAGAGCTGCTTGCCGCCCGCCACAGCGCCAATCCCTACCGCTCGATCGAGGTCAAAGAACGTCTGCCGATCGGCGTTCTCGCCGATGGTAGCATCGAGGTCGTCGCCCCGATCGACTACCTGTCGTGGACGCCGCTAGTCAAAGAATTCGTCGCCCGTCAAGACTTTGGCGGAGGGGTCAAACGCCTCGTGATCTCTTGCAAGGTGAGCTCGCTCGCCACCGACCGGCTTAGCGCCGCCGGGTGGACGATCGCCCCGCCGACGGACTAGGATTGGTGTCGAGGGAGCCCCTGGTTCTGTCCCGGCGGGCACTGAGCTTGAACTTGTAAGCGGTAGCAATCTGGCCGATACTGATCCTCCCCGTCATGAGTGATCCAAAAGAACCAAAACCTCCCAGCCCGGAGGAGATTAGCAAGAAGCTCGCCGAGTTCGTGAAATCGAATTTTGGCAGCAATGTCTCGTTTGGAGGGTTTCCTGGAGGCGGGGGATCGGATGACCACGACCTGCGTACGGTCGAGGAAGACGGTGGCGCGGAAGACGTCGAGACGCGCCACGATGGCGACATCTTCGGCTTCGACTACCGACCGCGCGACATCAAGGCGCATCTGGATCGCTTCGTGATCAGGCAGGACGAGGCAAAGAAAGTGCTGTCGATCGCCGTTTGCGACCACTACAACCATGCCAAATTCTTGCGCCGGGTCGAAAGGGAGGATCCCGATCGAGCGGCTGAGATCGAGTTTTCGAAGCAGAATGTGATCGTGGTCGGGCCGACCGGGGTCGGCAAGACCTACCTGATCAAGCACATCGCTGATCTGATTGGCGTCCCCTTCGTCAAGGCGGATGCAACGAAATTCTCTGAGACCGGCTATGTTGGGGCGGATGTCGACGACCTCGTGCGCGAGCTGGTCGCGAAGGCCGACGGCGACGTCGCGTTGGCCGAGCACGGGATCGTCTACATCGACGAGATCGACAAGCTGGCGAGCAAGGGCGGGATGATCGGGCGCGATGTCAGCGGGCGTGGTGTGCAGACGACATTGTTGAAACTGATGGAGGAGACCGAGGTTTCGGTGCGTAACCCGATGGACATGCAGTCGCAGATGCAGGCGATGTTCGACATGCAGCGCGGCGGCGGCTCCGGGGCGCGCAAGGACAAGGTGAACACCCGGCACATCCTGTTCATTGTCAGTGGCGCATTCTCCGGGCTCGACAAGATCATCGACAGGCGCGTGCGCAAGGGGGCGATCGGGTTCGGTGCATCAGCGTCGGGCGAGATCGACGAGAGCGAGCTGTTCCGGCATGCGGGCACCCAGGATTTCATCGAGTATGGGTTTGAGGCAGAGTTCATCGGGCGCCTCCCGGTAAGGGTCGTGTGTGATCCGCTGGCCGCAGCGGACCTCAAGGAGATCATGCTGCGCTCTGAGGGCAGCCTGCTAAAACAGTACGAGCGCGAGTTCGCCGCGTTCGGCATCCAGGCGAAGTTCCAAGACTCCGCACTCGACATCATCGCCGAGCGGGCCGCCGAGGAGAAGACTGGTGCCCGCGGCCTGCAGACGGTGTGCGAGAGGATCATGCGCGATTTCAAATTCGAGTTGCCGGGGACGTCGGTGACCGACTTGGAGATCAACTCCGAGCTCATCGAGGATCCAGAGACGGTGCTGGCTCGCTACCGGGAACTCGGGCGCGCCGTGAACGTGGAGAAGGTGGCCGAGGAGGTCGATTGTTTCACCAGGAAATTCCGCAAGCAGCACGGGGTCGATTTAAAATTCTCCGAGGAGGCGATCGCTGCTCTTGGAGAGAAAGCGGCAGAGCGCCACATGAGTTCGCTGGCACTGTGCGAGAGCCTGTTCAAGGACTATCAGTTCGGGCTTCAGCTGATCCAGAAGAACACTGGCCGGGGCGAGTTTTCGATCGAGCGCGGGGCGGTCGAAGATCCTGATGGGTTCCTCAGCGAACTCGTGGTGAAGTCATACCAATCACCTCCCTCCGGGGATTCCTAGGCGATGCTGAGGTATCTAGGTGTCAGCATCGTGATCGGGCTGCTGGTCAGCCTCCTGGTCGGCGCTTTCGGCGAGGTTGGCTTGTTCGCGTATTTTGGCGACCTCACCTTTGACGTGTTGCATCGGTTTCCGCTGAGTTCCCTGCCGGACGATGCGGATGTGAGCCGCTGGTGGCAGTATCCGGTGCTGGTCATCGCAGCCCTGGCGGTCGCATGGACGAGCGTCGATATTGCGGGTGCTTGGCGCAAGTTCTCGATCGCGCTGGCGGTCGCGGGCCTGGTGCTAGGGCTTTCATTTACTTTGGCGGTGTGGGGGCAGCTGTTCGAGCCGCTGTCGGGCGTGCTGGCAGTGGCGGGATCTTACCTGGCTGGTGCACTCCACTCGCGCAGTCTGGGCGGGACGAAGCAGAAAGCGTTCCTCAGCCTCCTCGGCGGGCGCCTGTCCGGCTCCGGCCTGAACACCCTCGTCGCGACCCCGTCGAAAGTGAAAATGGCGGGGGGCGAACGTGACGTGACCGTGTTGGTACTGCGCGTGACCAACATGGTGGAACTGGGGGAGAAGCTGAAAGGGGGCGAACTCGTCGCCTTGGCGAATTTCTTGAACGGGGCGGCGGGAGAATTTTTGATGGAGCGCGGCGGCTACCTCGAGGCGGTTGGACCGGAGGGGCTGCGTGTGCTGTTTGGTCTTCCCGAAGCGAGCGATTCGCACGCCGCCGATGCCTGTCGAGTAGCGATGGATCTGCGCGGGAAACTGAGCTCGGTCGCGCGCGAGTGCGAGGGGCGCTGGTTGCAGGTGCCCGAATTTGGAATCGGCCTGATGTCGGGTAGGATGGCCGTCGGCGTTTTCGGGACAGGCGGGCTGGCCCATTTTGGTGCGGTTGGAGGGGAGACTGAGTTCGCGCGGCGCCTGGCCGGTGCGAATCGTAGCTATGGCTCGTCGATCCTGATCGGTGCGCGGACGCAACAGCTTGCGGAGGGGGTGGTCGAGGTGAGGCCGATGGAGATGCTCTACGAGCCCGAGGGTGGGATCATGTTTGAAGTCTACGAACTGCTCGCCAGGGCGGGCGAGCTATCGCCAGACGAGGCGTCGAGCCGCGATGCATTCTGGCAGGGCGTCGTCAACCTCCGCCAGGGGCTGATGCAGGAGTCGATCCAGCAGTTCAACCGGGCGCGCCTCGACGGCGTGCTCGATCCGCCGCTCGACTATTACATCAGCAAGATCGATTGGCTCATGTCGCATCCTGCGGAGGCCAGCGAGTTTGCGGACAGGCATGGGGTGCCGATGTCCGGGGCGCGGCTGATGGAGGCTCTGTAGGGCGCTCTCTCTCTGGGCGCGGGAGGTTCCGCGACGACAGAGCTTGGCCTACATTCTCTCGCGGGTTCGATTTCCACCCTCTCCTCCAAACTCTCCCATAGAGAATCTTGCACTCTCGGGTTTGATGAGGCATGCGGCTGGCACTGGTGTGAGGGACTTTACGCGTGGTGTCATCCCCGCCATCCTCGACGATGTGATCGCCATCGAACTACAAGTGATATCCGGCCTAGTCTCAACGCGAATCTCATCATGTTCGCCTGTGTTGCCGACGGAGGATGCCTCAGATCATTCGTTCCTGACATGGAGGGGCTGGCTGAGCTCTCAATGCCTAGCCGCAGTCCGTTTGACTGTCGATGGGGAGCGGCCGACATGATCTCGCCCCTGATGACTGCGTGACATCATGCCTGGATTGCCCGGACGTCGGAGTGCCGCAGCGATCGGCTATCGCTCTCTCCCGGCTCTTTGCATTGGGGAAGCATTGGCATGAGGCGGCCTTAGCGTCCGCCTTGCCTGCTATCCCACCTCAGGCAGTCGGAGCACGCCATCACGCAAGTTCCGCAGCGTACGCAATACCCCCCACTCGGCCCCTTTCATCCGCCGACCACCGCTCGACCGCGCTTCCCCAAACCCGTCCCGCTGTGACTCGAAGAAATTGTCCACGAACTCCTGGCTCCCTAACACCATCCCATCCGTGAAGTAGCGCACACGGCAACGCAGCGCCTGCGCGAGCGTCAGCTTGCCTCCCGCCTCCCACACCGCCTCGATCTCACGCTGGCTGAAGCCACCTTTCGATTTCTCATTCCCATCCGCTGTCTTGCCTCCCACGACCTCCTGCCCGACCCCGTAGAGGAACTTCCGGTAGCGCTCCAGCGCCTGCTTCCAGGGGATCGCTTTCTCATACGAAACTGCCGACACCAACCCCGCACGCGCCAGCCGCATCCCGCCCAGCGCCGACGCATAGCTGCACCAGCGGTACGCCTCCGGCTCCGAGGCCAGCCCGGCGCGCACCGGGTTCAGGTCGATGTAAGCTGCCACCGCCCGCACCGCATCGCCACCCTGCACCAGCAAACTCTTGAAGCGCCCATCCCACAGCGCCCCCGTCCGGCCATGGGCGTAGTTGAAGGCCAGGGTCATCCGCTGCTTAAGCTCCTTCATGAACATCGACAGGTCGAACAGCCGCTTCGACACCCGCTCCGCAATCTGCCGCAATCCCTCCGCATCCTCCAGCAGCCGCCGCCTGTCGATCTCCTCCTGCAGAAACTTCGTCGACATCTCTCCAGAAAAAACCGATAGCCGCGAGAGGATATCCTCGTCACTCAGCGCCGCCAGCGCCACCTCCCGATCCGGTACTTCCAACAGCAGGTGAAAGTGGTTGCCCATGAAACACCAAGCGATCACCCGCAGGCCGCTAAACTTGAGCTGCTTGAAGAGGATCTTGTGGAACCTCTCCTTGTCTTGGTCGCCAAACAAAATCTCCCGGCCAGCAGTTCGAGAAACCACGTGCACACAGCGAATGCAATGCGACATCCGCCCATCAGAGCGATCCATTCCCAATTGAAATCGACGTGTCATCCTCATCTCCAAAAAAACATGGGGCACCACCCATAAGATGTCAACAAAATGATATGCATGGGGTCTGACCCCTTGAATTACTATAGCTGCGGCGACTCACCGCGGTGTTGCGGATTGGATTTTCTCGGTTTACCGCTTCAATCCGTGAACCGAGTCGACTATCCGGGCGAGATCAAAGATCTGATTGCCCACCTGAAACGTTTGCCTAGCATCGGGCCGAAAAGCGCTGAGCGGATTGCCATCTGGATGCTCGGTGCACGCGGCTCGGTGGCGGGGGATCTGGCCGAGGCGATGCGGAAGGCGGAGGCCGGCGTGACGGCCTGCGGCCAGTGCGGGTTCTTTGCTGGCTCTGGGGTCGACTGTCAGATCTGTAGCGATGCCGATCGGGAGGCCGGTGTCGTGTGTGTGGTCGAACAGCCGACCGATGTCCTGCCGCTCGAACGGACCGGCGCGTTCCGTGGCCAGTACCATTGCCTGGGAGGGCGGATCTCTCCGCTGGACAACATTGGTCCAGAGGATCTTCGGATCGATGCGCTTTTCCGCCGCCTGCTAAGGGGAGAATTTTCCGAGGTGATTTTGGCGGTAGGTTCCGATGTCGAGGGTGAGGCGACTGCGAACTACCTTGCTGAGATGTTGAAGCGCCGGGTCGAGGGGATTGCGGTGACCCGTCTCGCCCAGGGGCTCCCTGCCGGTGGCGGGCTCGAACACGCGGATGAGCTGACACTTTTCCGAGCGCTCGATGGGCGCCGTACGATGGGTGCGTGATGGAGTTTGCGGACGAATATGCGCTCATGTGCCAGCGCTGCGTCGAGGCTCTAGCGGGGCTGGAGGGAGAATCTTTGGCTGTGCGGGACGATGCATTCGATGGCCTGGCGCTCGAACTATTCGAGTTTCAGATGCGGTGGAACCCGGCCTATCGGAATTTTGTTGGGGCACGGGACATCGATGGATGGAAAGCGATCCCCGCAGTGCCTGCATCAGCGTTCAAGGATGCCGCCCGGCCGGTGAGCTGCTTTCCCATCGAGGAGGCAGAGGGCTTCTTCGAGACGAGCGGAACCACTGGCGAGGTGAAGGGGCGACACTACTTTTACGACTTCGACATGTACCGCGCCGCGATTGAGGCATCGCTGAGGCCACTGCAGAAGTTCGGTCTACCGGGCGATTTGCGCCGGTGCTGGCTACCTGGACTCGAGGGGCGCTCGTCGCTCGGGTTCATGCTCGAGTTTCTCTCCGGCGAGGGGCCGGTGGGCGAGCTCGACCCCGACGAGCCTGTCCTCTTGATGGGGACGGCGCTGAGTTTCCTGCACCTGTTCGAGGGAGGGATCCGGCACCTGCCGGAAGGTAGCTGGGCGGTGGAGACCGGTGGCTACAAGGGGAGCCGGAGAGAACTCTCGAAGCCCGATCTATACGCGATGTTTGAGGAACGGCTGGGCATCCCCAGCGAGCGCGTCTTGAACGAGTATGGGATGACCGAGCTGAGTTCCCAGTTCTACGCGCGGGGCGTCGATGGATTCCATGCGCAGGCACCGATGGCGCGCGCCGTCGTGCGCGACCCGGAGAGCGGGGCTGAGGTTGGGATCGGTGAGATCGGGTATCTCAGCCTCTATGATCTAGCAAATGTCGGCTCGGTCCTAGCTGTGGCAACCCAAGACATCGCGCAGCGTGGCGAAGGTGGGAGTTTCCAATTGCTGGGTCGCGACCCGGCGGCGATCCCGCGCGGGTGCTCGCGGGCTGCGGATGAATTCTTGTCGAGATGATGGCGATGGGTAGTACACGCGAGAGAGCCGAAGCGATTGTTCGTGCGGCAGCGGGGTTTCGGGAGTTTCTCGGGGATCTGCGGGTCGGCGAGCTGCTGCGGCTCGTCGAGCTCGAGCTCGGCTCGCTCGACGGGTTCGTCGAGCACGGCGACATCCAATCGAAGGCCGTCGCGCCGGGGACGATCCTGCACGTTGTGAGTGGCAACTCGCCGCACGCGGGGCTGCAGAGCCTGCTGCGTGGCGTGCTGCTCGGCTCCCGCAACTTGGTTAAGATCTCGCGTGGGGCCGGCGCTGAGATCGAGGCCTTCGCAGCGGCACTGGGGTGTGGGATCGAGGTATCGGACACGCTTTCTGACGATTGGCTCGAGGGGGCAGATGTGGTCATCGTCTTCGGCTCTGATGAGACGATCGATCACTTCCGCCAAGGGCTACGCCCCGACCAGATTTTCCTCGCGCACGGTCACCGGGTGAGTTTCTCGGTGGTGCTAGACGGGAGCGATTCTGAGGCGGCCGTTGCGGCAGCGCGAGATGTGTCTCTATTCGATCAACAAGGTTGTCTCTCCCCGCACTGCATCTACGTTGGTGGCGATGCGCGAGGATTTGCGGGGCTGCTAGCCGAGGAGATGGCAGTCTTCGATGCGCAGCAGCCCCGGCGTCTGCTCGACATCGGGGAGTCAGCCGAGCTCATGCACTTGCGCAGTGGGTACGAGTTCCGTGCGGCGAGTGATCCGCGGGTCGAACTGTGGCGCAGCGAGGGGAGCACGAACTGGACGGTGATATTCGAAGAGGAGACGCAGTTCGCGCTATCGTGTCTGAACCGCGTGGTCTTCGTGAAGCCTCTTCCCGCTGCGGAGGCGATCCCAGAGGCGCTGGCGATGGTTCGCGACTGCCTGAGCACGATTGGGCTGTGGCCGTTTTCGCCCGCCGAAGCGGAGAAATGGACCGGTTACGGAGCGAGCCGGATCTGCCCCTTGGGCGCGGCGCAGAATCCGTCGCTGTTCTGGCATCAAGATGGGGGAGAGGTTCTGGCGCCGATGGTGACTTGGGTCGATCTGGGATGAGGGCGCCCGAGGACGAGTTGGGGGAACTGCGGGGGCGGGATCTATATCGCGAGATCTCCAACGTGGTCACGTCTGCGCAGGGAGCCAGGGTAGAGGTCGATGGGCGCGAGCTGGTGAATTTTTCATCCAACGATTACCTCGGACTGGCGGGATCCGGGTATCTGAAGGGGATCTTTGTGGAGGCTGTCGGCCGCTATGGAGTCGGGTCGGGCGCATCGCGCCTGGTCTGTGGCACACAGCTGCCCCACCGGGATGTGGAGGAGGCAGTCGCCGCCTATCTCGGCAAATCCCGCTCGCTGGTGTTCGCGACTGGCTTCGCTGCTGCGGCGGGTGTCCTGGGGGCAGTGGTTGGGAAGGGCGATGTCGTCATCCTCGACAAGCTTTGCCACGCTTCCCTGGTGGATGGCGCGCGGGCGAGCGGCGCGACCATGCGCGTCTTCCCTCATGGCAAGCTCGCGAAACTCGAGAGTCACTTGCGCTGGGCCGACGGGAAGGTGGGGGCGGACGGACGGATTCTGGTCGTGACCGAGGCGGTATTCAGCATGGACGGGGACCGCGCCCCACTCGCCGAGATCGTCGAGCTCAAAGATCGGTTCGGTGCCTGGTTGCTGCTGGACGAGGCACACGCGTTCGGGATCATCGGCCCGGGTGGGCGCGGGCTCGCCCATGATCTCGGCCTCGCCGAGCGGGTCGAACTGCACATGGGGACGCTCGGAAAGGCAGCGGGCGTGGCGGGCGGGTTCGTCGCCACGACCAGCGCGATCGCTGATCTGCTGGTGAACCGTGCGCGCAGCTTCATCTATTCGACGGCACCTCCGGCGGCGCAGGCAGCAACCGCCGCAGCGGCGGTCAGGCTGTTGGGCACTGCTGAGGGCGATGCCATGCGCGAGCGGCTGTGGGAGAACATTGGCGAATTCTCCCCCGGGGCATCGAGCGCGATCGTTCCTTGGCAGTTGGGCGAGGAGGCAGCCGCGATGCGGATGGCTGCGGAGCTGCGGGAACATGGCTACCTGATCCCGGCGATCCGCTACCCCACAGTCCCACGCGGAGAGGCTCGCCTCCGAATTACCTTGTCGGCGGCCCATCAGATCGGGGAGGTGCGCGAGCTGGCGCGCGTCCTGTGCTCGTTGCGCGGTTCATGACTTGATTGTCGAAAGAGCTTGGCTTCTGGTGCGTATCTAATTCGGGTATGCAGTCATTGATCAGCCAACTTTTTCGACCTAGGTTATGGATCGCCGCCTATGTGGCGTGGTTCTGCCTGTTGTTTTTCCTCAGCTCTCGCTCGACTTTTGGTCCCGACGTCCAGACCTTCCCGCATTCGGACAAGGTTGTGCACGCGATCTACTTTGCCTTGGGGAGCACTGCTCTCGGGCTCGGGTTGTTGTTGGGGCGACCGGGGATCTCACTAGGCAGGTTGTTCTGGATCCTTGTCATCGCTGCACTGGCGGTCGGGTGGTTCGATGAGGTGCACCAGTGGTACACCCCGGGTCGTAGCGGCAAAGACCTCGGGGATCTGGCGGCCGACGGCCTCGGCGGGGCGATCGGATTTTTTGTGGCGCTGCGGTTGTTCGGGTTTGCCAGGGGACGGCGTGGGCTGGATAGATTGAAGGCATGACGAAGTCCGAAGCCAAGAGCCGTGTGGCTCAACTGAGTGCCGAGCTCGAGCGCCACAACCGGCTGTATTACTTGGAGGCGCAGCCGGAGGTTTCGGATGCTGAATACGATCAGCTGATGAACGAGCTCAAGGCTCTGGAGGCTGAGTTTCCAGATCTGCTGAGGGCGGATTCGCCCACCCAGCGGGTAGGTGGAGCGGCGCTGGATGGTTTCGAACAGCGCAAGCATCTCGTGCCGATGTTGTCGATCGAGGACGTGCACGAGCTCAAGCCGGAGGAGCTGGCGGGGGACATGCTACTGGTGGCGGAGCAGAACCTGATCACCTGGTTCGAACGATTCCGCCGCAGCCTCGGGCATACCGACGTGCGTTTGACGGTCGAGCCGAAAATCGATGGCGTGGCAGTCTCGATCGTTTATCGCGATGGCGTGTTCGACTACGCATTGACGCGTGGCGACGGTGCGCGGGGGGACGACATCACGCAGAACATCCGCACCATCCGTTCGATCCCACTGCGGCTTCCTGAGGGTGCGCCGGCGGTGTTCGAGGTGCGCGGCGAGGTGTTCATGGAGAACGAGGCTTTCGCCAAGTTGAACGAGGAGCGCGATGAGGGCGGTGAGCCAGCGTTCATCAATCCGCGCAATGCCACCGCCGGCACCTTGAAGCAACTCGACCCAAAGCTGGTCGAAAGCCGTCCCCTGGACTGCATCTTCCACTCGTATGGCATGGTTGAGGGGGCACCTTACACCACGATTTCCGAATTCCAGGAGACGCTCGAGGCCTTTGGCTTGAAGCGTTCGAAGTGGTTCCGCACGCCGACAAGTTTCGAGGAGCTGCTGGAGGTCATACGAGAGTTGGACCGGGAGCGCCACAGCTTCGCCTACGCCACCGACGGGGCGGTGATCAAGGTCGACGAGATCGCCCTGCACCAGCAGCTCGGGGCAACCTCGAAGCATCCGAAGTGGGCCTGCGCTTACAAATTCTGCCCCGAGCAGAAGGAGACGGTGATCAACGACATCACGATCCAGGTCGGGCGCACCGGTGTCCTGACGCCGGTGGCCGAATTGGATCCGGTGTTCGTCTCGGGGACGACCGTCTCGCGCGCGACGCTGCACAACCAGGATGAGATCGAACGCAAGGACGTGCGCATCGGCGATACGGTGGTGGTCGAGAAAGCGGGGGAGATCATTCCGGCGGTGGTGAAGGTGATCACGGAGAAACGGCCAGAGGGGGCCAAGCCTTACAGGATTTTCGAGGCGGTTGGAGCTGCCTGCCCGTCTTGCGGCGGCGAGATCGCCCAGGCCGATGGGTTTGTCGCCTGGCGCTGCCTGAACTTCGCCTGCCCGGCGAAGGCGGTCACCCGCCTCAAGCACTTCGCTAGCCGGCGCGCTCTCGACATCGAGAACCTGGGCGACGCGGTTGCAGTGAAACTGGTCGACACCGGGATGGCTCTATCGCCGCTCGACCTGTTCGAACTGAAGCACGAGCAACTGGCGGATCTGAAACTGGATCCAGCTAAGCTGCAGGCCGGCGGGGAATCGAAACCACGGCGCTTCGGCGAGAAAAAATCGGCCTTACTGATCGCGTCGCTCGAGCGGGCCAGGGATTCGCAGCCGCTCGCGCGCTGGATCTTCGGGCTCGGTGTGCCGAACGTCGGGGAGTCGTCGGCGCGCGAGATGGCGCGGCTGCACCGATCGTTCTCCGAGCTGGCTGGATCAGAGATCTTGAGGGACATCTGCGAGGCGGCAGCCCTGGAGGCTGAGCAGAAAGAGATCTCGCCGCGCAACAGGGCGAACCCGCCGAAAGACGAGGCGGAGAAACTCAAGCGCAAGGAACAGTTCGATGAGTTGAAGCGGCAGATCGCCGGACTGCGCGAAGGCTTGGAAAAGTACCAAGTGACTGGGGACGTCGGGCCGGTGGCCGCCGGGGCGATCTTGGCCTACTTCGAATCTGCAGCCGGTCGCGAGGCCCTGGAGCAGATGGCGGTTTTGGGCATCGATCCGCAGTCAGACAACTACGCGCCCGAACCGGCGGTGGCGCTTGCCGATGGGGCGACGGGCGGAGGCTTCGCGGGGACGACCTGGGTGATCACCGGGACACTCACGAAGCCGCGCGACCACTTCAAGGACCTGATCCTATCGAAGGGGGGGAAGGTTTCCGGATCGATCTCGGCGAAGACCAGCTACCTCCTGGCAGGTGAGAAGGCGGGTAGCAAATTGGCGAAGGCAGAGAAGCTCGGGGTGGCTGTGCTGGATGAGGCAGCATTTGAAGGGATGCTGGAGGGCGAGTGAGGGAGTCGGATGCCAAGCTGGAGCGAGGATCTGGCAGGATGGCGGATGCCGGTAGTATCCTGATACGATCTGGACTGCTGCTATGGAGCTGATCCCTGTCACCTGCCCAACCTGTTTCGAGATCTTTGAGGTCGCAGCGCCCGGAGTCGAAGAACTGCCGGCCGAGTGGGACTACGATTGTGAAATCTGCTGTCGCCCGATGGTGATCGTTTTCAGCGAGGAGGCAGGCGAGGTATTCGGGGAGGCCCGGGGGATCGATGATTAGCATCGTCATGACGGCGAGGGATGCTGGGGCGACGCTCGTCGAGGCGGTGCAGAGCTGCCTGCGGCAGACGTTTCGAGATTTCGAGCTGCTACTAATCGACAATGCATCCACCGATGGGACGCGAGAATTGATGGCGGGGATCGCTGACCCGCGGGTGCGCGTGTTCGCTTGTGCGGGTAGCCATGTGGAGGCGCACCAGCTCGGAATTGCGGAGTCCCGTGGCGACTTGATCGCGCGGATGGATGCGGACGATGTCTCGCACCCGGAGCGTCTTGCCCGCCAGGTCGAGCTGATGGCACGGGATCGATCGCTTTCAGCCTGCGTGTGCGGCGTGCGTGTGCGTTCCCGCGGGCGGCCGGTCGGCGCCGGATTCCTGGCCTATGTGGATTGGCTGAACGGGCTGCTGGCGCCCGAGGACATCGCTCGCGAGCGTTTCGTGGAGAGCCCGGTCGTGCACCCGGCGGCAATGGTCCGCCGCGACGTGTTGGGGGCGGTCGGTGGCTACCAGGAGGTCGAGTGGGCAGAGGACTACGACCTCTGGCTACGGCTCCTCGAGGCAGGGCATCGCGTCGGCAAGGTGCCGGAGATTCTGTTCGATTGGTATGACTCCGATACGCGCCTGACACGCACGCACGGGCGTTACTCCCAGGAGAAGTTCCTCCGGGCGAAGGCGCACTACCTCGCCCGGATGCCAGCCGTGCAGGCTGGTGGAATCGAGATCTGCGGCGCTGGCCCGATCGGAAAACGGATCGGGCGGCTGCTCATCGGCGAAGGTGCCCGGGTGAGTGCGTTCTATGAGGTCAACCCGCGCCGGATCGGGGAGACGATCGCCGGGGTTCCTGTCCTTGACCAGGCCGAGCTTGATCGCAGCTGCGGGCCGGTCGTGCTGGCAGCGGTCGGCCTCCCCGGTGCCCGCGATCTGGTGCGCGGCCTGCTCTCCGGGATCGGCTTCACCGAAGGCGAGGACTTCTTCTGCGTCGCCTAGCTTTCAGCTAGTAGCCCCCACTCAATCCGATTGTCCCTCGATCTTGAGCGGCTTGAGTTTCCAAACCTCATCGGCATACTCGCGGATCGTGCGGTCGCTCGAGAAGCGCCCGACCCTCGCGGTGTTTAGGATCGCCTTCTGTGCCCAGCTGGCACGGTCCTGGAAGGCGCGGCCGGCTTTTCCCTGGCAATCGATGTAGGACTGGTAGTCTGCGAGCACCATGAAGTGGTCACCGCCGTGGAGCAGGCTCCCGGCG
>Ga0316197_10001997_pt1 | contig 14535 bp, 14 predicted proteins | sample OudBiesiAoxic_MG_FD_204939 | JGI IMG/M metagenome (GOLD analysis project Ga0316197, IMG submission 204939) | Coastal sediment microbial communities from Oude Bieten Haven, Netherlands - site A oxic | ecosystem: Environmental > Aquatic > Marine > Coastal > Sediment | place: Netherlands...
CAGCGCCAAGACCGGTCTTGGTATTACAGAGGTGCTGGAACGCCTGGTCCGCGATGTACCCCACCCGAAGGGTGATCCGGATGCTCCTCTGAAAGCGCTGATCATTGATTCCTGGTTTGATAATTATCTTGGTGTAGTGTCGCTGATCAGGGTGGTTGACGGCGTGGTCCGTACACGGGACAAGATAGAGTTGATGTCTTCCAAGAATCAACATCAGGCCGATCAGTTGGGTGTTTTTACCCCAAAACGCGAAAAACGGGATGTGCTTTCCGCGGGAGAGGTAGGTTTTCTCGTGGCCAGTATCAAGGATATCCATGGCGCGCCCGTTGGCGACACCATTACGCTGGCAAAATCGCCGGCCCTTGAACCACTGCCGGGTTTTGCCACGATGCAACCCAGGGTGTTTGCCGGTTTGTTTCCGACAAACGCCGATGACTACCCCGATTTGCGTGAAGCGCTTGAAAAGCTGCAGCTGAATGATGCATCCCTGAGTTTCGAGCCAGAAACGTCTGAAGCTCTCGGGTTTGGCTTCCGTTGCGGGTTTCTCGGCCTGTTGCACATGGATATTGTCCAGGAACGATTGGAGCGTGAATACAACGTTGACCTGATAACCACGGCACCGACAGTTATCTATGAGGTTGAGTTGACCAATGGTGAAGTGTTAACACTTGAAAACCCCGCCAAACTGCCGCCGGTTAATAAAATAGTTGAAGTACGTGAGCCCATCATCCAGGCCGATATCCTGGTGCCACAGGACTATGTAGGGTCTGTTATTGGCTTATGCGAGGAAAAACGTGGCAAGCAGCTGGGTATGCAATATCTTGGCGGGCAGGTCGCGATTCAGTATGAATTGCCCCTATCGGAAGTGGTGCTGGATTTTTTCGACCGCCTGAAGTCGGTCAGCCGGGGTTATGCGTCCTTTGACTATCATTTTTTACGGTTTACCGAAGGGCCATTTGTTCGTGTTGACGTTTTGATCAATGGTGAGCGGGTGGACGCGCTTTCCCTGATCATGCACCGTGACCATGCCCAGCGTCGTGGTCGTGAACTGGCGGTCAACATGAAGGAACTGATCCCAAGACAAATGTTTGACGTCGCGATCCAGGCGTCAGTCGGCGCACAGGTTATCGCGCGAACAACGGTTAAAGCCTTACGTAAAAATGTTACGGCAAAGTGTTATGGCGGGGACGCGTCACGTAAACGCAAGTTACTGGAAAAACAAAAAGCCGGCAAAAAGCGCATGAAGCAGGTTGGAAGTGTCGAAATACCCCAGGAAGCATTTCTGGCAGTGTTACAGCAGGATGGAAAAAAATAGGATAGCCCCCTCCGGGTGATTCCAGAAAAGGAATAACAGAATGAACATTGATTTTGCATTGGTACTGGTGGTGTTGACTTCACTTTCCGGATTCATCTGGTTGGTGGACAGCCTGCTATTCAAACAGAAGCGTATGGATCGCTCTGTTCAAAAAAGCATCGAACCGGTACGCGAACCGGTCATGGTTGAATATGCACGCTCCCTTTTTCCCGTGCTGCTGATCGTACTGGTATTCCGGTCATTCCTGTTTGAGCCGTTCAAAATTCCCTCAGGTTCAATGATACCCACGTTGTTGGTGGGTGATTTCATCGTGGTTAACAAGTTTTCCTATGGCGTGCGTTTACCGGTGCTGAACAAGAAGATAATTGATTTAGGTGAGCCCAAACGTGGCGATGTCGTGGTTTTCCGCTATCCTATGGATACAAGTGTCAATTTCATCAAACGCGCCGTGGGGTTACCGGGGGATTCGATCACCTATCGTGACAAACAACTTTTCATCAATGGCGAAAAGGTGGAAGAGACCGCTGCAGGAAGGTTTGGCAGCGATAACGTGAAATGTACCACCCCGGCAGTGGATGCGTCTCTTTTTTGGGAGAAGCTGGGCGATGCGAATCACAATATACTGTTGCATGATCGCAGTAGCAGCCGGAATGGGCAGTGGGTTGTGCCGGAGGGTCACTATTTTATGATGGGTGATAATCGGGATCGCAGCAACGATAGTCGAGAGTGGGGCTTCGTTCCTGAGGAGAATGTACTGGGTCGCGCGGTTGGCATCTGGCTTAATTTTGACTTTGAAAAGGGCTGTGCTGATTTCTCACGGGTCGGAAATGGAATACACTAGGCTATACGCGATAAAGTAAAAAACAATTACATGGTTAACAGGATGCAGGCTATGAAAGTGAAAAAGCAAAGTGGGATGACCCTGATCGGCTTCATTATTGTTCTCGGTTTTGTGATCTTTTTGTCTTTTATTGGAATGAAGATCGGGCCGATTTATATGGAGTACTACGGCGTGGTCAGTGCAATGAATGGCGTGGCAAAAGAAAGGGGAAGCGCAAGATATTCACCTTATGAAGTTAGAGTTAAGGTATTGAACCGGTTATATGTGAGTTACTCTGCAGATAACGTCAAGGAACAGGATATCAAGCTCACACGTAGCAATGGTGTCCACCTGCGCATCGCTTATCAGGTGCGTAAACCGGTTATTGGTAATCTTGATGTAGTTGCCACCTTTGACAAATCAGTTCGACTTTCTGACTGACTCTTGTTGGGCAACCCTGCTTCCATTTGAATGCCGGTGAGATGAGGGAAATTCCCGGCGTCCCTTATAGGTTCAAAGACCCAGAGTTGTTGGCGCTGGCACTGTCACACCGCAGCATTGGCCGTGTCAACAATGAGCGACTGGAGTTCCTGGGTGACAGTATCCTGAACTTTGTCGTTTCTGCGCGCTTGTTTGACCTGAAAACCGATGACGATGAAGGTGACCTCACCCGTTTACGGGCACGCGTGGTTCGTGGGAGTACCCTCGCAAAGCTGGCTTCAGGTCTTAAACTGGGCGATTACATCAAACTGGGTGAGGGTGAATTGAAATCCGGCGGGTTTAAACGGGATTCAATTCTTGCGAATACATTGGAAGCGATTTTCGGTGCCGTCTATCTTGATGGCGGATTTGAGTCCTCAGCGAAAGTTATCCGGCATATTTGCGACCCGTTCATTGCACAGCTTCCGGATGCGGGTGAGTTAAAAGATCCAAAGACCCGTCTGCAGGAATGGTTGCAGGGTCATGGTTATTCACTACCGGAATATACGGTTCTCAGCGAAGAGGGGCCTCCACACAAAAAGCAATTCCTGGTGGAGTGTGTAGCACCGGCGAAGGCTATCAATGTCATCGGTAAGAGCAGCAGCAGACGCAAGGCTGAGCAAATTGCTGCTCTTGCGGCGCTGGATCTACTTGCTAAAACCCCGAAAAAATGAGTGTTGGTTTATGATAGATAACAGCGAGTTACAGGAAGATTTCCGGTTTGGTTATGTGTCTATTATTGGCAGACCCAATGTTGGCAAATCAACGCTGTTAAACCAGATACTGGGTCAGAAAGTCAGCATTGTGACGGCCAAGCCGCAGACAACCCGGCAAAAACTGGCAGGTATCAAGACGACACCGTATGGGCAGGTTGTGTACGTTGATACACCGGGTATCCACCATTCCGCTAAACGGGCTTTAAACCGCTATATGAATCGCGTTGCGCAGGCTTCGTTTCGTGATGTCGACCTTGTCCTGTTCATGGTTGAGGCTGGTAACTGGAGCCGTCAGGATGAATTTGTTGCGAAAGCGCTGCGTTCGGTAGATGTGCCCGTGATGCTGGTGCTGAACAAGATTGATCTGGTTCCTGACAAGGAGTCTTTGCTGGCCTTTATTGACAAAAACTTCCTTGATGAAGATTACACCGACATCATGATGATATCGGCGAAAAAGGGTAAAGGTGTTGATGAGCTGGAAAAACAGGTATTAAACAAACTGCCATTCTCCCGGCCATTCTATGATGCTGATCAGTTCACCGACCGCAGTGAACGGTTTCTCGCGGCGGAAATGATCCGCGAGCAGCTGACCTTGCGATTGCACCAGGAGTTACCCTACGCACTGACTGTGCAAATTGAAGAGTTCAAACGCACCAAAACCATGCTCACAATTGGCGCCATCATATATGTTGAACGTGATTCACAGAAACAGATTACGATTGGTAAAAACGGCGTGGTGCTCAAACAGGTGGGAAGCGGGGCACGTGTCGTTCTTGAAGAACTGTTCGGTGAAAAGATTTTCCTGCGTCTTTGGGTCAAGGTCAGCAAAGACTGGTCAGACAGTGACAAATTGATAGAAAGGTACGGATACACGGACTAATGGCTCGTATTCTGTTGGAGCCGGCCTATGTATTGCACAGCCGTCCATTTCGTGAAACCAGCCTGATTGTGGATGCATTCACGCGTGAGTATGGCCGCGTGGCTGTCGTTGCCCGCGGCGCGAAGTCGGCCCGCTCACGCTGGCGGAACGTTCTGCAGCCATTCCGGCCCCTGTTACTGAGTTGGAACCAGAAAAGCGATCTGGGAACACTGACAGCCGCCGACCAGGTGGCATCACCGCCTGCCTTGCAAGCTCAATCGCTCTATTGTGGTTTGTACCTGAATGAACTGTTGATGCGTTTATTGCACCGGGGTGATCCGCATGCCGAGGTATTTGAGCGTTACCGGCTTGTGCTTTCTGAATTGGCGTCTGATACTCCACCCCAGCCGCTCTTAAGGGTATTCGAAAAACATTTGCTGGAGGCTATCGGTTATGCGATGTTGCTGGACAGGGAATATGACAATGGAGAAGAGGTTCAGCCACAACACTGGTACGACTACCAACCGCAGCGGGGTCCCGTGCTATGTACAGGGCAAAAGAGTGGACGTGTTTCAGGTGCTGCGCTATTGGCGCTTTACGCTGAGAATCTGCAGGCTGAGAATCTACCGGAATTACGTATGCTGATGCGTTGCGTAATCGGCTATCATCTGGGTGATAAACCATTGGCAAGTCTTTCCCTTTTCTCGGCCTGACATTGCCGGCGATTTGAGAGGTATACCGTTATGCGAACCGGAAAACTATTACTGGGTGTCAATATCGATCATGTGGCGACCATTCGACAGGCCCGGGGTGCGAGTTACCCGAGTGTGCTCGAAGCCGCCCGGGTTGCCGAGGACGCTGGTGCAGATGCAATTACCGTCCACTTACGGGAGGATCGGCGGCATATACAGGACCAGGAAGTGGTGGCCTTGTGCAGGCAGATCAGAACCCGGGTCAATCTGGAAATGGCGGTTACCGACGAAATGCTTGCCATCGCGGAATTGAATCGTCCCGCCGATGTTTGCCTGGTACCGGAAAAACGTGAAGAGTTAACGACCGAAGGTGGCCTGGATGTTGTGGCACATTTTGATGCGGTTAAAAACGCCTGCAAGCGACTGGGCACAGCGGGGATTCGTGTTTCCCTGTTCATTGACCCGGAGATTGCCCAGCTCGATGCTGCGTTGGCCTGTGGAGCGCCGGTTGTTGAATTGCACACAGGCAGTTACGCAGACGCCGATGAAGTTGATGTTGACGCGGAGTATCAACGCATAGTCCGTGCTGCAGAGTATGGGGATTCGATTGGTTTACAGATCAACGCCGGGCATGGATTACACTACGGCAACGTGAAACCCATCGTGCGTATTCCGCAGTTGGTAGAACTCAATATCGGCCATTCCATTGTTGCACAGGCCCTGTTCACCGGTCTTGAAAAGGCAGTCGCTGATATGCTTGTTTTGATGAAATAAAAAATAATAATATCAATATTTTATTTACATATAACATAAATTACATTAAGTAAATATTCAGATCGGGATATAGAAACACATGGGGCGTAGTCGCAAGAAATTATCTGACCAGCCATTTGAACTGGAAGTCAGCTCGTTTGATTCCAAGGGGCTTGGTCTGGCCGACTTTGAAGAAAAGAAACTACATGTATTTGATGCATTGCCGGGTGAGAGAGTCATTGCACGGAATCTGTTTGGCCGGAAAAACAGGGACAAGGTAGAGACCCTGGAGGTTCTGCGTCCTTCCATTGACCGGGTTCAGGCCCGTTGCCCTTCATTTGGTAACTGTGGTGCTTGCAGTCTGCAGCATATGTCAATAAATGCCCAGTTGGCCCGAAAGCAGGCTGCTTTACTACGTTCCCTGCGGGAAGTAGGTGGTGTTGAACCAGCTCAGGTCTATGCGCCACTGGATGCTTCTCACTGGAATTATCGTCGCAAAGCAAGGCTCTCAGTACGCGATGTTGCTGCCAAGGGCCGGGTGTTGATCGGTTTCCGGGAGCGTAACGGTCGTTACGTTGCAGAGATAGATGAGTGCCATATCCTGCATGCCGTGGTTGCAGAAGCCTTGCCAAAGTTAGCATCACTGTTCCAGACACTGGACTGCAGAAGCAGTATCCCCCAGGTTGAGGTAGCCTGTGGCGATGTGCGCTGCGCAATGATCATCCGTCATTTGGAGGATTTATCCGACAAGGACATTGAGGCTCTGCGGTCTTTCGCGCGTGAGACGGGTCTCGGGATATTTTTACAGGCAGCCGGTCCGGAAAGTGTGAAGCTTTTGGAGCCATCCGGTTTTCAGTTGGAATATGCGTTTGAACAACTCGATTTGCGGTTTCAGTTTGAACCGCTGGATTTTATACAGGTTAACGGTGAACTGAACCAGCAGATGGTCATGCGTGCGCTGGAATTGCTGGATCCCCAGCCTGACGACAACATTCTGGACCTGTTTTGCGGACTGGGTAATTTCACCTTGCCATTGGCCCGTCGTGGTGGTCAGGTGACCGGAATGGAAGGTTCCGCTGAGATGGTTGAACGCGCTCGCGCCAACGCGGTTCTCAATGACCTGGTCAACACCGAATTCCACATGGCTGATCTATATCAACCTGCTGATGCGCCGCCCTGGCCACCAGCCCGCTATAATAAGGTTCTGTTGGATCCACCACGTTCAGGTGCGCAGGATTTACTACCCTGGATAGCGGCGAGCGAAGTAAGCAGGGTGCTGTATATTTCCTGTAATCCGGAAACATTGGCGAGAGATGCCGGGATTCTGGTTAATCAACACAAGTTTAATTTTCATGGTGCCGGCGTTATGAACATGTTCCCGCATACCCACCACAGCGAAGCCATTGCCCTGTTTGAGCGAGTAACGGAAAGACAAGGCCAATGAGCGCACCCTTGTTGCAAACTGGCTCTGAGCAGCCACTGGGGCCGATTTTAATTGGATTGGCGGGCACCGAAGTCAATTCTGAAGAAATCAGTTGGTTGTCTCACCCGGCTGTGGGTGGTGTCGTTCTGTTTACGCGCAATTACCGGGATCTTTCACAGTTATCTGAACTCACGGCGTCAATTTTGCAGAGTGCCGGTCGTGATTTGCTCATCTGTGTTGATCACGAGGGCGGGCGGGTGCAACGGTTCAGGGATGGCTTTACCCGCTTACCACCACTGGCCGTACTAGGAAAAATGTACACCGAATCAGAGTCTAACGCGCTGGACTTCGCCTATCGGCATGGACGTGTAATGGCAACGGAGTTATTGCTCTGTGGTGTGGACCTGAGTTTTGCGCCGGTCCTCGATCTGGGTGACCGCAGCGTGGTCATTGGCGACCGCGCATTTGCAGCAGATCCCGAGGTTATTATTCAACTTTCCAATGCCTACATCGGTGGTATGCACGATGCCGGAATGGCTGCTACGGGTAAACATTTCCCGGGTCATGGTTCGGTAGAGGCAGACTCACACACGGATGATGTCTGCGACCTGCGTTCTTTTGAAGAAATCGAGGAGGCCGATCTAAGACCATTTTCAGCCCTGGGTCCGAAGCTGGATGCGATGATGATGGCGCATGTGCTGTACCCGTCAGTGGATGAGCTGCCGGCAGGTTATTCACCTTTCTGGATCAAGACCATATTGCGGGGTAAATTGGCTTATCAGGGTACAATATTTTCTGACGATTTGGGTATGTTTGCCGCAAAGGTCGCAGGCGGCCTGGTGGAACGGGTACGTGACTCCCTGCATGCCGGGTGTGACGCGGTACTGGTATGCGACCCGGAGGATGTTCGGCATTTGTTGGCGAATGATGATCTGTCATTTAACAATGCGGACAGGGCGCTTAAAAGACTCAAGGGACACCTGACTTCGACAAGGGATGAGGTGGAGCGAGTGAGTGAATGGCGGCAATGGAAAAAGACAATAACGCAACTGGAATTGGAGCAAAAAAAATGGCTATAAGTAACACCCCGGATCCGCACGATTTATTGAAGAACTCGCGGGTTCTTTTCAATCGTGATGAGGTGGCCGCCGCCGTACAGAAAATGGCCGATGAGATTAACGAATACTATGGTGATGAGCCATTGATATTAGTCTCGGTTTTAACCGGTGCAATCATTCCAGCGGCCTGGTTGATTACAAAATTGAAAATGCCGATACAAATGGATTTTGTCCATGCGACCCGCTATCGCGGTGGTCTGTACGGCGCAGAGTTGGAGTACCGTGTACCTCCCCGACTCGATCTTGAAGATAAGAACGTGCTGATAGTCGATGATATATTTGATGAAGGCAACACGCTGGCGGCGATCAAGGGATCTGTTGAAAAGCGTATGGCCGGTTCAGTCAAGATGGCAGCGCTGGTACGCAAGGACCACGATCGGGGTCTGCCAAGAGATTATGTTGATTTTATCGGTCTGGATGTGCCGGATGTCTATGTATTCGGCTGCGGTATGGATGCCTATGAAGAATGGCGGCATCTTGATGAGATACTGGTGTTGGAGTCGTGACGACCCTGAAAACCAGGAACAGGGCGGGTATATTACCAGGGGTTAATTGATGCAACGTTTGGGACTGATCGGCGGTACAGGTCTTGATAGTTTTGGTGATGCGGTCAAAACGCATGATGTCGACGGTTTGTATGGTCAGCCATCGGCCAGGTTGGCTGAATATCACATTGGTCAAACACAGGTGTTCTTTCTTCCACGGCATGGTGAACATCATGAAACCCCGCCGCATGCAGTCAATTACCGGGCAAACATCGATGCATTCAGGCAGCTGAATGTAGAAGGTATCGTTGCTGTCAATGCTGTGGGCGGTATTTCTAATCCGCATCAACCGGGAACACTGAGTTTGCCGGATCAATTGATTGATTACACCTGGGGAAGGGAGCACACTTTCAGTATGGCCGCGGGTGATGAATTAAGGCACATTGAATTTGCGGGGCCGTTTGATGGTCGCGTGCGTTTGGGCTTGCTCGGGGCAGCCGCATCTGCAGGCATCACAATGACGGATGGCGGATGTGTTGCTGTCAGCCAGGGCCCGCGTCTTGAAACCGCAGCCGAGATCAAGAAGTTCAAGCAGGATGGCTGTGGCCTTGTGGGTATGACCTCAATGCCTGAAGCCGCATTGGCACGGGAGGCCGGGCTGGATTATGCCTGCTTGTGTATCATCGCCAACTGGGCCGCAGGGCTTGAGGAAGAGCCGGTTACCATGGCCGCAATTGAAGCCACGCTGGACCGGGCGATGATCAAAGTTCGAAAGTTATTGGGTCAATTTTTTAAGGAGTTTTCCAATGACCACTGAGTCCCATTTCCCCCATTTGCTGGCGCCCCTTGACCTGGGTTTTACCACGCTGAGAAATCGTGTACTGATGGGCTCCATGCATACGGGGCTTGAGGACCACAAAAAGGATTTTCCAAAACTGGCGGCCTATTTTGCCGAAAGGGCCCAGGGTGAGGTCGGATTGATGGTTACCGGTGGTATTGCCCCCGGCTTACGTGGTTCGCTGATGCCGTCACCTTCCGGCCTGTTCAACCGGCTGCAGTTACCCAGGCATAAGCTGGTTACTTCGGCGGTCCATGAAGCGGACGGTAAAATCTGTATGCAAATCCTGCATGGCGGGCGTTATAGCTATCACCCGCTAAGTGTGGCTCCCAGCGCGATCCAGTCGCCGATAACGCCATTCAAACCCAAAGCTTTGTCATCGCGCGGTATTGAGAAACAGATTCAGAACTTCGTCAGGGCAACAAGACTGGCTCGTGAGGCGGGTTACGATGGTGTTGAAATCATGGGTTCCGAAGGCTACTTCATCAATGAATTCACCACCAGCCATGTCAATAAACGTACCGACCAATGGGGTGGAAATACCCGTAACCGCTACCGGATTGCAGAGGAGATTCTAAGTCGCTGCCGTGAAGTGGCCGGTCAGGATTTCATCATTATTTACCGCTTGTCGATGCTGGATTTATTACCCGAGGGTAATAGTTGGGATGAGATTGTCGAACAGGCAAAAATGGCCGAGGCATCAGGCGCAACCCTGCTCAACACAGGTATTGGCTGGCATGAGGCGCGTATTCCTACCATTGCAACCATGGTTCCCCGGGGTGCATTCAGTTGGGTGACGGCACGGATACGGCCGGAGGTCAATATACCGGTCATCACCACCAACCGGATCAATACCCCACAGGTGGCAGAAGATATTCTCGCCCGTGGTGATGCTGACATGGTTTCCATGGCGAGACCCTTGCTGGCGGACGCGGAGTTTGCCAAAAAAGCGCGTCAGGGCCGTCCTGAAGAGATCAATATCTGTATTGCCTGCAACCAGGCATGTCTCGATCACACCTTTACCGGTAAACCCTGTTCCTGCCTCGTCAATCCACGTGCCTGTCGCGAAACCGAACTGAATTACCTGCCAGTCACCAATATCAAGGCCATCGCTGTGGTGGGGGCGGGACCGGCAGGTCTGGCTTTTGCTACGGTTGCTGCCGGGCGTGGACACCGGGTGAGTCTTTTTGACCAGTCGGACGAGATTGGCGGTCAGTTTAACATGGCGAAAAAAATACCCGGAAAGGAGGAGTTCAGTGCGAGCCTCGACTACTTCCGCAATGAACTGGACCGGGTCGAAGTTGACCTGCAACTAAACACCCGTGTTTCTGCCGAAGACCTTGCCGGCTACGATGAGGTTATTCTGGCTACCGGTGTTCATCCACGGCAGATTGATTTGCCGGGTATCGATCACAGTAAGGTCGTTTCATATATAGATGTATTGAATGACAGGGTCAAAATTGGCCCCAGTGTTGCGATTATTGGCGCCGGTGGTATCGGTTTCGATGTTGCCGAGTTTTTGAGTCACCCCGATGATCATGGCCAGTCTTCGGATCCGTTCGAAGCGTTTGCAAGTGAGTGGGGAATTGACCAGAGCCTGGAGGCCAGGGGCGGGGTCGCAGGGGTTAAGGCACAACCGCCCAAATCTCCCCGTGAAATATGGCTCCTGCAGCGCAGGCCCGGCAAGCCGGGTAAAACGTTAGGTAAAACCACCGGTTGGATACACCGACTGAGTCTGCGTCACCGCGGTGTGCATATGCTCGGTGGTGTGACATATGAGTCCATCGACGACCAGGGCTTGCACATCAGCATCGATGGCGAAAAACAGTTGCTGCCGGTTGACCATGTCGTGGTATGCGCAGGACAGGTCAGCAATCTCGACTTGTCGAAGGCCCTGGAGGGAAGAGGGTTGTCATTGCATATCATCGGTGGTGCGCAAAAAGCGGCTGAGCTGGATGCTAAATATGCCATTCGGGAAGGGAGTGAGCTCGCCGCAAGGCTCTGAATTCATCCGCCTGGCTGGCTCGATAAAGGCAGCCTCAGGCACTTCTCTCTGGTTTTGGAAGGCTCAGACGTAAAACGAACCAGCCACATAACCCTGAGACCACTGAGCCACTGATGACCCCTATTTTAAGTGCAGCGACTTGTGAGAACCCGCCTTGTTCGAATGCCAGGCTGCCGATAAAAAGGCTCATTGTGAACCCGACACCACACAATAGAGCGATACCGTATAGCATTGCCCAGGTGGATCCCTCCGGTTTCTTTGAGATGCCCAGGCCAATAACGAGTGCCGTCATGCCGAAGACACCGATTTGCTTGCCAAAAAACAGACCAAGAAATATACCAGTTGAGACCGTTCCAAGGACTGCATCCATGCTTACACCGACCAATGGCAGACCGGCATTGGCAAACGCAAAGATTGGCAAGACACCATAGGCGACCCAGGGGTGCAGGATGTGTTCGAGGTGCCTTGAAGGTGAGTGATCATCGCCGCTCTTTAACGGTATAAATGCCGCCACCGCGATCCCGGCGAGCGTGGCGTGTACACCCGATTTGAGCACAAATAGCCAGATGAATATGCCGACAATCAGGTAAGCCGCCAGGCTTTTTACACCCATCCGGTTGAGTGCAAAAAGTACAACGATACCGACACCCGCCAGTGCCAGTGACAGGGTACTCAGATTGCCGGAATAGAATACGGCAATGATAATAATGGCACCCAGGTCATCAAATATGGCAATCGTGGTCAGGAATATCTTCAGGCTGGATGGTACCCTGCTCCCAAGCAAGGTCAATATTGCCAGCGCAAAAGCAATGTCGGTCGCGGTCGGAATCGCCCAACCATTAATTCCTTGCGGGTTATCACGATTGAGCATCCAATAAATCACTGCCGGCACGACGAGTCCACCAACTGCTGCGAGCGCAGGAAGTACGATCTGCTCCGCGCTGGAAAGTTGGCCCTCTACAACCTCGCGCTTTAATTCAAGCCCGACCAGTAAAAAGAAAACGGCCATCAGACCGTCATTGATCCAAAGAATCAATGGCTTGCTGACACCGAAATTTTCAACCATAACGGTCAGGTTCAGGCCCAGCAGTTGATTGTACACACCGGCCAGGGGTGAGTTGGCAAGCACCAGTGCCAGGATTGCCGCAAATACGAGTATCAGGCCGCCGGCGGATTCAAGGCGCAGGAATTCTCGCCATGCTTCAGTTACTTTGTTGGTTGTTTTGTTATTCATTTGTTTCCATTTCCTTCATTTACCTATTCTTATGATTGAAGAATTGATAAACACGAAATATAATTCACGTAATGCTTGTTGCACGGTAAAGATCTCATGAGCAATTGGACACTCTTCAGTAATCATGGTCACGTACTATTTTGCCTGGCGCGCGATTCGGAAGCGCGCTTGCGTGATGTTGCAACTGATGTCGGCATCACCGAGCGGGCCGTACAGAAAATTGTACGTGATTTACAGGATGGTGGCATGATCAGTGTTACAAAATCCGGCAGAAGAAATTGTTACCGAATTCACAAAAAGCAAAGACTGCGCCATGAAATCGAGGCGGGTTGTAAACTTCGCGACCTGATCAGGGTGGTTAGCCGGGACCCGAACCCCGACCCTTCAGATGCGGTCATGGTAAATAAAGCCGAAAAAGTAGCAGAAAACGAGATGCCTCGAGAAACTGTCATCGACACCGGTATGGCAAGCAAAGAAGTGTCACGGTCAGACCAATCAGAGTCAATCAAGCGAACAGCAGACAAAACTGAACCGGCGGAGCCGGTGCTTTCTGATGGCATAGAAAAGCAACAGGGATCGTTATTCTGAGTCGCCTTGCAGGTCAACATAAGGTAATAGTTGATTATGAAAAAGAAGTGGCTGATATACGGGGCGAACGGATACACCGGGCAACTGATTGCCCGGCAAGCCCGGCAGCGGGGTTTAAAGCCGATTCTGGCCGGACGAAGCAATGAGTGTATCGCGGCCATTGCGGCAGAAACAGGATTTGACAGCCTGGTATTTGATCTGGATGACACGGCGGAATTAAATAAGGCGCTACAGGGTATTTCACTTGTTCTGCATTGCGCCGGACCGTTTTCAGCAACTTCCCAACCAATGATAGAAGGTTGTCTGCGACGCGGTTGTCATTACCTTGATATTACCGGTGAGATCAGCGTCTTTGCGAATGCTTACAAGCAATCGGATGAGGCCTCGCACGCCGATATCGTTCTGATGCCGGGTGTCGGCTTTGATGTTGTACCCACAGATTGTCTGGCTGCCACGCTGGTGAATGCCTTGCCAGCGGCGACAGCGATAACCCTAGCGTTTGAATCGGGTAGCCACATGAGTCCGGGAACGGCAAAAACCAGTGTTGAAGGTCTTGCTGGTGGTGGTTGTGTTCGAAAGGACGGAAAACTGAAATGGGTGCCATTGGCCTGGAAAACACGTGAAATTGCTTTCAAACATGGAAAGCGGCTGGCCGTCACGATTCCCTGGGGTGATGTGTTTACAGCATTTATCAGTACCGGCATCCCCGATATCGAGGTCTACATGTCGGCACCACCCTCATCGATTTTACAGATGAAGCGTCTACGTATGGTCAAACCATTGTTATCAATGCAATGGGTACAAAATTTAATGAAAAGACGTATAGAGAAATCCACCATCGGTCCGGAGCTGGTCGAGCGCCAGAGGTCACAAATGCAATTGTGGGGAGAGGTCAGCACTGCAGATGGCCGAAGTGTGTCTGCGACGATGACAACACCCAATGGTTACGATGTGACGGTTTCGGCCAGTCTTGGCATCGTTGAGCATTTGCTGGTTAGCGATGTGGAGGGTGGTTTTTATACACCGTCCCTGTTGATGGGAGCGGATTATGCTTCAAGCCTGCCGGGTGTAACGCTCGAAATCAATTCTTGAAAATCGAGGCCTGCCCGCGACAGGTATCCCTCAAACCGGACGCCAGCTTTCCATAATCGGCTTCACGGCAGCGAATTTTCAGAATCACACCATCACTGTCATAAATCTCTTCCAGTT
>Ga0316197_10001998_pt1 | contig 14530 bp, 10 predicted proteins | sample OudBiesiAoxic_MG_FD_204939 | JGI IMG/M metagenome (GOLD analysis project Ga0316197, IMG submission 204939) | Coastal sediment microbial communities from Oude Bieten Haven, Netherlands - site A oxic | ecosystem: Environmental > Aquatic > Marine > Coastal > Sediment | place: Netherlands...
GATCTACGACCACGTCGGTGGCGGATTCGCCCGATACTCGACCGATCGCAAGTGGCTCGTCCCGCACTTCGAGAAGATGCTCTCCGACCAGGCGCTGCTCGTGCAGACGTATCTCCACGCCCTCGTGGTGCTCCGCAAGCCGCAGTGGCGCCTGGTCGTCCAGGACACGATCGAGTACGTCCTCAACACACTCACGCACGAGGAGGGCGGGTTCTTCTCCGCCGAGGACGCCGACTCACCCGATACCGACGGCACCGGGGTCGAGGGATTGTTCTACACCTGGAAGCCCGATGAGGTCCGCGCCGCGCTCGAGAAGGCGCGGCCTGACATCGTCGACACAGCCCTCGAATACTGGGACATCACCGACGAGGGGAACTTCGAGATGCCGGTCGGGTCCCGCAGCATCCCGAACCGGGTGCACCATCGTGACGATCTGGTCCGCCCCGACGAGATCACCTATGCCCGTCTCCGCATGGCCGAGGCCCGTGCGCAGCGACCGCGGCCGGGTCTCGACGACAAGGTGATCCTCGAATGGAACGCCCTGTTCCTCTCCGCACTCAGCCAGGCGGGCGCGACGTTCAACCACCAGCCGTGGCTCGACGCTGCGGTGAAGAACGCCGAGTTCCTGATCGACAACATGCGCGGCATGAACGGTCGCTGGTATCGCACATGGCAGGCCGACGGCAATCCCCCGGCGCGCCACGATGCGCTCGCCGCCGACCACGCCGCGCTGATCGACGCATTCACCCGTCTCGCCGAGGCGACGGGGCAGGCCCGATGGATCGACGAGGCCAAGGAAACCGCCGACACGATGCTCGACTGGTTCTTCGATCCGAGCAACGGCGGGCTCTACACGACCGCCGAAGACGGTGAACAGCTCATCGTCCGACAGAAGGACATCGCGGACAACGCGTTGCCCTCGGCGAACTCCCAGGGCGCGATGGCGCTGTACCGCCTCGCCGCGCTCACCGGCGAACCGCGTTACGCAAACCACGCCGATCGAATTCTGCACGTGCTCGCAGGTCAGCTCGACGACAAGGTCGGCATGTTCTCCAACGCGATGCTCGCCACCGACCTCGCCCGCCGCGGGACCACCGAGGTCGTGATCGTGAGCGGGACCGACGACGACGGCAACGAACATGACATGTCCGAATTCGTTCGCGTCGCGCATTCGATCTGGCGACCGGACACGGTGATCGCCTGGGGCGAGCCGTACGACTCACCGCTCTGGGAGGGCCGGACGCCGGGCAAGGCCTATGTCTGTCGCGACCACGTCTGTGCTGCGCCGGCAACAACCCTCGACGAATTCGTACAGGCGCTGACCGGCGTCAAGCAGGCGGCGACCAGCGTCCCCGGTGAATGATCTGATCAGCTGACCGGCGGAGTCGCTTCGACGAACGCCCCGGCTCATCGTCCCGCAGCGGGCGGCCCAGGGCGATCGCGCCGACGATCTCGAGCCGATCGGGGATCTCGAATTCGGTACGCACATCGGACTCGCGCTGGAACACGCCGAAGAACAACGCGCCGAGCCCGCGGTCCTCGGCCGCCAGCAACAACGTCATCACCGCCATCGCCGTGTCGATCGTCCAGTACGGCGCCGGCCAGGCCTCGGCGCCGGCACCCAGCCCCGTCCGCTCCTTGTCCGGCTCGGCGTACCGTTCGACGTAGGCTGAAGGATCCGCGAGGGGAATCATCAGGACCGGAGCATCGAGCAGGTGTTGCCACCGGAACGACGCCCGCTTGTCAGCCGGGAGCGTGATGTCCCAGTAGCGGTCGACCTGATCGGCGCCCTCCAGCACGATGACGTGCCAGCCTTGTGCCTTGCCGGCGCTCGGCGCTCGGCTGGCGAGGTCCACCATGTCGTCGACGATCGCCGGATCGATGGGATCCGAGGCGAACGCCCGTGTCATCCGTCGATTGCGGACGACCTCACGGAACTCGGTCAAAAGCCGAGACTCAGCGTTTGCCCAGCTTGACGAGGTCTTCGGCCATCGTCCAGCCGTAGACAACCATCGCCCCGCCCTTCTTGACCGGGATCTTGCTCATCATCTCGACGAGTTCGCCGTCGAGCTTGTCGGGGGTGGCGGTCTCGAAGTCGAGGTAGCCGTCCTGTGCGGCCGAGGTCGACGTGAACGACTTGGCCTCGTAGGTCTTGTCGATCGAGAAGCGCTTGGCGAGTCGTCGACCCCAGGCGCGCTCCTCGCCGACGGCATCCTCGCCGGGCGACGGGGTCACACCGTCGAGGTCCTTGAACGCCTCGCGGGCGTCGGCGTTGATGAAGCGGGAGCCGACCACCACGTCTTCGTCGGGGAACGCCATGAGCGCACGGTGGTACGCCTCGTTCATCAAGCCGCGAAGCACCTGGTCACGCTTGCTCGAACGCTTGATGCTCATCAGACCGATCAGTACACACGGCGTGCCACCGATCCGCTCGAGCGTGGAGAACGTGAAGCCGTGGAGCGCGTTGCCGAACCGGGCGGTCGTGATGAGCACCCAGTCCTCTTTCGCCTTGGACAGCTGACCAGCGCTGAACGCCTCGTCCATCGACGCCAATTCGTCGAGGTCGGTGTCTTCCAGCGCAGACGCGTCATTCGTCACTACATCAAGAGCCATCGGACCCATTCTACAGCAGGACGGCGTCGTGTCCGAATGCCATCCGGAGTTCGCCGACGACGCGGTCGAGATCCACTCGGAACTCGTCGGACAGCTTCAGTACCTTCTGTTGGCCGATGTCGACCATCACAACCGAATCGCCCGGATGCTCCTTGACGATTCGCTTGAGACGCTGGATCTTCAGCTCGTCGAGTGACGGTGCAGGCAGTCGGAGCCGCAGCGGTGCGGCCGGCCCATCGTCGAGCCCCTGTAGGACGGTGATGGTTTGACCGATCAGCCCGAACCGTGATTCGTCGCGTCGGTCGAGACGCCCCTTGACCGACACGATGAGGTCGTCTTCCAGCTTGTGTCCCTGTTCGGCCAGCGTGCGCGGGAAGATCGTCACCTCGATCGAGGCGTCGAGGTCCTCCAGCACGAAAACCGCCATTTGGTCACCCTTCTTGGTGAACTTCCGAGCCAGATTGGTGATGACGCCACCGACGACAACGGGTGCTCCGTCTTCCATGTTCGGAAGGTCGATGAGGTTGTGTTCGACCTTGCGCTTGAGCGCCGCCTCGACTCCGAACAGCGGGTGGTCGGACACGTACAGCCCGAGCATCTCCTTTTCGTACCGGAGCTTGTCGGACTTGTCGAACTCCATGTTCTCCGGGACCGGCGTCCGCTCGTCGAACGCATCGCCTGCGCCTGAGGCGCCGCCGTCGCCGCCCGAGTCGCCCCCGGTCTCTCCACCCCAGTCGCCGAACAGGCTCATCACGCCCTTCTCGGCCTCGCGTCGACGCTTCACGGTGGTGTCAATGATGTGCTCGAAAACCGTGAGCAGGGCTCGCCGGTCGTAGCCGAGTGAGTCGAACCCACCGCCCTTGATCAGCGACTCGATGGTCCGCTTGTTCAGCACCGCCTCGGGCACCCGTTCGACGAAGTCGTGGAAGCTCGAGAACTGCCCGTTCTCGGTCCGTTCGGCGATGAGCAACTCGACCAGCGCCTCGCCGACGTTGCGCACCGCCGACAGGCCGAATGTGATCGCTCCCGGCGAGCCGACCGGCACCGTCACGCCCTCGGGCAACTCGTCGGGCGACAGCGCACCGAAGTTCATCAACGATCGATTCACGTCGGGCGGCAGCACCTTGATGCCCATCGATCGGCAGTCGGCAAGGTAGGTGGCGGCCTTGTCGAGGTTGTTCTTGACGCTGGTGAGCAGCGACGCGATGTACTCGACCGGGTAGTGCGCCTTCATGTACGCCGTCTGATAGGTGATCAGGCCGTAACCGAAGGTGTGACTCTTGTTGAACGCGTAGTCGGCGAACTTTTCGATGATGTCGAACAACATCGGCCCCATCTCGTCGCCGTAGCCCTGCTCGACGACCCCGTCCTCGAACGCCTGACGCGCCTTCGCCATGACCTCGCGCGACTTCTTGCCCATGGCTTTGCGGAGGTTGTCGGCTTCGGCGAGCGAGTATCCGGCGAACTTCTGCGCCACGCGCATCACGCTCTCCTGATAGATCATCAGCCCGTACGTGTCGCCGAGCACCTCGACCGCGTCGTCGTGGAAGTAGGTGACCTCCTGGCGACCGTTCTTGCGGTCGGCGAAGTCGTAGTGCATGTTCACCGACATCGGCCCCGGCCGGTAGAGCGCGAGCACGGCGGCGATGTCGGGGAACGTCGTCGGCTCCATCGCCTTGAGGAGTTGGCGCATCGGCGGTGACTCGAGCTGGAAAATGCCGATCGTGTCACCACGAGACAGCAGGTCGTAGGTCTGTGGATCGTCGAGCGCCACCTGTTCGATGTTGAAGTCGGCGTCGTGCCGCTCGCGGATCATGAACTCGGCGTCGGAGATGACGTCGAGGTTGCGCAACCCCAGGAAGTCCATCTTGAGTAGACCGAGCGACTCGACGCCGTGCATTTCGAACTGGGTGACGACCGGTGCGTCCTCCGGGTCAACGCCCGACTCCGGCTTGCGTTGAATGGGGACGTAGTCGGTGACCGGATCCTTCGTGATCACGACTGCGGCAGCATGGATCCCATCGGATCGTTTGAGACCTTCCAGCCCCTTCGCAACGTCGATCACCTTCTTGATGTCGGGATCGGTGTCGTACATCGCCCGCAGGTCCGCAGCGGCTTTGTAGCCGTCGGCGTACTTCGGGTGCTGTTCGAAGCAGTACTTGAGCGGCGTGTCGCGACCCATCACCAGCGGCGGCATCGCCTTGGCGATCTTGTCTCCGACGCCGTAGGGGTAGCCGAGCACACGGGCGGCGTCGCGGGCGGCGTTGCGCGCCTTGATCGATCCGAACGTGATGATCTGCGCGACGTGATCCCGGCCGTATCGCTCGGCGGCGTACCGGATCATGTCCTCCCGGTATCGAGTCTCGAAGTCCATGTCGATGTCGGGCATCGAGATACGGCTCGGGTTGAGGAACCGCTCGAACAGCAGGTCGTACTCGATCGGATCGAGATCGGTGATCCAGAGGCAGTAGGCCACCGCACAACCGGCGGCCGATCCCCGCCCCGGACCGACCCGGATGCCGTTGTCACGGGCGTACTTGATGAGGTCCCATGTGATCAGGAAGTACGACGCGAACCCCATGTCGCAGATGACCTGCAGCTCGTAGGCGAGCCTCTCGACCGCCGCGGGTGGGACATCCTTGCCCCACCGCTTTTCGGCGCCCTCCTGCGTCAGATGCCGCAGGTACGCCTCGTCGTCGGCGAAGCCCTCGGGCAGCGGGAAGTCGGGAAGCAGTGGTTTGCCGAACTCGATCTCGACGTTCGACCGCTCCGCGATCCAGAGGCTGTTGTCGCATGCCGTCGGGATCTCCCGGAACAGGTAGCGCATCTCCGCTGCGGTCTTGAGGTAGTGGTCGCTTCCCTCGAACTTGAACCGCTTTGGATCGGACATCAACGAACCGGTCTGCACACAGAGCAGGGCGTCGTGGGCGTCGTGATCGTGCTGGTGGGTGTAGTGGCTGTCGTTCGTCGCGAGCAGCGGCGCCTTGATCGTCTTCGCGATCTCGAGCAGCTTCGGGTTGGTCTCGCGCTGGGCCGGGATGCCGTGGTCCTGGATCTCGATGAAGAAGTTGTCGCGTCCGAAGATGTCCTGAAGGCGGCCCGCCTTCTCGAGCGCTCCCTTCTCGTCGCCGTTGAGTAACGACTGCAACACGTGACCACCGAGACATCCGCTGGTCGCAATCAGACCGTCGGAGTACTTCTCGAGCAGCTCCCAGTCCATACGGGGCTTGTAGTAGTAGCCCTCCATGAACGCCAGCGACGACAGCTGGATCAGGTTCTTGTAGCCCTCGTTGTTCTCCGCGAGCAGGATCAGGTGGTAGTAGAGCTTGTTCCCCGATTGGGTCTCACCGCCCGAATCGTCGACCCGACCCCGCCGCGACGGCCGTTCGGATCGGTGGTCGTGGGCCATGTACGCCTCGGTCCCGATGATCGGCTTGATGCCCTGCTTGTTGCACTCCTTGTAGAAGTCCAAAGTTCCGTACATGTTGCCGTGGTCGGTCATCCCGATCGCGGGCTGACCATCCTCGACTGCCTTCGCGACCATCTCGTCGAGGCGCGATGCCCCGTCCAGCATCGAGAACTCGGTGTGGACGTGCAGGTGGGTGAAGGAGTCGACCATGAGAGGAGCCCAAATTACTCGCGTGTGACCCGCACCGCCAGCGCGCTCGCGCCGGACCTAGAGGTACGTACCGGTCTGCGGGGTCTGCGGCGCGCCACCTGGCTGTTGGCCTTGCGGATTCGTTTGCCCTGGCAGCAGCGTGCGTTGCTGCATCTGCTGTGCGGCGAACTGCTGCGCCATCATGCTCGCCTGAATGCCGTGAAACAGGCCTTCCAACCATCCCACCAGCTGTGCCTTCGCCACGCGTAGCTCGGCTTCGCTCGGAACCTCATCGTGCTCGAACGGCAACGAAAGTGTCCGCAGCTCCTCCTGGAGATCCGGCGACAGGGCCCCGGACAGCTCGACCACCGAGCGCTCGTAGACCTCGGCGAGCCGCTCGCGTGACGCCTCGTCCAGGTTGGCGTTACGGACTTCTTCGAGGAGTTGTTTGACCATCGACCCGATCCGCATCACCTTGGCGGGCTCGGTGACCGAGTCGCCTTGCACGACCTCTGCGCCACCTCGCGGATCCACGTCCGGGCTCGGACTGGAGCTCGACTCTTCGGAAACCACCTCGGGTTGGACAGCGCTGTCGGACATAAGGACCGAGTCTCGCACGTCAGCCGACGAAGGCGCCAAGAAGAGGCACATTGACCTCTGCCGATGTCATCGAGCCGTGCCGACAAACCAGCTCGAACGGCCCGGAATCGGCTGCTTCGTAGAAACTCACGGGTTCGTGTGCGCACAGTGCAACATCACCGAGACGCCGTTGGATCGGCGGTGAGACGGTCGGTCCGAACCAACCCTCGTCGAGCATCTGTTCCTTGCTGACGACCCACGCGAGGTCACCGACCTCGCTCTCGGCAGCGTCGATCAGCCCTGCGATGTCCGCCGGCGCACAGTGCAGCCACCGGAACCGACCCTCGCCCGACTGCATCGTGACCGGTCCCAACAGGGCATCGCTCGGGTGGACGATTCGCTCGCCGACGTGCACCTGGCCGTGGTCGGCGGTGACGAGTACGGCGGTTCCGGGCGGCACGGTGGCGATCAGATCGGCCACCAATGCATCGGCGAAGCGAAGCTCGGCATCGTAGAAGTCGCCGAAGCCGCGTTCGTGAGCGATCTTGTCGATGCCGTTGTAGTAGCAGTAGACGAACCGCTCCCCCGCCCTCACCTGTGCCGCGGCTTCAACCGCGATGCTCGACGGTGCTCGCCAGCCGACCGGGTCGCTCCCCCGGAGGTGCGCCTCGCTGAAGCCCGACTCCTGCAGTTCGCCCTGGGCGATCACCGGAACACGCTGCCCGAGGAACGGCTGAAACGGTTGTACCGACGACGGCGGCTGGGAGCGACGGACCTGCTGTGTCCCGACCGCCCACCGCAGGACATTCATCACCTCGCCACCGAGCAGCATCCGGTAGCCGACGAGCCCATGCTCACCCGGCGTCAGCCCGGTGGTGATCGAGCTCAGCGCGGTCGCCGTGGTCGTCGGAGCAACGGTCTGAATCGACTGTCCCTGCATCGACATCAGCGTCGGCGCGAGCTCCGAGTGATCCTGCAGCTGATCCCAGCCGAGTCCGTCGAGAACGACCAGCACGACGGAATCAGCGGCTCGCACCGCATCAGGCATCCAGTCGGGCACGGTGTCGGCCCACGACGACGGACCGAGCAGCGCCGGCACGATCCCTCGGACGTTGGGGCCCGAATAGTCCGGAACGATCGGATTCCCACCTGGTCGACTCACCGGCCGCAGTCTACGGACTGGAGCGACTGGTGGCCTACAGTGCACTGGTGCGCATCTCCACCCGAGGCGACTACGCGTGTCGAGCCCTGCTGTCGCTGGCGCTGCGCGACGAACCGGGTCCCACGTCGGTGCGCGACATCGCGGAACGCACCGGCCTGCCGCAGCCGTACCTCGAGCAGATCCTGTTGGCGCTCAAGGGCGCCGGCCTTGTACGTTCCAAGCGCGGTGTCGGCGGTGGCTACATCCTGAATCGGCCGGCGGACGAGGTCCGGCTGTCAGAGATCGTCTCGGCGGTCGACGGGCCCATCACGCTCGGTGACTTCGGTCAGCCCCACCAGGACGGCGCCTGCGATCATGAGGGGCAGTGTGTGTTGCTGGCGATCTGGGACCAGGCAGGTGCTCACATGCGCGAACACCTCGATGGCTACACGCTTGCCACGATCGCCGACATCAGCCGCGGCGAGGCCCCCTGGCCCTCACTCCCCGACCACTCCCACTGAATCTGCCCGCCGCCAACGGCGACCGGGGTCAGACACCCGTTGCACGTCGACGTTGCACGCTGATCGCAAAACCCCTGGCCGCAGCTGTCCTTCATCGCAGTAGAGCTGCAACGGGGGTCAGACACCCGTTGCAGGTGTCAAGCGACGAGCGACGGCTTCGTCAGACCTTGGCTTCGTCGTCCAGCCAAGCCTGAAGATCGGGCGCCAGCGGGCTGCGGAAGGTCACGCGCTCACCGGTGCCGGGATGGTCGAACTCCAATTGAGCGGCGTGCAGGAACGGACGCTGGAGGCCCAGGTTGGGCTTGCGCTGGCCGTACGTCGGGTCGCCCAAGAGCGGGTGGTTGATCGACGACAGGTGGACGCGAATCTGATGGGTTCGTCCGGTTTCCAGCCGACATTCCAGACGGGAGACGGTCGCCGGAGAAGAGTACGTCCCGACGACCTGGTAGTCGGTACGTGACGGACGACCGTCCGCGACAACCGCCATCCGGAGCGGGTCGCTCCGACTCCGACCGAGCGGTGCGTCGATGATCCCGTGGGCAGCCTCTGGCACGCCCCACACCATCGCGTCGTACACGCGGGTGGCGCTGTGGTCAGCGAACTGGCTGATCAAGAAATCCGCAGCGTGCTGTGTGCGGGCGACAACCAACAACCCGGAGCTGCCGGAATCGAGCCGGTGGACGATTCCGGGGCGCAGGCGGTCGCCTACCTCTTCGATATCGGGGAACCGTGCAAGCAGCCCGTTCGCAAGCGTGCCGGTCAGGTTCCCGGCGCCGGGATGGACGACCAGGCCGGGCGGTTTGTCCACGACGATGACGTGTGCGTCCTCGTGCACGACACCGAACTCGACCGTTGGATCCGGGCCCGGCAACTCGGTGACCGGGAACCCAGCCGGATCTACCGACACGATCTGACCCTCCACGAGGCGGACCTTGCCCGACTGCGCTGGCTCGCCGTCGACCGCCACCCCACCGGCGTCGATCGTCCGGGCCGCATCGGCCCGACTCAGGTCACCGATCAACGCGACGATCCTGTCGAGGCGTTGCCCGTCGAGCGCAGCTGGGACTTCCTCGACGAGCAAGTTGGCTGGATCGTGACCTTCGGTCATGCGACGCCACCCTCGGATGCAGCGTGGCGGGCACGGCGGCCCGCGAGGATGGCGTTGAGTATCAACGCAGCGGCCCCCACATTGATCGCGATATCGGCGATGTTGAAGATCGGAAACCATTGGAAGTCGATGAAGTCGACGACCGAGCCGCGCAACCACGCCTCTTGACGAAACGCGCGATCGATCAGGTTGCCCGCTGCACCGCCGATCACGCAGCCGATTCCAAACGTATTCAGTCGGCCGCCAGACGTCCGCAGGGAGACGAGCAACCAGACGATCACCACGGTCGCGACGACTGCGATGACGGGCCCGAGACCCTGACCGCGGCTGAACGCCATACCGCTGTTGAACGCCAGGTTCCACTGGAGTGTCCAGAACACTTCGATCTCGCTGCCGTCCGAGAGCCGGTTGACCGCCCAGTGCTTCGTGAGCTGGTCGGCGACGACGACGCCGACGGCGAGAAGGACCGGCGCGCGCCACGGGCTCTTCGGAGCCGCGAGCTCAGTCGATTCGGACCCGTCCCGATCCGAGGATTCGAGGATGTCGTCGTCGGACGCCTCCGCCAGGTCGGCCTCGGGCGTCTCCGACTTATCGTCGTCCGGCGCCACTGACCTTCTCAGCAGCCAGGACCGTGGTCTCTGGGAGCGCCTCGAGTCGTTCACGCGGGATCGGCAGGCCGGACACGGCGGAATAGCCGTAGGAACCGACCTTGATCCGTTCGAGCGCCTCGTCGATCTCCTCGACCGTTTGACGGGCCTGGCTCGACAGCAGCCGATCCAGGTCACGCTGGACCACCATCGTGTCGCCCTCGCCACCTTCGTCGTCGAACTGGACGTCGCCCATCTCGCCGTCCTCGATGAGGCTCTCCGCCTCGTCCTCGAGGCGGGTCGCCCGCTTGATTTCGGATGCGCGACGCGCTTCGAGCTCGTCTCGCTGCGCCTTGAGGAACTTGACGTCGAAGTCCTTGGTGTAGGAGATGCCGTCCTTCGACGTCCCGCGCGGCGCGGGGATCTCATGCACCGTGGGGACTTCGTTGGAGAGCAGCGGCGAGGTGCTCGCTGCAGACTTCTTGGCGGACATCTTCTTGGTGGCTCGTTTCTTCGTCGGACGCTTCGGCGAGGCCGCATTGGCGGTCGTGCTCGCTGCAGACTTCTTGGCGGGGGCCCTGGTCGCTCCGGCCTGCTTCGCCGTCGTCTTCTTCGCCGTCGCCTTCTTCGCCGTCGTCTTCTTGGCGGGCTGCTTACTCGCTGGGGTCTTCTTGGCTGCAGCCTGCTTCTTCGAGGCGGCCTTCTTGCTTGCGGGCTTCTTCGCCGCCGTCTTCTTGCTTGCGGGCTTCTTCGCCGCCGTCTTCTTGCTTGCGGGCTTCTTCGCCGCCGCCTTCTTGCTTGCGGGCTTCTTCGCCGCCGCCTTCTTGACCGCCGCCTTCTTGACCGGACCCTTCTTGGCTGCAGCCTGCTTGGCTGCAGCCTGCTTCTTCGAGGCGGTCTTCTTCGCTGCGGCCATGGAGATCCCCATCTGATTCGGCGGTGTGAGCGCCGGACTCTACCTGCTCAGCGCGTGCGGGCCACGGTGATCACCGCGTCGAGACCGTCGTCGCCGGTCTCGTCGATCCGAACCGCGGTTGCGAGGGTCTCGGCTGCAACCAGGCCGCGATGGATGCGGAGTGCCTCAGCAACGGCTGGGCCGGCTGTGACAACAAGTTCGATCCGATCCGACACATCGAGGTCCGCATCCCGGCGGGCCTGCTGGATCGAACGGATCAGATCCCGCGCTCGCCCTTCGATCTCGAGTTCCTCGGTGACCGTCGTGTCCAGCGCGACGACTCCTGCGTGCTGCCCGAGGCCGGTGCTGGCCTGGTCCTCGGAGGCCACCTGCTCGATCGAGTACTCCCCAGCCTCCAGCGCGAACCCTCCGACGGTGACGGCCTCGCCGTCAACCGTCCAGTCGCCGGCCTTGTGCGCCTTGATGACGTTCTGGACGTCCTTGCCCAGGCGCGGTCCGAGCTTCGCAGGAACGAGCTTCAGCTCTTCGGTCGCCACCGAGCCCACATCGGTCGTGAGCTCGACCGAACGGACGTTGACTTCGTCGGCGATCAGGTCGGCGAAAGCGGCGAGGCGCCCAGCATCTGGCGACGCGACGGTCAACGACTGCAACGGCAGCCGGACCCGGCGCTGGTGCGCCTTGCGCACCGACAGCGTCGACGAACAGACGTCACGTGCAAGGTCCATCGATGCGACGAGGTCGTCATCGGCGGGGAGCTCGTCGATCGTCGGCCAGTCGTCGAGGTGGACACTTCGCTCGCCGCCCCCGTGAAGACCGTCGTTGATCGCTTCGGAGATGAACGGGAGCAGCGGCGCCGCGACTCGCGTGAACACGGAGAGGACGGTGTGCATCGTGTCGATGGCGTCATGGTCCCCTTCCCAGAACCGGGACCGGCTCCGTCGGACGTACCAGTTGGTCAAGACGTCGAGGTAGGTCCGAACGTGCTGGCACGCGCCGAACAGGTCGTATTCGTCCATCGACTCGGTCATGTCGGCGACGAGGTCGCGTGTCTTCGCCAGCACGTACCGGTCGAGCACGTTCGTCGAATCGGTACGCACCGTGCCGCGATGATCGCAGGCATTGGCGTAGAGCGTGAGGAAGTACCACGAGTTCCACAGCGGCAGCAAAATCTGCCGCACAGTCTCGCGCATGCCGGCTTCGGTCACCATTCCGTCGCCGCCGCGCAAGATGGTCGACGACAACAGGTGCCAGCGCATCGCGTCGGCCCCGTGGCTGTCGAACATCGCCAATGGGTCCGGATAGTTGTTCAGCGACTTCGACATCTTCTGCCCGTCGTCGCCGAGCACGATCCCGTGCGAGACGCACGACGAGAACGCTGGACGATCGAACAATGCCGTGGCCAACACGTGCAGCGTGTAGAACCACCCCCGGGTCTGACCGATGTACTCGACGATGAAGTCGCCCGGGTAGTGGTCCTCGAACCACTCGGTGTTCTCGAACGGATAGTGCACCTGAGCGAACGGCATCGACCCCGACTCGAACCAACAGTCGAGCACCTCCGGAACGCGACGCATCATCGACTCCCCGGTCGGGTCGTCGGGATTCGGCCGCACGAGATCATCGACCATCGGACGGTGCAGGTCAGTGACGGCGACGCCGAAGTCGGCCTCGAGCTGTTCGATCGAGCCGTAGACATCGATGCGCGGGTACTCGGGATTGTCGGAGCGCCAGACCGGGATGGGCGACCCCCAGAAGCGGTTCCGGCTGATCGCCCAATCACGGGCGTTCGCGATCCACTTGCCGAAACTGCCGTCCTTCACGTGGGCGGGCTGCCAGGTGATCTGCTCGTTGAGCTCGACCATCCGGTCCCGGAACTTGGTGACCTCGACGAACCACGACGAGATCGCTCGATAGACGAGCGGCTGGGCGCAGCGCCAGCAATGCGGGTACGAGTGGTCGTAGGTGGCGTGGCGGACGACGACGCCCCCTTCGGCGAGGGGGCCGCGTTCCTTGAGCGAGCGGATGACGTCGGGGTTCGCGTCGAAGACGTGAGCGCCGACCCAGTCACGCACTTCGGCGGTGTAGCAGCCGTGCTCGTCCATCGGGCACAGCGTCGGGATGCCTGCAGCGTTACAGGCGAGCTGGTCGTCCTCACCGAAGCCCGGTGCGAGGTGGACGATGCCGGTGCCGTCTTCGACGGTGACGAAGTCGGCGGCGAGCACCTGGAATGCGCGCTCCGTCCCGTGCGCTTCGATGTCGACGAAGTAGTCGAACAGCGGCGTGTAGGTCCGACCGACGAGGTCGCTGCCCTTGAGCATCTCGACGACCTCACCATGGCCCAGCTCGGCCTCGTAGTGCGACCGGAGCGCATCGGCGATGATGTATCGCTGACCCGCCAGTTCGACGACGGCATAGTCGAGGTCCGGGCCGACGGCGAGTGCGAGGTTCGACGGCAGCGTCCACGGGGTGGTCGTCCAGGCAAGGATCTGTTCACCCGAGTCGAGGGTGAACCCAACCGTGAGCGCCGGGTCCTGACGGTCCCGGTACGTGTCGTCCATCCGCGTCTCCGTGTTCGACAGCGGCGTCTCACATCGCCAGCAGTACGCCAGCACACGGAAGCCCTCGTAGATGAGCCCTTTGTCGTGGAGCGTCTTGAACGCCCACATCACACTCTCCATGTACGACAGGTCGAGCGTCTTGTAATCGTGCTCGAAGTCCACCCATCGCGCCTGACGCCCAACGTACGAACGCCATTGGTCGGTGTACTGGAGCACGCTGGATCGACACGCATCGTTGAACTTGTCGATGCCGAATTCGTTGATCTCCGGATGCCCGGAGATACCGAGTTCCTGTTCGGCCTTCACCTCGGCGGGCAGCCCGTGGCAGTCCCATCCGAAACGCCGCTCGACGCGCCGTCCCCGCATGGTCTGATAGCGCGGGATCGCGTCCTTCACGTAACCGGTCAGCAGATGGCCGTAGTGCGGCAAGCCATTGGCAAACGGTGGCCCGTCGTAGAAGACGAACTCGTTGTTGCCGTTGGGCCCGGCGTCACGCTGATCGATCGACGCCTGGAACGTCCCGTCGTGCTCCCAGCGCTCGAGAATCGACCGTTCGAGCGCGGGAAAGTCGGGTTGCGGATCGACGTCGGGGTAGGACACGAACGTGAGGCTATCGAGGCCTCCCGCCTTGCTTCACGTACGTTGCGTGTCCTCACCGAACTCATCGTCGGCGATGTCAGCTCGGATGAAGAGTCCGTCGCTGTCGTCGTCGTCGTCGGCGTCGGCGAATTCGTCCACGGCATCGTCATCGCCGGTGTCGTCGTCGATCACGTCGTCGCCGAAGGCGAGCTCGGTCTCGCCGGTGTCGGCGCCGCCATCAGACCCTTCGAACTCCGTGTCGGCGGGGCTTGCGTCGCCGTCGAGACCATCCTCGAGCGCCTGGCCGATGTCGGTTCCGATTGGGGTGTC
>Ga0316197_10002000_pt1 | contig 14525 bp, 11 predicted proteins | sample OudBiesiAoxic_MG_FD_204939 | JGI IMG/M metagenome (GOLD analysis project Ga0316197, IMG submission 204939) | Coastal sediment microbial communities from Oude Bieten Haven, Netherlands - site A oxic | ecosystem: Environmental > Aquatic > Marine > Coastal > Sediment | place: Netherlands...
CGAGCATCAATTTCATTACCAGTCACGACGGTTTTACGTTGCGTGACCTGGTCAGCCATGAGCACCGGAATAACCTGGCCAACCTGGAAGAAAATCGCGATGGCCATGCGCATAATTTCAGCAGCAATTATGGTGTTGAAGGCAAAACCGACGATCCGGAAATCAAAAGTACGCGCCGGCAACAGCGCCTGAACATGCTGGCAACCCTGTTGTTTTCGCAAGGCACTCCGATGCTGCTTGCGGGTGACGAGTTCGGTAACAGCCAGGGTGGAAACAACAACGCCTACGCGCAGGATAACGAAACCGGGTGGCTGGACTGGCAAGACCTGGAAGAAGACCCGGAATTTACCGAAAGTGTTCGCAGGTTGATCCGGCTCAGGCGTGAACTACCGCTGTTGCGGCAAGCCCGCTACGTTCATGGCCGGATGCCTACAGCACAGGGCCACTGTGATATTTCCTGGTTACATCCCGATGGTCGCCCCATGTTCCAGAACGACTGGGCTAATGGCCGGCAGGTCGCGCTGTTTTATACCTGTCATAAAGAACAGCATGCCTATTCACCGGTCATTCATGCGATCGCGATCCTTTACAACGCTTCGCCCCGGGACGTGGCATTCACTTTACCGGCCGGCCTGGCCGAGGAATGGAAAATGCAGTTCTACAGCAGCAGCAACCCACCTTCGGAGGCTTCGCCCGGGCAGTGGAAACTGCGCGCCCGTTCTATGGTTCTGGCAACCATGGGGATCGATCTTGTGGATGAGGACTGAAGCGCGGCCTAAATTGATCCCGGATCAACCCGGTAAAAGCCGGTCGCATTTTTACAGAATACCTGCCTTGCCACTTCTCCGCCCAGGACGTCGATGACCAGCTGGAAGTCCCGGTTCGAGTAGGGCCGAATGGCCCGGGTCGAGGGCAAATCCGTTCCGAACATCAGGCATTCCGGGTTTGCTGCATACAGATCCTTGAGGGCTTGCCCAACGTCGAAATCTACGCGGCCGAAACCGCAGGCTTTGATCCGGATACCCTTTTCAGCCATCGTGAGCAGGTTGGGTAGTCCGGCTGCGGACAATCCCAGGTGGTCAATACTGACCGCGGGCAGCGCAATAAGCGTGGGCAACAGGTCTGTCAGGTCTTGCGCGTCAGCATAAAGCTCTATGTGCCAGCCCACGTATTCGTGTACCCGGCGAGCCATCGCATCCAGGTACTTTACCTTTTCCGATCCACCCCGCTTGAGGTTGAAACGCACGGCACGGACGCCGGCACGATCAAGTTCCAGCAGTTCATCATCACTGACACTGGCCGGTAGTTGAGTAACGCCGACGAATCCGGGTCCCAGGCGGGAAAGTGCGTCCACCAGGTAGTCCTGGTCAAAGGCCTGGAATGAACCCGAAATTACGGCGCCGCCGCAAAGTTCATATCCTTCCAGGCGCTCTCGGTAGTCATTGATGGTGTAACGGTCCGGCAGGTAACCCTGGTTTGGCACAAGGGGAAAGCGCGGGTCGATGACGTGAAAATGCGCGTCAAACAATTTGAATTCTGACATCGTCACGGTGCGGGCCGTAATGAGTGGGTACTCAATGGATGATAAGGCCGAAGTGCCCCGGGTTTATTGATCCAGGTACACAAAAACCGTTTCGTCCACATTTCACCTATATTTTATTGCCATAGAATTTGGTCCCATGGTGAAGGTCAACGGGATCCCCGGTGAAAACCGGCACATTAACGATTAAATGGATACTCCGCCGCTGATGGGGCAATTCCCCATCGAGCGGATTGTTTTGGATAACGTGGCGCTCTGCGAGGCGTTGCAATAGCAGCAGGGAATCAAACGCTTCGCGTTGCCAGGGCAGGCGGGATATTCGCAGCCCTGCGCGCGGGCAGCAAAACCGCCACTTGACCCAACAGCCACAGCGCGACCATTCCCAGTGGCAGGTACCAAAGCGGTACTTTGCCGACGCTGTACTGGGTATCCAGGAACCAGTTCAGGCCCACTGCGCCGCACAGTCCGATTGCGAGCCCTGCTGACGTGATCAGCCCGTTTTCCACCATGAAGTACCGTACGATGTCGAACCGGGATGCGCCCAACGCCCGGCGTGTACCGATCTGTTTCCGCCGTTGCGTCACACTGAACCAGGCGAGACCGATGATGCCAAGTCCGGTTACGCCGGTTAAAACAATGATGACAGCCGAGAGAAGCTTCACCATTGCGATGTCACGGGAATAGGTGCGTTGTTTTTGTTCCTCGTAGCTGCGGACAACATCGACAATCCGGCTGCGGTTTTTGGAAAGGTACGCTTCAGCAGCGGTCATTACAGAGTCCAGGCGGCCGGGTTCGGTACGCACCACGTACATCATTCGTCCTCCAAACATTGCCAGCGTGGGGTTCATTGCGGTGTAATTGACATTGTTTGAATGCGGCCAGGCATTCTGCATATGGTCATAAATGCCGATGATCTGCATGGGTTTTTCCCCATTTTCTTCTGCCCAGACCGTGTTCCCCAGCGCATCGCCACCCGGAAAGAGTTCATCTGCGAGCGCCTGGCTGACAATAGTCACTGTCGGGTCGGGATTTTCTTCCAGGCTGCGCACCAGGATCTCATCAGCTCTGAAATTCCGACCGGAGACCAGTTCAAGGCCGAACGCTTCCAGTCCCTGTTCGTCGACCATGAAGTTGCCAAAATTAATCGCCTCGTTGGAGGGCATTTCCGGTGAGGTGTACAGACTACTACCCCAGCCGCTTCCGCTGATGGGTATGGACTGGGTGGGGGCAGCAGCAACGACTCCGGGAATGGCACGGAGCGAGTCAAGATCGTCCCTGAAGAGCTGGCGCTGATCCACATTCGAGTCAAATAGTGTGGTGATGAATACAGCGGTATTGGCCTCATCCAGGCCTGATGGGCGTGCAATTTCACCGGCACGCTCAAGAATAATGTGGGCGGCATTGGTGACGATGGCAAGGGTCAAAGCGATTTGTAAGGCGATCAGCATTGCGCCAAGTTTGTTCCGGGTCAGCGCTCTGAAAATAGGTCCGATTTCATTCATATCTATATCCTCATTGGGTTTTCAGCAGGCCGGCCGGTGCCAGGCGTGAAACGCGCCAAACGGGATAAAGCCCCGCCAGTATGGCCGCCAGGGTAGCCAGGCCGATGGCTGCAGTGAGCATGACCGGGTCAAGGTGAACGAGATGCTGATAGCCCCGGTATAATTTTTCCACCGCTTGCAGTCCAAGCCAGGCGAAGCCCGTTCCAATGATCCCTCCCAGTACACCGATCACACCAACCTCGACGAGGTTTTGGGCGAAGATCGCGCCCCGGCTTGCTCCCATGGCTCTGCGCAGTGCAACCTCGCCCCCTTTACCGAGGAATTTGGCCATCAGCAGGCCGACGGTGTTGAGTACACATACCAGGAGGAAAAGGAAACTCAGGCGGACCAGCACGCGGTTGTCGTCGGTCACAACCTGGTTGACTTCCAACCACTCGCGGACGTTGGAAATAAAGGTGTTGAGCGGGCGTTCGAAACGACCAATGGCCTTCTGGTCCCGGACATAATTGTCCAGGTAGTCCTTGTAAGCTGCAGCCTGTTCCGGCGTTTCGAGTTCCGCCCAAAACTGGTTCCAGACGCACTCTGACTGCAGAAAAGCATCCATCAGGGGCAGGCTGTCATCCGGTGGCTTCCAGCAGTTGGTATTGCCGCTGGGCAACAGGGGCTGGTCAATGGCCCAGGTGAACGGCAGGTAAATTTGTTCGGTATCCTCAAACTGATTTCCGGCATCAACGTGGTAGAAACGGGGTGTTGGCTGCCAGTCATCAATCACACCCACCACCTCCAGGTACTTATCGTCAAGCTGGACGCTGCGCCCGATGCTGTTCTCCCCATCAAACAGCCGATCATTCAGCTCCCGACCGATTATGATGATCGCGGCGTGGTCATCGTCCTCGCGTTGTGTCCAGGGCCCGCCGAATTTGAAGGGTACGTCAAACATTTCGAAGAAGGTGTGGTATGTCGCCCGGACAAGCTCGTCAAAAGGCGCTTCATCACTGTCGGGCACGACGATAACGTTTGAGGCATATATTTGGGTCTGCCGTTTGGCTGGCGTCTGCGCATGAATCAGGTTCTGACCGTCCTGGTAGGTGACCTGCGGCTCCAAGTCGCGGGCAGATTCGGTGGGTGGTTCATTCGGGTCCCAGTTATCAAGCTGCACCGCATAAAGCATATGGCTCTTATGCGGGATCGGGTCGCCGGACATCAGGTAATACACGGTGAACGTGGTCATGAAGGCGCCGATACCCAGCCCCAGTGCCAGCACCATCAACGCGGATAACACCGGTGTTTTTCGGATACTGGACAGCGCCAGCCTGACATAGTAGCTAAACACGGGCGGCTCCCCGACCGGGCAGTGGCATTACGTTGGGTGAAACCGCATCCATGATGTCCGTGGCGCGCCCATCCAGGACGTGGATATTGCGTCGTGCACGGCGGGCCAGGTCCGGGTCATGGGTAACCATGACGATGGTAGTGCCTTCGCTGTTCACTTTCTCCAACAACTTCATCACGACATCCGCCATTTCTGAATCGAGATTTCCGGTGGGCTCATCGGCCAGCAGGAAACGGGGCTTACCGGCGAGTGCACGCGCGATGGCGACACGTTGTTGCTGACCCCCCGAGAGCTGAGAGGGCAGGTAGTTCTGGCGCGAGCCGAGACCCACCAAATCAAGCATGTCTCCGACAGCCCTGCGGCGCTCCGTTGCTGACCATCCGCGGTAGCGCAAGGGTACATCGACGTTGTCCGCGAGGTTCAGATCGGGGATCAGGTTGAACCCCTGGAAAATGAATCCGACTTTTTGATTCCGGATACGGGAGCGCGCCCTGTCATTGATCTGGCTGACATCTTCGCCATCGAGTTCATACCTGCCATTGCTGGGCGATTCCAGCAGTCCGGCAATATTGAGGAACGTGGTTTTTCCTGACCCGGACGGCCCGGTTACCGCGACAAACTCACCCTCCTCTACGTGTAAGTCCAGTTCACGCAGGGCATGAGTTTCCACGAGTTCAGTCCGGTAGACCTTGCTGATATTGCTCATTTTCAGCATCTGATAATTCCTCCAGGTTGTTGTACTTGGTTTTAGTCGATCACTTGTATCGAGTCATAATCTTCAAATTCGGCAATGCTCGAAATAATCACCTGCTCGCCCTCGGAAAGCCCGGACAGCACCTCTACCTCTGCGACGCTGCGTGCGCCGAGGGTGATCTCGCGCCGCTCGGCGATTCCGGAGCCGGCCAGTACAAAGGCGTAGCGACCGCCGCCGCTGTCGGTAAATGAGCCACGTTGGAGTTTCGTTACGTTGATTAACTCATCCATCATGACGCGCACGGTGACACGTTGGTTCTGGCGCAGGCCAGGGGGTGAATCGCCGGCGAAACGGATACGGCCGACCACCTCGTTATTAACAACCTCCGGTGAGAGCGATACGAGCTTTCCGCGGTATTGGTTCCCGTTGTATTGAACGTCACCAGCAAGCCCGATTCCGAGATCATCGGCATAGGCTTCCGGAATTCGAACCTCCACTTCAAAAGCCGAAAGGTCGACTACTGTCACAATGGGGGAGTTCTCATTGACCAGTGCTCTCTGGTCTACGGCCACGTTGCCGACGATGCCGTTGACCGGTGAGCGGATGGACAGGTCATCGACCCGGCGCTTGAGTTCGTCAACCACCAGTTGCTGTCGTTCGACCGCCAGTTTCCGCGTGGTCGTCTCGAATTCGAGGCTTTCACCTTCAAGCTGGGCATCCTGGATGGCATGGTTGTGTTCAACCCTGGCACGCGACAGTTCATCCCTGGCACGCTCGAAGTCAATTTCAGAGATCGAGTTGGTCGCAAAGGATTCCTCCGCGCGACGCATTTCACGATCCGTGGCAGTCAGTTTTACTTTGGCCAGGTCGATGGTTTGCTGGCTCCTCACCTTCGCTTTGCGTGCCTGGATTTTTTCTCTTTCCAGTTCTGCGTTCAGGCCGTCAAGTGAGGACAGTTCCTGAAGAAATTCAGACCGGACCCGGGGGCTGTCAATGTTCGCCAGCACCTGGCCTAATGTGACGGTATCGCCCGGCAGCACTTCCAGCGTCACGGTGCCGGTGGCCGGGCTGTACAGGGTCGGACTGACAGCGGCGACTACGCGGCCTTGCACATTCAGGTCCCGCACCAGGTCACCCCGGCTGACAACTGCAATGCGGATACGGTCTGCCGATACCGTGGCTTCGGCGTTCAGCCAGGTAGATAGAACCGACCCCGTCAGCAATCCCAGAAGCACCAGGACTCCCAGGGGTATAGCCCATTTCAGCCAACCCCATTGGCGTGTTTTCTCGAGCAAAACGTCTTGTGCGGACGTATCGCGAATTCCCTGCTGCATGCTTATTCCTCTGTTGCATGAATATTTGACGACCCGTATCGGAAAATGGTTACTTCTTGAGTCCACCGGGCCGCAAAGGAGTGACGGCAGTTCTGGCCAAAAATACCCGGATTCATGTATCTTCGGGTACATGACAGAGCAGCCGTTATCCGAAGATGTTTTGAGTTTGCACTCGAGCGTGCTGGATCACGCCAGTGAGTTCGTTGAGCTTGTTTACCTGGAGGCGCCGGCGCGTTACCGGGCGCTACTGGACTCGCAACGATTTGAGATGCAGTTGCAGCAGAAGAATACGTTTAACCATGGCAAACTCTTTGCCTATGCTGAGTTCATCGTGTTTCGCGAGGAATTCAGGAAGCGTTTCCCTGAAGCTTCACGGTCAGCGTGTATCAATGCCTTCAGCAAGCTGTTTTTGAAGAATGATATCTCCATCACCAACCTGTTGAATTACCTGGAAAGCACTCAGGACCAGGAGAAGCAGTTACTGAACCGGCCGGGCGGTGCTCCTCCTTCTGCCCTGCTGGAGTGAACCCCGGGGCGTCTAGCGTGATGCCCCGGGATCGTTTCTGCCGTACTGGTCGTGGCTGGACACCCAGTCTAGTGATGAAATAGCCGCGGCCAGGGATATTTCACCGGCCAGGACCGTACCTGCCACGATTTCAGCAAACTTGCGGACATTACCGACACCGTAACAACCCATGGACTCCAGGGATTCCCTTTGCGTGGGAAGCCCGGTGCCTCCGCCGCAGGTCGCCACGATCAGCGCCGGCAGCGTTATGGACATGTACAGATCATTTTCCGGGGTTAGCTCGGAGTACAGAAGGCCCATCGAGGATTCTGCAATATTGGCCACATCCTGGCCCGTTGCCAAAAAGATGGCGGTGAGCGCATTGGCAGCATGGCAACCGTTATTGTTTGCACCGGACAGCATCGAGCCGATGTTGGCGACTTTCCCGTGGTAGTAAATGGATTCGGTATCTGCGTCCATGATTTCCAGCAGCACATCGCGCTTGACGACCGCTTCTGCGACCACGCGCTTGCCCCGGGAACGCATCATGTTGATTTGCGAGGCTTTCTTGTCGGTTGCGAAATTGGATTCCAGGAAGAATCTTTGTATTTCAACCGCCTCGCAGTTTTGCAGAATCCAGTTGCATGCGGCAAATGTCGCCTTGCCCACCATATTCATGCCGGCAGCGTCCCCGGTCTGAAAATTGAACCGCAGGTAGCAAAACTTGGCGGCAAGGTAATAGTCGATATATTTCAGGCTGACGAAGGGGTCGCTGGCCTCAGCCACGGTCCGGATGTCATCCGTCCGTGCGACGATCCAGTCGGCAAATCGGCGTGCGGTGGCCGCGTCATCAAAAATAAATACCGGTGCACGTTGCATATTGTCGCCAATGACCGCGCACTTAACGCCACCGCTTCGATGCAGGACCTTCATGCCGCGGTTATAGGAAGCGACCAGGGTACCTTCGCTGCAGGCCAGTGGCACATAATACTCACCCTGGGCATGTTCGCCATGCACCAGTAATGGGCCTGCAAAACCCATAGGAACCTGGGCAACGCCGGTAAAGTGCTCGATATTTCCCTGAGTGACATGCGGGTCGAACGAGTAGCTGGAGATGTGATCCAGACTGCTGCCCGAGCGTTCCCTGATGAAATCCTGCCTTGCTTTGATGATTTCATCACTGTAGTCGTCTTCGGGACTGCGCGGCACCGAACCCGGGGTTGGCGCTCCGGTCTTCAATGAGTCCTGAACTTCCAGGTTCAGGCGCCCGAAGGGTGGCGCGTCGAAAGACATGGAGATTTCATGCTGACCTTCGGCAAGTGGTTCGATATCCAGGTGGAATTTGACCAGGGTTCCCAGTGGAAAATCCACGGGCTGGTCCGGGTTGAGACGGCTCAAAGGTATGATTTCGTCTGATTCAACACCGATGGATACCTTATCCAGGTCCACACTCTGGCCGTCGATCGCAATTTGTGAAACCTCCAGGAGTTTTGAAGGACTGAGGCGATTTTTAACGGTGAAACAGACCTTGCCATCCTCGTTTCTGAGACTGGTCCTGTTGTAGAGTTTACTGAGTACAGATTTGGGAATGAACTGCATGGCGGCGTTCTCGTAAGAGGGACTATGAAAGGCATCTTACGATGGAGCTGGTTGCGGCACATTGACCTGACGCAAGGTCTGTCGGGGTGGTTAGCCGGGCGGGGCGATGTGCAGTATCCAGACAAATACGCCTATGAAGGAGCTTACGCCCAGCACCAGGGCAGCCATGAATGCGGTATAGGCAATCTTAAGCAGCGCAAATTTCTTTTTCAGCACCGAACCCAGTCCGTAGATATTCCGGATCATGGTTTCATAGACAACGGTCTTGTCATCAATCAAATCCAGCATGCCCCTGGTGAAATCATCCTGGCTCAGGTTGGCAAAATCCCCGAAGAACAGGATATTGCCCTCGCTGTGCTCAAGGTCCTCCAGCGTGATCGGGACCGTGCTGACACGGGGGCGTGCGGCCAGAATGGCAAAGACGATTGAAACCAGGTTGCCCACCAGAAAAATGGTCGTCGGGATCAGCAGCCAGGGATTTGCGTCCAGCTTGGGAGCAACTGCGGCGATAATGATCGAGATGATAATGCCGTTAATCGAGATCATCATGTTGGCTTTGTTGTCCGCCAGCCCGGTCAGGTCCATCTGCACACGGTAGGCACTGCGAAACAGCGTTTCGATACCGCGGTTGGTCCCGGGTTTCTTATGGTGTGCCGCCTTGGCAAGCTGATCCAGCTGGGCCTCAGCCTCGTGGAGTTCCTTTGTCATGGGGGCATTCTATAGCTTTGTGGAAGATTTTTCCGGTGTGATGATTTATCTTTGTAGTTCTTATCCGGGAGATTTCAATGGAACATGCCGTACTCATCATCCTGTTAGCGCTTGCGCAATTCACCTGGTTTTCTGCACGGGTCGGAGCCGCGCGCGGAAAATACGGTGTTAATGCACCGAAAACAACCGGCGACGAGACATGGGAGCGTTTATACCGGGTGCAGCAAAATACGATGGAACAGTTGATCCTGTTCGTGCCCCTGATGCTGGCTTTCAGCTTCTACGTGAGTTCGCTCTGGAGCCTGCTTCCAGGGCTGTTGTACCTGGTGGGGCGACAACTCTATTCCTATGAATACGTCAGCAACCCGGGTAGCAGGACGCCAGGAATGGCGATGACATTGCTTGCTAACGTCATATTGTTGATTGGGGCGTTCGCAGCCCTGCTGCTTAAAATGTTCTGAGTCACAAACGACCTGGAACCAGGGCCTAGAGGTAGGGCGTAAACAGCGCAGCTGCACCGTCCCTGACGCGGGCAAACGGGCCCCGGGTTTTGAGTTTCTCAAGGGTGAGGGGCTTGCACTGGACGAGAATTTCTTCGAAATGAGTGCTTAACTCGCGGTTGAGTTCCGGGTCGAAGACTTCAATGCCGAGTTCAAAATTCAAGCGCAGGCTGCGTGGATCCAGGTTGCTGGACCCGACCAGCACATAATCGTCGTCTATCACGATGCATTTACTGTGTGCGAACGGTGTCGGGCGCTGGAATACCTTCAGCCCGGCATTCAGCAATTCAGCCAGGTTGTGCTGCAAGGCCCACTGGACAATAGCCCAGTTGTTTTCTTCCGGAATCATCACCTGGACGTCCACTCCGGAAATGGCGGCCGCTTGCAGGCACCCCATGATCTGCCTTTCCGGCAGAAAATACGGGGTCATGATCCAGACCCGCTCTCGCGCGTTGGAGATAGCCCCCATGATCACCAGCATCAGCGAATCCAGGGTGTCGTCCGGTCCGTCAGAGACGAGTCGACAGCGGGCGGGCCCGCAATTCTCGACCTTATCTTTCCAGATCTCGAGGGCATCCCCGCGGGAATATCTCCAGTCATCGGCAAACAGGTTGACGCAGTCGGCAGTCAAGGGTCCTTCAAAACTGAAATGCAAATCACTGGCCCGGTGTTTGCTCAGTCCGTTGATCAGCTGGCGGTCACCGATGTTCATGCCGCCGGCGAAAGTCACCTTGCGGTCTGCGATCAGCAACTTTCGGTGGGTTCGCAGGTTGATACTGAAGCTGGGTGGCAACAGCCTCAGTGGCATGAACTTTCTGTAGGGCAGTTGGTGTTTTTGCAGTTCCCGGATAATGGTGGGGAAGCTGTAGCGGATCCCGGCGTCATCCACCAGTACACAAATTTTGCAGCCCCGCTCCTGTGCTTTTGCCAGGGCTTCGATAAATTGCCTTCCGGTAGGGTCGTTGTCGAAAATGTAGCTGCTCAGAAGCACTTCCCTGCGCGCTTCGGAAATGGCACGAAGCATGGCTGGAAACGCATGTTCTCCGTTGTAATACGTGGCCACCCGGTTACCGGGGCTCAATTTGAGGCCGGTTACATTGAAGCCGGGGCGGCTTGCCATGGCGCCCGATTTGCTGAGCTCCGGCAGGCTTTCCTTGCCCGGTTCGGACCTCGTTTCACGCGAGATTCGCTGGGCTTTTCGCCGCACCCGGTTAATGCCAAACAAGGCATACAACACAGCGCCGGCTATTGGAAACACGACGATCAGGCCCAACCATCCGAAAGCAGCGCGCGAGTCGCGCACGTAAACAAGCACATGAATCCCGGCCGCAACGGCAATCACCAGGTAGATCGAGATCAGCGAATATAGGTACTCGTACCACATACTCCGAATCTTATATCATGTGCCGATGAAGAAATGCGCTTTCCTGACCCTGGATCAACGGGGCGACTACGTTATTGATGACGAACACGCGATTGCGCCCCTGGAACAACTGGGCTGGGTAGTCTCTACGCTTTCCTGGCGGCAGACTGATATTCCATGGAGTGATTTTGATGCGGTTGTTATCCGGTCCACCTGGGACTACTGGAATGATGTGCCGGCATTCCTCGATACGTTGTCGGCGATTGACCGGCAGGCCCGGCTTGAAAACCCGCTGGAGATGGTCCAGTGGAACCTGGTGAAGACCTACCTGGCCGATCTCGAATCCAGTGGTATCGGGATTGTGCCAACGCTTTGGCCGGCAGTTGTTTCGGTGGAATCGTTTCCGGAGTTCTTCGGGCGGTTGGGTTGCAGTGAGCTGGTGATCAAGCCCATTGTGGGTGCGAACGGCGACGACGCATACCGGGTATCGGCAGATGACCCGGTCGAGAGGTTGACCCGGATATCCGGAAGATTTGGTAATCGCAAGGCACTGGTGCAGCCCTTTATGCCACGCATTCTGACCGAGGGAGAGTATTCGCTGTTCTTTTTCAATGGCGAGTTCAGCCACGCTATTTTGAAGACGCCAACCGGGACGGAGTTTCGGTCGCAGGAAGAACGGGGTGGAGAAATCACATCGGTGGTCCCCGATGAAAGGTTGCTTTATCGGGGTCTGCAGGCGCTTGCCGTGCTCTCAACCGTACCGCTCTATGCGCGCGCCGATTTTGTACGCAATGAAAAAAATGATTTTGTTGTGATGGAACTCGAACTGATCGAACCGTCAATGTACCTGCGCACCCATCCGGATGCTCCGGCGAGGTTTGCTCAGGCCATTGACCGAAGGTTCGGCTGAATTACGGACCTTTGACGTGGGGGACGTCGTTGTTCCGCGCCCACTCGTTGATCGGTTCGATATGGTTTGACCGGATGATCCTGAGCTGTGATTCCAGTGATGCCCATTCGGCTTCCAGGTCCACCAGGCGCAGCAATGCCCCCTCGGTCACCGGGGCACCCGTTGAATCAATGACATCCAGTAAGAAACGGATCTGTCCGGCCAGCCGTGTTTCCCAGGCGTCCTCGTCTTCATAGGTCTGGTGCAAGGGCTGAATGATCTGGTGGTCCCAGGCATCGATGGCATCAAGAGCGGTTTTTCCGGACTGTTGCAACGTGCTGTCTTCAGGGTATCGTTCCATCAATCCGTTGATCTGTTTCCGGGCAACACGCAGCGTGCCCAGGCTGCTTAACACGTCTTCAAGCAAGCGGGATGTGTCGTCCAGACGGGCGGTCCAGATCTTGATTTCATCCGGATTCGCCGTCAACCGCGGGTCGGGTGAAAGGGTAAACGTCACTTGAGGAACTTTATCGCCGGTTCCTTCTTTTGCGGTTATTAAACGCGCCGTGTACTGGCCGGGCGGTACGTGCGTCCCCTTGAGCCCGGCAAACAGAGTCATGTCTTTTACGCAAGTGAAGCCCTGGCGCCGGGTGTCCCAGTTCCACTTGTTCAGGCCGGCCTTATTGGCGGGATATTCCGGCTCATAGGGCAGGCGCGGGTCCATGTTATGGATCAGGCAACGTTCAAAATCACTTTCTTCGCTGGAATAACTGCGAACCACGATGCCCTGGCTATCGAGGATCTCGATCCCGATAGCGCCTTCAACTTCTTTATCAAGGAAGTAATAAAGCGGGACTCCACCGGCCGGGTTGTCGGCTTCAAATTGTTCGGAAGACCATCCCCGGGTACTCATTTCCGTGTAACGGGCCGGTGCGAAAATCTGCAGGGGTTCGTCTGTAGAACCCGGCGCCATGGCGCGGACCATGAACAGGTCATCGAGGGTCCAGAAACCTCTGCCCTGGGTGGCGGCAACCAGCGTATCCTGGCGAATGGCCAGGTCGGTAATTGGAACGGGCGGAAGGTTTAGTTTCAAAGACTGCCAATCATCACCATCATTGTTTGAGACAAACATTCCCGCTTCGGTGCCGGCATAAAGCAGGCTCTTCTGCGCCGGGTCTTCACGCACAACCCTGACGAAGGTGTTTTCGGGCAGGCCTGCGTCGATTCGTTTCCAGCGCTTGCCGTAATCGGTGGTCTTGTAAATATAGGGTTTGAAATCATTCAGCTTGTAGCCCGTAACCGCGAGATAAGCCGTGGCAGGGTCGTGCGGGCTGATCTCGATGGCATTGATCATGGCCTCACCCTTGTGGGGCGGTGATACGTTGTCCCAACTGGCCCCGCCATCGCGGCTCAGGTGTACCAGTCCGTCGTCACTACCTACCCAGATATAACCTTTCTCATGGGGCGATTCAACGATATAAAAAATTGTGTTATAGAATTCCGCACCGACGTTTTCCGGTGTTAACGGTCCGCCATTGCGGCCCTGTTTCTCCACGTCGTTACGGGTCAGGTCCGGACTGATTTCAGACCAGGTAACACCACGATCGGAACTCTTCAGCACAACTTGTGTGCCGTAGTAAATAAGAGACGGGTCGTGCGGTGATACAGCAACCGGGGCATTCCAGTTGGTCCGGTATTTCAGGTCCTTCGAGTCTTTGCCAAATACCAATTCCGGGTAGGGAATAATGTATCGTTCCAGGCCGGTTTCGTGGTCATACTCCGTGAGCGTACCGTTGATCGTGGTAGCGTAAATCAAGTTCGGATTATCCGGATCAAAAGCGATATGGGCGCTTTCGCCGCCCCCGACATCATAGTAATCGGCCACGCCAATACCGCCATACAGGCTTCGACTGGCAATCGATACGGTGGTGTTGTCCTGCTGTCCTCCGTAGATCCGGAAAGGCACCTGGTTGTCGGTGGTAACACGGTAAAACTGGGCTGTCGGCTGGTTCATGATTGATGACCAGGTCTCGCCACCATCAAACGTGATCGTTGCGCCACCGTCATTGCCGTTGATCATGTTGCGGTTATCTGCCGGGTTGATCCAATGGTCGTGGTGATCGCCATGTGGCGTGGTCATTTTTTCCCAGGTATTTCCGCCGTCGATGGACTTCATCAGCGGGACATTCAGAACATAAACGGTGTCTTCGTCCACCGGATCGGCCGCAATGTGGATGTAGTACCACGCACGGGTATGCAACACGCGGTGGCCATTGATCAGTTTCCAGGTTTCGCCTGCATTTTCACTGCGCCAAAGGCCGCCTTTTTCAGGCTCAGCCTCGATCAGTGCATAAACGCGGTCGGGGTTGCTGGCTGAAACGTCTACTGCGATTTTTCCCACCATCCCGGGTAGTCCCCCGGTGAGCTTGTTCCAACTGTCGCCTCCATCGGTGGACTTGTAGATGCCGCCGTCGGTCCCCCCGGACTTGATGAACCAGGGCTTGCGGCCATGATTCCACATGGCTGCGTACAGAACCCTCGGATTGGTCGGATCCATG
>Ga0316197_10002001_pt1 | contig 14521 bp, 17 predicted proteins | sample OudBiesiAoxic_MG_FD_204939 | JGI IMG/M metagenome (GOLD analysis project Ga0316197, IMG submission 204939) | Coastal sediment microbial communities from Oude Bieten Haven, Netherlands - site A oxic | ecosystem: Environmental > Aquatic > Marine > Coastal > Sediment | place: Netherlands...
CCAGGGGATACTTCACAAAAGGCTCCAATGCCTCTGTGCGTGGCTCTGTGGGGCAAGGCTCGCGTATCGGCATCGTCATGAACGGCTCGCCGCTTTTCACCGGTGGGGCCGGGTCGGGCGAGAGCGAGATTCGCCGCTGGATGCTTGAGAACGACTGGGTGGAGGCGATCATCGCACTGCCAACCGATCTCTTCTACAACACCGGCATCCAGACCTATGTCTGGCTGCTCACCAACCGCAAGGACGCGGACCGGCGCGGCAAGGTGCAACTGATCGATGCCAGTGGTGAGCGGTTCTGGAAGTCCATGCGCAAGTCGCTCGGGTCCAAGCGTCGCGAGATTACGAATGAAGCCTGTGACGAGATTGCTCGCATCTATGCCGAGATGCTGAACGGAGATGGCGATTGGGGCGACGTGTCCAAAATCTTCGCCACGACCGACTTTGGCTATCGTGAAATTCGGGTCGAGCGTCCGCTGAAACTGGCCTTTGCAGCAACACCTGAGGCGCTGGAGACGCTGCGCGAGGCCAAGCCCTTCCAGAAGCTGGAGGAAGGCGAGCAGAGCCGCGTTTTGGCGGCACTGGAGGCGCTTCCAGCCGATGAGCGGTGGATCGACCGTGATGACTTCGACAAGGCGCTCACAGCGGCGCTGAAGGCGTCTGGCGTCAAGATTGGTGCGCCGGTCAGGAAGGCGATCCTGTCCGCACTGTCAGAGCGTGACGAGGATGCCGAGGTCTGCACCGACAACAAGGGCAAGCCCGAAAGGTTTGCAATTTTATCACTGGAGAGACCAAAGCGATCTTATCAATTTAATCCGAAAGGTCACTTTTACCCTATTCGATACAATCCATAACATTATTCAGACAGACCCAGACGCGTTCAATTTGAGAATTATCAGCAAGAAAATTGACTGATACTCTGCCAATGGCGTGCCAATTCTCCGCTAGATGTGCCTCTGATTCGAGTTCATTTTTCATCTAAGTCATTGATTTTGTGGCGGAGAGACAGGGATTCGAACCCTGGGTAGGCTTGCACCCACAACGGTTTTCGAGACCGCCCCGTTCGACCACTCCGGCACCTCTCCGCGGGGGTCTGCCGTGGGCGTTTAGTCCGGTTTGGCCGGTGTGACAAGAGGGGAAAAGAGCAGATGGTCTCCACACGGGAAATTTCATTGCGACTTTGCCGATTTGACCTAAGCTATCAAAAACAGCGCTGTGATGCGCAAAAAACAGGAGGCGTTAATGTCAGCATTATTTAGAGCAAGCCTGCTCGCAGTATCGTTATGTTTGCTGGTACTTCCAGTGCGACACGCCGTTGCACAAGGCGATACCGGCAGGCTCGAAGCGTTTTTACAGGCGACCGGTTTCGACGTGGCACTCGAGAGCATGAAGCTTTCCGCAAGTGACGCCCCTATGATGATTGGCCTCGAAGCGGCTGACTTCGGGATGCAATGGACAACACTGGTTGATGAGGTTTTCGACACCGACGGTATGCACGATATGGCGATCGATATTCTAGCCCAAACGCTGGACGATGATTTGCTGACACATGCGGTGGAGTTTTATACCTCTGATCTGGGCAGCAGACTGGTCGTTGTCGAAAACGCATCCCATATGAAAGAAGACGACGCACTGAAACAAGAAAGCGGGCAGGCTATCATTGCCGGCCTTGTGCAGATCGGTTCGCCCCGGGTGGAAGAACTGAAGCGCCTTAACAGCGCGGTTGGATCAGAAGATGCCTCGATCCATGCCATTCAGGAAGTGCAGGTGCGTTTTCTTATGGCTGCCGCTGCAGCAGGTGTCATCGATCTGCCCATGGATGAAGAGGATTTGCGCCAAAGCCTCAAACAACAGGAAGGTGAGATGCGCCGCAGCATGCAGATTTCTGGGCTTGCAGCATCGGCATACACTTATCAGTCGTTCTCGGATGCTGAAATCTCTGCCTATGCAGACGCGCTTGAAGACCCGAAGATGCAAAAGGTCTACACACTGATGAACGCGGTCCAGTTTGAAATTCTGGCCGATCGCTACGAAGCCATGGCCCAGGGCATGAGCGCGTTGCAACCCTCGCAGGAACTATAAGCCGTGCGTGCGTTATGCGTCGCGGTCGCACTGGCGCTGAGCGCGGGTCCCGTCTGGGCAAACGCGCGCATGACGCTGCTCATGGATGCGCTTATGGTGTCAGACGTGGTTGAAATCTTGCGCGCCGAAGGTTTCGCCTATGCACAAGACTTGAACCAAGACATGCTGGACGGGCAGGGCGGCGCCTTCTGGCAAGGGCAGATCCGCCAGATATACAACGGTGAGCAGATCACTGAGCAGTTGCGCCAAGCTCTTGAACAGGGTCTCGAACCCGACGAAGTCGAGGCAGCACTGGCGTTTTTTGCAACCGAAGAAGGCACACGTATTGTCACGCTGGAAAACGCCGCGCGTCGGGCGATGTCTGATCCCGCGGTGGAAGCAGCCGCGCGTGACGTATATACCTCGCTTAAAGGTGGCGACGATCCGCTTTACAGACTGGTGACCCGTTACATCAATGACAACGACCTTGTGGAACGCAATGTAACAGGTGGGATGAGCGCCAACGTCCAGTTCTACATGGGGCTGTCCGATGGCGGCTTTACCGAACAAAGCGAAGCAGAAATCCTTGAAGAGGTTTGGTCACAACAAGACGGCATCCGCGAAGACACCGAATACTGGCTGAACGGGTTCCTTTTGATGGCGTACCAACCCCTTCCACTCGATACGATGCAAGCCTATGTTGACTACTCATCAAGTGATCCGGGGCAAGCACTGAATGCAGCTCTTTTCGACGGATTTGAAGAGATATACCGCGATATTTCATATGCCCTTGGCCGCGCTATCGCTTTAAACGCTGAAGGTGATGGAATCTAAGCGGCAGATGCTTGACAACAGCGCGGCGATCGTGCATTTGCCCTCTTCACGTCACGGGCCCGTCTAGCGGGCCTGTTTTAATTAATGTACACCCTTAAACAGGGTGCGCTGTCCGAGGTAGCCCAAGCGCTGCAAACTCCCGTCTGACGGGGACCACAGGACGCGGTGGAGAAAAGGAAATTCCATGTTTGCAGTCCTCAAGACTGGCGGCAAGCAGTACAAGGTTCAAGCGGGCGATATGTTACGCGTTGAAAAACTGGCTGCTGACGCGGGTGAAACCGTACAATTCAACGAAATTCTGATGCTCGGCGGTGACAAGACCGTTGTGGGCGCGCCTTTCGTGGCCGATGCAGGTGTTCAAGCCGAAGTCGTTGACCAGATCAAAGGCGAAAAGGTAATCCACTTTGTCAAACGCCGTCGTAAGCATTCGTCCAAGCGCACCAAGGGCCACCGTCAGAAACTGACATTGGTCAAAGTAACTGATATATTGGCATCCGGCGCAGACAAATCCGGCATCAAAGCAGCCATGGGTGCAGGTTCTGTTTCTGCAACAGCGGTTGCTGCAGCAGCGCCGAAAGCTGCAAAGAAAGCGGTACCCGCCAAAAAGGCAGCAGCGCCAAAAGCAGAAGCGGCACCGGCCGCAGGTGCGGATGACCTCAAGAAGCTGTCCGGTGTCGGACCCGCGCTGGAAAAGAAACTGCTCGAAGGAGGTGTCACCTCTTTCGCACAAATCGCGGCATGGACCGAAGAGGACGTTGCTGCTATGGACGAGAAACTGTCATTCAAAGGCCGGATCGAGCGTGAAGGCTGGATCGAACAGGCCAAAGAACTGGCTAAAGGCTAAGGAGAGACCAAATGGCACATAAAAAAGCAGGTGGTTCATCCCGGAACGGTCGCGACTCTGCAGGTCGTCGCCTTGGTGTGAAACTTTACGGTGGCCAAGCGGCTATCCCAGGCAACATCATCGTGCGTCAGCGCGGCACAAAGTTCTGGCCGGGCGAAGGCGTCGGTATGGGCAAAGATCACACGATTTTTGCAACAGTCGATGGCGCGGTGACCTTTCACAAGGGTCTGAAGAACCGTACGTTTATCTCTGTTCTGCCAATGGCGGAGGCCGCAGAGTAAGCCTTTCCTCGGGTGATGCGACATTCAAAGGGGGATCGGCGCAAGCGCCGGTCCCCTTTCTTGTTCTGACGCATCTATTTCAAAGGATCCAAAATGCCCGTTGCGACCGCCAGCTTTGCCGTTTTTGCCGCCTCACAGGTCGGCACACCCGGCCCTGCGAATATGGCGCTGATGGCAACTGGTGCGCGGTATGGTTTGCGCGCAGCACTACCATTTGTGGGTGGCGTCATATTGGGCAAGCAATTGGTTATCTGGCCCGTCGGCTTTGGCTTGATGGAACTGTCGAGCCAAGCACCTTGGGCCTTTGAAATCCTGAAGTATGTCTCAGCAGCCTATATCGTATGGCTTGCTTGGAAAGTGGCAAACCTGCGTTTGTCCGCAGATCAAGATGCGGGGCAGGCGCCCGGGTTCTGGGCAGGGTTGATCGTACATCCGCTGAATCCCAAGGCTTGGGCAATGATTGTCGGCGGTTTTACGGCTTTTGTAGCCCCGGGCACGCCGACCTTTGAGGCAACCGTTACAATTGCTGCGGTACTGCTGGGATGCCAGATCTTACTGCATCCGCTCTGGACGATGGCGGGGGAGGCCATTGCCAAAACTGTCGCAGGTACAGCCCTTGAGCCGTATCTGATGTGGAGCTTGGCTGGTTTGACAGTCGCTTCGGTATTATTCGTATTGTTCGGAGGAGGAGCATAACGATGGAAATGGAAAAGATCACAGTGCAAGAGATGATTGAAACGGACCGGTTTGATTTGCGTCCGCTAAGGCGCTCTGACATGGGTCTGATTGAGCTTTACGCCGGTGATGAACGTGTCGCCCGCATGACGACATCCGTCCCGCACCCGCTACCACCCGGTTTGGCAGAGGGATTGGTCACCCGCGCAATGAAGGACCTGCGTGAAGAAGACATCTGGTGCATCGATGGTACAAAATCTGGCGCGTCAGAGTTCATGGGGCTTATCTCGCTTGAGCGTATGGACCGTGAACAATCCGAGGTCGCCTATTGGGTGGCCCCGCCATACTGGAATACCGGTCTTGCCTCGGATGCTGTTCAGGCACTGGTTCAGGCAAACCCGATGCAAAACAAAACAATGTTTGCAAGTGTTTTTCAGGATAATCCAGCATCGGCAAGGGTATTGACCCATTGCGGGTTTGAATACCTTGGCGATGCAGAAAGCTTTTCGGTCGCGCGCGACACAACAGTCCAAACGTGGACATATTCAAAGAAACTCTGACAGGGGCATTCCCCTGCGGGCTAGGAAACGGTCATGAAGTTCCTCGATCTGTGCAAAGTCTATATTCGATCCGGTGCGGGCGGCGGCGGTTGCGTCAGTTTCCGCCGTGAGAAATATATCGAATACGGCGGCCCGGACGGTGGCGACGGCGGCACTGGCGGCACCGTCTGGGCCGAGGCCGTGGACGGCTTGAACACGCTGATCGACTTTCGGTATCAGCAGCACTTTTTTGCCAAGAACGGCCAGCCCGGAATGGGCCGGCAGCGCACGGGAAAAGACGGTGATGACATTGTGCTGCGCGTGCCGGTTGGCACTGAAATTCTCGATGAAGATCAGGAAACCGTTGTCGCGGACCTGACCGAGGTCGGCCAACGCGTGAAACTGGCGCGCGGCGGGAACGGTGGTTTTGGCAACCTGCACTTCAAATCATCGACAAATCAGGCACCACGCCGCAGCAACCCCGGACAAGACGGGGTGGAACGTACTTTGTGGCTGCGCCTTAAACTGATTGCAGATGTTGGATTGCTTGGCCTGCCCAACGCAGGCAAATCCACTTTTCTGGCAGCAACGTCAAACGCGCGGCCCAAGATTGCCGACTATCCCTTTACGACATTGCACCCCAACCTTGGTGTTGTGGGCGTAGATAACACCGAATTCGTCGTGGCCGATATTCCCGGGCTTATTGAAGGGGCATCCGAGGGGCGTGGCTTGGGTGATTTGTTCCTGGGTCATATCGAAAGGTGCGCAGTGTTGCTGCACCTTGTTGATGGCACTTCGGAGACGATCGCAGAAGACTATCAGACCATCGTAGAAGAGCTTGCCGCCTATGGTGCGGGCCTTGCCGACAAACCGCGCGTTACAGTGCTCAATAAGATCGATGCACTGGATGAAGAAGAGCGCACAGAAGCCCGGAAAGAATTAGAAAATGCGTCTGACGGGCCTGTGATGATGATGTCTGGCGTGGCCCGTGACGGCGTCACCGAGGTTTTGCGCAAGTTGCGCACACAGATTGATGACGACCGCTTGCGGCATAGACCTGTTGAGGAAGAAGAACCATGGCGTCCCTGACCCAAGCGCAGCGGCTTGTGGTTAAAATCGGCTCTGCTTTGCTGGTCGATCGTGCCGCTGGTGGGCTGCGGGGTGCATGGCTGAAATCGCTCGCGGAAGACATCGCCTGGCTGAAGAATGCAGGTGTCGACGTGGTGATCGTATCTTCAGGCTCGATCGCTCTTGGACGCGGTGTTTTGAACCTTCCGTCGGCTGATTTACCGCTTGAGCAATCACAAGCTGCAGCTGCGGTCGGGCAAATCAGACTGGCGCGCGCCTATGAAGAGGCACTCGACCCGCACCACATCGTGACGGCGCAAGTTCTGGTTACCTTGGATGATAGTCGTGACCGCCGACGTTACCTCAATAGCCGCGCGACACTGGAACAGCTTTTATCGATGAAGGTCGTGCCGATCGTGAACGAAAATGACACGATCGCAACCGACGAAATCCGCTTTGGCGATAACGACAGGCTCGCTGCCCAGATCGCTGTGACCGTCGGCGCAGATCAGCTTGTGCTGTTGTCGGATGTGGACGGGTTCTATTCGGCCAATCCGTCGGTGGATCCGACGGCGAAACGGTTTGATGTGGTCGACAAGATCACGCCAGAGATTGAAAATATGGCCGGTGATGCGGGGTCGGGCCTGTCAAAAGGCGGTATGAAAACCAAGCTGATGGCTGCGAAACTAGCGACCGGGGCAGGGTGCCGCATGGCGATTACCAACGGTTTTTCCCTTAACCCCCTGCAAGCGTTGGATAGCGGTGCTGCAGCCACTTGGTTTACGGCTGATACCGACCCCCGCGCGGCGCGCAAACGCTGGATTGCCGGGATGAAACCAAAGGGCACAGTCACACTGGATAAAGGTGCGGTCGCCGCGTTGCAGGCCGGCAAAAGCCTGTTACCCGCAGGCGTGGCCAAGATTAGCGGTTCGTTCAAACGCGGTGATGCAGTGGCCATTTGTGACGCGACAGACCACATTATCGGTCATGGGCTTGTGCGCTATACTGCCGATGAAGCGACGCTTATTATGGGGTGCAAATCCCAAGACATAGAATCCGTGCTGGGGTATCCGGCGCGCGCCGCTTTGATCCACCGCGATGATATGGCACTATAAGCGCGCAAAGATACGCGCGGCAGAACAAAAGGACGTAGTCACATGAAAGATATGGATAATATTGCAGAGTTAATGTCCGATATCGGTGCGCGCGCCAAGGCGGCTGCTGCCCAACTCGGGTTTGTAAGTGCTGAAAAGAAACACGCCGCTTTGTCTGCTGCAGCAAATCACATCTGGGCTGCGCGTCAGGATATCCTCGACGCCAATGCAAAGGATCTGGAATACGGTCGGGACAAGGGCCTGAGCGATGCGATGATGGACCGGCTCATGCTGGACGAAGATCGCTTGCGCGGGATTATGGACGGATTGCGCGCGGTCGCCGCCCAAGACGATCCAGTGGGAGAAGTTATCGCTGAATGGGACCAACCCAATGGTCTGCACATCAAACGCGTGCGCACACCACTTGGCGTGGTGGGTGTGATTTACGAAAGCCGGCCGAACGTGACGGTTGATGCGGGTGCGTTGTGTCTGAAAGCGGGTAATGCGGTCATCTTGCGGGGCGGATCGGAAAGCTTTCATTCGTCCGGCGCGCTGCATGCCTGTTTGGTCAGGGGGCTAGAGGAAGCGGGCCTTCCTCGGGATGCTATTCAGCTCGTTCCCACGCGCGACAGGGCGGCGGTGAGCGAGATGTTGAAGATGGTCGATACCATCGATGTCATTGTGCCGCGCGGCGGCAAGGGGTTGGTCGGACTTGTACAGCGTGAAGCACGGGTGCCGGTTTTTGCCCACCTCGAAGGGATTGTTCATATCTACATTGATGCCAGCGCTGATCCGGACAAGGTTTCACGCGTGGTGTTAAATGCAAAAACGCGCCGTACCGGTATTTGTGGCGCGGCAGAGTGTTTGCTGATCCACAGTGACGTTGGTGAAACAATCGGGCTTACAGTGATAAAGGAATTGATTGCAGCAGGCGTAGAAGTCCGCGGCGATCAAGATTTGGCAGGCATTGCCGGTGTTATACCTGCAACGGCCGATGACTGGGGGCAAGAATATCTCGATATGATTATCGCCGCTCGGATCGTGCCGGATGTCGATGCCGCGATAGAGCATATCCGCACCTATGGATCTAACCACACAGATTGTATTCTGACGGAAGATGACGCCACAGCGCAGCGTTTTATGACCGAACTAGATTCAGCAATCCTGATGCACAACGCCTCAACCCAGTTTGCTGATGGAGGCGAGTTCGGCATGGGCGCTGAGATTGGCATCGCAACCGGAAAAATGCATGCGCGTGGACCGGTCGGCGCAGCGCAGCTTACCAGCTTCAAGTACCTTGTATCCGGTGACGGCGCGATAAGATCTTAAAACGACAGTTTGACTGTATCATCCGCAATCTGAACATGGATGCGTCGATCCATATCCGCTGCAATAAGCGGTAATAGCGCAAATTGAACTTGCGCTGGTCTCAGGTCGGACGGTGCGTCTTTGGTGGAAAGTATCTCCCACAAGGGTGGGTCAATATTGAGCTTTTCCGCGCGGCCATGGAGCAGCCATTTTCCGTCGTTCTGGCTGATTTCTATCCGGCCACCATAAGGCATCGCAGCCTCTACACACAGCAGTGCCAGAAAGGCGAGCCTGACATGCGACCGTGGCTGTGCATCCATCGGGCCCCAGGCCACATTCAGGCGCGCACCTTGCATTACATCATCCAGAATGGACGTAATTTCTGACCGGCCCATGGTTTGTTCACCCGCAGCACCGAAAGCTACTCGGAAATACCTGATACGGGCACTGGCATTGCCCACGCTCTGTTGGATCAAGTCCATTTCAGGGCCGGATTGACCGCCAGCCATATCCAAAAGTTCTAGCCCATTGTTGATTGCGCCAATTGGCGATATCAGATCGTGGCAAATGCGACTACCAATCAATGCACTTAAATTCACCTGGCTCAAATTCATGAAAGCCTCGGACCGTAAGGAAAAACTTTGGAAGATTTAAACGCCATTTTTTCCCCGGGCATGCTGGTCCGCCATCCGCAACACCCAGAATGGGGAACCGGACAGGTCCAAAGCAACATTGGCGGGCGGATCACCGTAAATTTCAGAGAAGAAGGTAAGGTTGTCATTGATAGCGCCCGCGTTGCTCTGCATCCCACCTTTGATGACTGAACATCCTTTCCAAATGGTTAACATACACGCAAAAGGTGTAAAGCCGCTAAAGGGTCGCGTTACATTTTTTTGTTGCATAGGATACTGCAGCGCAAGCGGCGGCATTACAGGAACCAAGGCACTCAATGACACGGACTTCGGCGCCCTCATTCTCGGTCCATATTGCGCGAACAGATAGTGAGCTGCGAGCGGCAAAACGTTTACGTTATCAAGTCTTTATTCAGGAGTTGGGCGGTAGTGGAAGCCTTGTGGACCACGACAACATGCTTGAACAAGACCGCTTTGATCCGTATTTTGACCACCTTCTCCTGACGGATGAAACGCGCGGACAAGTGGTCGGTGTTTACCGCGTAATGCGCTGCGACCAGGCCCGAGCAGCAGGCAGTTTTTACTCGGAAGATGAGTACAATATCGCGCCCTTATTGGCATCGGGGCGGCGGTTGTTAGAGCTTGGGCGATCCTGCTTGCATGCGGATTATCGCGGTGGAGCCGCGCTTTTTCACCTTTGGAGTGCGCTGGCGTCTTATATCGCAGAGCACAAGATCGAGGTTCTCTTCGGTGTTGCAAGCTTTCATGGTACGGATCCGATGGCTCTTGCCGAGCCACTATCGCTTTTGCATCACCGGCACCTTGCCCCCGAAGATCTGAGGGCTGTTGCACAACCTTCTTGTTTCCAGCCAATGAATTTGATCGCGGAAAAAGATCTGGACCCTCGCGCAGCGATGTTGCAGGTCCCATCGCTCATTAAATCTTACCTCAGGCTTGGCGGATTTGTAGGGCAGGGCGCCTTTATCGACCACAGCTTTAACACCACAGATGTCTGCCTTATCCTCGACACCACCAAGATGAACCAGCGCCAGGCGCGTATTTACCAAGGCGCATTGTCATGAGCACGACATGGCAGAGTGATGCACCACCACCGCCACCCGCCCCCATGGGCGCTATTGGATGGCTTCGCGTTCTGGTCAAAACACCGATCCTTGGCCTGATCGTCTTTGGCGGGCTGGTGCTCTTGCTCTTGGTACGGCTGATTGAGCGACCTCTGTGTGGCCTCAACCGACCACTCACACCCCATATTACTGTCTTTGTATGCCGCGTGTCACTGCGCATACTTGGCATCGGTCTCGGTATTAACGGTCGCATCGACCCGCATGCCAGTGCGGTTGTGGCAAATCATTCGAGCTGGCTTGATATTTTTGTTCTCAACGCACGGCAACGGGTCTATTTCGTATCGAAATCTGAAGTTGCGCGTTGGCCCGGGATCGGCTGGCTGGCACAGGCGACTGGAACTGTTTTTATCGACCGCGATCCCAGGAAAGCAGCGGCGCAAAAGACGCTTTTTCAATCCCGAATTGCAGCCGGACACCGGCTTTTGTTTTTTCCTGAAGGCACGAGCAGCGATGGGCTGCGTGTCTTACCGTTTAAATCAACCCTGTTTGCAGCCTTTTTCGATGAGGCGCTGCGCGACCACGCAAGCATTCAACCCGTGACGCTGCACTACACTGCGCCACAAGGACAAGACGCGCGGTTTTTCGGTTGGTGGGGAGACATGGATTTCGGCAGCCACTTCCTCCAAGTGGTCGCTGCCGGAGCAGGCGGGCAGGTCGGTCTGACCTACCACCCGCCTTTGTCGATACGCGAAGAAAAAAACCGCAAAACGCTAGCGACCGCGACTGAACTCATCATTCGGCAAGGGCTAAAAGGCTAGAGACAACAGACAAAGCTTATGGCTTGTGAAAGAAAACGTCGCTTGTGACCAATTCTAATCCGTCGCTGTCAGGGCCCCATTCCATCATGAGACAGGCTGTACCTTTGCGTTGGAAGTAAGTGGCTTCGACAGTATAATAGCCAGCTGTCGGTATATTGACCTCGATTTCTCCAACATAGCCACAGGGGTGGACGCCATCGTAAAATCCAACCTCCTGACCACCAATCGCGATTTCCAGACCGTCATTTGCCAGAAAATCCAGCGTATAGGTTCCGGCGCTTTTAAAGTGGATATATCCGGAAATATCAGCGGCCACTTTTTCGCGTCTGTCAGACGTCAGAACTTTGTCGCCCTCTTGAGTGTCCTCATAGGTAAGCCCCGCGATAGGGGGGCCGGGTTCACCCCGCTTTTTTAAGGACGCTTTTGCAAGTTCGACAGTGCGTACGTTGCTGGGAATAACGGCGTATGTGACTGCAAGGCCCTGTGCCAGCGCCCCTTTGCCGGGTTGCGGGCTTGCAGGGTCAAGCGTGATTGCCTGAGCGGAGGCAAGGTGCGGCACAGCAAGTGCCATGCAAAAAGCAGCGGCTGTTACAAGGTTCTTCATAGTGGCTCCCATTCGTGTAGCTGAATCGCGCATCTTTTTATACTTTGTTAACAGTTTAGGGCGGGATATCACCGGCTGGCAAGGCCACGCCGGGTTTCTATCCAGCAATCACCGGATTTACCGGCATTCTTTGCTTGCAGGATCTTACAGCCTCGCCTATACGGCGCTCACTGAAACCCGCAGGCGGGGTTTGGGCTTGTTGAGGGAGAAATCCTCAAAAGTCCGCCGGTTGGCACCAAACGGTGTCATGCCCCCGCCGAGGATTAAACCGGAAAGGTATAACGACATGGCTCTTCCAGAGTTCACCATGCGCCAATTGCTTGAAGCAGGCGTACACTTCGGCCACCAAACGCAGCGTTGGAACCCCCGCATGGGTCCGTTCATTTATGGCGCTCGTAACGGCATCCATATCATGGACCTCACACAGACGGTCCCAATGCTGGACCAAGCGTTGAACGTGATCCGTGAAACCGTCGCCAAAGGCGGCAGCATTCTTTTTGTTGGTACAAAGCGTCAGGCACAGCAGCCGATCGCAGACGCCGCAGAGAAATGTGCACAGTATTACATGAACCACCGCTGGCTCGGTGGCACGCTGACTAACTGGCAAACTGTTTCTCAGTCCATCAACCGCCTCAAGGCGATCGATGAGCAGTCCGAGAACGGCTTTGAAGGCCTGACCAAGAAAGAGCGTCTTGGCATGGAACGTGACCAGGGCAAACTGCAGGCGTCTCTGGGCGGTATCCGCGAAATGGGCGGCCGTCCCGACCTGATCTTCGTCATCGACGTTAAGAAAGAAGCACTTGCCGTTGCCGAAGCCAACAAACTGGGTATCCCCGTTGTTGCTGTCGTTGACACCAACTGCCCGCCAGATGGCATCGATTACATCATTCCAGGTAACGACGACGCGTCCCGTGCGATTTCGCTTTATTGCGATCTGGCCGCGCGCGCAGCTCTTGACGGCATGTCCGCCCAACTGGGCGCTGCTGGCGTTGACCTCGGTGCGATGGAAGAAGCGCCAGTCGAAGAAGCTGTAGCAGAAGAAGCACCAGCAGCAGAAGCCGCCCCAGCGGAAGAAGCGCAAGCCTGATTGCTTGTCGCAAGCATGACACGTGGGGCAGGGCACACCTGCCCCAACCGACATAATTGATCCCATAAGGAGAACCTGAGATGGCGATTACAGCCGCAATGGTCAAAGAACTGCGCGACAGCACAGGCGCAGGCATGATGGACGCGAAAAAAGCGCTCACCGAAACAGAAGGCAACATGGACGAAGCAGTTGACTGGCTGCGGACAAAAGGCCTTGCAAAAGCTGCCAAGAAATCTGGCCGCACAGCTGCAGAAGGACTTGTCGCAGTACATGTCGAAGGCGGCAAAGGCATCGCAGTTGAAGTGAACTCTGAAACAGACTTCGTTGGTAAAAACGCGGAATTCCAGGAAATGGTTGGCAAAATTGCTTATGCTGCCATGGGTGTTTCGGATGTTGAAGAACTGAAGAAAGCGGACATCGGTGGCAAATCTGTTGAAGGTCTGATCACCGACAAGATCGCCACCATCGGCGAAAACATGTCCCTGCGTCGCATGTCTGCGATCGAAGGCGGCACGGTTGTGTCTTATGTTCACAACGCGGCAACACACGGCATGGGCAAAATCGGCGTGCTGGTTGCAATGACGGGCGGGGATGAAGCGTTCGGCAAACAGGTTGCAATGCACATTGCGGCTGTAAACCCGGCATCCTTGTCAGAAGACGACCTTGACCCAGCCGTTGTGGAAAAAGAAAAGCACGTTCAGATGGACATCGCGCGCGAAAGCGGCAAGCCAGAGCAAGTGATCGAAAAGATGATCATTGGCCGGATGAAGAAATACATGTCCGAAGTCACACTTTTGAACCAGTCTTTTGTTGTGAACCCCGATCTTACTGTAGGTGATGCTGCAAAAGAAGCAGGTGCTACAATTACCGGTTTCGTGCGTCTGGAAGTCGGTGAAGGCATTGAAGTCATCAAAGAGGACTTCGCTGCGGAAGTCGCCAAGGCAGTACAGGGTTAAGCACCTTTGAACGCTGGAAAACGCCGCATTTATGCGGCGTTTTTTGTTTAAATATAGATATTTAAAGATAAAAGCTGAAGTTAAATCTTTGCTTTCATAGCATCCATGGCCAGCACATAGCCATGCGCGCCAAAGCCGCAAATAATCCCGATGCAAACCTTGGCAATATAGGATTGATGACGGAATGGTTCGCGTGCGTGAACGTTGCTGAGATGAAGCTCGATCGCTGGCAGCTCAACCGAAGCGATGGCATCCATCAAAGCAATAGACGTATGTGTATAGGCACCAGCATTCAGGATGATGCCGTCATGCGTGCCGCGGGCGGCATGGATCGCATCCACCAAAACGCCTTCGTGGTTTGATTGTTCAAAAGAAACTTCAATATCAATACCTTGGCCATACTTTACGCACATCGCCTCGATATCATCCAGCGTCGTGCTGCCGTAGACTTCGGGCTGGCGCGTGCCAAGCAGATTGAGGTTAGGACCGTTCAGGATCAGGACAGAAGCCATGTTATAACTCGCGCAGTGGTTTCACCGTGCTTAATCAGCGAAGGGGTGTTGTGTCCAGCACCACAGGGCAGGATGCAGAAATCAAGCCAGATATGAGACCTGTACGCTACAGGGCAATCATGGCTATAT
>Ga0316197_10002003_pt1 | contig 14514 bp, 13 predicted proteins | sample OudBiesiAoxic_MG_FD_204939 | JGI IMG/M metagenome (GOLD analysis project Ga0316197, IMG submission 204939) | Coastal sediment microbial communities from Oude Bieten Haven, Netherlands - site A oxic | ecosystem: Environmental > Aquatic > Marine > Coastal > Sediment | place: Netherlands...
CAAAGATCTTGTTTCCGGTAACGCGACCATTCCAATATTCCGACATTCATTTCCATTCGTCGTGAGACACGATCAAGGTAATCCCGAGCGTTGACCTCGCCAACCTTCCCGAAATTGCCCTCGATTCTGCGTTTCGAGCGATTATGTACACCGACCTAGCGGAATCAACGATGATGACAACACGGTTAGGGGATACAAGGGCCGTTCAATTTTTTCGAATTCATAACTACTTTGTCCGCGAGGCTTTAAAGTCACATGCAGGTAGAGAAGTTAAACATACCGGTGACGGTTTCATGGCGTCATTTGGCTCGGTACCGAACGCGATCAAATGCTCTATCGATATTCAGAGGTCACTTGCATTATATAACAATGAAAATCATAAGGTGCCCTTGCATGTCCGTATCGGGCTCAGTGCCGGTGAACCCGTTGAAGAAGATGGGGATTTATTTGGTGTGGCGGTCCAGCTCTCAGCCCGTTTGTGCGAATATGCACAACCGGATAGCATTATCGCGGCGCAAGTGGTGAAAAGTGAATGCGAGCCGGAAAAATTCGAATTCCTGGATCGGGGATATCTAACACCGAAAGGATTTCTGGACCCAATCCAAATTTACGAAATAATTTGGAAGGGGTAAGATTCAAGCAGGTGGCGTCTGAAATTATTTTCCATAAACGATCACCATTCACATTTTGAACGTTCGTGACGGTAGGCAATTTGTTGGTGCTTAAGCTCCTCAAATGTTTTAATCCCCATATCCAGGTGCTTTTCGGTATACGTTTTGAAAATATCACGGGCTTGATCTTTCCCTTTGATCCCGCCCTCGCGCAAAGGAAGATCCGAGATCAGCATGATGGCAACACCCGTAGGTATCCGGGCGCATGATTCTATCCGTCATAAGCGCTATCCCCCTGGTCTATAATATGAGGATTGCTGGAATCGGGTTCCCTTTTCAGGCTTCATCAGTTTGGCGAAACTATTTCTTTTCCACGGGGAACTTGGCCTTAAACCATTCGTTCCATCCACCTTTTAAGGCATAGACCTTTTCATATCCTTGATTGATTAGTTTTTGTGCCACCCGGGCACTGGTCGCTTCGTTCTGTCAGGCGCAATAAGCAACTAGTGTTTTCTCTTTTGAATACTTCGTTGCCCACGATTTAAAATCAGCAGCGTCCTCTCGAACAGCGTCCTTGATTTTAAATGGACTTGCTTCCCAGTCTTTACGAGCACGCACATCGATAACAACCACCTCGGGATTATCCAGTTTTTCCTTCAGAACCTCCTTTGAAATTATGGGGATATCGCCCGCAGTGATTTTTACCGGCCAAAGGATAAAAATAATTAGAACAATTATCAATCCTGGAAGACAAGCTCTCGTTATTCGCATTGGCCTGTTCCTTTCATTTATAGTCATGAATAAACTTTGTGAACCTTTTTAAAAGATGTTAATTTTTGCTCAAGTTTAAGGAAGATGAATAATAACATTTTGAATGTATTACATATTACAATTTTAAAAATCTCGGCAGGCCTTGGCTTTGTACGGATACACACCGCCAGGCGCTGAAATCAGGTAAATGAAGACGTGTATCAAGAACCCCGATCCTAAACCATACAATAAGCGGCGGATAAATAATGTCAATTTCTGTGCATGTGCCTGAACAGTAATTCTAAAAAACTGCTCCCATGCCGATTTTTTTGTCAACCCATTTGTCCAGATCACAGAAATGTTCTTGAAATTAATAAAATCGACACCACTATATTAATTATAACCCCAAACGAGCGTAAAAAAAATGAGAAACTTAACTTAAGTATTTTAATTTGTATTATAAATTTTCATAATGCTTCAATGAATGAGATAGTTAATCACAAAACAATCTCATTTTGTTGGCCTTTCGGCCCCCGCGATAGCGGTTCGGTAGGAAAGCCGATCATGCCCCACCTACTGCGTTATCAAGGGTTTGCGGTAGTACACTACAGCGTCACCCTTGATGCCTTGTATCTGGGGCATCCTCGACTTTCGCTCAATTTGGGTATAATAATAAAATGGGGGCACCTTCATTGAGCAATACGCTAAAGACCAAGTGCGAATTGATCCGGCCGAATGAAAGAAATTTCTCAATAAACTTCATTGAGGAGTTCATTTTCTTAGGCCTGGTTATAGTCATGCTTGTTCTAATTCTCACCTCCATGGAAGTTAAAGCAAAGGAGTCAGTAATGCCATATTCACCTGCCTTGAAACAAAAGCTACAGGATGCTTTCACCGCCAAGGGATCGGATTACCAACCCCGCACAAAGCATCTTCTATCGGATGGGCGACCCAAGTATACCAACCGCTTGATCCTTGAGGGTTCACCTTACCTCCTGCAGCATGCCCACAATCCGGTGGACTGGTATGCCTGGGGAGATGAAGCTTTCGAAATGGCCAAAAAATTGAATCGCCCCGTGTTGCTTAGTGTGGGTTACTCTACCTGCCACTGGTGTCACGTCATGGAGGAAGAGTCATTCGAAGATGAGGAAATCGCCCAATTTCTGAATAAAAACTATATTCCTATCAAGGTCGACCGGGAAGAACGTCCCGATATCGATGCCGTCTACATGGCAGCAGTACAGGCCATCGCTGGGAGTGGAGGTTGGCCCATGACTGTCTGGCTGACACCGGATCGCCGACCTTTCTACGGGGGCACTTACTTTCCAGCCCGTAACGGAGATCGGGGAGCAACCGTGGGGTTTTTAACCCTCTTGAAGAAAGTTAGTGATATGTATCATGACCAGCAAGATAAAATACAGGAGGCCGGTCAGGCGCTGACAAAAGCCATTCAGCAGCAACTGCGCCCCACGGCCGGCAACCGTTTACCCGGTTCCGAAATGATTGTAAAGTTGATGGAAGACTACCAGGCTTACCATGATCCGGTTCACGGCGGCATGAGTGGAAAACCAAAATTTCCCAGCAGTTTGCCGGTTCGGCTGCTCCTGCGATACTATCGTCGGACCGGGGATGAAAAGATTCTTCATATCACCCGCCTCACTCTGGAAAAAATGGCGGCCGGTGGTATCTACGACCATGTCGGCGGCGGTTTTCACCGCTATGCCACCGATGAGAACTGGTTGGTCCCCCATTTTGAAAAAATGCTCTACGACAATGCGCTTCTGGTAATGGATTACCTGGAAGGGTATCAGGTGACCGGAGAAAATGATTTTAAGCGGATTGTCGAGGAGATCCTGCATTATATCAACCGGGATATGACCTCTCCCGAAGGGGCATTTTATTCGGCTACAGATGCCGACAGTTTAAATCCCGACGGTCACCGCGAGGAGGGCTATTACTTTACCTGGACCCCCAACGAACTGGAGAAGGTCCTGGGAAGTGAACCTGCCAAGATCGTAAAGGCTTTCTACGCCGTTGGAAAAATGCCGAATTTCGAAGGTCGTCACATCCTGCACACGCCCAAAACATCGGCAGACATCGCCAAAACGCTCGGTATTTCCAAGGAAAAACTTCTGGAAACGATATCCAATGCCAAAGAAATCCTTTATGAAAAGCGCAACCTGCGTCCCCTCCCTTTGAGAGACGAGAAAATTCTGACTGCCTGGAACGGGCTGATGATTTCGGCCCATGCCCGTGCAGGACTGATTTTAGGTGATCGTCAGTATACGGATCGAGCAGTACAAGCCGCGGAGTTCATCCTTAAAAATATGTACCTGAAAAACAGATTATACCGCAGTTATAAAGACGGTAAGGCTCGCCATATGGCTTATCTGGATGACTATGCCTTTCTTATCGCGGCGCTGATTGATCTTTATGAAACCACTCATGAGATCAACTGGCTGAAACAGGCGATTGAGCTGGACGAAGTCTTACAAGCCAATTACGAAGATCAGGAAAATGGTGGGTTTTTCATGACCGATAAGGACCAGATGGACTTGATTGCCAGGGAAAAGCCAAACTACGACGGTGCCGAACCTTCAGGAAACTCCGTGGCCTTGCTCAATCTTCTCCGGCTCAGTGAATACACAACTAAAGATAGCTATCGCATCCGGGCTGAACAGATGCTGACTGTTTTTCTGGGAAGCGCATCAGTCCGACCGATGGCCCTATCTGAAATGATGATGGCGCTCGATTTTCATACGGACAAAGCTAAAGAGATCATCATCGTGTCACCGGAAGGTAATATTGATGGAAGCGAAGCCTATTTGGTGTCGTTCAGACAAAAATTTCTACCCAATCGTACATTAACTGTGGCTACCGAAGAAGAGCTCAAGTCTCATGCTCGCTGGATTCCAGCAGCGGGAGGAAAAAAGGCACTCATGGGAAAAACAACCGCCTATGTGTGTGAAAAGGGCGTTTGCCTATTACCGGCCACTGATCGGGTTCTCTTCTCGCAACAACTCAGTGAAGTTGAAAAATTTGTCCCAAAGAACATTAAACAATGATGGAACAAAACAAATATTATGTCATACATATTTTCTACTGGGGATACTGGAAAATGACACACCTCCACCGATTTCCTTTAACATCCATACCATGATGTGTGAAATCAGGGATATATTCGTGAGGAGGTTTTCATATGATTAACCGACGAATGTTTTGGCATCCTACCGGGAAGGGTCTTGCGGGTATATTTTACCGGCGGATTAATTTCATTGATAGGGAATCAAAGTGCCGGAACACCGGGGCGTTTCGAACGATGACTATGTTGACCAAGGGTGGAAAGATACCGTCCTGTTGATGCCGGGTGAGCGTATTTGGATGCTGGCAAAATTTGACGACTATCCGGGTCTTTTTCTATATCACTGCCATAATCTTGAGCATGAAAACATGGGGATGATGCGCAATTACAATGTGAGGCAATAAAAAATGAGTGTCGATGTACGACAGTTAAAAAATAAAGCTGCGGCCAAACTTTTAACAAAATATCCGATATTGCTTAAACAATGGGCGAAGAAAGCGACGATCATCACATTTTCGGATACTCCCTGGTCTCCCTTGACTACCGAAATTAATCAATGCCGCCTGGCATTAGTTACTACCGGCGGGGTACGGTTAAAATCTCAGCCGGCATTTAACATGCAGGATTCGGCGGGGGATCCTAGCTTCAGGGAAATTCCTGACAGCATCTCTTTATCGGAGTTAACCATCACACATGACTACTATGATGTTCAAGATGCCGGGAAAGATATTAATATTATACTACCCGTTCAGCGCGTGGCCGAATTGAAACAAGGCGGAGAAATCAAATCCATCAATCACCGGCACTTTTCCTTCATGGGCCACATTAAAAATCACCATATCAATACGTTAATAAATAAAACTGCGCCGAAAGTTGCCTCTGCCTTGAAAAAAGATGGCGTTGACATTGTCATCCTTACGCCGGGTTGAGGCTTGTGCAATCAATCCGTGGGACTGATTCAACGCATCATCGAAAAAGAAGGAATTGCCACCATATCCATCTCTTTATCCCGCCAAGTTACCCAAAAAGTCCGGCCGCCCCGGGCGCTGTATCCCGGCTTTCCCATGGGTCATCCCCTCGGTTTCCCCAATCAGATTAGCCAACAGTTGAATGTGCTGCGCCAGTTGTTATTTTACTTGAAGACGATTGAACGGCCGGGAACCATTGAAGATGTCAACTTGACCGATCCCACCGATCCTAACGGCGATAGGGCAGCATACTGATGATTCGGCGAGAAGTTTGCAAAAGCCATCTTTTCAAAAGAAAATCGTCTAAATTGATAGGGGTATTTTTAGTCTATTTCGGACTAATAATTTTTTTCCACTCATTGCCAGCCGCCCAGGGAGAAGTATCTGTCGGTCTGTTTTCCAAGGCCATGCCGGGTGGTCAGTTCCCAAGCGGATGGCAGCCACTTCTTTTTAAAAGCATCGAAAACCATACAAAGTACACGCTGATCGATGATTCCGGGCACACGGTCGTAAAGGCAGTCAGTGAAGCTAGCTCTTCCGGGTTAATTCGGCATGTCCGGATCGATCCCGAAAAGTATCCGATCATCGAGTGGCGCTGGAAAATTACCAATGTTTTCACAAAAGGAGATGTTACCCAAAAGGGGGGAGATGATTATCCGGCCCGGCTTTATATCACTTTTGAATTAGATCCTAAAAAAGGTGGTTTTTTGGATAAGACCAAAAATAAAGCCCTAAAACTTTTTTTTGGGAAAGCGCCTCCCGCCGGCGCCATCAACTATATTTGGGCCAACAAAGCCCCGATTGGTGCCATCGTGCCCAGCCCGTATACGAGTCGATCAATGATGATGGTTGTCCAAAGTGGAGAAGAAAACCTAAACCAATGGGTCACCCAAAAACGAAACATCTCCGCCGATTACATGGCGGCGTTCGGGAAAAAACCACCGATGATTTCAGGAATCGCAATTATGACCGATGGCAACGATACGGGAGAATCGGCGGTCGCGTATTACGGCGATATCGTCATGAAGTCTAAAGTTCAAAAACCGTAGCCACCTGTGAAAGACTCTCTATTCTAATCCTTTCTGTTACCTCGGACAAGGTTTATATTTGAGGCCGGATATATCGTCCCTACAGATTCCGTTTGACCGAAAAGGGCCAGGGCGATATCGTCGATAAGGGCGATTTTTTTTCGGGAATATTCTGTGGATTCAGCCGGAGCCCGAATCCCCTGGAGCATTAAGGTCTCCATGTTTCCCCGGAACAACTGCTGTTTAAATTTTTCCGCTTGTTTCAACGCCATGAAATGTCGGCGTTTTTCTCTCATCAAAGCCGGATAAGGGGCTTCATTTGGCATCCTAGCGAGAAAATCGACCAGGAAATCGAAATATTCGAAAAATCCCTCTTCAGTATTATTAAAAATATCCAGAAAACGGCGTAAAAAAAGGGCGCCAGATTCGTTGGTTGTAAAGTCGGCATTTCGTAAACGGACACTCACCAACGACTGTCTGACAGGCGCAATATGATTTTCAATTGCTCGACGGATCAATTTTTCCACCCGCCAGGTGATGTTCAAGCGCATAACCAATTGCCTCACCTCAAAAGCCGTCGGGGCCACGCGGAAATGCCCGTTGAAAGCAGATAAATGCATAACCACTGACGGGACTGTAGATGACAGGCTCTGGATTACGCGTTCCTCCTCGAACTTAGTGAAGCAATGCCGGGTTAGAAACGGTTCCAGTTTGACTTGAAAGGCCTCATCAGGGAATAAAAGTAAATCGACAAGGGAGTCCCGTTCGGTATCAGACTCATCCAAAATTATCTTCTTGATCTGATCTAGTGATGGATTGGAAAAAGTGGATGCGATATAGGCATAGACGGTTTTATCTACCTTTATTCCATCTGCCAGAAGGGCGATTATTTTTTCAGCCAGATTCTGGCAGTCGTCATTTTTTGAAGTGGTCATTTTTATGGTGATGCCCATTCCTTAAATAAAATTAATTTTGGACGATCCACCAATCAGATCGAAATTGATTTCATCGTAGCAGGGAAAAACCCGACAATTAGGGTGAATCTTTTGTGTCTTTATCTGGTTGCAGAGAAAAATGTCTAACAGGTTCGTGATTATATGCTTATAGCAACTTTCACAAAAACGTTCCGATTGAATAACCCATCGGGATCGAAATCGGTATCGGGAGCCGTGAATGGCCACCACTACCTCCTACGAATGTTTCGATACCGTTTTCGATAGCAATCCCGACCCCGATATCTTTCGGAACAGTTTTTTGAAAACGGTATAGATAGTCCTAAGGGATAATGTTCTCGGTAAAAATCTGTGCCATCAAATCGAAAAAACGACCGGTTATTTCCTTAAATCGGCAATTACATCCGGAAGGACATTGAGCACGTAAAGGATATCACTTTCGCTACTCAACCGACCCAGCGAGAACCGTAGACTCCCGCCCGCCAGTTCCGGTGAGAGCCCCATGGCGGTTAGCACATGGGATACCTCAGTGGTTCCGGATGAACAGGCGGCTCCGGTGGAAACCGCGATTTTTTTTCCATCTAAGACATACAGCAACATTTCACCGTCTACAGAGTGAAAGCTGATATTGGAAACATTGGGAAGTCGTTTTTCAGCGTGTCCATTAAACTGAACATTTTTTACTTTTTCCAGGATACCCGCCTCAAGCAGAGACCGGAGATGATTCATATTCGCGAAAAAATTGTCTCTTTCCGTTTCAGCCAGTTCCATAGCTTTTACCAAACCAATTACACCGGCCATGTTTTCCGTACCTGGCCGGTACCCCTGCTCGTGATGACCGCCATAAAAAAGCGGGGTAAACGGTGTATTTTGATTCACGTATAATAGGCCCACCCCCTTGGGCCCATATATTTTATGGGCCGAAACTGAAAGAAGGTCCACGTTCAAATCATCCACTTTTACGGGAATTTTTCCCACCGCCTGAACCGCATCGGTGTGCAAAGGAATCCCTTGGGCTTTCGTCATCTCCCCGATTTCCCGTATCGGCTGAATGGTCCCAACCTCATTGTTGGCCAGCATTATTGAAACAAGAACCGTATCCGGTCTCAACGTTGCTTGAACCGCTTCCGGATCCACAAGACCGTCTGCATCCACCGGTAAATAGTCTACCTTATACCCTTGCTGCTCTAAATACCGACAGGTATTCAATACGGCCGGATGTTCGATGGATGAAGTGACAACATGTCCCTTATGCCCTTTCCGGGTGTGAACGACACCCTGCACCGCCAGGTTATCCGATTCAGTCCCACCCGAAGTAAAAAAGATTTCTTTGAAATCAGCCCCGATATTTTCAGCTACGCTTTTGCGTGCTTCCTCCAAGTCTTTTCTGGCCTTTTGTCCGAACCCGTGGATGCTGGAGGCGTTACCAAAAACATCGGAAAAATAGGGACGCATCACCTCGACGACTTCCGGTCGCATTGGCGTGGTGGCGCCATGATCAAGATAAATCGGTTTCATTGTTGGTTTCATTTCGGTTTGATCATTCGAAGAACGGCCCCATTTTCTTCAAAGGGATGGGTGCCCGTGTTTATGGGAAACCGGTCATGGGGACCCGATCATCAGGGTTGGATCAGCTTCAGTATCGGATCCGATGAGACAATATAATAAACACTGCCGGGCTCATTATCTTCCTCGGCACCCATGATCTTCAGAGTGCTGTTTAATTTCACTGTAGCCATAACTTCAAGGGGTTGTTGCTTTTTTTTAGCTGTCTTGAAGGCGTCGCTGGAAAATTTTCCACTTTGCCCCCAAGCCCAGTAAATGACCTTGTCATGGGTAAAGACGGTTGGTTCGCCGAAATCAAGAAACAGAGTTCCCACAAGCGCCTGGATCTCTTTCCGGGAGGTCTGATCATGTTGCTCGTACATGATGATGACTCTATCAGTTATCTTGTCAGCAACGATGTAAAGGCCACCGTCTTTGAATTTATAAAGATTGGGGTTTTCTATCTCTAATGGATAATTTTGAGCCGCATTTTTCTGTCCATTGGTGAGGACCTTACCCAATATATAGCTGGAGCGGGCGATGTTCAACGTTGCTACACGGTCAAGAAGGTCGATCAATTCATTTGCCGATGCGCCCGCGTAACCGAAACCAAACAGCAATAGTGCGCTAAGTATGAAGGTAATGAATTTCAAGATTGCTGATGTCAAAACCAGATCGCCCCAATCCGTCGCTAATCAGATGGATTGGGGCGGGAAAGTTGATTGAGAAATTGTCCCTTACTGTTGTTTCCCGTAACGCATCTTCTGTTCTTCCTCGATGAGTTTCATCGTCTCCGCGCTACCACCCGTCCGCAGCCAGATATGTTCCGGCTTGGCCATCAGGTCGGCAATGAATTGCTTATACTTCTCACCCTTGCCGGCATGATCGGCCAGTTCCTGAACTTCCGGAAGGAAGTCATGGTAGAAATTACGGGAGATCTCGTACAACCCATGCCAGTGGACATAGTCCGGTGCAAACATTGCCGCCGCCATGCGGGCGCGGCGACCCTCGTGATGCCAGAGTTCAAACCATGTGTATCCCAAATGGTTCTGGAATCCGGAATTTTTCCAGATACCGTCTTTTTTCAGCATACCGACAATTTGTGAACCCGGCTTAGCGAACTTGTCATTGTATAGATTGACCAAATCGTCGAATTGACCGTAAAAATTCTGGATATGGTTGACACCGTGGCAGGATTTACACACTTCTTGCATATTGGTGCGTCGTTCCTTCCAGGAAACCACGGAATCAATGGTTTTTTCAGCAATGACCTTTTTGAGCTTGTCGCCTTCCCGGACGTAACTCTTGGCCTTGGCCTTTTGCCCCGGTCGCGGGGGGATATCACCGGTGATATCCATCACTGATCCATCGGCAAATGTTACCCGATTTAACTTACTGGAAACAACAGCCCGCAGGTTCCAGGAGATCCGGTCGCCCGGGTTGTGCGTGTTCTTCGCTACGGCACCGTTAAGTTTGATAAACGAACCCATGTGGCAGGTCGAACAGGTGGGGGCATAATAATAGTCATCTCCCAGCACCCACTTGCCGTCCTTCATGATATTCATGCTGTTACGGCCCTCACCCCGCATGGCCGAAGCAAAGGCGATGCCGTGCTTGGACTCTTCATAAATCTCTCTTTGAGGATGATCCGGACCAAGATGACATTTGCCACAGTTATCCGGCTGCCTGGCCGTGCTTGCCCTGAAAGAGTGCCGGGTATGACAGGCATTGCAGGTGCCTTTGGATCCATCCGGGTTTATCCGGCCGATACCGCTGTTGGGATAGGTGTTGTGATCCGTTTGGGGCGCATCGGTTTTTGATCGTAACGGTTTGCCGTCTTTGTCGCGCTTTAATGTCACCACCGAACCGTGGCACTGCCAGCAACCGGTGGACATATTGGCTTTATTGTTCGGCATCCCGCCGATGACTTCCGCCAGCATATTATCCAGCGAAGCCATGATCTCGCCGGCCGTGGCGTGATGGGAAACACCCATTTGTTTGGCTTCCGGTTCATGACATTTGGCGCAATCATTGGGCGTCAATATCGCTTTGATAAACGCCCCTTCATGCATGTATCCCAGCTCATCACCCTTTTCGGCTGCATGACAGTTATAACAGCCGACCTGCCCCTCCTTGGCGGCAGCATGAGGTGAGTTTTCCCACTGGAACACCAGGGATTTGTTTTCTTTCAAATGACAGGTGATACACTTTTTGTTAATTTCCTGGTTCTTGGGGTTTTTCACGTCAAAGGATTCCTGCGTCAAACCAAACGCGGTCCCTGCCGTAAAAACCACCAAAATGAACAGAACAAATGTTGATCTGATGGTAAACATCTATTTATCACCCTCCTTTCTTGACATGGTCAGCTGTGCACAACAGACTCCGATCCAGTTCTGATCGCGACTGTTTGTCAATGCCTGTTTACGGTTGTTCTGTTATCACCTCCTTTTATATCGCATCAATTAAATATGGATCTGTTACGTCTCGTTTTTTTCCTCCACCCATAGGGGAAAAATCCTGCTTAAAATAAACAAGAGGATAAACGGGACCGCCATGACAACCAACACGGCAATAATCCCTTCCTTGTCGAACCACTCGGGATGAAACTCGGTATATCCGCGGGCGCTTTTAGACATTAACTGGCCACCGATAATCACGTTCCATCGCATGAAAAGCACCTGCAACAGAAGGATGAAAGAAACAACCGCCGAACCGATGACAAACGCCGAATCCTTAACCCGGAACAGGCACAACCAACCTAAAATCAATAAAGGCCCGAAGGAACAAATGCCCACCTGCCAAATCCAGAAGGATGTGAAAAGGGGGCCATTTAGCAACCCTTGCACCATATGATGGTAACCGGATCGCAGATAGTGATGCGAGAAAACCTCCAGCATTTCGAAGGAAAAGGCCAGGATGAAAAATCCAAACAGGGTGTTGATCAATGTCCTGACGCAAGCCGTGTCAATGGGCGCCTTACGAATCCGCTTGATGACAATATAGGCGAGAATGATACCGGAAATACCTGAAACGCACGCTGAAAACAGAAAAATAACCGGCATCAACGGTGTCGACCAGGACGGGTTTGCTTTAACACCTCCAAATAAAAATCCCACATAGCCGTGAAATATGGTGGCAACCGGAATACCCAGAGCGGCTAAAAACTTAATGACTTTCTTGTCCAGAGCCAAGGCCTCTTCGGACACATTGTCGCTGCCGAAAGTCAAAACCTGATAAAATAACCGCTTCAACCCTTTGGATTCATGCTGTTTGGTCACCAGAAAAGCCCGGTAGAGAAATAAAATCAGCAGCAACAACACGGTCAGGGTAACCATGAAAAGGTAGCCACCGCCGGCCATGGCCGAAGAGGGGCTGGGTGTGACCAGCATGTTGAGATTTCTTTCGGGGCGTCCCAAATGCAACATCACCGGCAACCCCACGCAAAAAAGAAAAGAGAGGGCGAAAATCAGGGAAAACCGCGCAATCGGCTTTAAGGATTTTACCCCGAATACGTAGTAAAGGGCGGCGACGATGAAAGCGCCATCCACCAGTCCGCTCAGGTATGGATAGAGTACGATCATCATACTCCAGTGGACATGCAGATCGTTGGGAAAGACATAGTTCGATATGAGGTATGAGGCGCCTCCGTGAGCGGCTTCCATCAGACCACCTCCCTGCGCAGGCCCTTGTAATACAACGCAGGCCAGTTACCCATCTCTTTTTTTAGCACCGTGATTACACCGGGCCCTTTTAATATTTGGGTCACTTCCGATTCCGGATCGTTCAGGTCACCGAATTTTCGTGCCCCGGTGGGGCAGACAGAGACACAGGCCGGTAACAGCCCCCGGCGCACACGGTGATAGCACCAGGTGCACTTTTCCGCGGTACGGGTCACCGGATGGAGGAAACGTGCCGAGTAAGGACAGGCCTGGATACAATAGGCACACCCAACACAACGATCGGAATCGACCAGTACAAATCCGTCCGGTGATCGGTAGGTGGCCCCCACCGGGCAGACCTGCACACAGGATGGTTCCTGACACATGTTGCACAGTTTGGGGACAAAAAATGTGTCCCGGATCTTTTTCTTAATATCGGTTCGGGGTTTCTGGTATCCATCCAGACCGCCCTTGGGCGAATCAACGTAAACGGCGTCGTCAAAGTCTTTCAAATACCGCTCGACCCAGGTTCGATAGTGACCGTCGGGAACATTGAACTCGCGTTTGTCGGCCACACAGCAGGACCCGCAACCGATACAGCGGGTGATATCGACGATAAAGGCGAAATTTTGCTCCGACAGCTCCCATGGGCGGTTACGGATGCCTGTTATCTGTTCCGGGACTTCCAGGTTCCCGGCACCGGCGGGAAGGACCAGCAGCAAGGAACCACCGATGGTTCCCTTCAGGACTTTTTTGATAAATTGTCGGCGATCCCCGCTAAAGATCGATTCAGGTTGCTCCATCAGCCTGTCTCCTGTATACCCACAATCCGTTTGGCGCGGTTTATATATCGTAAAGGTGCATGTACGTGGTGGCACTGGTTGCAAAAGTGAGTTGTTTTTACTTTTTGGTCTTCGAGATGGGCCGGCATGATAATAGTCTTAATCACTTCTTCGGGACGGGCCTGGATGGCCCGGTTGTGACATCGCAGGCAGAGGGTATTGATCTCTTCGTTCTGTTTTACAGGGAGCGTCCCGATCTTTTTACCGTCTTTGGCATGATCGGCATAGGTGCCATGGCAAAATTCACATGAAATCGTACGGTGCTGGCCCGACAAATGGATTTTCGCCTCAAATGCGTGGCATGACAGACAGGATGCATTGGTCCCGTGCCGGATGTCAACAGCGGCGGCCTCTTCAATAGCGTCGGCGCGATAATGTCCGTAAACACCAAAAGATTTGGGGGCAAGGAGCTTTTTTCCAGCAAATCCCAGAACGACGAAAACAATTAACCCCACGACAATTCGCTTTACATGGGAATTATAGGTTGATTGCAAGTCGCCTCCTTCGATCACATCCCTCATTCACGGGCGAACCTTGGGGTATAACCAGAATGAAATGAATCTGATATCTGTATATCGTTAATCAGGTGGGTCTGGTTTTACCGTGCAGATGTAATTTTACTTCCAAGTCATAATTTTATGGCATAGCGAAGGGGATTCGTCAAGTTACATAGGTTTAAAAGATGTTACAAAGTTGCTAATTTGGAATAACCGACACTCGGGCAGTCAGGCCACCTAATTCCTTAGATACCAAAACAATTACAATCCGAATCTTGGCGTCAGACCCCATTACTTAGCAAAAATTGACATTTTTAAAAGGCCCCATCCTGTTGAAGATGGAAATGGACGATCATGCGGAAAGTCGAAATTGTGCTGAGCGAAAAGATAAAGTTATACCGAATATGTAACCCCAATTGAGCGAAAGTCGAGGATACCCCAGATACAAGGCATCAAGGGTGACGCTGTAGTGTACTACCGCAAACCCTTGATAACGCCGTAGGTGGGGTATGATCGGCTTTCCCACCGGGTAAACAAAATGAGATTGTTTTGTGATTATATATATCATTCATTGAAGCA
>Ga0316197_10002004_pt1 | contig 14511 bp, 10 predicted proteins | sample OudBiesiAoxic_MG_FD_204939 | JGI IMG/M metagenome (GOLD analysis project Ga0316197, IMG submission 204939) | Coastal sediment microbial communities from Oude Bieten Haven, Netherlands - site A oxic | ecosystem: Environmental > Aquatic > Marine > Coastal > Sediment | place: Netherlands...
CACGGGATATCTATGTATGGAGCCCCCGCCCTTCCACCGGATTTTGTGTCTTTGCCATATGTGCGCGCCGATGCCCCTAAGGGGGGCAGCATTACTTTGGGTAACACCGGTGGCTTCAACAGCCTGAACCCTTACGTGCGCAAAGGCACCGTTCCGTGGCAGCTCAGATTTTTTACCCATGAGGCGTTGATGGGCCGCTCTTGGGACGAACCTTTTGCGCTTTATGGCGTTCTGGCCGAATCGATTGAGGTTCCTGAAGACCGCGCTTGGGTCGAATTTACCCTTCGAGACACTGCGCGATTCTCTGATGGCAGCCCCGTTTCGGTCGAAGATGTCATCTTTTCGTACGACCTGTTGGGCACTCAGGGGCATCCGCGATACCTCAGCCTGCACAACCAGATTGATGCCGTCGAACAGACCGGCCCGCGCAGTCTGCGGATCACTTTTAATACCGAAAACCGCGAACTGGCGCTTTTGGCGGGTCTGCGTCCGATCCTCAGTAAAGCGCAATGGGAAGGCAAAGATTTTGCCAATGCCCCACTGTCGGAGATTCCAATCGGCAGTGGGCCCTACGTTATCAGCGACTATGAAGCAGGCCGATTTGTTGAGCTCTCCCGAAACCCCGATTACTGGGGCGCCGAGATTCCGTTCCGGCGCGGCACCAACAACTTTGATACGGTCAAGCTCGACTTTTACGGCGATGCATCGGTGATGTTCGAAGCCTTCAAAGCGGGCAATATCTCGGCGCAGCGCGAGTTTAATGCCCAGAAATGGGAACAGCAGTACAATTTTCCCGCTGTTTCGCGGGGCGAAGTCATCAAATCTGAAATCCCGCATGGCAAGCCCTCTGGCATGACAGGCTTTGTCATGAACACCCGCAAACCGCCGTTCGATGACTGGCGGGTACGCGAGGCGATGATACAGGCGTTTAACTTTGAATATATCAACGACACGCTGACGGGCGGCGCGCAGCCGCGTATTACATCTTATTTCTCAAACTCAGAGCTGGCTTTTGCGCCTGGTGAAGCACCTGCCGACGTTGCTGAACTCTTGGCACCTTTCGAGGCAGATCTGCTGCCGGACACGCTGACCGGATATACCTTGCCTCAAACAGATGGATCACTGCGCAACCGCAAGGGTATTCGCCGGGCAATGGCCCTACTGAACGAGGCAGGCTGGAGCGCTGATGGCGGTGTGATGCGGAACGCCGATGGTACCCCACTGTCCTTTACAATTCTTCTGGCCCAAGACAGCAGCGAGAACAAAGCCATTACAGATCTGTATGTCAGTGCCCTGGCGCGTTTGGGTGTAGAAGTCGAGATCGAGACCACCGACAGCGCACAGTTCGTGGAGCGGAGCAATGCATTTGATTTCGACATGACCACTTTTCGGCGGGCCTTGTCACTGTCTCCCGGTAATGAACAGCGGTTCTATTGGGGGTCAGAGGCTGCCGCACAGCAAGGGTCGCGCAATCTGATGGGGGCCGCATCTCCTGCGATTGATGCGATGATTGACGCAATGCTAACGGCGCGCTCTCAGGATGACTTTGTTGCTGCTGTGCGCGCGCTGGATCGTGTGCTGACCGCTGGTCGTTACGTGATCCCGTTCTGGCAATACACAACGGGCCGCATTGCGCATGATGCCAGCCTTCAGTTTCCCGACCGGCTGCCGATTTACGGAGACGGGCCTAACTTCATGCCCGAAGTTTGGTGGCAGGCCCCCTCAGGCCAGTGAGGTCACCCAAAGGATGGTGGCGTCTTCGGCGCTGAGCGACACCACATTGTGACCCATCGTTGCATCATAATAAGCGCTGTCGCCGCGGCGCATCTCAATCGGTTCATAGAATTCGGTATATAGCTGGATGACGCCGGTCAGCACGTATAGAAACTCTTCCCCATCGTGACGCACCCAACCATCGAATTCCGCCATGTCGCGAGCCCGGACACGGGCGCGGTAGGGAAGCATCTGCTTTTTCGTCAAACTATCTGCAAGCAATTCATGCTCGTACGTCACAGTCGCCTGGGCGGATCCCTGACCTGATTTGGTCACAGCCAGACGTCCGTTCACTTTTTCGCCCTGTGGTGGCGTGAAAAGCTGCGGCACCGAGATTTCCAAGCCGGTTGCCAGCTTTTTGAGTGCGTCATAGGTAGGCGACATCTGCCCGTTCTCGATCTTGCTCAATGTCGAACGTGCAAGCCCCGCCTGCCGTGCGGCCTGTTCCAGCGTCCAGTTGCGTGCTTTGCGCAGGGCGCGCACCCGCTCACCCAGATCAAGGGGCGTGCCGGCCGCATCAGGCCCGTTTTCGCGCGCAATGCGGATCAGGCTTTTGGGGTCTTTTTGTGTCATGGTGTTGGTTCTAGGCGCAAGTTGAGAGGCTTGCAACGCAAGCGGGCGCAGTCTAGCAGCACAGCATGACTTCTGTTTTCGATGCTGGCCCCTTTGCGCCCTGCCCTGCCCCTTTCAATATGGCGGCTCATGTTTTGGATGCAGGTCGCGGAGTGCCAAGTAAAGACGCCTTGCTGGTCGTCGGCGACGCGCAAGTAGAGCGTTGGAGCTACGCCGATATCCGGCGCGCGGTGCTGGGGACAGCGACGGGTCTTCTTCGATGTGGGCTTACTGCTGGCGATTTGGTCTTGATGCGGATGGGCAATACTGTCGATTTTCCTGTGGCTTATCTGGGCGCATTGGCTGCAGGCATGGTGCCCGTGCCAACATCATCCGCTCTGACCGAGCGCGAGACCGCCTATATTATCGACCTTCTCGAGCCGAAGGCCGTTCTACACGCGCAGGATGTGCCGTGCGTTGCACATCCCTTGATCGTCGATAGCGATACCTTGAGCGCTTGGCGCGCCCTGCCCGAGGCTGACTTTCACATGGGCGACCCAAACCGGTTGGGATATGTGATCTTCACATCCGGCACGTCGGGCCAGCCACGCGCCGTGGCGCATGCACATCGTGCGATCTGGGCGCGGCAGATGATGTTTGAAGACTGGTACGGTCTGACGGCTCAAGACCGTGTGCTGCATGCTGGCGCTTTCAATTGGACCTACACACTTGGCACCGGTTTGATGGACCCTTGGACCGTCGGGGCTACCGCCATGATAGCTATTCCAGGCATGGATGCAGATCAAATACCGGGATTACTGGCAAAACACCGAGCCACACTGTTTGCAGCCGCACCAGGTGTCTACCGGCAAATGCTAAAAACGCAGCCTTTCCCAAACCTACCCAAATTGCGCCACGGGCTCAGCGCTGGCGAAACACTGCCCCAGTCCACTGCAGATCACTGGCGCAAAGCAACAGGATGCGAGGTCTTTGAGGCTTATGGCATGTCCGAGTGCTCTACCTTTATCTCGCAGGCACCACCGCATCGGGCACCCGCAGGCACTATGGGCAAACCGCAACGCGGACGACGGATCGCGCTATTGCAAGATGGTATGCCAGTCCCCAAGGGGCGCGAGGGTACTATCGCTGTGCATCGCAGCGACCCCGGCCTCATGCTCGAGTATCTCGGCGCGCCTGAAGCCACCGCAAACCGCATGTCGGGGGAATGGTTTTTAACCGGTGATCAGGCGATCATGCAGCCATCGGGCGACATGATCTACAAGGGGCGCGATGACGACATGATGAACGCAGGCGGTTTCCGCGTGTCGCCCATCGAGGTTGAAAAGGTGCTTGCAGATGTAGAGGGCATCGGCGCGGTCGCTGTTACCGAAGTTGAAATCAAGCCGGACACATTTGTAATTGCTGCCTTCTATGCCGCACCTGCAGCACTGGACGAGGCGGTGCTGCGGTCGTATGTGTCCCACAACCTTGCGCGGTACAAACAACCGCGCCTATTCATTCACCTGCCGGAGTTGCCTCTCGGGGCGAACGGCAAAATACTGCGGCGCAGTCTGCGTGCTCAGTTCAAGAGGTCCCAATGACTGATACCGTCAAGCTTGATATCCTGTCCGATCCGATCTGCCCATGGTGCTACATTGGTAAAACATATCTCGATGCTGCCCTTGCCGAGAACCCCAACCATCCCTTTGCAATTGAATGGCACCCGTTTCAGCTTAATCCTGAAATGCCTGCAGGAGGCATGGACCGCCGTGCGTATCTTGAAGGAAAATTTGGTGGCAAGGAGGCTGCGATGAAGGCCTATGCACCTGTGGTGGAACACGCAAAAGCTGCGGGGCTGACCATCAACTTCGAGGCAATGAAGCGGACACCGAACACGATCGATGCACATCGTCTCATTCATTGGGCCGGTATCGAAGGACGTCAGATCGCAGCAGTTTCATCGCTGTTCGAGGCCTATTTCGTCCAAGCGCGCGATATTGGCGATGCCGAAGTGCTGGCGGACATTGCAGACGGTATCGGGCTTGACGCTGCGGTTATTGGCAAACTATTGCAATCAGATGCTGATATCGCGGAAATTCGCGCGCGCGATGCCCACAGCCGCGAGATGGGCGTGAATTCAGTGCCAACCTTTATCGTTGCAAGCAAACACGCTGTGCCGGGTGCACAGCCTCCAGAACTTTGGAAAAAGGTAATAGCCGAGTTCACAGAAGCATAAGAGCGGAAGACAGGTCTTTGATGTGCCAGCGTGAAAAGTACCGGTTTTGACGTCACACCCCGGTCAATTCCCGATGGGTCGGCCTGAATTCATTGCCCTTATGGCAATGATGTTCGCCACGATTGCATTTTCAATTGATGCAATGCTGCCCGCATTGCCCGAGATCGCATCCGAGCTTTCCCCACAAGAGCCTTCGCGCGCTGCACTTATCCTGACTTCTTTTATCTTGGGCATGGGGATCGGCACTTTTTTTTCCGGCCCGTTATCTGATGCCTTTGGCCGCCGGACGATTATGTTATGGGGGGCGGGACTTTACATTCTTTCGGCTGCGGTCGCATGGCTAAGCCAGTCATTAGAAGTCATGCTGGTCGCACGGTTGTTTCAGGGTGTCGGCGCTGCAGGACCGCGTATTGTCAGCATCGCGATCATTCGCGATCTGTTTTCGGGGCGCGAGATGGCGCGAATTCTGTCGTTCGTCATGATCATCTTTACGCTCGTGCCCGCTTTCGCACCCGCTCTGGGCGCTTTGATCATCGAATTTGCAGGATGGCGCAGTATCTTCCTGGCTTTTGTAGTCTTTTCCCTGCTGTCCGTACTCTGGCTCGCGGTCAGGCTGCCGGAAACTCTGGCCGTGGAAGACCGGCGGCCTCTGCAATGGCCCCTGATGATCGACGCGGTGCGCCAGATGTTCGATCAACCTGTTGTGCGGATTTCAATCTTTGTTCAGACACTTACAATGGCGATACTGTTTTCTGTTCTGGTGCTGATCCAGCCGACGTATCAGTTCGTTTTTGATCGGCTTGAAAGCTTTCCATATTGGTTCGGGGCCATCGCTCTTTCATCAGCTCTAGCGAGCTTTCTGAATGCCTTACTGGTGATGCGGTTCGGCATGCGCCGCTTGATCACCGTTGCGATGGTGGGCCAAATCCTTTTGTCCTCTGTCGTGTTGTTGTTCTTTAACTCCATCCCTGCGGGAGGATTTGCGCTTTTCGCTGTTTGGCAAGGCTTTGTGTTTTTTCAGGTGGGCCTGTCGATCGGCAACTTGAACGCAATTGCTATGGAGCCGATGGGACATATTGCCGGTATGGCCGCCAGTGTCATCGGCGCCTTTTCGACAGTGATCGCAGCCCTTATCGCGACGCCTGCGGCGTTGATGTTTGACGGGACGATCAGGCCAATTGTCGGGACGGCCCTTGTGCTCGCCTGTGCCGCATTTGCCTTGATGGTCCAGATGGGACGTATCGAAGCCCGCCAACCCGCCGAATAACCCCTACCCGGCTTTGGCTTTTGCCTTCTTCTTTTCCGCGACCACCTTTTCGGCCAGATCACGTGCAATCGCAAAAGCGCCTTTGATCTTATCTGCGTCGGCTTTCCAGTCCCTTCGAACGACGATCTTGTTGTCTTTGACTTTGGCAAGCCCCCGCTGGTCCTCTATGAACTCGACCAGACCCTGTGGGGAAGCAAATTTGTCGTTGTGAAACTGCACGGTCGCACCTTTGGGGCCGCCATCCAGCTTTGCAATACCTGCCCTTTTGCACATCGCCTTGATCCGCACGACCAGCAAAAGCGTGTTTACCTCGCGCGGCAACTTACCAAAACGGTCGATCAATTCCGCCGCGAACCCTTCTAGTTCGACCTTGGTTGTCAGGCTGCTGAGGCGGCGGTAAAGCCCCAACCGGACATCCAGATCGGGCACATAGTCTTCTGGGATCAACACCGGAACACCCAGATTAATCTGTGGCGCCCATTGATCATCTGCCTCGCTCAGGCCTTCCATTTCGCCTGCGCGGATCTTTGCAATCGCCTCTTCGAGCATCGATTGATACAGTTCAAAGCCCACGTCGCGCATCTGTCCGGATTGTTCCTCGCCAAGCAGATTGCCCGCGCCGCGTATATCAAGGTCTTGGCTGGCAAGTGTGAAACCCGCACCCAGCGTGTCGAGGCTGGACAGGACACGCAACCGTTTCTCGGCCGTGGCCGTCAGACGCTTCCGGGGTTTGGTCGTCAGATAGGCGTAGGCGCGGGTTTTGGATCGCCCGACACGCCCCCTGATCTGGTAGAGCTGCGCGAGCCCAAACATGTCCGCACGATGCACAACCATTGTGTTTGCCGTAGGAATATCCAGACCGGATTCAACGATGGTTGTCGCCAGCAGCACATCGTACTTTCCGTCGTAAAAGGCATTCATCCGGTCATCCAGCTCGCCCGCCGCCATTTGCCCGTGAGCGACAACGTAGGACAATTCGGGCAGCTGTTCTTTCAGGAACTCTTCGATTTCGGGCAGATCAGAAATACGTGGGACGACGTAGAACGACTGCCCGCCGCGATAGTGTTCTCGCAGCAAAGCTTCGCGCAGAGTGACGGTATCGAACTCGCTGACGTAAGTGCGAATTGCCAACCTGTCGACCGGTGGTGTCCCGATGATACTGAGGTCGCGCACGCCCGTCAGGCTTAATTGCAATGTGCGCGGGATTGGTGTGGCCGTCAGCGTCAGCACGTGGATGTCCGTGCGCAACTGCTTGAGCCGCTCTTTATGCGTCACCCCGAAGTGTTGTTCTTCGTCAATGACGAGCAGGCCAAGGTTCTGGAAACGAATACCTTTTGCCAAAAGCGCATGCGTGCCGATGACAATGTCTACGGTACCGCGCGCCATGCCGTCGCGGGTGGCATTTGCGTCTTTGGCAGATACAAACCGGCTAAGCTGGCGTACGTTGATCGGAAAGCCGCGGAACCGTTCTGCAAAGCTTTTGTAGTGTTGCCGTGCCAGCAATGTGGTCGGTGCGATAACGGCAACCTGCACGCCTGACATCGCCGCCACGAATGCCGCACGCATCGCAACTTCTGTTTTACCGAAGCCCACATCGCCACAGACCAGACGATCCATCGGTGCGCCTGATGTCATGTCTCCCACGACATCTTCAATTGCGGTCAATTGATCGTCTGTCTCATTGTACGGAAATCTGGCACTGAATGCGTCCCACATGCCAGGCGGTGGTTCGAGCACGGGTGCTTTGCGCAGCGCCCGTTCGGCGGCAACACGGATCAGCTTGTCAGCCATTTCGCGAATGCGCTCTTTCAGGCGTGCTTTCTTGGCCTGCCATGCCCCGCCGCCCAAGCGGTCCAACAAACCTTCTTCATGCCCGTACTTTGATAAAAGCTCTATGTTTTCAACAGGAAGGTAGAGTTTCGAGTTTTCAGCATATTCCAGCAGAATGCATTCGTGTGCTGCACCCGCCGCGGTAATCACTTCAAGACCTTTGTAGCGGCCAATCCCGTGATCCACGTGCACGATCAAATCACCGGGGCTGAGCGATTGTGTTTCCGTCAGAAAATTCTCGGCGCGGCGTTTCTTGCGGGCACCACGGATCAACCTGTCGCCCAGAACGTCTTGTTCGGATATGACGGTCAGGCTGGGCGCTTCAAACCCATGCTCAAGCGCCCAAACGCTCAAATACAAGCCCCGCTTGCCCAAACGCGTGGCGTCGGTCACGGGGATCGCCTCGGCAAGCCCCTCATCCTCGATCAAGCCCGAAAGTCGTTCACGCGCCCCTTCGGAATAGCTGGCGATGACAACAGGTCCGTCTTGCATCTTTACTTTAACATGGGCTGCCAAAGCACCGAAGAGGCTAAGGGATTCCTGCTGGCGCTCGGGTGCAAAATTTCGACCTACCCTTGCGCCGGCGTCCGTAACGTTCAGGCCCGTCGGCTGAGGCAAGGGGGCCAGTTGCAGTACCCGCCGGCCGGTAAGGTTCTGCGTCCAGGCAACCTCGTCCAGATAGAGGGCCTTCGGCGGACAGGGTTTGTACACGCTGTCCATTTTGGACCGGTTGGTCATTGCCAGCCTGCGCGTCTCATATTGATCGACGATCCCGTCCCAGCGCGCCGTGCGCGCCGCATCGAGCTGATCGTCAAGCGACACCGTGGCCGTGGGCAAATAGTCGAACAGTGTTTCAAGGTTTTCATGAAAGAATGGCAACCAGTGCTCTGCGCCCTGATGTTTGCGCCCGGCACTGATGGCTTCATAGAGCGGGTCATCTGTGCCTGCCGCGCCAAACTCGATCCTATAGTTCTGCCGGAACCGCATGATCGAAGGTTCATCCAGAACGATCTCTGACACCGGTGCCAGTTCAATCACATCCAGTTTCTCGGTTGTGCGTTGGGTCGCTGCATCGAACCGGCGGGCGCCGTCCAAAACATCCCCGAAAAGATCAAGGCGGACAGGACCCAGATCACCGGGCGGGTAGATATCGATAATGCCGCCGCGTACCGCGTAGTCGCCGGGTTCGGTCACTGTGGGGCTTTGAACAAAGCCCATGCGTACCAGAAATTCACGCAGCGCCTTTTCGTCAATCCGGTTGCCGACTTTGGCATGAAAGGCCGCATCGGTTAGCAACGCGTGCGCAGGAATTTTTTGGCTCGCGGCGTTCAGTGTCGTAAGCAGGATGAAACGGTCCGGCATGCCATGGGTAAGTGCCGCCAAAGTTGCCATGCGTTGTGCGCTGATGTCCGCATTTGGCGATACGCGGTCATAGGGCAGACAGTCCCAGCCGGGAAAGACGAAAACAGGCATATCGGGCGCAAAAAACCGCAACGCTGACTGCAGTGCCGCAAGACGCTTGTCATCACGGGCAATGTGCATGACGGGTGCGGCGCTTTTTGCCACTTCATCAAGCAAGATGCGTGCGTCATATCCCTCTGGCACACCAGAGATCGTAATATGCTTGGACTGTTGGCTCATGGACTGTGTCAATTGGCTCTCAGAGCTGCGGTGTCAACCGCCCAAAGGCCCAATAGACATGTTTTGGTACGTTCCCCAAAGGGCCGTGACAAAGATAGAGACCACGCCAACCATTTGAGTATAAAGGCGGTGCCGCGCGAGCCGCTTGTAGATTGTGTTGATGTCATAGTCGGCTTGTTCCAGCAAACGCGCTGTTGACAACGACATTAACGCGACAAGCGACATTGGAAAACCCAACAGAAAAAGCGCCTGTGCGATTTCGAGGCCATACATAAAACCGGTGAACGCAAGCGTGGACAACAAAAAGCAGGTGAGCCCCAGCACCCAAAGCCCTGAAACCCGCGCGATATAAAGCATCCGGTTGGTATTGATACGTACCAAGTCCTGCAGATCAATTTCGGCTTGACCATGTGTGCGCTTGGCGCGCTGCAACAGGTCGAATGGCACGCCCAAAATCCAATGGCTTGCGGTAGACCACATAACGGCGAGTGCTATCCAAAACCATAGATTGGAGAACGACCGCATGTCGATGAGTTCGAAAATACTGCTGTAGATATCCACAAGGCGTGCTTTTTGTTTCTTTTGGTCGTGCTCTCTTAGCGGTGGATTGCGGCAATTCCTAGCCTTGGCTTGCGGAAAAATACATGCCAATCATGCGATGTAACACAAAATGGACATACCACATGCGCCCGACACAAGCTTCTTACCCTGCCACCCGTTTGCGCCGCTTGCGTCAAAGCCCGTCTATTCGCGCATTGACGCGTCAAAACACGTTGACTGTCGATGACTTTATCTGGCCAGTTTTTGTGCGCTCGGGTGAGGGCATCGAAGAGCCGATCGCCTCTATGCCGGGGGTATACCGGCGGTCTGTTGACAAGATCGTGGATGCCGCGAAAGAAGCGGCGGATCTGGGCATTCCCGCGATTTGCATTTTTCCGTACACCGGTTTGGAAGAACGTACCGAAGATTGCGCGGGCGCGTGGGACCCCGACAACCATGCAAACCGTGCGATCCGTGCGATCAAAGCTGCGGTGCCTGATCTGGCGATCATGACGGATGTGGCGTTGGATACTTATAACATAAACGGCCATGACGGGTTTGTGGAGAACGGCGAGATCGTAAACGACCGCACCGTTGAAGCGTTGGTTAAAATGACTCTGTCACAAGCTGAAGCTGGCGCAGATATCATTGGTCCGTCCGATATGATGGATGGACGCATTGGTGCGATGCGCAGCGCATTGGAATCCGCCGGGCATCAAAACGTCATGATTCTCAGCTATGCGGCTAAATATGCCTCGGCGTTCTATGGCCCCTTTCGGGATGCCGTCGGCGCGTCTGGTGCTTTGACGGGCGATAAGAAAACATACCAGATGGACCCGGGCAATTCGGACGAGGCCTTGCGGCTTATCGAACGGGATCTGCGTGAGGGCGCGGATATGGTGATGGTCAAGCCGGGGATGCCGTATCTCGACATCTGCAGACGGGTAAAAGATGCTTTTGGTGCACCGACTTACGCCTATCAGGTCTCGGGAGAATACGCGATGATCCAAGGTGCTGCGGTCAATGGATGGATCGACGGGGACAAGGTAATGATGGAAAGCCTGATGGCCTTTAAACGCGCCGGGTGTGACGGTATTCTGACCTACTTCGCGCCTGCTGCCGCGCGGCTTTTGGCACAGTAGCGAAATCGCGCTTACAGCGTCTCTTGGGCGTGACTTTCTTTATCAATAAGCGTAAAGTTGCCACCAAGCCGGAACAACCGGCACCAGAGCAACAAACACAGGCAAATTTTATGAAACGTTCAGGATTATCGCGTCGCGTATTCACACTCGGTGCGCTTGCAGGCGTGGGGCTGACAGCCGCATGTAATAACGGTGTAGGATCAAACGGTGCGAATGAAGTGGACGCGCGCGTCGACAGCACGCTGGCGCGGATGTATCGCGAATACCCCAATACACAGGATCTGGCGAATAAGGCGAACGGCATGCTTGTTATGCCCTTGGTGACCGAAGCGGGCTTCGGGTTTGGTGGCGCTTACGGGCGTGGCGCATTGCGCGTCGGGGGCACAACCGTCGATTACTATTCCCTAACCGAGGTTTCGGGCGGTTTTCAGATTGGCGCGCAACAATACGCACATGTGCTGTTTTTCATGACCGAAGATGCCCTTAGTGGATTTCGTGCCTCACCCGGTTGGGCCGTGGGCGGCGATCTGGAATATGTGATTTCTGACAAGGGCGATGGCGCACAAGCCAACACAACGACCGCACTTGCACCGGTAATTGCAGCTGTCTTCGGACGCGCAGGTCTATTTGCGGGCGCTTCATTGCAGGGCAACAAATACTCGCGCATTATCCCTTAGAGTTACGGCGCCTGTAATGGCGCATTTCAGCAAGCTGTCACACTGAACCGTTCGCTGCGCTAAGCAGCGCGGTTTGCGTGTGGCGACGGGCCGGTTTATAAAAGGCCTGCAAACATGATCGAACCCGGTAAAAATATTGCAATCAAAGTGCCGCAACACAAGTGGCAAGAAACGGTCGCGTTCTACCGTGACCGTGCCGAGCTTGAAGTGATTAAAGAGCTGGAAAACAGCATCGGGTTTGCATTTGGCGGTATGACTTTGTGGATAGACAAGGTCGAAACGCAAAGTCAGGTAGATGTTTGGCTGGAACTCTTCACAGATGATCCCGACGCAGCGCTTGAAAGATTGCAAAGCCCCAAGCGCGACGAGCTGGAGGCTCTGGACCAAGTGAACGGACATTGGACCTCTGATCCCGCGGGCGTAATCCTGCTGCTGCGTAACGAATAGTCCAGCAGGCGTGTGGCCGGCACCGAAGTGCCGGCGCGACGTTACCCAATATTTTGCAAGCGTTTGAACAGGCTCGAGGTATCCCACCGGCCGCCACCCATTTTTTGGACGTCCTTGTAGAACTGGTCGACAAGGGCGGTCACCGGCAGGCTGGCACCGGTTTCATCTGCCGTAGATAGACAAATGCCCAAATCCTTGCGCATCCAATCAGTTGCAAAGCCGTGCTCAAAATGATCGTCGAGCATTGTCTCATAGCGATTGGACATCTGCCAACTGCCCGCAGCACCCTGGCTGATGACCTCGACAACCGCACGACCGTCAAGACCGGCCTTGTCCGCGAAATGTAATGCTTCGCTGAGCCCTTGCACAAGACCTGCGATGGCAATCTGGTTGCACATTTTGGTCATTTGGCCTGCGCCGCTGTCACCGATACGCCGGCAAATCTTGGAATAGATTTCCATGATGGGCTGCGCGCGGTCATAAGCGCCTTGATCGCCACCACACATAATCGACAAAACGGCATTTTCAGCACCGGCCTGTCCGCCCGAAATGGGCGCATCCACAAAGCTGATCTGGTTGTCGTTGGCTGCGGCGTAAAGTTCACGCGTGACGGCTGCTGACACGGTTGTGTGGTCCACAAAGACCGCGCCCGGAGACATCGTGGCAAATGCCCCGTCCGACCCGAGGCACACGCTGCGCAGATCATCATCGTTACCAACACAGGCCATGACAAAATCTGCGCCCTTAGCGGCTTCTGCTGGTGTGCGGGCCATTGCACCACCATATTCTTTCACCCAATCGTCTGCTTTTGCCGCCGTGCGGTTGTAAACGGTGACGTCGTGTCCTGCCTTTTGCAGGTGCCCCGCCATTGGTGCGCCCATGACGCCCAGTCCCAGAAATGCCAGTTTGGCCATTTTGTCCCCCCTTTTGGGTGTTGCCTTGTTTAGCTCTCCTACCTAACAGTCAAAAGCCTAGGGTCAATTGAAACGCGTCATTTTTCACGAAAGGGGATGCATGGGAACGATCTTTATCTGGTTGCTGCGTCTGGCTGGCGCGATGATCCTGCTGGTTGTCGCCTGCGTCGCTCTTATCTACTATCTGGGGTCGCGGTCCCTGCCCGACTATGATGGTGTGCTTGGCGTGCCTTATCTTAGCGCGCCGGTGGAAATCGTACGCGACAACGCGAATGTCCCACACATTTTCGGTGAAACAGACGAAGACGTTTTCTACGCTTTGGGGTACGCCCATGCGCAAGACCGGCTGTGGCAGATGACAACGCTGCGCCGCACGGCGCAAGGCAGGCTCTCCGAAGTATTTGGGGTGTCGACGCTTGAAGTTGACAAGCTGTTGCGTCGATTGGATATCTATCCGCTTTCAGTCGCCTCTCTAGAGGCGCAGGATGCGCGCACCATGCGGATTTTGCAGGCTTATGCGACCGGTGTGAATGCACGCCTTGATCAAGTCAATCAACAGGCTTTGGGGCGTGGCGCGCCCGAGATGTTTTTGTTTAATCCGCCGGTCGCCGCATGGCGGCCCGCTGATAGTTTGGCAATTGTCAAACTAATGGCGCTACGGCTTGCGGGTCATCTTGATACCGAGGTGTTGCGCGCACGGATGTCGCTCGCAATCCCCGACCCAGACAGGTTGCGCGACATTCTGCCAGATGCGCCTGGCAGTGGTGTTGCAGCCCTGCCTGAATATGCACAGCTTTTTCCGACCGTGCCGCGGTTTGCTGATGCCACTATGGCTGAACAGCATGCTTTGTCGCCTTTTGCGCGTGCGCCGCTGGCAGGCGCATCGAATGTTTGGGCAGCGGCTCCGACGCGGTCTGCGTCGGGCGGCACCTTGCTGGCAAATGACCCGCATTTAGGCTTTTCAGCTCCCAGCATCTGGTATCTGGCGCGGCTGGAATTGCAATCAGGCGGCGTCATTGGTGGCACCATTCCGGGCATGCCTGTGGTGCTGACAGGTCGTAGCAATGATCTTGGATGGGGTCTGACATCGGCCAAGCTGGACGATCAGGATGTCTATATCGAACAGGTGAACACCGATAATACAGAAGAATACCGCACACCCAGCGGGTTCAAATCCTTTACGACACGCAAATCGATCATCAACATCAAAGATGAAGCGCCAATCACAATCACACTGCGCTGGACAGACAATGGTCCGGTGCTGCCCGGTTCGCATTACAATCTTGCGAGCATTACACCATCCGGCCATGTTGCCGCCGTGTCCTGGACCGCCCTGAGCCCCCGCGACACATCGATGGGTGCTGCCCTGCGTTTGATGGAGGCCAAGTCGGTCGAAGACGGTTTTGCCGCAATTGAAGACTACATAGCGCCTGCGCAAAACCTGATGCTTGTGGACCGTGAGAATATTGGCATGAAGATGATCGGTGCGATG
>Ga0316197_10002007_pt1 | contig 14497 bp, 14 predicted proteins | sample OudBiesiAoxic_MG_FD_204939 | JGI IMG/M metagenome (GOLD analysis project Ga0316197, IMG submission 204939) | Coastal sediment microbial communities from Oude Bieten Haven, Netherlands - site A oxic | ecosystem: Environmental > Aquatic > Marine > Coastal > Sediment | place: Netherlands...
TCGCAGATGTGGATGACGGTGCGCAGGCACCGACGCCGATCGTCGTACCCGTTGACTCCAAGAATCGAGCGGTCAGCTCCTGATCGTCGCTGAGTCCACGGTCCCGCCAGCGGAATGGACTCACCGACCGCGAAGATCCTCTCCGAAGCGCAACGCGCAGACATAGGGTCTGGCCCATGCAGAGCCTCATTGGAACCTGGGAACTCATCGAGTGGACGTTCACGGTCGACGACTCGCGGCCGACACGGCCGTGGGGCGGCAATCCGGCCGGACTCCTCACCTACACCGACGACGGGCGCATGTCCGCGTCCCTGATGAGCCTCGGCCGACCACCCGCACCCACCCGCACACTCAGCGCCGCACCAATCGACATTCGTGCGGCGGCCGCCGCCGGATACCTCAGCTACACGGGGCCCTACTCGATGGACGGCGACGACGTTCTCCACCACATCGAGTTGAGCCTGATGCCGAACTGGGTCGGTCAAACCGAACGCCGACACATCGAGTGGGTTCCATCCGACAGCGGATTCGACCTCGTGCTGTCAACACCCCCGACGAGAACGGACGGCGGTCGAACGGCCGTGAACCGTCTCAGATGGCGACGCCTGACCACGAGCACCCCACCCCCGACAGCCTGAATCGCTGCGACGGTATCGAGCGGCCATTAGCCTCCCAGGCGTATCGCCTGCGCTGGGGGACCAATGGCGAAAGCAACCGAGGAATCAAGAGTCACACGGCCAAGTGTGCACCAGCGCGCCATGCAGCCGTGGAAGGTCGTCGTCCTCCTCATCTTCGTGAGCCTGGCCGTCGTGGTCCTGTTCTACGGAATCGGCGGTTGGTACTTCTCCGGTGAGATCTACAACGGCGCACTCCAGGTACACCCGCCCGAAGATGGACCGCTCGACACCACCTTCGATCGAGGCGAGGCAGACGCGCTCCTCCTCCGGGGGAATGACGACTCCGCCAATCTCTTCGACGACGGTCGGTTCGGCCTGGCCTGGGAATCGGGAAGAAGCCTCATCGACGGAATCCTGAGTACCGAAACGGCAGGAGGGATCTCCACGGTCTATCGCCAGCGCATCGACGGAGAGGAGATCCCGGCCCCCGGATCGGCGGTACGCCTCGACCCGTTCATCTGGCCCGGCGATCCGCAGACCGCTCACGGCATGCCGTTTGCCGAGATCGAGTACCAAACCGAGGGAGGACAGGCCGGGGCCTGGTACGTCGAGGGCACAACGAATACCTGGGCGATCTTCATTCATGGCAAGGGCGCGCCGCGCAATGAGGCCCTGCGCCTCCTCCCCCTCGCCGTCGAACGCGGCTATCACGCGATGGTCATCGACTACCGCAACGATCCCGGTGCACCGCCGGATCCCTCCGGGGTCTACCAATACGGAGCGACGGAGTGGCAGGACGTCGCGTCGGCGGCCCGCCATGCGCGCTCAAACGGTGCGCAGGACCTGGTCATGGTCGGGTACTCGATGGGAGGAGCGAACGTAGCGTCCTTCCTTCTCGAGTCTCCGTTCCGGTCCCAGACGGCGGCAGTCATCCTCGACAGCCCCGTCTTGAATTTCGGATCCACCGTCGACCACGCGGCGGGCCAGACGACGCTGCCACTCACATCGATCGCCGTCCCCGGGAGTTTGACGGCAGTGGCGAAATGGATCGCCGGGTGGCGCTTCGACATCGACTGGACGGCCACCGACTACGTTGCGCAGTGGCGTGACCTCCAAACACCAATGCTCATCTTTCAGGGAACGGGAGACAAGACGGTTCCGTTGGGTCCTGCACAGCAACTCGCCGGGTACCGCCCGGACTTCGTCACGTTGATCGCCCCCGAGGATGTGGGGCATGTCCTCGCGTGGAACGCCGACCGGGAAGCCTACGAAGCGAGCGTGAACGCCTTCCTCGACGGCCTCGACCTTTGATCGACCGGCAGACGCACCCGCGTTCGTCTAGGACTCGACCGACGACGGATCTTCGACACGCTGTCGCCTGAGGAGCCACAGGTCGGCGACATTGGTTCCCGTCGGGCCAATGATGATGAGGTCTCCTGCGGCTTCCAAGAACGGATACGTGTCGTTGTCGGCCAGGGCCGCGAACGGATCGAACTTGGCAGCAAGCCCCCGGTCGATCGTTCTCCCATCCACGAGTCCACCGGCTGCGTCGGTCGGCCCGTCGATGCCGTCGGTACCACCCGCCAGGAACGTCACCGCCCGCCCATCGATCTCCAGCGCCGCGGCAACTGCAGCTTCCTGGTTGCGGCCGCCCCGTCCGGCGCCTCTCACCGTCACGGTGGTCTCACCGGCGAAGATCAGAACTTCGCCATCCTCCGAAGCAGTGGCGACCGCCAGCACAGCGGCCTCACGAGCCTCACCGACGAAGCGCGTCGAGACGATCCGCGCCGGAATATCCCTTGCATGGAGAAACGCAGCGGCGGCCTCGGCCGCGACGGCGCCGCTGCCGATCACCTCGATCTCGTGTCGCAGGTGCGGCTGCTTCGGCGTCTCGTCGATCGACCCGCGTCGACCGCGCTCGAGATGTCCGAGAACCGGACCAGGGATCGCTTCGAAGACCGCGTGCCGATCGACGACAGCCAGAGCCTCGGCGTAGGTCGTCGGGTCGGGAACCGTTGGGCCCGAGGCAATCACGTCCAGAGGGTCTCCCACGACGTCGGAAAGCACGAGCGTGACCAGTCTGGCGCGGCTTGCCGCGGCGGCCAACCGGCCACCCTTGACGGCCGAGAGGTGTTTGCGGACGGTGTTCATGTCGACAATGTCAGCACCCGACTCGAGCAGAGCACGGTTGGTCTCGCTCAGATCAGCAAGGGTCAGCCCACGCGCAGGTGCCGCGAGGAGCGCCGATGCACCACCGGAGATGAGGCAGACCACCACATCATCGGGTTCGGCAGACGCCGCCAGTTCGAGCGCCCGACGAGCACCAGCGGCACTCCCCTCGTCCGGCACAGGGTGCCCGGCGACGACCACCGGCAGAGGCCCCTCACCGAAGTCCGGAGCCACAATGATCCCGTCGGCAGGTTCGACAACGCGAGCAAATCCGCGCGCCATCGCAATCGCGGCCTTGCCCGCTGCGATCACGATGATCCGGCGAGCAGTACTGAAGTCGTACCGTTGCGCTGCTCGAATCGTCGCGGCTTCGGGGTCGACCCCTGCAATGCCGGAGCGGAAAGCGTCGAGGAGGAGTGTTCGATCGTCCATGCCGTCAAGGTAGCGGCACTGACCGGTCTGAGTCGACCCGAGCGGGCATAGACGCAGGCGAACCCCGCAGCCGGGAGGATGCCGCAGGGTTCGCTTGGAGCCGGACTGGTTAGGCGTCGGTGGAGGCCCCCCGATCGCCGCCCCGGCCCTGGCGGAACTGGTCGCCCATTTCCTTCAGCTCGTCTTCCGTCAGCTGGCCATCTGTGAGGTACTCCGACGCTGGTCCGTCGGCATCCTTCAACGGATGATCATCCGAAAGCTCGGCCAATTCGTCGGCGTCGATCACGCCGTCTTCGAGAAGCCCGCCCATGCCGAATCCACGCTTGAACCCGCGCTCGAACCGGCCCGGATTCTCCTCACGCCGGGTCTCCATCTCGGCCCGCACCTCTTCGTGCTTGGCCTCGAGCGCCGCCTTCACGGCATCGGCCTCGCTCTGGTCGAGGGTTCCGTCGGAGACCAGGTCGCCAAGGACCTCGTCCAGGATGTCGCCTGACCTCGCCAATTCGGGTCGAGCATCGGTCGTGGTGTCGTCGGATTCGACCGCGGCGGTCACTGCGGTCTGGGCCTCCGCCGGGGTCTGAACAATGGTCGAGGCCGCGAACGCCCCTGCCACCAGAACACCGGCGGCTGCGATGGAAACGAAGATCTTCTTCATATCTATCTCCTTTCTTCGTCCATGACCACAGTGTCGGGTGGGCGGATCAGGAGGATGTGAGGCGCGGATGAGAAGGGGGTGAGAGTTGGAGCTGCCAGCTACCAGCTACCAGCTACCGGCCGAAGGGGGCAGCTGGGTAGCTCAGTCGGGGTGGGTTACTCGGAGGGCGCGGTGGGGATGCTGAAGCCGACGATGGCTCCTCCGCCTTCGGCTGGTTTGGTGAAGACGGTTCCGCCGTGGGCGTCGACCACCTGCTTGACAATGGAAAGGCCCAGGCCGGAACCGGGCATCGAGCGGGCAGCGGCCGAGCGGTAGAAGCGATCGAAGACCTGGTCTCGATCCGCCTCTTCGATGCCGGGACCGTGGTCACGGACCGTGACCCGCCCCCCGTGCACGGCAACCTCGATCGGGCCGTCGTCGCCTCCCCACTTAACGGCATTGTCGACCAGATTGTCCACGGCCCGAGCGAGAGCGCTCGGGCGCCCGCGAACAGGGCTCGGCGCCACATCGAGTTCAACCTCGACGTCGAACCGGCGCTCGGCGCGTTCCACTGACGACACTGCGATCTTGTCGAGCCTCAGGTCCTCGATCGGCCCTTCCGTGTAGCGGTCGGACGCCAGATCCACGACCTCGCCGACGAGCAGCGACAGGTCTTTGACCTCCGCGTCTGCGGCCGTGATCAGTTCTGTGCGTTGCTCGTCGGTCAGGTCCCGGGTACGACCGAGCAATTCGATGTTCGTGCGCAGCGCCGTCAGCGGGGTCCGGAGTTCGTGACCGGCATCGCGAACCAGGCGTTGCTGCTCGTATCGGCTCGTCTCGAGCGCCGCCATCATGGCGTTGAATTCTGCTGCGAGCCGACCCACCTCATCGCTGCTGGTGATATCGATCCGCGCCGCCAAGTCCTGCGTCTCCGCGACGTGTTCAGCGGCCTCGGCCAGCTCGTCGATCGGCTTGAGCGCACTGCGGGCAATCAACAGCCCCGCACCCGCCGCGAGGAGAACTCCAATCAGACCGAAGGCGAAGAGCGCAGCAGCGAGGCCGGCCAGTGCCGCATCGACCTCGGTGAGCGGGCGCGCGATCTGGACCAGGCCGAGGACCTCGGTATTGACGGTCGCCATGCGGACATGGACAGCATCAACTCTCGTATCAGAGAGTACGAGCGCGTCCGATGTCACGTCGGGATCCGCAGGTGGGAGAGCCTCCTGGCCTTCCGGGATCAGCACCTCGCCGGTCGGAAGCGTGACCTGGTAGTAGACCGTGTCGAATGCCGCGCCGCGGCCCCCGCTGAGAAACCCGAAGCCGGAACCCATCGGTCCCTGCGACCCGACGAGACCCCTCGGATCGTCACCGAAGCGCTGAATCGTTACGGCTCGCTCGATGAGACTCTCGTCAACCTCGGATCGCAGTTGCTGACGCGCCACCACGAATGCGGCGGCCGACACCAAAACGACGGCCACCGCTACCGCGACGGCAGCCACAACGGCGATCCTGGTCCTGAGCTTCACCGCCGTCTCCGGTATTGGGTCATGAGTCGTCGCGCAGGGTGTATCCGACGCCGCGAACCGTGTGGATCAGCCGCGAACGACCCCCGTCCTCCGTCTTCCGCCGGAGGTAACCGACATAGACATCGAGCGAGTTCGAGGAGGTCTCGAAATCGAACCCCCACACCTCGCTGTAGATCTGATCGCGAGTCGCCACCCGGCCCCCACCCCGGAGAAGAATTTCGAGCAGGTCGAACTCGGTCTTCGTCAACGAGATCGGCTCGCCGTCTCGCATGACCGTCCGCGTGCCGAGGTTCATTTCAAGATCGGAGAAGGTGAGGAGTTCGGATACATCGCCGCTGGATCGCCGGAGGAGTGCCCGAATGCGAGCGAGGAGTTCCTCGAGGGCAAAAGGCTTGGCCAGGTAGTCGTCGGCGCCGGCGTCGAGTCCATCGACCCGGTCGGAGACGTCTCCCAGCGCGGTGAGCATGAGGATCGGGGTCTCATCGCCGCGAGCCCGCAGCCGGCGACACGTCTCAAGTCCATCGACGAACGGCATCATCACATCGAGCACGATCACATCCGGCGGATTCTGCCTGACCGCTTCGAGCGCTCGTCCGCCGTCCTCAGCGATCGAGACCTCATAGCCCTCGAACGACAGCGCACGCGTCAGCGCCGTCCGGACATCCGGATCATCCTCGACAACGAGCACGGTGTTGACTTCCATATGACCTCCTGCGCTCAGGAAGATACGCCGCATGGCTGAGAACGGGGTGAACTGAAGGTGAGAAGGGGGTAAGACCGCGTTCGCCAGTCGCCAGAATGGTGGCTGCCAGCTGCCAGCTACCAGCCCGAGCTCGCGACCCGGAATGCGTCGGATGCATCAATGTGAAGGCAGCGCTTCTCACGATGTTCTTAGCTCTCACTGACCTCCGACTCAGGTTTGGGTGATTGACTACCGGATAGATCTTGAACGAGTTCGACATGAACGGAGAACGACGTGCGAAGAACGATGATGGTGATGGTGCTGGCTCTCGGCCTTCTTGCCGCTGCGTGCAGTGACGGCGACTCGGACTCTGGCGTCGCTTCGCTCGAGACCGCCCCCGAAGTAGCTCAAGATCAAGAGCCGGTGCCGGACGAGGCGGCCGCCCAAGAACCGGCCTCGGACGAGGAAGCGATCCTCGCGTTCGCTGCGTGCCTGAGAGACGAGGGCCTCGACGTTGAGGATCCCACGATTGACGCCGACGGGAATCTGCGCCCGCCGCGACCGCGCGACATCGAGGAACTCGACCGCGACATGATGCGCTCCGCCATGGAGACGTGTAGCGAGTACCTGGAGAACGTCGCCTTCGGCCTCGACGGCGAAGACCAGACCGAACGACAAGATCAGCTCCTCGAATACGCTACCTGTATGCGAGACAATGGCTACGACATGCCGGACCCGGACTTCTCCTCGACGGGTACTCCGGGGCAAGGCGGCGGGGGTCCCTTCGGCGCCCTCGACCGAGATGATCCGGCGTTCAGTACTGCGCAAGAAGCGTGCGCCGACATCTTCGGAACCGACGGCCGCATTCCCGGCGCCGGACCAGGCGGGGGCGGAGGCGGATGACCGACACAAGGAGCGAACCAGTGAGCGAATCGGCCAACGAGGACACGGCCGCGGCAGAGGTCCTGGACGATACGGCCAGCGCCACCACTCCAACCCTCCCGGCAAAGAAGCCGTGGTGGCGACGGGCGTCGACGTGGATCGTTGTCGTCGCTCTCCTGATCACCGGGACCGCCGTCGCGTGGGCCCTGTCCAGCACTGCTGACTCCGAGACGACCGACACCGTCGCGGCCCTGACCTTCACCGAGGTCGAGCGCACCACCCTCGAGGAGAAGACGACGCTCGACGGCACCCTCGGCTTCGTGGCAGGAGACCCGATCGTCTATGCGGGCTCGACCAATGGCATCGTTGCGGTGACTGCCGGTACGAATGGAACGATCACCTCTCTGCCCGCTGAGGGCTCCACGGTGGAAGAGGGAGGGATTCTCTACACCGTCGACGAGCAACCGGTGATCGTCTTCTATGGAGAGATCCCCGCCTACCGCTCGCTGAGCACCCGATCCACTGATGGAGCGGATGTTCTCCAACTCGAAGAGGCTCTCACCCGCCTCGGATATGACGAGGACGGCGACTTCGATCTGGACGGCGACTTCACCTTCGCAACCCGCGACGCAATCAGCGCGCTCCAAGAGGACCTCGGCATGGTCGACACCGGAGTCCTCGCTCTGGGCTCGTACATCTTCTTCGAAGGCCCGATCTATGTCGCAGAGACGACGCTCGACGTCGGCGATTCGATCAACCCCGGGACCCCGGTGATCGCCACGTCGACCATGCCATCCGGCACCGTCACGGCGATCGCAGGCGAAGGGGACGTCCTCGCTCACGGCGACGCACTGCTTGTGGTCGAGGGCAATCCGATCACCCTGTTCGTCACCGACGTTCCGTTCTACCGCACGCTTACCGTCGGTTCGGTCGGCGCGGATGTGCAGGTACTCGAAGCCAGTCTCGTTTCATTCGGATTCGACGCCGGCGGAGTCCTCACGGTCGACGACACCTTCGACGAGTCGACGACCGAGGCGGTCACTGCCTGGCAGGCTGCGATTGGCGCTCCCGTCGATGGAGTCGTGAACATCGGCGAGATCATCGTGACCGACGACCCCATCCGCATCGCGACCGCCCATGTCGGCATCGGCAGCAATATCGCCCCCGGCACGACGCTCTTCACCCCGTCAACGTCAACATCGGTCGTCTCAGTCCAACTCCCGGCAGAGAATCAGGACCTCCTCGTGCTCGGCGATCCCGTGAACGTCGTGATGCCAGACGAGTCGGATGAGCCGGGAACGGTCACCTCCATCGGATCGATCGCCATCCGTAGCCCCGAGTCCGGGACCTACTTCGAACTCGAAGTGACCTTGGATCGGGACGGCGCGGGAGCCGGTCTCGACGAAGCGCCCGTCGAAGTCGAGATCGTCGACGACCGGGCGGTCGACGTCCTCGCGGTGCCCGTCTCGTCCCTGCTGGCGCTCAGCGAAGGCGGCTACGCCGTCGAGATCGACGCGGGCGGCGGCACAACCACCCTCGTTGGTGTCGAAGTCGGCATGTACGCCGACGGTTTCGTTGAGGTGACCTCTAACCAGCTCGAAGCCGGGATGCGAGTGGTCACGCCGTGAGCCTCGCCTCCCCCGGCTCGCCGGCAACCACCGTCGAGACCGACACCGACCACACGGTGCTCGCCCTTGCCGGGGTGACGAAGACGTATCCCGGGACGCCGCCGGTCCACGCCATCCGCGACATCGACCTCGACATCCGCTCGGGAGAGTTGGTCGCGGTCGTCGGTCCTTCGGGCTCCGGCAAGTCCACCCTGCTTCATGTAATTGGGACACTCGATCGAGCGTCCTCCGGGACGGTCTCGGTCGCGGGCCATGATGTCGACGAACTCACCGACCGGCAACTGTCCTCGCTCCGATCTCGGCACATCGGCTTCGTCTTCCAGCAGTTCTTCCTGCTTGCCGGTGAGACCGCTCTGGACAACGTTGCCGACGGCCTCCTCTACACCGGCATGGCACTCAGCAACCGGAGAGTCCTGGCGGAACAAGCGCTCAAACAAGTCGGACTCGCAAACCGGATGAACCATGAGGCGACGAAGCTCTCCGGCGGCGAACGGCAACGCGTTGCGATCGCGCGTGCCTTGATCGGGTCGCCAGACATCATCCTCGCCGACGAGCCGACCGGGAACCTCGACAGCCAGACCGGCGAGGACCTCGTCCGACTGATCGAGAGGCTGAACGCCGACGGGACGACGATCGTCGTCATCACGCACGACCGCGAAATGGCGGCCCGATTCCCGCGACGGATCTCGCTACTCGACGGACGGGTCGTCGAAGACACCCGGAAGACGCCGCAGGAGTCCGGCTCGTGAGCACCACCCTCGAACCATCGCGCCTGGCCCCCGCCGACATGATGCGGGCGTCACTGATCGGCCTCCGCACCCGTCGCCTGAGGTCGGTGCTGTCTGCCCTCGGAATCGTCATCGGCATCGCCGCGATGGTCGGTGTGCTCGGCTTGTCCGAGTCCTCGAAGTCCGACCTCCTTGCCCAACTCGACCGACTCGGCACGAACATGCTGAGGATCGAAGCCGGGTCGGGGATCGGGATCGGCAGCGGCGAACTCCCCGAGGAATCCACGGCCATGGTGGACCGGATCGGACCGGTCGAACAGGTTGCGTCAATTGGCGTCACCGAAGCGAACGTCTATCGCACCGACCTCGTGCCGTCCGGACAGACCGGAGGCATCAGCGTCGCAGCGGTCGACGAGAACCTGCTCGAAACACTCCAAGGTCAGATGGCCTCGGGCGTCTTCCTCGACCAAGCCGCGAGCGACCTCCCGGTGACCGTTCTCGGGTCAGTGGCAGCCGAACGCATGGGCGTGTCCGACGGAACGAACGGCACGATCGTCTGGCTCGGCGACGAGTGGTTCTCCGTGGTGGGAATCATGGAGACGCTCGACCTGTCGCCTGACCTCGATCGATCCGCGCTCGTGAGCTACAACGCAGCCGATACCTACCTCGGCCACGATGGCGTACCAAGCACGATCTACGTGCGCACCGATCCGGCGAACATCGACGACGTCCGCTCGGTGCTCCCGGCCACGGTGAACCCGGAGAACCCGGATGAGGTCGAGGTCACGCGGCCATCCGACGCACTCGAGGCGAAGGAGGCGGCGGACCAAGCGTTCACGAACCTGCTCCTCGGTCTCGGTGCCGTCGCCCTGCTTGTCGGAGGCGTCGGCATCGCCAATGTCATGGTGATCTCGGTGCTCGAACGACGTGGCGAGATCGGTCTTCGCCGTGCACTCGGTGCAACGAAACGGCACATCTCGATTCAGTTCCTCGGCGAGTCCCTGCTGTTGGCAACGATCGGTGGCATCGGTGGAGTCTTGCTCGGCGGCGCCGTGACCGCCGCGTACGCATGGTCGCGAGGTTGGGGCGTCCTGATACCTGAGATCGCAATCATCGGCGGCATGGGCGCCGCGATCGCAATCGGCGTCGTCGCCGGCCTCTACCCGGCCATGCGAGCCGCGCGGGTCAGTCCAACCGAAGCGCTGCGGACTCTGTAGCGTTCCTCCCCGTGACATGGACTATCGGGGGCCGAACCGCGCTGATCACCGGGGCAAACTCCGGGATCGGTCTCGCGACGGCCACCGAACTCGCGCGCAGGGGCGCCAACGTGATCATCACGTCGCGGGATACGACCCGGGGCCGTTCGGCGGCTGAGGCAATCGAGGCGGAGACCGGCCGAGCGGTTGCGCCCATGGTGCTCGACCTGGCATCGCTGGCCGCCGTCCGAGCATTCACCGACGACCTCACCGCACGCGTCGGCCGTGTCGACCTGCTCGTCAACAATGCCGGGTGCTACGTCACGCCGCGGCGCGAGACCGTCGACGGCTTCGAGTGGACCATGGCCGTCAACCATCTCGGACCGTTCCTGCTGACCTGCCGTCTGGTGGCAGACCCGTCCACGCGCCCCGAACGGATCGTCAACGTCGCCTCCGACATGCACCGGTCGGCGCGACGCGACATCACGTTCACTTCGCTCGAACCGCACGGGCGCTACACGGGTACCGGGGCCTACGCCCGCTCCAAGCTCGCCAACATCCTGTTCACGAGAGAGTTCGCCACGCGGTTCAGCGACACCGGTACGGTCGCCTTCTCCATCCACCCCGGCAACGTCGCCACCCGCATCGCCCAGGATGGAGACAGCCGCCTCGCAGCGCTCATATGGAAAGCCGGGTCTTCCCGCATGCGCACGCCGGCGGAGGGCGCAGCGACCGTCGTGTACACCGCGACGGCACCAGACATCGAGGAGCACTCGGGCGGCTACTTCGCCGACGAGCAACTCACCGTCCCGAGCGACGCGGCGTGTGACGACGACGCTGCCGCCCGGCTGTGGGCGGCGAGTGCCGAGGCCACAGGCTGCAGCCCCACTGACCGCAACGACGCTCAACGGACCGATAGTCTGCTGGACCGATGACCGATCAGAACGAGACGCCGCAGGATTACGAGGCGATTCCCACGACGCACAAGCCGCCGCTCTGGCAGCGGCTGGCGCGCGCCGGCGTCACCGTCCTCGTGCTTGTTCTCGTCTTCGGCTTCGTGCTCCCACAGCTCGCCGACTATCAAACGGTCCTCGAATACGTCCAGGGGATCGAGCCGTTCGAATGGCTGCTCCTGGCGGTCTTCGCAGGCTGGTTCCTCGTGGCCTATGTGTTCGTCTTCATGTCGACGCTGCCGAGCCTCCGTTTTCGGGAGGGGTTCGTGGTGCAGACCACGGCCACGGCCATCAACAACTCGCTGCCGGCCGGAGGCGCCATCGCGCTCCCGATCACGTACTCGCAGTTCCTGTCGTGGGGGTTCACCCCTGGGGCGGTCACCTCTGGCCTCCTCACCGCCGGCGTATGGGACCAGTTGGCGCGCCAGGCCCTGCCGGTCCTCGCCGTCGCTGCCATCGCCTTGATGGGGGAAGCGGTCTGGTGGATGTGGGCCGTCTCAATCGTCGGCGTCATCGGGGTGGCGATCTGGGTGGTGGTGATCAGCATGGTGCTCCGGTCGGAGTCGGCCGCGATCGGTTTCGGGAACTGGCTGAACCGGATCGTGAATTGGGTGACCGGGAAGCTCCATCGTGATCCCGTCGACATGGTGGCGGCGACGCTGCGGTTCCGAGACAACGTCCTCCACGTCGCCGAGAACCGTTGGCAGGCCATCACGGCGGCAACGATCGCGAATCACGCGTCGATGGCGGCGCTCTTCGTCGTGTCGCTGCGGGCCGTCGGGGTCACGGGGGACGATGTCTCGCTGCCGTGGATGATTCTCGCGTTCGCGCTCGGCCGGCTGCTGGTAATGATCCCGGTGAGTCCCGGCGGCCTCGGCCTGGTCGACCTCGGGTTCATCGGATTGCTCACGCTCGGCTGGGGCTCGGGAGCGGACGCCGATCTTCTGTCGGCCGGAGTGCTGCTCTATCGGGCCCTGTCGTATCTGCCGCCGATCGTCGTCGGTCTCGGCTCGTGGGTCTTCTGGCGAGCGAATCGGTCGTGGCGGCAGGACTGGCAGATCGCACGCCGCGGCGAAACCACGCCCGCTTAGGCCCGCGCGTCTGTTCTGCGGGCTGTCGGCGGTATATACAACGCTGCGAACCCAGGGTTCTCGGCATCGTATGTGACGCTGTGGGCCCACAGAATGCGATCGACCGACCAACCTCTCCATTCCGCGGGCTGACAGCGTCATATACAAGGTCGAGAACCCTGGGTTCGCGGCGTTAGACGAGGGCGGCGAGGAGGACCGATGTCGCCTGTTGCAGCACGATCCAGACCAGCCATCCGCCGATCGCCGTGCCGATCGCCCGGCGGGTCGTGAAGTCAAGACCCTCCCGGATCGCGACCACCGAGGCAACGAGCACCCACACTGCCGCAACCGGACCGAGGAACGGAATCAGACCGATCACGCGAGGGGCCTGGGCGAAGCCCAGTACCCGGAGCATCTCACCCATGTCGGTCGTGCCCTTGAAGACCCTGGTTCCGATGAACGACGTCGTTGCCGCCCACACGACCCACCCGACAACGGCCGACAGAATGCCGAGACCAACAACGGCGACGACGCCGCCTTCCGTCGGAATCGGGAATCCACCGATGCCGATCCACTGGCGGATTGAGTCCCACGTCTGCTCACCGGCGGTGTTCTCGTAGCCGATCCAGGAGCCGAGGGCGGCGAGTGCGTTCGCGATCACGACGACGCCGAACGCCTGCCAGATCATGTTCGGCAATCGCTCCGCTGTATTGAACAGGTTGAGATCAAGCGCCGAGGCACGGACCATGTTGCGGATCAGGCGGGCTCCTCCCGTGGACCATTCAACGATAGAAGGTTCGGCGGCACTCCAACCACTGCCCCGGATGCCGTCCCCGATAGCATCGACTCCCGTGGAAGCCACGATCATCGCCCGCCGATCACTGCTCGCCGGCACCGCCGGTGTGTTGGGGCCAACCGTGGTCATCGACACGTTCCGCGCCTTCACAACGGCGGCGTATCTGCTCGACCGGGGCGTCGCCCACATCGTGCTCACCGAGACCCTTGACGAAGCACGCAGCCGGGCGAGGGGGCTGCCCGACGCACTCCTGTGTGGGGAGGACGGCGGGCGCCGTCCAGACGACTTCGATCTTGGAAACTCGCCGACCGAGGTAGCGGCGTTCCCCGACCTCGCCGAGCGTATCGTCGTGATGCGGACCTCCGGGGGTACCCGCACCATCGTTCGGGCGCTCCGATCGGGAGCCGACCCCGTCTACGCCGCGAGTCTCGTCGTTGCCGGAGCCACGGTCGACGCAATCCGCCACTTCCGCCACATCACCATCATTGCAACAGGCCTCGGCGGCACGTCGATCGCAGATGAGGACGAGGAGACCGGCGATCTCATCTCGGATCGGATCCTCGAACGCGCCGACGACCCGCACCGGATCGACCGCATCCGCAGCGGTGCCGGTACACGGCGTCTCGAGTCAACGCCGTGGATCGATCCGGCGGATGTCCTCCACTGCCTCGATATCGATCGGTTCGACTTCGCTCTCCGCTCCCTGATCATCGACGGAGTTCCCATGCTCCGGGCCGAGCGAAGGCCCCATCCGAGCGCAACGCGAAGAAATGATCCACAAATGGGTTCAAGATTGCCCGGGACCGCTCCGATATAGGCGGATGCGTTGGAAGAAGCGACGTGACGAGGGTGCTAGCCGTGCAGACCTCGCGCGCAACACGGAGGCGACCAACAATCGGTTGCGGGATGTTCTCTCGCGTGACTACGACTTCGGGGATCAGGATCCAGCCGAAGTCGAGGCACGCCTGCGGAACATGGTCTACGGAACAAACCGGAAGTAGACGTCGGGAATCGATCGTGCACGCCGAAGCACTCAGGCTTCGGCGTTGATACGCGGATGGAAGAAGGTCGCTATCTGCGCGGCCGCCAGTGATGCACCTCCTGCTGTGAGAGCCAGCCCGGCCCATCCACCGAGAACGGCGTAGATACCAAGCACCGCATCAACGGAGAGTTCGCCGGGACCG
>Ga0316197_10002008_pt1 | contig 14492 bp, 11 predicted proteins | sample OudBiesiAoxic_MG_FD_204939 | JGI IMG/M metagenome (GOLD analysis project Ga0316197, IMG submission 204939) | Coastal sediment microbial communities from Oude Bieten Haven, Netherlands - site A oxic | ecosystem: Environmental > Aquatic > Marine > Coastal > Sediment | place: Netherlands...
GATCCCGGATCGAGCGGCGCGGTGAATTTGCGTGGATCCACGACCTCAGGCGTCATACCAGCTTCATCAATCGCATCCTGAAGCTTGGCTTGCGCATTCAACGTGACGACCAGACGCAATTTTTCACGCTTTGGGTTCAGCAAAGCATCACGCACGGCATGTAATCCGAAAAGCCAGACTGTCTCGCGTGTTTCAGCTTTTTGGCCCTGCTCTTTGCGCACGACCCACTTGGGCTTTTTCATTGCAACCTTCCAACTGTATTTGAAGGTGAAAAAGCGACGCATTTCGCCTTGACGCCTCTGAGCCTCGCTTGTAATCACGCCTTCACTGCTGATGCAATGCTTTGGCAGAGTGGGCGACAGGCCGCAAGGTGTGGCAGGGGACTGTAACTCCCTCGCGGAGACGCACGCCTGGTTCGATTCCAGGGTCGCCCACCATTTTATTCAGTCGTGAATTATAACCGTGACGCAGGTCGACTTACTATGCAGTAACCGCGTTCACTGTGATGTGCCATCAGCGGCAGGGCGGCCTATCTTGAACCGGAAAGCCCCCCACAACATCACACAGACAATCATGACCAGCGACATCGCGTAAAGTGGCGCTATGGCACTTTGAGTTGCATCATGTAGTCGGCCGTAGACCGGAGGCGCTATCGCCATGATGGCATAATATAGTGCAAAATAGAGACCCATAGCGCTGGCACGGGCCGGCGCCCGCGCTGCGGCAACCGGCAGCGTCATGATAATTGCGGCTGCGGGTCCAATCGCCCCCCCCAGCAATAACAACACCAAAAACCCCGACGTTCCGAATTGAACGGCGGCCAAAGCTGCGATCAAAACTCCCGAGATCAAGAAACTGCCCAATGCAAAAATGTCAGGGCGCGCAACGCGGCCCGCGATCACCCCGCCTGCGACAACAGAAAAGATTGCGACCCAAACGATGCTGCTTGAATAGGCGGCTGCAGCCACATCCCCTGCCCCACGCTCGCTTAGCAAGGTGGGCACCCAAGCAACGACGCCCACGAAAACCGTATTGTAGAGCCCCCAGATCAGACCGGCGAGCACTACCAGAACGACTTCAACACCGAGCATTTTGGCTGCCTTCGGCGTCGCTCCGCCCGCCGCTTTTACAGGCGCTTCCTGCCAGACGACACGTAACGCCATCAGCGCCAAAGCGCTGAGAACACCCGGCACCAGCAACGCGGTGAAAAGGCCTGTGGCGGCCTCGATCAAAGGCAATGCCAGCGCGCAAAGTGCGATACCTGCAGGCCAGCTTGCGACCAGAACGCCCATGGCAGTTGGCAACTGGTTGTTCGCTTCGAACCAGTCTGCCACCATCTTGGTCACCAGCACATTCAGGCACACAGCACCACAGCCCGCGATGAGCCGCCAAACCAGCTGCGCCTCAAAGCTTGAGACTAACGCGCCAGCAAACCCACCCGCAGCCATCAGCAGCAAACCGATTGATACGACGCGCGCATCCCCAAGGAGACGCCCCAGCCATCCCCCCGCTAAAGCGACAATGACACCCGGCACCAGATAGGCACCTGTCAGCGTGCCCAATGCCGCATAGCTAAACCCGCCTGAACCGGTGAGAACAGGCGCCAAAGACGGTATGGCCTGAAACTGAAAGCCCATGGTCATGCGCGCGAACGTAAGTGTCAGCACTATTTTCCATGCGGTGGACATCAAAAACGAGCCTTTTTACTGACGGACGCCACGCGCTGGCAAATCATAGAACGTTGCGCATCAGATGTGCTTCCATCGCCGCCAGCCCATCGTCAAGCCCGCGACGTCCCAGCCCAATGCGAAATCTGTCCTGCGGAACCGGACCAAGCTCAGACCGGTAAATCGAGCTGGGTAAAACCAGAACACCGCTCTCTTCGACAAGCCTGCGCGCAAAGGCCTCAACGCCGTCAGCTCCCTTATATCTGGGGTACGCCATACAAGACCCGTCCGGCCGCCGCCAATCGAAAAGATCGGGGTGACGCGCAAAGAATGCCTCCCACTTGGGGATATTCTCGTCAACGATCGCGCAGTTGCGCGCCAACAGTTTGTCACGGTTTTTCAATGCGATAAGCGCTAACCGTTCGCTCGGGCCGGCATTGCAGATAGACAGGTAATGTTTCATCCGCTCCATCTGCGCCAGAACGTGCCTGTCCTGCGTGGCAATCCAGCCAATGCGCAAGCCCGGCAAACCGTAGGATTTGGACATAACGCCCAAGGACAAACCTTTTTCGTAAACGTCAGCAACAAACGGTAAATTTTTGGTCCCCGTCGGTCCTAGCCCGTTAAAAATCTCGTCATGCAGAATGAAAATGCCATGTTTGCGGCACAGCGCGATCAGTGCATCATACCGGTCACGTGACAGGATCGCACCAGTCGGATTATGTGGAAAATTCATGGTCAGCAATTTGGTGTTTGGCCGGATGGCTGCTGCAACACGATCAATATGCAGCGACCAGTTGTCGTCAGGGTCCAGCGGGACGCCCGTGGCATCACAGATGGCAAGCGGCAGCGTTTCGTGCGACTGATAATTCGGCGTAATAACGATCGCATGGGCGTCTTTGTCCAGCAAAACGGAATTAGCGGCAAAGATGCCCTCGCTCGCGCCCGCAAAACAAAGGATGTTTCCAGCATCCTGATGCGCGTAGGTATCCGCAATTGCGGCCCGCAGATCCGGTGCGCCGAACGTTTCGGTATATCCCAGCCACATTTCCTCAAAGCCAGCGCGGTCTTCGGGAGAGGCCAACGCCAATAGCTCTGGCAGAGACATGCTTTCAGCGTCCGAAGCCGTCAGATGGTGGCGCGCCTGAAATTCCCATTTTGCAAAATGCGTCTCAAGTCGAAAATCCGGAAGTCCACTCATCTCGTCCTGCTCGCCTATTAAGTATTTGCTTTTTTTGCTTAACGTACGGGGACACAAAAGCGAAGCCCTGAGCAATTCGCTTTAGTTGCGCTCGGATACCAAATATACTGCGGTTCAGTCACAGCGAGAACAGAGCAGCGTCATGGCCCGCGCCGCAGGCAAAAAAACTCAGAACTTCAATGTCGTTGTCGTCGGGCAAGACGGCAGGCTGGCTTACGAGGCGTTGCTGTTTGCTGCATCCCTGCGCCATTCAAGCCCCAATTTTGCGGGCCGGTTGCTGATCGCAGAGCCACAGCCCTCAGACCTCTGGCCGAAAGATCCTCGCATCATGAACCACGCCATCCGCGAGGCCTTGGACGCTTTAGGCGCCGAAATCATTCCCTTTGAGAACCGCGTCTTCGGCAGCAGCTACCCCTATGGCAACAAGATCGAGATGCTGCGCGCCCTGCCCGAAGGTGAACCGTTTGTTTTCTTTGACACAGACACGCTGATTACGGGCGATTTGATGTCCGTACCGTTTGATTTTGACCGCCCGTCGGCATCGCTCAAACGGGAAGGCACATGGCCAAAGCCGGAACTATACGGCCCGGGTTATACCGGTCTGTGGAAATCACTTTACGACAAATTCGGGTTGGACTTTGAAAGCTCGCTGGACACCAGTCAGCCTGACGAATACTGGCGGCGATACCTGTACTTTAATGCCGGATACTTCTTTTACAAATGCCCGCGCGTCTTTGGCGCCTTGTTCGAAGAATACGCCACTGCAATCCGCGACGACCCACCTGTGCAGTTATGCGCGCAGGAAATCTACCCGTGGCTCGATCAGATTGCGTTACCACTGGTCATCCATAAACTTGGTGGCGGGCGCGATACCCTTCCCAATGGTTTTTTGGATGGATCGGTGAGCTGCCATTACAGAATGTTCCCGATGCTTTATGCGCGCGAGACCGATGAGGTGATTGCGTTGCTGGAACAAGTGGCAGCCCCCAACAAGATCAAAAAGGTGCTTAAGGGGTATGCGCCCATCAAGCGGAACGTCTATCAAGGCCGTGGCGTCAAGGTACGTGCCCTTTTTGATCAGGAAAATCTGCCGAAACGCGAAGCGCAGATCCGTAACAAGATTAAATCCAACGGCTTTTGGATGCGCTGAGCCAACCTGCACACCCTTGTACCGCCGATAACCTTAGCCTAACCATTGCGCACCCTTATTCCGCAGGAGAATTTCCGATGACCGATCCCCAAGGCCCCAGCTATGGCTTTGACACTTTGCAAATCCACGCAGGTGCCCGTCCCGACCCAGCAACAGGAGCGCGGCAGACACCGATCTATCAAACGACAGCATATGTGTTCCGCGATGCGGATCACGCGGCAGCACTTTTCAATCTGCAAGAAGTCGGCTTCATCTACTCTCGGCTGACCAACCCGACGGTTGCCGTATTGCAAGAACGCATCGCGACACTCGAAGGCGGCGTCGGCGCTGTCTGCTGTTCTTCCGGGCATGCAGCACAAATCATGGCGCTGTTTCCACTTATGTCACCGGGCAAGAACATCGTCGCGTCTACCCGCCTCTATGGCGGCACGGTTACTCAGTTCAGCCATACGATCAAACGCTTCGGCTGGGAATGCACTTTCGTCGACTTCGACGATCTGGACGCAGTTAAGGCTGCGATCAACGACGACACGCGCGCCGTTTTCTGCGAAGCAATTGCGAACCCGGGTGGCTACATTACTGATCTTGATGCGATCTCCAAGATTTCGGATGCAGCAGGCGTGCCCCTGATTGTGGATAACACGTCGGCCACGCCATATCTGTGCCGCCCCATCGACCACGGCGCCACATTGGTCGTGCACTCCACAACCAAATACCTGACCGGCAACGGCACAGTAACGGGCGGATGTGTTGTCGATTCCGGTAAATTCGACTGGTCCGCAAATGACAAATTTCCATCCCTGAGCGAACCCGAGCCCGCGTATCATGGTCTGAAGTTTCATGAAACATTCGGCCCCTTGGCGTTTACATTCCACGGCATCGCCATCGGTTTGCGAGACTTGGGCATGACAATGAACCCACAAGCGGCACACTACACCCTGATGGGTACCGAAACGCTATCGCTGCGCATGGAACGGCACGTGGAGAACGCTGAGACGGTCTCGCAATGGCTCGAGAAAGATCCACGTGTGGACTACGTGACCTATGCCGGTTTGAAATCTTCGCCCTACAACAAGCGTGTAAAGAAAATCTGCCCAAAGGGCGCGGGTGGTTTGTTTACCTTTGCGATCAAGGGCGGCTACGACGCCTGCGTCAAGTTTGTGAACGCTCTGGAAATCTTCAGCCATGTGGCAAACCTCGGTGATACGCGATCTCTGGTCATCCATTCTGCGTCGACAACACACAGGCAATTGACGATCGAACAACAAGAAGCCGCGGGCGCAGGTCCCGGTGTTGTCCGTATTTCAATTGGCACCGAGGATTCTGACGATCTGATCGCCGATCTCGATCAGGCACTTTCCAAAGCGGCCAGCTAGTTACGTTTGACGGACAAACAATAGAAAAAGGGGCGGTCTGATCCGCCCCTTTGTTTTGAACGACTGCCACGCCACAGTCAGTCTGCAATCAGAAATTCTACAACCACGCGCGCGGTCAGGCTGACCTCGCCTTGCGCAACGGGAACATCACTCGCCATGCGTGCACCGGCCATGTCCATCATCACAGGCCGTGGCGCACCACCGCTTTCCGAAATGGACTTGATCGGCCCCAACGATACACCTGCTGCCTGCGCCAGCTGTTCTGCCTTGGAAATAGCATCGGCGACGGCATCTGCCCGCGCGGCCACAATCGCCGCGTCAGGGTCGGCCAGCGAAAACTGCAAACCGTCGAACGTATTGGCACCGTCTTCGACGACCGCGTTCAAAATACCCCCAAGCGCTTCGAGGTCGCGGACACGAACGCTAAGTGTATTACGCGCAACAAAACCGATGATACGCGGATCACTGGTGTCATTTGAGCTTTGACGCGACCACTTTGGCTGCAACGACAAACCTTGAGTTTGCATATCGCGTGGGACGATACCCTCTCCTTCCAGTCGGGCGATCACAGATTTCACAGCGCCCGAAGTCGCATCAAGTGCCTCACCTGCCAGCTGCGCTTCACGCGTCACACCGATTCTGATGCTCGCCATATCGGGCGCGGCTTCGACACTGCCCTGACCTGTTACTGTAATCATCCGCTGCATCTCCGCAAAAAGTGGTCCTGCGCAGCCGATAAAAATCACTGCTGCCGCAACAAACTTATTCATTTCCGTCTTTCTCCTGTTCAGTTCGGCAAAATCATCGGTTTTTCTGATCTGGAAAACAAGAAGAGTGCCCGTTTTCCTTTCCCTCGGCAAAGACCTGCTTTATCCTGCGCATCACAACCCATGTTCTGTTGAACGCAACCATTTGCGGGTACACACAACGTATGAAACTACATTTTGCGCTTTCGCTGTCTCATGACGGAATTGACTTACTGCACAGCGGGCCAACCGGGTGGGGTACCGTGGGTCGGGCGGACCCTACGTCAGATGATCTGATGTCCCAGATGGATACCCTTGTTGCAACGGCAAGATCCCTGCAAGGCGATGACTTACGCTGCAAAATTATTCTGCCTGACGATCAGATCAAATACCTGAGCATCGCAACACCAGGCCTGGATGACGATGCGCGCAGACACGAAGCGATAAAAGCACTTGAAGCTGCAACGCCCTATTCTGCAACAGACCTCGTTTTCGATATTCAGACAGACGGCGACGACACCCACGTGGCCGCTGTGGCCAAGGTCACACTTGCCGAAGCCGAGGCGTTTGTGGCGGATAAAGGCTTTGAGCCCGTCAGCTATGTGGCGCGGCCTGCAGAAGGGTTACCTTTCGCAATTGAGCCGACATTCGCGGATCACCGTGACAAGAAACTTGGAGGCGCCGCGCCGAAGGTAACACCACCACAAGATGTTCCACTGACTGCCGCAGAAAATACGGCAGAGCCTGCCCCGAAGGAAGCACCAGAGGCCGAAGAAGGCTTTGTAAGCCGTAGGCGTGTTCCAACCTTCCGAACCGTTTCGGACGACCTGCCAAATCAAACAGACGGTGCGCAGGCCGGATTTTCAGAAAGCGCTGCCCCCTATCAGGCCGACGCATCGAAACAGGCAAAAACGCATCGCGAAAAGCCACCTGCGGGCACGGCACGCGCACGCAACGAAACAGAACGCATGACAGTCTTTGGCATGCGCGCAGGCACAGGCCTGTCGCGCGGGATGGGCCCGCTTGGCATGGCCACCGCATTGGCTTGTGTGGCATTGTTGGGCTTTATCGCCTTCGCGGGTGGGGCTTTGGGGACCAATATTTCATCCTTTTTCACCCTTTTGAATGCGCCGAAACCAACTGCACAGTTTACGGCACCTCAGCAACCTCAATCCCCCACGAATGCTAACGCACCGCAGACTGCCGAAGCACAGGTTGAGCTGGCCTCTCTCAACCGTGAACTGTCAGATGAAGATTCAGCTGTACTGGATGCGCTCGGAACGCCGTTTTTAACCGATCCCACCCCCAGATCGGACCGGACAAGCGACGAAATTCGCGCGGCTTATGCTGTAACCGGGATTTGGCCCGTGGCCCCGGATGTTCCGTCGCCACCGCCGCTCGTTGATCTGGACGATATGTACGAGACAAGCATCGACCCAATTGACTCTAATTTTGATGCTGTGGCCCTGCCGGACCTAAAATCGCAGGGGGTTGACGCGCCGATGTTAGCCTTAGCGTCTCCGGCGCCGGCCGGCACCGAATTCGATCTAGACGCGCGAGGCTTTGTCGTACCAGCGCCTCAAGGTTCACTTAATCCGGATGGGGTCAAGGTATTCGCCGGTGCCCCCCCCGTGCGTCAACCGCGCAACCTTCTGCGCATTGATGAGCCGGGGGAAGATCTTGCCGAGTTGTTGCGTCTGTCGACCTTTAGGCCCAAGGCGCGTCCCGACAACCTGATCGAAACAACCGAGCGCGCGAGTTTTGGCGGGTTGACGCGTACAGAGCTAGGTCAGATGCGGCCTCGCCTGCGGCCTGCATCTGCCCAGGAAACAGCGCTGGCGTCTGCAAGTCTGGTGCCCGCCGACAGCGAGAACCGAGCCCCCTTGGTTGAGCCTGTCGAAGACCTGCTTGCAACCGCAACTGCCCGCGCGGTGCCGGTGTCTCTGCGCCCTGACGTGCGGCCACTGAATTTTGCAGCCGTAGTGGAACGGGCCCAGACGACGGCCGCGATCACAGCCCCGACACAGGTTGCGGCAGCACAAGTGGCGCCACGCGTTGTCACCCCTACAATCCCTTCAAGCGCTTCCGTCGCACGGCAAGCAACCATCAAAAATGCGATCAGCCTGCGAAAAGTGAACTTGATCGGTGTCTATGGCAAACCATCCAGCCGCCGTGCATTGGTACGGCTTGGGAATGGGCGGTATCGCAAAGTCGAAGTAGGTGACAGAATCGATGGCGGACAAGTGTCTGCGATCGGTGATGCCGAGCTCAGGTACCAGAAAAGCGGCCGCGCCATCGTACTGAAGATGCCAAAAGGCTGACGCTTCTATTCGGCAGCAATTTCACCGCTATCGATTTGCTCTTGTTCGATGCTTTCGAATAGCGCTTTGAAATTACCCTCGCCAAAGCCGTCATCGCCTTTGCGTTGAATGAACTCAAAAAAGATCGGACCAATCACGGTTTTCGAGAAAATCTGCAACAGTATCTTGGTTTCTCCCCCGTCGATAACACCTTCACCATCAATCAGAATACCATGCGCTTTCATTCGGTCGATCGGCTCTGAGTGGCCCTGCACCCGATCATGGCTTAGCGCATAATAACTGTCGGGCGGTCCCGGCATGAACTTGACCCCGCGCGCCGCAATCTCGTCGGTGCTGTCGAAGATGTCGTGTGCGCCAACAGCGATATGCTGAATACCCTCACCATTATATTTTTTAAGATAGGACACAATCTGACCCGTCTCGCCCCGATCTTCATTGATCGGAATTCGAATACGGCCGCAAGGAGACGTCAAGGCACGGCTCAAAAGACCCGTATATTTGCCAGCGATGTCAAAAAACCGGATTTCGCGGAAATTGAACAAATCACCATAGAAGCGAAACCATTTGTCCATGTTTCCCTTGTGCACATTGTGCGTAAGGTGATCGAGATAGTAAAACCCCACGCCTGCCGGCTTCGACTGTGTAATCCAATTGTATTCATCATTATAGGGGCTTGTGTCGTAGTATTGATCTACAAAATACAGCAAAGATCCGCCAATCCCTACGATTGCAGGCACATCCAATACCTTACCTTCGCCTTCATAGGGTTGCGCACCTTTCGCCACCGCTTGGTCGAATGCGTGGGCCGCATTGACGACCCGCCACCCCATCGACGGCGCACACGGGCCGTGTTCTTGGACAAACCGCGCGGCAAAGCTGTCGGGGTCGGCATTCAGGACATAGGTGATGTCACCCTGCTGCCAAAGCTCCACCGCTTTGGTTTTGTGTGTTGCCACATGCGTGTAACCGGTTTGAACAAAAAGCGCACGCAAGGCATCCGGATCAGGGTGCGCAAACTCTACAAACTCAAACCCATCCGTTCCAGCAGGGTTTTCATCGGAAATTTGTGATTTCAGTGCATCATGCGGAAAAGGGCCCATTTCGAACGCTCCTAATGGTTTTGGTTGTTTCTTCGCCTAATTTGCTTGCTTTTACCAAAGAAGCTGCGCCTGTTTTGCGCAAAGATTACGGTTTCACTCGAAGTGTTTGCGGAAAACACGCATGATTACCCCGAATAGAGAAGAGGTTTTGCATATTGCTGGACGATACTGACAAAAGACTGCTCTCAGCTTTGCAGAAAAACGCCCAACTCACCGCGACCCAGTTGGGTGAAATGCTGAACATGTCCTCAAGCCAGGCAGGCCGCAGGCGTCAAAGACTTGAGGCAGAAGGCATCATCAAAGCACAGGTGGCACGCCTGGATGCAGCGGCCCTGGGGCTACACATACAAGGGTTTGTCCAGGTGCATCTGGCCACCCATAGCGCCGAGCAATCACGCGACTTCAAGCGGTTGGTTGAAACCACACCGCAGATCACTGACGCGTGGACAATGACCGGCGATGCGGATTATCTTTTGCGGGTGTATTGCAGTGATTTGCCCGACCTCAACCGATTGATTCAAGACGTACTGCTTGTGCACCCCTCAGTTGCGCGTGTTCACAGCCAGATTGTGATGGACCAGCTTAAAACTGACGGACCGCTACCCACTTAATCTCACGGAGAGAAATGCCTGATGGAAGGTTTCCTGTATCAAGCCTCGGTCTACTTGGCGGCAGCCGTCATTGCAGTGCCGATTGCTGCACGGCTCGGCCTTGGTTCGGTACTTGGGTATCTTGCTGCGGGCATCATCATCGGTCCGATCCTCGGCCTTGTTGGGTCGGAAACACAGGATTTACAGCACTTTGCCGAATTTGGTGTTGTAGTGATGCTGTTTCTCATCGGACTTGAACTTGAACCGCGCGCGTTGTGGGACATGCGGCACAGGCTTCTGGGTCTGGGCGGCTTGCAGATCGTGCTCAGCACGCTGGCCCTGACCGGTATCGCAATGGCCTACAACCAGCCTTTGGGCGTAGCACTCGCGATCGGGTTGAGCCTGTCGCTGAGTTCGACCGCAATCGTACTGCAAACCCTGTCAGAAAAGGGCCTTATGCAGACAAATGGCGGGCGCAGTGTGTTTTCTGTTTTGCTGACCCAGGACATCGCCGTCATTCCAATCCTTGCAATCCTGCCTTTGCTTGTTGTGACACTGCCTACTCGGATCGCCGAGGACGGTTCGATCCAGATCGGTGACAAAGCCGACAATCACGACTATGCCCATCAATCGTTGTCGTTGGTAGAAGGACTCCCCGCATGGGGGGTCACGCTTGTTACTGTCGGCGCTGTGGCTGCTGTGGTGATCGCGGGTGTTTATTTTACACGACCGGTTTTTCGCTACATCCATGCCGCGCGCTTGCGTGAAATGTACACGGCACTGGCGCTGTTGATTGTTGTCGGCATTTCTTTCCTGATGATGCTTGTTGGCCTGTCTCCCGCACTTGGTGCATTTCTTGCTGGTGTGGTTTTAGCTAGCTCAGAGTTCCGCCACGAGCTTGAGACGGACCTTGAGCCCTTCAAAGGTCTTTTGCTCGGGCTCTTTTTCATCACCGTTGGCGCCGGTATTAACTTTGCCCTGCTCTTCGACAACATGCCCGCAATTCTTTCCATGGCGCTGCTCGTCATCGTGGTGAAAGGTGTCATTTTGTATGTCCTTGGCCGCGCTTTCAAACTGAAGGGGCGCGACAACTGGCTGTTTGCGCTGGGGCTTGCACAGGCGGGCGAATTTGGCTTCGTCCTGACCTCCTTTTCAGTTCAGCAAAACGTCATACCGCTCGAGGTGGCAGAAACACTGCTGTTGGTGATTGCCCTTTCGATGCTGATCACTCCGTTGCTTTTTATCCTCTACGATTTCCTGTCCCGCCGGTCAGAGGAAACAGTGGAACAGGCCCCAGACGACGAAATCGACGAAGAAGGCCCTGTTATTATTGCGGGCATCGGACGGTTTGGTCAGATTGTGAACCGTTTGGTGCAGGCAAGCGGTTTCAAAACCGTTGTTCTGGATCACGACATGGAAACCATCGCTGTTATGCGGCGCTTTGGCTACAAGGGTTTTCTGGGCGACCCGACACGACCAGACATCCTGCGCGCAGCGGGCATCGATAAAGCCAAAGTTTTATGCGTCGCGCTAGACGACCCTGAAGCGGCGATCAAACTTGTCAAATACGCCCGCAGCAAGCGCCCCGATCTCCATATTATTGCGCGCGCCCGTGACCGGACCTACGTTTACCGTTTGTTTCAAGCCGGCGCCAACGACATCGTGCGCGAGATGTTCGACAGCTCGCTTCGTGCGGGGCGCTATGTTCTTGAAAACATAGGCCTGAGCGAATACGAAGCCGCCGAAGCCGAACGGGTGTTTTACCAACACGACCGCGAAACTGTACGCCAACTGGCCGAATTGTGGGACCCCGCACGCCCTGTCAGCCAAAACCCCGAATACATCGCGCGCGCAAGAGAACTGCAAAAAGAGCTTGAGACTGCGATCCTAAGTCGCCCCGATCAGAATGAACGCGATACGTAGAACCACGCAAGTACCCGCTTGAGGTATACCGCGAAAGACATCAGAAAACGGGCGTTGCCCGGAACAAGCGACTACCCATCAGACACACCAGCCTCGGCGAACGTAGCCATCCCGCTCAGACAGGCGACTGCTCCCTTGAGAACGCCCAAGGCCAAAGTACCACCCGACGCTTCGCCCAGCCGCAAACCCAGTGACAAAAGCGGCTCTTTTCCCAGATGTTGCAACAGCTTGCTGTGCGCGCCCTCTGCACTCAAATGACCGGCCACACAGTGATCCAAGGCATCCGCATCCGCTTTCAGCAAACACGCCGCCGCCGCACAGCAGATATAACCATCCAGTACTACGGGAATGCGTAGGCTACGCGCACGCGCCATTGCCCCCGCCATCGCGGCAACTTCCCGCCCTCCAAGGCAGCGCAAAATCTCAAGCCCGTCTGATATGCCAGTATGCCGTGCCAAACCTTGTTCAACCACGCGCCGCTTGATCGCAAAGCTGTCATCATCGACACCAGTACCGCGTCCAACCCAATCATGCGCGGTACCGCCAAAGCATGCTGCCGCCAATGCTGCGGCGGATGTCGTATTGCCGATCCCCATTTCACCGACGACCAATACATCGGCCTGCGCATCGACGGAATTCCATCCTGTTTGCAGGGCCGCGACCACCTCATCTTCTGACATGGCAGGGCCTTGGGTGAAATCAGCGGTTGGCTTGTCCAGATCCAAAGCGTGTACATCCAACCGCGCGCCAAATGTCTTGGCAAGTTGGTTGATAGCAGCACCGCCATGTTCAAAATTCAGGACCATTTGCGCGGTCACTTCCGGCGGAAAGGCGGAAACGCCTTGTGCCGCCACACCATGGTTTCCTGCAAATACAATTACTTGCGGCGCAGCGACAACGGGTTTGTCGGTTCCACGCCAGCCTGCGTACCAAATCGCGAGGTCTTCAAGGCGGCCCAAAGCACCCGGTGGCTTGGTGAGCTGACCATTGCGGGCTGACGCGGCCTTGACCATCTTGGAGTCCACCGCGCCCTGCCCCGCCATCACTTCGCGAAAACCACTCAAGGATGAAAAAGCTGTGGTCATGGAAATCCTCATTGCATGATTGTGGCCTCCTCTTTACCTCAAAGGGATCGATCAGCAAGCCGTGAAGAGGTCGCGCAGCGATGAAATTTCCAAGGATTTCAGGTCTTTTACTGAATTTAGGCGCGGCGTTTGTTCTTTTAACCCGCTTACCCATGCCACGCCTGCCCGATGCTGCGTTTGCGCAAACTGCACAGGCCGTTTGGGCCTACGGCATCGTCGGAGGAGTGATCGGGGCGATAGCTGCGACCTGCGGGGCGCTTGCACTCTCAGTAGGCCTGCCGGCCACCGTGGCTGCAGGCCTTGTTCTCATTGTGTTGATCGTGGTCGCCGGTGCCATGCACGAAGACGGGCTGGCAGATACCGCCGACGGTTTTTGGGGCGCGCACAGCCCTGAACAGCGCCTAGCGATTATGAAAGACAGCCAGATCGGGTCTTACGGCACACTGTCTCTGATACTGGTGACCGGCCTGCGATGGTCTGCCATCGCAGCTTTGCTAACGAGCAATCCAGCCGCCATCATCGCAAGTGCGGCTGTATCACGGGCTGCAATGCCGTTGGTCATGCACAGATTGGAGCCTGCCCGCAGTGTGGGATTGTCACAAGGGGTCGGGCAACCTGCGTTACCTGTGACACTTGCTGCGGTAGGCATAGGTTTGGGCATTGCATTTTGTGCCGTTGGCGCAACGGCAATCGTGTCTGTGGTGCTTTGTCTTGTGATCTGTAGTGCTTGCATGTTCGTGGCAAACAAAAAGATCGGCGGCCAAACAGGCGATGTGCTTGGCGCGACCCAGCAGCTTTGCGAAGTTGCGACTTTATGCTTTTTTGCCGCCATCCTCGCATAAAAAAACGCGCTCCGAAGAGCGCGTTCTAGTTCTGATCCGTCTCATTTTCAGGCTGCGACGCGGCTTTCCAAAACGTCACCGACCTGTTTCGCGGCAGCAAGCTCGTCACCACCGCTGACGGCAGCAACCTCACGGGTCAAGCGCTCCAGCGCTGCTTCGTAAAGTTGCCGTTCGGAATAGCTTTGCTCGCGTTGGTCATCGGTGCGGTGCAAATCGCGCACCACTTCCGCAATCGCGATAAGATCACCGGAATTGATTTTCTGTTCGTATTCCTGTGCGCGGCGGGACCACATGGCGCGCTTAACTTTAGCTTTGCCTTTCAGGGTCTTCATCGCGTGAGAAATAACGTCAGGGCTGCTGAGTGCCCGCATCCCGATTTCCGTCGCCTTATGTGTCGGCACCCGCAACGTCATCTTGTCTTTCTCGAAAGAGATCACAAACAGCTCAAGAGAGATACCAGCAACCTCCTGCTCTTCGATCGACAGTATCTG
>Ga0316197_10002009_pt1 | contig 14492 bp, 12 predicted proteins | sample OudBiesiAoxic_MG_FD_204939 | JGI IMG/M metagenome (GOLD analysis project Ga0316197, IMG submission 204939) | Coastal sediment microbial communities from Oude Bieten Haven, Netherlands - site A oxic | ecosystem: Environmental > Aquatic > Marine > Coastal > Sediment | place: Netherlands...
ATGATCAAGGCGGGCGCACCTGTCGATCAACAGATCGAATCGCTGACCCCGCTCCTCGACCCGGGCGACATCATCGTCGACGCCGGCAACTCGCAGTTCACCGACACAGAACGCCGGGCGGCGAGCCTCGGCGAACACGGTATCCGCTTCATCGGCATGGGGGTCTCCGGGGGTGAGGATGGCGCTCGCTACGGACCGTCTCTCATGCCCGGGGGCAGCGCAGAGGCGTGGCCGCACGTCAGGGAGGTCTTCACGGCCATTGCGGCAACGGCCGACGGCGAGCCGTGCTGCGAGTGGGTCGGATCGGGTGGAGCCGGCCACTACGTCAAGATGGTTCACAACGGCATCGAGTACGGCGACATGCAGGTCATCGCCGAGGCCTACGACATCCTGCAACGCGGACTCGGACTCGACGCTCCCACCATGCAGCCGATCTTCGAGCGCTGGAACGCCGGCCGCCTGGACTCGTACCTCATCGAGATCACAGCCGAGATCATGGGAGCGGTGGACGCCGACGGTACGCCGCTAGTCGACCGCGTTCTCGACGCGGCGGAACAGAAGGGGACGGGCAAGTGGACGGTCGTCGCCTCGTTGGATCAGGCGACCCCGACCACCCTCGTCGCCGAGGCCGTCTACGCCAGGATCGTATCGGCGATGGTCAACGAGCGCCGTCTGGCGGCGGCCACACTCACCGGCCCGGCCGGTGTGATTGACGACGATCCCGACGACGTAATCGCAGACCTCGAAGACGCGCTCTACGCGTCCAAGATCGTTTCGTATGCCCAAGGCTTCATGCTGTTCGAGGCGGCATCGGACGAGTTCGGGTGGGACCTTGACTCCGGCACCATCGCGTCACTCTGGCGGGCAGGGTGTGTCATCCGGTCCCGGTTCCTCGCCGACATCACCGCCGCGTACCGGGCAGATCCGGACATCTCCAACCTCCTCCACGACGGCTTCTTCCACGACGCCCTCACGAAGGCCGAACCGGGCTGGCGTCGGACCGTGGCCAGGGCCGTGTGTGCAGGGATCCCGGTGCCCGCCTACTCGTCTGCGCTCGCGTTCTATGACGGGTTCCGATCCCAGCGACTCCCCGCGAACCTCATCCAGGCCCAACGGGACTCGTTCGGTGCCCACACCTACGAACGGGTCGACGAACCCCGCGGGCGCTTCTTCCACACGGACTGGGAGCGCTAGATGAGGCGACCACCTCGGGCAATGGCTGCGCTGATCACACCCTTCAGCAAACACGGCACCATCGACGGCCACGCACACCGACACAACCTCAGCCAGCTCGCCGAATGGGGATTGGACGGCTTCCTCATCGGTGGCTCGACCGGTCAGGGCCCCTATCTCGAGCCGGGAGAACGAGCGATCCTCACCGCCGTCGCACGGAGCGAACTGGGGTCCGATGCGTTCCTCCTGACCGGCGTCTCTGCCCAGTCCGTCCGCCAGGCACTGGTCCAGATCAACGAAGCAGTCGAGGCCGATGCGGTGTTGGTCACGACACCGACCATGCTGCTCCGGAAGGATGCTCGCCTCGTCGAGTCCTTCTACCTCTCGGTCGCGGACCAGTCGCCCCTTCCGGTCTTCTGCTACACCGTGCCTCCGGTGACCGGCTACGAGTTCCCAGTCGCGTCCGCTGTCGCCGTTGCCGCGCACCCGAACATCGTCGGGATGAAGGACTCCGGGGGTGACGTCGAACGCGTTCGTCCCATCCTCGACGGTGTGGATGAGGACTACTTCCTCTACATCGGGGCGTCCCGCATCCTCAACGAGGCGACGCATCGCGGCGCCTACGGAGCGATCACAGCATCGGCAAACTACGCACCGGACCTCGTCATGGCGGCGCGGGAGAGCGCCGACACACAGGATGCCCTGAGCGCCGTCGCATCCAACGTGGAATGGCACGGTCTGACCGGCACGTATGCGGCCGCCGAGATGGTCGGACTCAAGCCAGGGACAATGCGGGCGCCGCTCGCCGAGATGCGCGCCGAGGACCGCGACGAGATGCGCGCGGTCTGCTGTCCGAAGCCACCGGGCCGGTAGCCTCGACTCGGAGCGAAGCAAAGGAGAGCACATGTCGGGCCTCGCAGGAAAGACCATGTTCCTCTCTGGCGGCAGTCGCGGGATCGGCCTCGCGATCGCCAAGCGCGCCGCGGTCGACGGCGCGAACATCGCGTTGATTGCCAAGACCGCCGAGCCTCACCCCAGGCTCGAAGGCACCATCTACACGGCTGCTGAGGAGATCGAGGCCGCCGGAGGGACCGCTCTCCCGATCGTTGGAGACATTCGCCACGATGACCAGGTCGCGGCCGCCGTCGCCGCAGCCGTGAAGGCCTTCGGCGGCATCGACATCTGCGTGAACAACGCATCGGCCATCAACCTCTCTGGCACCGAGCATCTCCCGATGAAGTCGTACGACCTGATGCAGGACATCAACACGCGCGGAACGTTTGTCGTGTCGAGGGCGTGCCTCCCGCATCTGAAACAGGCCAAGAACCCGCACATCCTCACGCTGAGCCCTCCCCTGAATCTTGCCCAGCACTGGTTCCAGAACCACGTCGCGTACACGATCGCCAAGTACGGCATGTCGATGTGCACGCTCGGCATGTCTGCCGAGTACGCGAGCCAAGGGATCGCTGTCAATAGCCTCTGGCCCAGGACGATCATCGCGACGGCGGCCGTCCAGAATCTCCTTGGTGGCGACGCAGCGATGCAGCAATCGCGCAAGCCCGAGATCTTGGCCGACGCTGCCTATGAGATCTTCAACCGCCCGAGCCGAGAGACGACCGGCAACTTCTTCATCGACGACGAAGTCCTCGCCGAGACCGGCGTTACCGATCTGTCAGGCTACGCCTACGTTCCGGACGCCACACTCCAGCGCGACATCTTCCTCGACGAGTAGCCCGCCCCGCTGAACATCGGGCGATTAGGTAGCCAGGCCGACCATGCGTTCGCTCTCCAACCACAGTCGGGCGGCGGCATCTTCGTCAACAGCCACCGCTATCGGCTCCTTGGGCGCCTCGTTGGACCAGTAGATCCCCTCCTCGAGGGCCGCGCCCTCGGCGGTCGCCAGGTAGACGGACGTGGCCGCCCCGCGTTCCGGCTTTCGCAAGAACGGCTTCAGCCCGGTCATCACCAGGCCCATCATCTTCGAGCCGTCCGGACCCTTCCCGAATGAGGTCGCCACTACGCCGGGGTGCAGCGCCCACGCGGCAACTCCGGAACCGCGGAACCGTCGGTCGAGTTCAACCGTGAACAGAATGGTCGCCATCTTCGATGCGGCATATGCCTTGGACGGAGAGAAGCCGTCCTCCATCTGAAGGTCGTCGAAGTCCAGACCCTTCTTGGCCGTGCGGTAGTTCTCGGAACTCACGGTGATGACCCGTGACGGAGCGCTCTCCAGCAGGCGAGGCATCAGAAGGTTGGTGAGCAGGAACGGCCCCAGATAGTTGACACCGAATGTCCACTCGAAGCCGTCGGGTGTTGTTCGACGCTTCCCCGACATCGTCCCGGCGTTGTTGATGAGAACGTCGATTCGCTGGTGCTCAGAGGCAAACTCGGCGGAGAATGCCCGAACCGAATCGAGGCTGGATAGATCAAGAATCCCAACGGCGACCTCCGCCCCGGTAGCGACCCGGATCTCGTCGGCAGCTTCCGCGCCCTTGGCGGGATCTCGTGCCGTGATGGTCACCAGGGCCCCGCGCCGTGCCAGTTCCGCCGCCGTCGCCTTGCCGATTCCAGAGTTCCCCCCGGTGATCATCACGACCTTGTCCTCGATACTCCAGCTCATCACTTCCGCCCTCTCGCTCGTAGCCACCGACCGCACTTTACACTCTGTCCATTTGTTGTAGACAGAGTGCCTACCTCGACCCAAGGGGCCTTTCCCCGAAAGGGGAAGGCGACGCGGAACTCGCCGAACAGGACAGGCGACCCTCCCCGATCCTGTGTTTCTTGTCACACCCGCCTGACAGAATCGAACGTATGTTCGGTACGATACATGCGCCCCCAGATCTCGAACCGTCAGTCAGCCAGCTGGCCGGAGAGGATCTCGATGCCATCTTCGACGATGATCTCGAGGCATCGGTGGTCGAGATCCATCGGACGATCGAACGACTCTCCGCTGAACGCGCACGGCGTATCGCTCAGGTTGACCGTCGCGAACTGCACCGAACGTTGAGGCATCCCTCCACGGCCTCGTGGCTCGCGGACCGCTGCCGCCTCTCCTGGAGCCAGGCGCGCGGACTCGTGGCTACGGCGAACGCCCTATCCGAGATTCCCCTCACAGCAGCTTGCTACGCCAATGGCGACATCGACAGTACCCGCGCCCGGAATCTCGTCGCAGCTCACGACGCGCACCCCGAGACCTACGCCCGCGACGAGGAGATCCTCCTCGACGTCGCCCGCACGCTCACACCGCGCGAGCTCCGCCGTGCGATCGAGTACTGGCAACAGAATCTCGACTACGCCGCGGCGCTCGACGATGCCAACCACGCCTTCAGCCTCCGTCGTCTCCACGTCTCCCCCACGTTCTCCGGCATGGCCCGGATCGACGGCGATGCCGATCCGGAGTCCGCGATCATCATCGACACTGCGCTCCGGTCGATCACCGAACCATGGGCCAAGGCCGGGGACCAGCGGTCGCCGGCGCAGCGTCGCCTCGACGCGTTGGTCGACATCTGCCGGGCACATCTCGACCACGAAGACACACCCGTCATCGGCGGTGCGCGACCACACATGTCCGTGATCGTCGACTGGCAGACGCTCACAAACACGACCGGCGCGATCGGCGAACTCGACGACGGAACGGTCCTCCATCCGGAGACGGTGCGCCGACTCGCGTGCGACGCCGTCGTCACACGGATCGTGACCGGGCCTGACTCCCTCCCGCTCGACGTCGGCCGGGCGACTCGTTCCATCCCGTCCGCCATCCGGAGGGCCCTCGTCGCCCGGGACCGCGGATGCCGATGGAAGGGGTGCGACCGTCCCGCCCGCTGGTGTGACGCCCATCACGTCATCCATTGGGCCGACGGCGGCGTCACGGCGATCTACAACCTGATCCTCCTCTGCCGCTACCACCATCGCTGGGTTCACGAACAGCTGGATCGCGGCCCACCACGCCGCGATCTAGCGGAGCTCATCACGTGACGAGCACGGCCGCCCCTTCAACAAGCCCTTCCTTGAGCCGGATCAGAGCGAGATTGGCGTCCGAGAGGGGGTACACATCCGGAATCGTCAGGATCGGGATTTCGGCGGCCAACGCGAGGAACTCGGCGGCATCCTGCCGCGTGAAGTTGGCGACGCTGCGAATCTGCCGCTCGCCCCACAGCAGGTCGTAGCCGAACTCCGGTATCCGGTCGAGGTGGATGGCGTTGATCGCAACCACACCTCCGCGGGCCAGCGACTTCAAGGCCTCGACCACGACGTACCCGGCGGGAGCGAAGGTCACAGCGGCGTCGAGCGCAACGGGCGGTCGGTCGTGATAGGACCCGGTCCAGGCGGCCCCCATCTCAATCGCGCGTTCCTGCTCCACCGGTGAACGGGTCGCGACGAACACGTCACAGCCCCAATGAGCCGCGACCTGCATCGCCAGCAGCGCGGAGGCCCCGAACCCGTACAGGCCGAGGCGGCCGCCGCGTCGGATCCCAGAGATCTTCAGGGCCCGATAGCCGATGATCCCGCCACACAGCAACGGAGCCGCCTCCACATCGGAGAAGCCAGTCGGAACCCGGACGGCGAAGTCGGCACGGACCGCGATCTGCTCGGCGTAGGCGCCGTTGGAACTCCACCCTGCGAAGACCGCGTCCGCACACAGGTTTTCGCGCCCACTCCGGCAGTACTCGCACACACCACACGCACCGGCCAACCACGCGACCCCGGCTCGATCCCGCACGGACCAACCCTCGACACCGGCACCGACCGCCGCCACCCGACCGACAGCCTGGTGGCCGGGAACCACAGGGAGTGTGCGGGCCGCGAGATCACCTTCGACGATCTGGAGATCGGTCCGGCAGACGCCGCAGGCCGCAACGTCGATCACGATCTCCCCGGTACCCGGATCGAGCGGGTCAACGTCTGCCATTCGGAGCGGCCGACCCGTCACCGCACCGGGCGCCTCGAGGACCTGTCTGCGCATGATCCCTCCTTCCACCGACCATGCCATCAATAGTCCTCCAGCGCAAGAAACCTGATGCTCGATTATCGATTACACCTCAATACGAATTCTCTTCAAGGGAGAAATCAGTTAGCGTCCGGCCTGATGCGACTAGGAATCCCACTCGAAAGAACCGCCCACGAACGCCGTATCGCCGCTGTCCCCGCCTCCGTGAAGGTCTTCACGGGATGGGGATGGGACGTGCGCGTCGAGTCCGGCGCCGGAGACGCCGCCGGATTCACCGATACGGCCTTCGAAGAGGCAGGAGCAACGATCGTCGCGGATACCGCGGCGGCCCACGACGCCGACCTGGTCCTCCGGGTCGACCGTCCAACGTTTGACGAGATCGCCCTCGTCCCGGAAGGTGCCGTTCTCGCGGGCTTCCTCGACCCATTCGTCGCGACCGACGTTGTTCAGGCGCTCGCCGACCGGAACATCACAGCGCTCGCCGTCGAAGCCGTTCCGAGGACCACGCTCGCCCAGGCCATGGACGCCCTCTCCTCCCAGGCGAACGTCGCCGGCTACGCCGCCGTCATGCTCGCCGCTGCCGAGTCACCCAAGTTCCCATCGATGCTCGTCACCGCAGCAGGAACGATCCCCCCGGCCCGTTCGCTCGTCCTCGGTGTCGGTGTTGCCGGCCTCCAGGCGATAGCAACCTTCCGCAGGCTCGGAGCGATCGTTCACGCCTATGACATCCGACCCGAGACCAAAGAACAGGTCGAGAGCCTCGGAGCGAAGTTCGTCGAGGCCCCGACCCAAGCGATGGACGAGGGCGGATACGCCAAAGAGGTCGACGCTGAGACGGCGGCGAGGCAGCAAGAGGTTCTCGCCGAGTTCGTCGCCAAGTCGGACCTCGTCGTCACCACGGCTCAGATTCCCGGTCGTCCGGCGCCACGCCTCATCAACGCCGACGTCGTCGCATCGATGCATCCGGGATCCGTCATCGTCGACATGGCAGCATCCTCCGGCGGCAACGTCGAAGGCTCGCTGCCCGGTGAAGCCGTAGACGTCAATGGCGTCACGATCCTCGGCCCCATCGACCTTCCGAGTCGCGTGGCAACCGACGCAAGTCGCATGTACGCGCGCAATCTGCAGGAACTCGTGGGTCGCTGGCGCACCGATGACGGGATCACCGTCGACCTCGAGGACGAAGTCGCAGGACCGGCCACCATCACCTCCGGCGGCCAGATCATCAATCCCCGTACCCGATCAGCCATGGGCCTTGAAGAGGAGGCGACGTGAGTCCCGAATTCATTCAGGGGATCGTCGTATTCGTCCTCGCCGCCTTCGTGGGCTTCGAGGTGATCTCGAAGGTTCCACCGACGCTGCACACCCCGCTCATGTCGGGAGCGAACGCCATCTCCGGCATCACGATCGTCGGTGCGATCATCGCCGCGGCATTTGCGGACGGCCCGTTCGCCATCATCCTCGGCATCCTGGCGATGGCCTTCGCCACCATCAACGTGGTCGGCGGTTTCCTGGTCACCGACCGAATGCTTGAGATGTTCAAGAAGAAGCCGGTGGTGAAGAAATGATCACCCTTCTCTACCTCCTGGCCGGTGCCCTCTTCATCGTCGGCCTGCGCGGCCTCGGATCGCCCCGCACCGCGCGGCGCGGCAATCAGATCGCAGCCGCTGGCATGGTGCTCGCGACCGTGATCACGGTCTACTACGTCTACGACCTGGCACGTGACGACAGCGGACTGGATGTCCTGTGGTGGGTCATCATCGTCGGCCTCGTCATCGGCGGCGGAATCGGAGCGCTCCTCGCCCTTCGGGTTCAGATGACATCGATGCCGGAACTCGTTGCCGCATTCAACGGCTTTGGCGGTGGCGCCTCGGCGCTGGTCGCCTTCGCCGCCATCGTCGCAACCGATACGGTCGTTGCCACCGACATCGCATACGCAACGGAGACCGAGGTCACGGTCGCACTCTCGATCGCGATCGGTGTCGTCACCTTCTCGGGCAGTTTCGTTGCGTACGGGAAGCTCCAGGGCATCATCACCGGGAAACCGGTGGCGCTGCCGGGCGGACCGTTCTTCAACCTGGTGCTCGTCATCCTGATGACCGCTGCCTCAGCATGGGCGGTCATCGCGAACGAACCGCTCGGCTACTGGATTCTGGCTGGGATCGCCCTCGTGCTCGGTGTCACCGGCGTCATCCCGATCGGCGGCGCAGACATGCCGGTCGTCATATCGCTGTTGAACTCCCTTTCGGGAGTCGCCGCCTCGATGGCAGGATTCGTCATCGGCAACCAGGGCCTCATCATCGCCGGCGCCCTCGTCGGTGCTGCAGGGTTCATCCTCACCGTGCAGATGTCCGAAGCGATGAACCGGTCGCTCGCGAACGTTCTGTTTGCCGGCTTCGGCACCGAGGGTGCCGGTCCGATCGACGCCGGCGACAAGCCGGTCAACAGTGCGACCCCGGAAGATGTCGCGATCTCGCTCAACTATGCGCAGAACGTTCTCGTCGTTCCGGGCTACGGCCTTGCCGTCGCCCAAGCCCAGCACGCGGTGCGGGATCTTGCCACGACGCTCGAAGAACGGGATATCACCGTGGAGTACGCGATCCACCCGGTCGCTGGACGGATGCCGGGGCACATGAACGTGCTCCTTGCCGAAGCCGACGTTCCATACGATGTGCTCCTCGACCTCGATCACTCGAATCCGAAGTTCGCGAACACCGACGTGGTGCTCGTGGTCGGAGCGAACGACGTCGTGAACCCATCGGCCCGCGACGACAGCGGCAGTCCGATCTACGGCATGCCGATCCTCGAAGTTGATCTTGCGGCGACCACCGTCGTGATCAAGCGGAGCCTCTCCCCCGGGTTCGCGGGCATCGACAATCCGTTGTTCTACATGCCGTCGACGATGATGCTGTTCTCGGACGCGAAGAGCGCGATCGAGAACATCAACGAAGCAATCCTCGACCTCTGACATGGAATTCGGCGAAGTCGTTGACCGGCGACGCATGGTGCGGAACTACACAGGTGATCCCGTGGAGGCCGATGTTCTGGACCGCGTGCTGGACCGGGCATCGCGTGCGCCAAGCGCTGGCTTCTCACAAGGCGTCTCCTTCCTCGCCGTGACCGACGCCGGCACACGGCGCGAGATCGCCCGTCTGTCGCACGAAGACGAGTACGTAGAAGACGGTTTCGATCCCTGGATCTCCAAGGCACCGGTCCACGTCGTGATCTGCGTGCGCAAGGCGTCGTACCTCGAGCGCTACCGAGAGGCCGACAAGGGCGGCGAGGACGGTCGATCCGCCCAAGAGGACGGATGGCCGGTGCCGTACTGGTGGGTCGACGGTGGCGCGTCGATGATGCTCCTTCTCCTCGCGGCCGTCGACGAAGGGCTTGCCGCCGGATTCCTCGGCTCGCACAGCATGAACGACATCGAGGCTCTCCTTGGCATACCGGACGATGTTGCTCCGATCGGCATCGTCACCATCGGCCATCCGGCACCCGACCGTCGTTCCGGGTCGCTCGCTCGCGGTCGCCGCTCGGACACCGTGCGACGCGAACACTGGGACACGAACTCCAAGGTTTGACACGGGGCCCGGGGTACGATTCGCGCCGATCCAGGAGCGCAATGGACCTCACCATCAACCAACGGCCGCCGTTTCACCCGCCCGTCGAGTTCGTCGAGCGGAAAGGGAGCGGTCACCCGGATACCATCTGTGACAATCTCGCCGAGGATCTTGCCCGCGATCTCGCCCGGACGTCGCTCGAGCAGACCGGTCGGGTCCAGCACTTCAACGTGGACAAAGCCATCTTTGCGGCGGGATCCGTCGACATCGGCTTCGGCGGCGGGGAGCATACGAAGCGTTCACGACTTGTCCTCGTCGGGAAGGTGAACTTCACCGAGCAGTGGCAGCCCGACGTCGAGGCACTGACCGCCGACACGAAGACGCGGCTCCTCGAACTTCTTCCCGACGCCACACTGAACGCGTTCGACGTCGAGATCTGGCTGAACCAGTCGGCGGCCGATCTCGCAGATGTCGTCACGCAGGGACACCTCGATGGCGTCCCCCGATCGAACGACACGTCGTTCGCCGCTGTCTCACTCCCCCGCTCGCCGCTTGAAGACGTCGTCTACCGACTCGAGCACTACTTGAACTCGGCCGGATACCGCTCTGAGGTTCCAATCGGTCGGGACATCAAGGTCATGGGTGCACGCCATGGCACCGAGGTCGTCGTCACCGTTGCCGTCCCCGTGCTCGCCCGCAAGGTGTTCGACCGCGCCACGTACGATCAAGTCATCGAACGGGTGCGTGTGGACGCCCTCGCCCTGGTCCGGGATGCGTTCGGCGAGGACACCATCGTCCGTGTCAATCAGGCCGACACGCCGGACTCCCAGTACCTCACGCTCACGGGCACCTCGGCGGAAGCAGGCGATGACGGCCAGGTCGGCCGCGGGAACCGGTTCGGCGGACTCATCACGCCGTACCGTCCGATGAGCCTGGAAGCCGCAGCCGGTAAGAACCCCGCTGCCCATGTCGGCAAGACCTATCACGCGTTCGCCGAGGACATCTCCCGGCGAATCGTCGATGAGACCGGTGCCGATGAAACCACCATCCGGATGCTCTCATCCATCGGTCACCCGGTGACCGAACCGCAGGTTGTCCATGTCGAGGCAAGCGGAGCCGTCGACGACGCCACCATCGAGGTGATCGTCAAGGAGTCGCTGGCTGACTGGATCGCCGTTCGCGACCGCCTCGTGGCCGGTTTCTACGAGTTGTACTGAGTCGAACCGTCCCGCCGTTTGTGCATCGGGAGCGGGAACGACCATCATCCACGCCATGACTCGCCTGCGCCGCTCCCTCGTCTCGCTTCTGCTCGCCTCGCTCGCCGTGATCGCCTTCGCTACCCCGGCGGCGGCCCAGCGAGAGGTCGTGGAATGCGGCGAGTACCGCGGCGTCGTCTGCCAGGGATTCTTCACCGACGAACCAGGTGTGGCCAGCGACCCGCAGCGCATCGAGGACGCGATTTCGCGCCTGGTCGTCAACTACGGCAACCCGATCGCCATCGTCGTGGTTCAGGACAGCCGCGGCGCCGACCCGGCGGACTTCGCCGGCGATCTCGCGAATGCGTGGGGCGTGGGCGACCCGGTCGAAGAGAACGGAATCCTGGTCCTGGTCTCGCTCGACGAGCGCAGGACCGAGGTGGTGACACAGGACGGCATCAGCCTCCCAGGGAGCGCCATCGCCGGTTCCGCCCGCAGCTTCTTCGGTGCAGGCGACTTCGAGGGCGGCCTGCTTGCGATCGTCGGCTCCGTCGAGCAGGCGCTGGCGGGCAACCTCACCGAGGACCCGGACTCAGGCGGCATCTCATTCGGCGCGATCGCCTTCTTCGGCATCGTCGGATTCTTCATCTTCTCCCTCATCGGCCAGATCGCATCGCTGAGGCGCAAGCGCACGAACAAGGTGAAGACCGAACGAGAGCGCCTCATCGACGGCGACCTCGCGGGCCTCGAACCGTCCGGTGCCGACCTGCCGCGCTTTGCGGACTTCGCCGTGGCACCACCCCCGACCACGGACGTGCCGACAGCTGAAGGCATCAACGAGTTGTGGCGGGTTGCAGGTGGCGAACCCTCCGACATCGCGGCCCTCGATTCCCTCTGGAGTCTCGGGCTCATCGACGTCATCGATCGGGAACGATTGGCCCGCGAGACCCGCGAACCACTGGATCTTCGCGCTTCCGATGAGCGACCGATCCTCGAGAACGCCGTGCAAGAAGCGGCAGACGATGCACTGGCCGTCGACCTCAAGGATGAAGCCGCGTTCAAAGCCAAGCGGAGAGCGCTCGAACGACTGATCGCCTCCCTGCGACCGCACCGCGTGGCTGCGGCGCGTCGTCGGACGGGGGACGCGCTCATCGTCGAACTCACACCATCGCCCATTGGCGAAGTCGTCCCGACCCCTCTCGGTGGAGGCTTCGCCGAGGCAGCCTCGGCGTTCGACCAAGAGGTTGCACTGTCAGCGTCGGTCGCGGAGTACCGGGCCGCATCATCTGAGGCCGACGCCAAGGTGCAGCGCCTCGAACGCCTCTACGAAGAACTGCCGGCATCGACCGCACGGCCGGCCATCGCGGCCGCCCTCGCCGACCTCGATGACAACACCGAACTGTCGGTGAGCCGCTACGAGAAGGTGCGCAAGGCGCTGGCCACCAAGTCAGCCGGTCTCAAGGCCGACGGACTCGATCCAGCCGCAATCGCTGCCCTCCTGCTCATGAACCGCAACGAGGGCAACATCCCCGAATTCCTCGACGCCTATCAGGAGCATCGCGACCGCGGCTTCGACCCGGCCGAGGCCGTGGAATTCGCCCTCGCCGGACTCCTCACCCCTGGTGAAGTCACCCGGGTTCGCGACGTCACCCACCGCCTTGGCCTGCCGATCTCAATCACCGCTGGTCTCCTCAACCGGAGAGACGACGGACCGGAGGTCTACGAGCAACTCCGGGACGATCTGGCCGCCTACACAGAAGACGATTCGGCGAAGACCATCGCCGGTGTGCTCGCCATGTCGCTCGAACCCAGCCAGGCAATGCGCCGCTGGCTCGATGCGAGACAAGCGCTCCACGACCTGGGCCTCGTCGGTTCATACGCAGACGTCGCTGCAGCGTTCGGCGCGTCCGACCCTCGTGGACCGCGCCGCTTCGCTCTGGCGTACGCCACGCAGCGCCAGGCACTCTCGGACAGCACCATCGACGACGCCGACCGGTTCGCGCCGGAACTCGCACACGCCGGCACCAGCGGCCAGAAGGACTCCTGGTCCGGCAAACCGATCCCCTCCGGCATCGGATCGTTCGACCCATTCACGTTCTTCTATCACCATTGGGTCATCACCCGCGGGGTCTCAGACTCCTACGGGTGGGAGCCGGTGTACGCCGATCCTTCGTGGGCAAGCGACCGGAGTTCGTGGTGGGGCGGAGGCGGAGGCTTCGGGTCGAGCGGCGGATCCTCGTGGGGTGGATCCTCGTGGAGCGGCGGCAGCTTCGGAGGCTTCAGCGGCGGCGGCGGCTTCTCGTCGAGCGGCGGTGGCGGCTGGTGATGCCTCACCACATCGAGAGTTCTGCAAACCAGCGCATCCTCGCGACGGCACGCCTCAAACAGCGGAGTCGCCGCGACGAGGCCGGACTCTTCCTCGTCGAGGGAACCCGAGAGATCGAACGAGCGGTCGATGCGGGTGCCGCGATTGCTGAGGTCTACCTCTGTCCCGACTACGCCACGCACGAGACGCAGTCGCTCGCCGAGGTCGTAGCCGAATCCGGTGTGTCCTACACCACGACATCGACCCGGGCGTTTGACAAGCTCTCCAACCGCCGACACCCCGATGGGATTGCAGCGGTCGCCACAATGTGGAGGCTGAGCCTGGACGACCTCTCGCGGGAGCTCACACTCGTCGCGGAGTCCATCGAGAAACCAGGGAATCTCGGCGCCATCCTCCGCACGGTCGATGCTGCCGGAGCGGGCCTCCTCCTAGCGGATCCGAACGTTGACCCGTTCAACCCCAACGTCGTCAGGGCCTCCCAGGGTGCTGTGTTCTCGGCTCCCTTCGCTCTGGCGGACGCGGCAGAAGCCCGTGACTGGGTGCTCGACCGGGGATCGGTCTTCGTCGCGACGCCCGATGCCGAAATCGAGATCTGGGATGCCGACCTGACGGGTGTCACGGCAATCGTCATCGGGTCCGAGCACGCCGGGGTGTCGAAGGCGTGGAACGACATAGGGACCGCCGTCCGGATCCCGATGGCAGGCAAAGCCGATTCCCTCAACGCATCCGTGTCTGCGGCGGTCATTCTTTTCGAGGCCGTCAGACAGCGTCGGGCCTGACCGCCGCGGCTACGGCTTGGCCAGACTCCAAATCCCGTCATCGTTCAGGACGGCATCGATCAACCGCAGACGCTCGAGGACGTCACCCTCGTACGCTGCAGGGTTGACCCCAACCTGCAGGACGGGTCCGTGGCGGAAGATCGTCGGCGTTCCCCTGACGCCAATGCTGGCGCCGACCTCCGTCGACCGAATCGCCGCCCCGTAGTCGGGAACGATGGGGCCTTCAATCGCTGCAGACGACGCGGCAACGGCCGTGACGCTCGGATCGGTCAGGTCAGCGCCCTCAAGATGCCGCAAGGCCAGCAGGGCCTGCAGGTAGGCACCGTGCCGGTCGGGAGAGCGTTTCCGAACGGCCTCGACCAGTGCCAGGCCCTCGGAGCTCTGAGGATCGACATCGCTCAGATAGGGCCGCCAGTCGAGCCGGAGTTCGGCGCCTTCGTTGGCGGCAGCAGTCAGGAATCGGTAGAAGCGCCACACCGCGAGCGAGAAGTCGTAGTAGATCCGTCCCTG
>Ga0316197_10002010_pt1 | contig 14488 bp, 13 predicted proteins | sample OudBiesiAoxic_MG_FD_204939 | JGI IMG/M metagenome (GOLD analysis project Ga0316197, IMG submission 204939) | Coastal sediment microbial communities from Oude Bieten Haven, Netherlands - site A oxic | ecosystem: Environmental > Aquatic > Marine > Coastal > Sediment | place: Netherlands...
TACACCTTTTTTCATTTTTTTACCACCTAATTCCTTTATAGTTTTATATTGTATTATATAACATTTAATGAATTTTGGCAATTAAAATAGGTTTCTTCCAACTTCTCTTTTAAGGGCTAAAAGTATATAATTATAAAATTATTTTAATACTTTAGTTTGATTTTACCTCCTATATCGGGTAAAATTAAATAACACTTCAAAAACCGACTTAATATAAGCATTAATATTAATTTATTTTAGAGAAAAGGAGAACAAAAATGAAAAAAATAAGCAAACCCCTATTTACAGGGATAATTTTAATTTTAATCTATACAAGACTTAATAACTCAGGTGCTATAACCCTTACTTTTAATAAGTTTTTCTCATTTTTTTCTGTATTTATCTATGGTGGGATTATATCTTTCCTATTAAATCCCATCCTTAAATTCTTAGAAAAAAATAAAAAAATAAAAAGAAAGTATAGTATTTCGATGTTATATTTCACCCTTTTTCTTCTCTTAGGATTATTCTTTTCATTCATAATTCCTAGATTGACAAGAAATATATCCGATCTAATAGAAAATTATCCAAAATATATCTCAGTATTTGAGAATTCTGTAGATAAATATAGACATCTTCTACCATTTTTAAAAGATGTCAATATCTTAAACGAACTTTTACTCCTACAACAAAAATCTCTTATTTTTTTACAACAGGAGTTTTCTTTCCTAATCGGACAGTTTTTAGGAGTTACAGCAAAGATTCTAAGTTTAGTTTTTTCCCTTATCTTTTCTATATTCTTTTTAGGAAACAAGGAGTATTTTCATAAATTAACAAAAGAGATTTTAGACACATTTTTATCTGAAAATACATCCAATAAAATAAGTATCTTATCTAAAAAAATCGAAAGGGTATTTTTAGGGTATCTTTCTGGAAAAACATTAGATTCAATAATCATTGGAGGAATTGCCATGGTTGGGTTATCCATCCTACATATTCCATATGTTATTTTACTGGGAATATTTATCACTCTATTTAATTTTGTTCCCTATGTCGGACCTTTTATTGGAATTGTTTTAGGAGCAACTATAGCATTATTTGCCAACCCTAACAACACTATTTTAGTTATTATTTTTCTAGCATTATTACAGCAATTTGATGCATGGGTTTTAGAACCAAAAATTCTAGGGAACAGTCTAAATCTAAGTATGTTTTGGACTATCGCAGCTGTTACCCTTGGTGGAAGTGTTTGGGGTGCTTTAGGAATCATCATCGCAATCCCGAGTTTCGCTTTAATAAAAGAATTATACTTAATAAAAAATACAAAGGAAAAACCTCATGATATAATTGAATAATTAGTTTAATAGAAAAAGGCTTAAATCCTAAAATTACAGGATTTAAGCCTTTTTATTTTCATAAGTTTATAGATAACTCACTGCTTTTTTAATTCGTTTCAACCCTTCTTCCAACATATATCTTGGGCACGCTACATTTATCCTTTCATAACCCTCCCCTTCTACTCCAAACCAATAACCATCATCTAACGCTATCTTTCCTTTTTCCTGCATTAGTCTCGAAAGTTCATCTTTATTTAAGCCATAGTCTGAAAAATCAAGCCAAACAAGATAAGTCGCCTCTGGTTTTCTTACCCTTACTCTTGGTAGGTTTTTAGAAATATAATCTATCAAATAATCCATATTTCTATCTATATGTTTTACCAATTGATCTACCCACGAATGGCACCTTGTAAAAGCTGCTTCTACCGCAACAATTGCAAATGGATTATTTCTTTTTATATCTAATATCCCAAGCTCTGTATCCATTATTTCTCTCTCATCCAGTCTTGGAAAGTGTAAAAATGCTGCCTGAAGTCCTGCTAAATTAAAAGTTTTGGCTGCAGAAAAACAAGTAATTGTAATGTCTTCTATCGCCTTTGAGATAGAAGACATTGGAGTATGTATATTCCCAGGCATTACAAGGTCTCTCCATATCTCATCTGAAATTATTCTTACATTATTTTCTAAACAGATCTTTCCTATCTTTTCAAGCTCATCTCTCTTCCAAGATCTTCCCACTGGATTATGCGGGTTACAAAGAATAAAAAACTTTAAATCTGGATCCTTTGCTCTCTCCTCAAAATCTGTATAATCCATAGTATAGTATCCACTCTCATCTTTGATTAGTGAGTTTACCACAAGGTTTCTATTATTTTTCTTTACTACATTTGTAAATGGATAGTATACAGGATTTTGTATCATTATTTTATCCGAGGGTTTCGTTAATAGTCTTATCATAAGAGATATCCCTGGTACTACTCCTGGAGTATGGATGAGGTTCTTTGTCTCTATCTCCCAGGAAAATCTATCTTTACACCATCCCACAGCACTCCTATAGTAGGCATCTGGTCTATAAACATAACCAAAAATACCCTCTTGAGCTTTTTCTGCCATAGCCCTCGTTACCTCTGGAGCTGTTTTTAGGTCCATGTCTGCTATCCACATAGGCCAAAGATCATCTGAAACAAAATTTTTATCCATTTCTGACCATTTAGCAGAATGATTATTTTTCCTATCAATTTTTTCATCAAAATTATACTTCATATTAACTCCTCCTCAATACATAACATCTACTATTTCACACTATAAATCACCATTATTTTTATAACAAGTATAGTATTTGGCATTATACTTTGTCAAATAAGAGTTAAATAAAGATAGTCCCTAAAAGTGAACTATATACATCCCCTTTAATTTAAAATAATATTTAAACAGATAAAAATTATGAATTTCCCCTTACCCTGTATTATAATTAAAGTAATAATAATATAGGAGGCCAATATGAAAATTATATTTTCACCTGCAAAATCAATGGATTTTTCAAATTCCAAAAACGAACCCCTTAAAATAAATTTTACCGATAAAACAAATATTCTTTTAGAAAATCTAAAAATTTTATCATTAGATGAGATAACTAAGATAATGAAGGTGAAAGGAAACACCTTGAATCATGTGAAAGATATATATGAAAAATTTGAAGGTGCCAATACTAAAAAAGCCATAAGAGCTTATAATGGGATATCCTTTAAACAGCTCGATTTAGACAACTATAGCGAGATGAATCTCGAATTTATGAATACCCACCTTGTCATCCTTTCAGCTCTCTATGGAGTAACAGAGCCTTCTAATCTTATAAAAGAATATAGACTAGATATGAATATGAAACTCCTAAAGGATCAAAATTTATATAAATTTTGGAAAATCGAAGTAAATAAATATTTCAAAGATGAAGACCTTATCTTAAATTTAGCCTCTAAGGAATTTTCTAAACTCATAGAAAAACCAATGATAACTATCGACTTTAAAGAAGAAAAAGGAGATATCTATAAATCAGTCAGTTCTTATTCTAAAAAAGGAAGAGGTATGATGCTAAACTATATAATAAAAAATAAGATTACCTCTACCGATGAGATCAAAAGTTTTAATTTGGATGGCTACTCTTTAAATGAAAAATTATCCAATAAATTTAATTTGATTTTCACAAGATGATGTAAATTTCATGATATAATAGATAATAAATCACAAATATAATATTAAAAAATCAGGAGGAATATATGTTTAAAGTAGAAGTTGGAAAGGGACCACTTATGTTTATGTCCTACTCTAGAATAATGAAAGAGGTTACAGGAGACGCACAGATTGAAGAGATTAAAAATTCATACTATGCTATCTTATACGACTTTGGAATGCCCATTGGATGTGGTCGGATGAAGATCGAAGATACCCTTTACATCATAGATAACATTAAAATTTTTAAGGATTTCAGTACCCAAGGACTTATCGAAGATATTTCAAACCAGCTCCTAAAAAAAGCTAAATCTATTGGTCTTGAGGAGAAAAACTAATGAAAAAAATTATAACATTGTTTTTTCTAGTAACCTGCCTAACCTTTGCCATCCCAAATTTTGAAACTTTAGGATGGGGATTCACTATAGATGCTATCAAAGGGTTTTATCCTAAGGTGGAAAGTGAATTTACAACTAGTAACGATGTAACAAAATACAACTATTATCCAAAGGATACTAATATGGGCAAAATAGTTTTTTATCTAGTCGATAATCAACTCTATAAGATAGTAACAACCTTTGATACAACTAAGGTCAGATCCGCTGATGTAGAGGGTTTATTTAAAGATTATTCAGACAAATGGGGGGAACCAAGCTCTACCCCTTTTGAAGAAAATTATGACACTTTCTCTATCAGAGGAAATGAACATACCTGGATTGTAGGTTCTACCTACATCTCATTCATTGGTCAAGATTATTTTGACAATAATAACAACTTAACCGATTCTAAATTAATGGTTGAATACGGTCTAATCGACCCAACTAAAAGAGAAACAAAATCATCTTTAAATAATTTGATTTTAGATAAAAAGTAAGTAAATCATGGGGAGGGGGAAGAAAAAATGAAACATCAAGAAGCACTAGACTATGTAATCAATAAATTAGAGGAACTGAGTAATTATGAATATGCATCATCGATTATTTATTGGGATTTAGAAACTGGAGCACCAAAAGAAGGAATTAGAAAAGCTTCTAAAGTTTTGGGATTTTACAGTGGGGAATCTCATAAAATTTTAACTGATCAAAAATTCAATAAAAATTTAGATCTTTTACTCGAAAATTTGGATCTTTTAGATACTATCCATAAAAAAATTGTTATTGAAACTAAAAAGGACATCGAAAATATCAAAAAAATACCTTTAAACGAATATAAAGAATATAGTGAACTTTTATCTAAAGCTCAGTCTATATGGGCAGAAGCTAGAGAAAAAAATGATTTTTCATTATTTTTACCCTTTTTTAAAAAAATCATTCAATATAAACAAAAATATGTAAATTATAAAGGATATAAAGAACATCCCTATGATGCTCTTTTAGACGACTATGAGCCTGGAATAACCGTTAAACAACTAGATGTATTCTTTGAAAATTTAAAAGATAAACTTGTTCCTCTTATCTTAAAGATCAACGAAAAGAAAGATTTTATATCTAACGATCTTTTAAAGTTAGATTATTCTATTGAAAAACAAAAAGAGTTTTCTATATTCATAGCAAAATATCTTGGTTTTGATTTTGAAAGAGGTCTACTAAAAGAGAGTGCACATCCATTTTCTATGGGACTGAATAAATATGATGTAAGGATGACTACTAGATATTTTTTAAACGATCTACAGCCGTCTCTTTTTGGAACTATCCATGAATCAGGTCACTCTCTCTATGAACAAAATATAGGAGAAGACATATGGGAAACTAGATTAGGCGGTGGAAATTCCATGGGTATCCATGAATCTCAATCTAGATTATATGAAAATTTAATTGCTAGAAGTTTTGAATTTTGGATCCCAATCTATCCAAAATTACAAGAGATTTTTCCTGAAAATTTAAAAAATATTACTTTGGAAGAATTTTATAAAGCTATCAACAAAAGTCAATCTGACTTGATTAGAGTTGAAGCTGATGAATTGACTTATTCATTACACATCATCCTAAGATATGAGATTGAAAAAGAACTTATTGAAGGTAAGATAATTCCAGAAGAGTTACCAAAAATTTGGAATGAAAGAATGGAAAAATATCTAGGTGTAACTCCTCCTAATGATTCTGATGGTGTTCTACAAGACGTTCATTGGGCTGCTGGATTATTTGGATATTTCCCATCATATGCTCTAGGGAGTGCCAATGCTTCCCAGATAATGAATACAATGAGAGATAAATTAGATGTGGATACTATCTTAAAAGATGGTAAATTAGAAGAAATCAAAGAATATTTAGGAGAAAATATCCATAAATATGGGAAATTAAAAGATCCCAATGAAATTATGGAAATTTCAACTGGAGAAACTCCTAATTCAAAATATTATGTAGACCATTTAATCAAAAAATATAGTAAATTGTACGAAATATAAAAGATTAAATCTTATAACTAAAGGTGATTCCTGTGTTTAACAGGAATCACCTTTTTTTATTATACATATTTTTTAATTATCATTTCTTATCGATTAAAAAACATTTTAAATTATTTTAATTTCAGTTGTATTGACACTCATTTAAAAATGTTGCATACTCATACTATATAATGTTTAATAAATAAGCATCAAAGTCTAAATATTTAACACAACAATACATAAGTTTAGTATTTAGTTCTAACAACATTTACATAATTATCGAGGAAAGAAAAAGTGCGTATAGGCGCATACAGGAGGAATAATTTATGGAATTCGGAATTTGGAGTGTTTTGCCACCAATTATTGCCATCTTATTGGCTATAAGAACTAAACAGGTATTTATATCATTATTTGCAGGAGTATTTACTGCTGAGCTTATTATCAGTGGATTTCAACCTGTAACAGCTATAAATAGTTCTTTAAATGGAATTATAGCAGTATTTTCTGAAGCATGGATTACAAAGACAATAATCTTCTCATTTTTAGTAGGAGCAATCATTACCCTTATTCAAGCATCTGGTGGGGTAGAAGGATTTATCCATTATTTAACAATTAAAACCAAAACGATAAAAAATAAACGTGGGGCTATGATGCTAGCTTATATCTTAGGAATCGTTATATTCGTTGAATCTTCAATTACTATCCTTGTATCTGGTGTTGTTGCTAGGCCACTTACAGATAAATATAATGTTTCTAGAGAAAATTTAGCATATATTTGTGACTCAACTTCAGCTCCAGTATGTGCTCTGATACCACTTAATGGTTGGGGAGCTACTTTACTTGGTATTATAGGTGTTCAAGTAACTGCAGGTGTTATTTCTGGGAATCCTGTTGAGATCCTAGTTAAAAGCTTACCTTATCAATTTTATTCAATGATTACAATAGTTTCTGTATTCTTCTACATTTGGACTGGTAAACACTGGGGACCAATGAAAAAAGCTGAAGATAGGGCATCTAAGGAAGGTAAACTTATGAGAGATGGAGCTACTCCATTGATCTCATCAGAAACTACCGAAGTAAAAACCAAAGAGGGCGTTACTCCACACATGATGAATATGTTGTTACCCCTTGCAGTCCTTATATTTATGATACCTATTTCACTTTATATTACAGGTAATGGAAATATGATGGATGGATCAGGTTCTACATCTGTATTCTGGGCTGTATTAGCTTCACTGGTTTTCTCTGGTATTCTATATATATCCAAGAAGATATTTACACTAAATGAATATATGAACCTTTTTTACAAGGGTGTCGGCGGAATGGTTCCTGTTGCTTCACTACTTATATTTGCTTTCGCTATTGGAAATTCTATAAATACCCTTGGAACAGGAGAGTATTTAGCAAGTATTGTAGCAGGTAAAGTCAATGGAGGTTTTGGACCTGCAATAGTTTTTATAATTTCAGGTATAATTGCTTTTTCAACTGGGACATCTTGGGGAACTTTTGCAATTATGATTCCCATAGCTCTTCAAATGTCTGTTGCTATTGATGCAAATATATTTGCAGCTATCGGTGCCGTAGTTTCTGGAGCTATTATGGGAGACCATTGCTCACCTATTTCAGATACAACTATACTATCTTCTATGGCTTCAGCTTCGGATCATATAGATCATGTAGAAACACAACTACCTTATGCTCTCCTAAATGCCTTAATCTCCACCTTACTCTTCTTAGTAGTTGGATTTTGGGGATAAATAGAATAGGATAATTAATACAAATTATAAATTAAAATTAAGGAGATGAAATATGAACATACCAAAAAAAATAAAGTTTATCAATATGCAAACTCCCATAATGAAACTTGAAAATTTCTCTAAAGAATTAGGAAGTGAAATCTATATAAAAAGAGATGATTTTACAGGTATTGAATTCAGTGGAAATAAAGTTAGAAAGTTAGAATATGTATTAAAGGATGCTCTAGATCAAGGGGCAGATACTCTCATAACTTGTGGTGGAATTCAATCTAATCATGCAAGGGCAACAGCTGCTTTAGCGGCTAAACTTAGGATGAAATGTTATCTCGTCCTTAGGGGAGATGAAAACGAAAAAATAGAGGGGAATAGATTTTTGAGCCTTCTTTTAGGAGCTCAAATAAAGTTTATCTCTAGAGAAGATTATAGTAAAAATAGAGATGATATTATGAATAAATTAGCAAAAAATCTAAAAACAGATGGACTAAAGCCATATATTATCCCCGAAGGAGCTTCTAATGGCCTAGGAAATTTTGGTTATCTCAACGCAGGTTTTGAAATCATGGACCAAGAAAAGGAAATGGGGATCGAGTTTGACCTCATAGTTACAGCAATTGGTTCAGGGTCTACCTATGGAGGTCTTTTTTTAGCAGACAAAATAAAAAAAGGAAACAGTAGAGTAGTTGGATTTAATGTCTGTGATGATGCTCCTACCTTTGTAAAGAGGATAGATGGCTACCTCAAAGATACTTTTAAAATTTTAGAAGAAAAAATTGATTATTCAACAGATGAAATAGAAATAATAGATGGATATGTAGGAGAAGGTTACGGACTCAGTCGAAATGAGGAGATTGAATTTATTAAAAAATTTGCTACGATGGAGGGAATAATCCTAGATCCAGTTTATACAGGAAAAGCCATGTATGGTTTCTATAACGAGTTTAAAAAAGGAACATTTGAAGGTAAGAAAAAAATCCTTTTCATTCATACAGGAGGTCTTTACGGTATTTTTTCAAAATCTAATCTCTTCAAATTTTAGGAGAATTTTTAAATGACTAATAACACAATAAATAAAGAGTGATAATTTTAATTATCACTCTTTACTCTTTTAAAATCTATTCTTTTTTTATCTATTCTTTTAAAAATTTAAAACCTACTATTCACCCATGAATAATTTAATATCATCCTCAACAGTTCCTATTCCTGCTATTCCAAAGTTTTCAACTAATACATTTACTACTGTTGGAGATAAGAATCCTGGTAATGTTGGTCCTAAGTGAATATTTTTAACACCTAATGATAAAAGAGCTAATAATACTATTACTGCTTTTTGCTCATACCATGCAATATTATATGCAATTGGTAGTTCATTTATATCCTCTAATTCAAATACTTCTTTCAATTTAAGGGCTATAAGAGCTAAAGAGTAAGAGTCGTTACATTGTCCTGCATCTAATACTCTAGGTATTCCACCAATATCTCCTAAATTTAATTTATTATATCTAAACTTAGCACAACCTGCAGTTAAGATTACTGTATCTTTTGGTAACTTGTCTGCAAATTCTGTATAATAATCTCTTGATTTCATTCTTCCGTCACAACCTGCCATTACGAAGAACTTCTTGATTGCTCCAGTTTTAACTGCATCTACTACTTTGTCTGCTAGTGCAAATACCTGCTCATGGGCAAATCCACCTATGATAGCGCCTTCTTCAATCTGAGTAGGAGCCTTACAAGTTTTAGCCATCTCTATAACTTTAGAGAAGTTTTTAGTTCCATCTGCATTTACTGGAATTCTTTCCCATCCTGGATATCCTGCAGCATTTGTAGTAAATACCTTTCCATCGTAAGATGCTCCTACCTTAGGAGGCACTATACAGTTAGTTGTAAAGATAATAGGTCCATTGAAAGTTTCAAATTCTTCTTTTTGCTTCCACCATGAATTTCCATAGTTACCCACCAAATGCTTGAATTTCTTCAATTTTGGATAATAATGAGTAGGTAGCATCTCTGAATGAGTATAGACATCTACACCTGTCCCTTCAGTCTGTTCTAGTATTTGAATCATGTCGTTAAGATCATGCCCTGATACTAAGATTCCTGGATTAGTTCCTACACCTATATTAACCTCTGTCATTTCAGGGTTTCCAAATGTTCCAGAGTTAGCTTCATCTAGTAGTGCCATTGCTTCTACACCATATTTACCAGTTTCTAATACCAATGCCACTAAATCATCTACCGATAAAGTATCATCTAATGTAGAGGCCAATGCTTTTTCCATAAACATTACTATCTCTTTCTTTTTATATCCTAGATTGTTTGCATGTTCATAGTAAGCAGCCATTCCTTTTAATCCATATATTGAAAGTTCTCTAAGTGATCTTACATCTTCATTTTCAGTAGATAATACACCTATACTTAAAGCTTTTTCCTGCATTTCTTCCATGGTATTTGCTGTAAATGTAAGTACATCATGATCAGCTAACCTCTTCGGTACACAGCCTCCTTCTTTTAAGCCCTCTCTGATTTCAATACCTTTTCTGATCTCTACAGCAATGGCTTCATCATCAAAATTAGCATTTGTAATAGTAGTAAATAATGAATTAGCAATAAAATAATCTACTCCCTTGCATATCTCGCAATCGTCTCTATGATCTACGGGATATCCCTCTCTCAAGATTGAAATTCCTTTTAAGGTATATATCAGCAAATCTTGTAAGTTTGCAGTTTCAGGTTGTTTTCCACAGACTCCTACTACTGTACATCCTGTCCCCTTTGCAGTTTCTTGACATTGATAACAAAACATCGGTACTTTTTCATCTTTTACAATGATATGTTTTACTTCCTCTTTAACTTCCTTTGCCAACTCTTTTTCCTTTGCAAAAAAACTTTTTAATCTATCCCATGCCATCTCATATCCCCTCCATTAAAATTTATATATCGCTACAATATATACGAGATATAATTTAAACTTCCTTTTTATTCTTTTAATCTTTCAACTTTTCTTTCATATCTTCATATTCATTCTCAGTTATCTCACCACTAGCATATCTTTTTTTCAATATTTCCATAGGAGTTTCCCTTCTACGAGCTTCTGATTTAAATCTATTTCCTGTGAACTTTCCACTAAACATAGAAATTATTACCACTGCAATTAATATCCAAAATATAAACATAAAAATCCCTCCTCCCATAAACATTGAACTCCCAAAACCATATCCATGCATCATCTTAATCTCCTCCTTATTTTATATTAATATTCTAACCTCTCCATGTGAAAGTTGTGTGAAAATTTAGATGGTATTTACCAAAAAAACAATTTAAAAGGCCACTAGAAAATTCTAGTGGCCTTTCTGTTATTTTATTTCCACTCCTAATTTAGGAGAGGACTAAGGTGTGATCTATTCACCCATGAATAATTTAATATCATCATCTACAGATCCGATTCCTGCTATTCCAAAGTTTTCAACTAATACGTTTACTACTGCTGGAGATAAGAATCCTGGTAATGTTGGTCCTAAGTGAATATTTTTAACACCTAATGATAATAAAGCTAATAATACGATTACTGCTTTTTGCTCATACCATGCAATGTTATATGCAATTGGTAATTCATTGATGTCATTTAATTCAAATACTTCTTTTAATTTAAGAGCTATTAAAGCTAAAGAGTAAGAGTCATTACATTGTCCTGCATCTAATACTCTAGGGATTCCACCGATATCTCCTAAGTTTAATTTATTGTATCTATATTTTGCACACCCTGCTGTTAAGATTACTGTATCTTTTGGTAACTTATCTGCAAATTCTGTATAATAATCTCTTGATTTCATTCTTCCGTCACAACCTGCCATTACGAAGAACTTCTTGATTGCTCCAGTTTTAACTGCATCTACTACTTTATCAGCTAATGCGAATACTTGCTCATGAGCGAATCCACCTACGATAGATCCTTCTTCAATTTGAGTTGGTGCTTCACAAGTTTTTGCCATTTCTATGATTTCAGAGAAATCTTTTTTTCCATTCTCATCTTCTTTGATACTAACCCATCCTGGGTATCCAGCTGCATTTGTTGTAAATACTTTACCTTCATATGATGCTCCTGCTTTTGGAGGAACTATACAGTTAGTTGTGAATAAGATAGGTCCATTAAATGATTCAAACTCTTCTTTTTGCTTCCACCATGCGTTTCCGTAGTTTCCTACTAAGTGATCATATTTCTTTAATTCAGGATAGTAATGAGCTGGTAACATCTCTGAATGAGTATAGATATCTACTCCAGTTCCTTCTGTTTGCTCTAATAATTGAACTATATCATTAAGATCATGTCCAGAAATTAAGATTCCAGGATTTGATTTTGTTCCAATGTTTACTTCAGTTAATTCAGGGTTTCCAAATCTTCCTGTGTTTGCACTATCTAATAATGCCATTACGTCTACACCATATTTTCCAGTTTCTAATACTAATGCTACTAATTCATCTAATCCTAAAGTATTATCTAGTGTAGATACTAAAGCTTTTTCTATAAACATTACGATCTCTTGCTTCTTATATCCTAAGTTTACTGAATGTTCATAGTATGCTGCCATTCCTTTTAATCCATATATAGTAAGCTCTCTCAGTGATCTGATATTTTCATCTTCAGTTGCTAATACTCCTACTGATAATGATTTAGCCTGCATCTCTTCCATACTTTCTACTGTAAAAGTTAATGCATCATGATTTTCTAATCTCTTAGGAGTTCTTCCCATTTTAATGAAGTTAGCTTTTAATTTATCTCTTAATGCTAAACCTTCTGTAATTTGAGCAGCGATAGCCTCGTCATCAAAATTGGCATTTGTTATAGTAGTAAATAATGCATTTGTTATATAGTAATCAAGTCCTTCACAACAACCACAAGATTTTCTAGTTTCTAAATCAAGACCTTCTCTTAAAATAGCTATTGATTTAGCTGTATATATTAATAAGTCTTGTAAATTAGAAGTTTCTGGCTTCTTCCCACAAACACCTGCTATTGTACATCCAGTTCCTTTTGCTGTTTCTTGACATTGGTAACAAAACATTGACATATTATCTCCTCCATTTTTTATTTACTCTTTCCCTGTTGGCGTTTTCTCTTTTTTTAAGAAAACTATAAAAAGGAAGAGTAATTTCTATAATTGATTATATCAGTAAGGAAAGAAAAAAATCGGTAACATAGGTTACCGATTTTAAAATTAAATTAAATTTTCATCTAAAGAGATAGATATTTCCATTTTTCTTGGAATTAATTTAGTATATTTTACCCCTGCACTGTTTAAAAGCATCTTAGATGCCTTGTTAGAATCAGTTCCATCATATTTATCCGAAAGGTACACTACCTTAATTATTCCACTTTGAATTATTGACTTTGCACATTCATGACATGGAAATAAACCTACATATATTGTACAATTTTTTAAATTTTTTATACTATTTAATATAGCATTCTGTTCTGCATGCATTACAAATGGATATTTAGTCTCTAAAAATCCTCCCTCTCTTCCCCATGGAAACTCATCATCGGAACATCCCTTGGGAAATCCATTGTACCCAGCTCCAACAATTTTCTTGTCTTCATTTATTATACAAGCTCCTACTTGAGTACTAGGATCTTTACTTCTTTGACCGGATAAAACTGCTATTCCCATAAAATATTCATCCCAGCTCAAATAATCTTCCCTTTTATTCATAATACACCCTCCTCTATCATTATTTATAGTTCAAATTATACTATATCTTACCCAAACCATAAAGTTTTTATATTATTTTATATAGGATTTTTTTATAATTTTGGTATATAATTCTAGTATATAATTTTAGAATCAAAATAATTAGGAGGAACATCTATGGTTTATTTCATCGCTTTTACTTTAGGAATTTCAGGTTTTTTTCACCCATGTTTCATTGGGACTATCACTACATTTTATGCAGCTTTGGTTTTAGTCAAAGATAGGAAAAAATTTATTTTAGGCAGTATTTTAGGAGTAATTATTATCAATTTTTCATTTCTATTTTTTACTGACTTTTTAACCCATATCTTCCATCAAAGGGTATTTAATTATATTCTGGGAGGGTTATTTATCTTCTTTGGGCTTATGTTTTTAGGAGTTATAAAACATAAACATTCCCATCTTCTACTTTCTGTAGATAGGATAAAAAATACAAATCCTATTTTAGTAGGATTCTTTGTTGTTTTTTCATGGGTTCAATCCTTCGCTCATATATTTATCCCAATGGTTCCTTTGATTTCTAAGACAAACTCCTACTTGAAATTTTTTATGATCTTACCATATATAACAGGATTGATTCTACCAGTTACTTTATTTAATTTTCTACCTCTAGAATTTAAAGAAAAACACAGACATAAATACACAAAAATAATTGGGATACTCCTGGTTATATTAGGCTTATTAATCACTTTCAACCTATTTGAAGAGATTGAACATCTAATTTAAAAAGTTTTATTTTAAAACGTATAGCTACAACTTTTAGCTATACATTTGTCTATAGCATTTAAAGTTATACATGGAGTTATCTTATAATTTATAGAAATATTTTTTAAAATAAAAAAAGTGATTCAGCTATTTTTAATGAATAAAGTACTTTTTTTCTACTTTTTTTATTTTTCTAAGAAAATTCTAAACTAAAAATGTTATGATTGTAAATAGATATTAAATTTTAAAAATATAATTAGGAGATAATCTATGAACAAAAAAATAATCTTCATTTTCATACTTTTTACTATAATTTGTTCTACATCTTATGGGACTTTGCATAAACTTTCCCTT
>Ga0316197_10002011_pt1 | contig 14487 bp, 13 predicted proteins | sample OudBiesiAoxic_MG_FD_204939 | JGI IMG/M metagenome (GOLD analysis project Ga0316197, IMG submission 204939) | Coastal sediment microbial communities from Oude Bieten Haven, Netherlands - site A oxic | ecosystem: Environmental > Aquatic > Marine > Coastal > Sediment | place: Netherlands...
CCGGTGTTGGCGCCTGATCTACAATCCACCCCCAGTGACGATTTTTCATTCCTTTTGAATTTGTTATGTTTTTCATATAACTACAGGACAGCGCACAGGGCGGTCTTAACTCCATGGATACATTGCTGGAACAATCACTATCTGCAGGCGAAATTGCCACTTGCGTCAAGGACTCAGAAAAGCGGGTTCTGAGTCAAAATGATTACTGCCGCAAGATATGCGGGGAGCGGCAAGGCGAGGTGTGTGAGACCGGGTGCATGGAATTGTACGCTCGGGACAACAGGCAGCAGTGGAAAGGCTGGGGCAGCCGTGTGTACAAAAACAGTATTCTTCACAGCAGCTTCTTCGATGTCACCCTGTTGTGCAGTGCGGGAAATATCATTACTTTTCTCCAGCCGCTCAAAGATAAATATGACATGGCGCTTGCCTATTACAGGAACAAGGGTCTGACCCGGCGCGAGACCGAAGTGGTCTCCCTGACCATCAGGGGTGTATCCAATCCTGAGATCTGCGAGCAACTGTCGATTTCCAGAGCGACACTGAGAACTCATCTCAACAACGTGTATCGCAAATTCCGCGATTTGGGGGAAGTGCCGGCGTTCATGCCGGCCAATCGAATCGTTGGTTGAACGCTAGCTCCGCACCCGCAAATGAATACTGCAGGGATTAATGGAAAGGGGATTTATTGATGAAACACTGCGTCTTTATTCACACCAACCACAAGCAGATTGTGGGTGCTTACGTTGCCGAGCACGCCTTGCGCAGATACTCGAGGCACAATGACAAATTTGACGTCAAATTAATCCAGCTCAAGGATCACGCCTTTTTCAACGCACGCGAGGGACAGCTTTACCTGCGTGACGGCATGAGGCGCCACTGGCTCAATAATGACCTTCAGTCCTTTACGCCACTACGCTTTATGCCGCCCGAACTGATGGGTTACGAAGGGCGCGCCGTTGTCATTGACCCGGATATCTTCGCCGTATCGGATGTGTGGGACCTGTTATCGCGCGATATGCAGGGCAAGGCCATTATGTGTCGTGCCCGCACCGGTACCAAGGGTAAATTCGACCGCTGCCTGGCCAGCAGTGCCATGTTGCTGGACAACGAAAAGCTGACGCACTGGAAGGTCGAGGACAACTTCAACGAAATGTTCGAAGGCAGGCGGGATTACATGAACTGGATCTGTCTGAAGACGGAGCCCCGCGAGTCTATCGCTTTGTTCGAGAACGAATGGAATGACTTCGACAGGCTCACAGCGAAGACCAGAATGCTGCATACCACCAAGCGCAAGACCCAGCCCTGGAAAACCGGCTTGCCGATCGATCACCGGCCGCGTGAAAAATTCCCTTACTTTCCACCGCTTGCCTGGGTGATGAAGGCGCGGCGGAAATGGTTCGGTGAGTATGCTTTTCTCGGTCATTACAAATCTCATCCAGATTCAAACCAGCAGCATCTGTTCTTTGGCCTGCTAAAGGAATGTATCGAAGAAGGTATCGTCAGCGAGGAAATGGTTCGTGAGCAGATGAACCAGAATCACGTGCGCCACGATGCCTTCGAGGTCCTGGACCACACACCACCGCTGGCACCGGCCTGATTTCGGGACACGCTGTGAATACATCCCTGTACGCTCGACTGCCGCGTCCATCGGCAATTGCTCCTGCATGGCGCTACCTTCGCCCATCCATGGGCTCGTGCGGCCGACGGTCCCGAAAGCTTATATCGGCTAACTTCCGTAATCATTAGTAACCGCTTGACTTTGCGGTCTCCCGACCGCGAATGTTGACACTGATAGACGAGTTTCCCAGTTGACTGACCCGAGTGCCCAAAAGGAATGTTTCCATTGCGGTTTGCCGGTACCGCCCGGTGCCGGCTACGCAGTAGAAATTGATGGTCAGCGACAGCCCATGTGTTGCCGCGGCTGCCAGGCAGTCGCCAGCGCCATTGTCGATGGTGGTCTGACAGACTTCTACCGTTATCGAACCGAAAAATCCCCGCAGGCGCAGGACCTGATTCCCGCACAACTCAATGAGTTTGAGCTGTACGACCGGGATGATCTGCAGAAAAGTTTTGTGCAGCAGGTCGGTGACGCACGCGAAGCATCTCTTATTCTGGAAGGTATAGTTTGCGCAGCCTGTGTGTGGCTGAACGAGCGGCATGTCCAGGCCTTACCCGGAGTGCTTGATTTTTCCGTTAACTATTCGAACCATCGTGCGCGGCTCCGTTGGGATAACCAGCGCATCAGCTTGAGTGAAATTCTTGAGGCCATCAGCGCCATTGGCTATCACGCCCATCCTTTTGATCCCGGTCGCCAGGAAGAGCTTTACCGGCAGGAAAGGAAGAGCGCCCTGCGCCGTCTGGCAGTGGCCGGACTGGGCATGATGCAGGTCATGATGCTGGCAGTGGCGCTCTACGCGGGTGAGTATGAAGGTATGCGGGAAGGGCTGCGCAACTTTCTGCGCTGGGTCAGCCTGCTGCTGACCGTTCCTGTGGTACTGTATTCGGCGAAATCGTTTTTTACCAGCGCCTGGCGCGAGCTCAGACGCCGACAGCCGGGTATGAACGTGCCGGTGTCGTTGGCGATCGGGGCCGCTTTTGTGGCCAGCGCCTGGGCCACGGTGTCCGGCAGCGGTGAGATCTATTTTGATTCGGTGACCATGTTCACTTTTTTTCTGCTGGCGGGGCGCTTTCTGGAAATGGGTGCCAGGCATCGTGCCGGGCAGGCGGCAGAGGAACTGGTAAAACTCCTGCCCGCCACTGCCGCACGTCTGACCGATGCCGGTGAGGAACGGGTGCCGGTGGCGGATCTGGCAAAGGGGGACCGGGTGTTGGTGCGGCCCGGCGAAAGTGTAGCGGCGGACGGCTGCATCATTGACGGCACGAGTTCGGTTGATGAATCGTTGTTAACGGGTGAAAGTCTGCCGCAGTTGCGTAAAGCGGGCGATCAACTGGTTGGCGGAACGGTTAACAATGAAAGTCCGCTGGTAATGCGCATAGAGCGGGTGGGTGAAGACACCGTCCTGTCAGCCATTGTCCGTCTGCTCGACCGCGCGCAGACGGAAAAACCCACTATTGCGCGTAGCGCGGATCGTGTCGCTGGCTGGTTTGTCGGTGGCTTGCTGCTTGTAGCGGCCGTGGTGGCCTGGTGGTGGTGGCTGCACGATCCGGCGCATGCCTTTGCGGTGACGCTGTCGGTGCTGGTGGTTACCTGTCCCTGTGCCCTGTCGCTGGCAACGCCGGCCGCAGTGACGGCGGCAACCGGGGCATTGACGCGGCTTGGTGTGCTTACCACACGTGGCCACGCGCTGGAAACCCTGGCTCGGGCAAGCCATGTTATTTTCGACAAAACGGGGACTCTGACCGAAGGGCGTTTGCAACTGGAAACAGTCGAGCTGCTGGGCTCCAGTGGCCGTGAGGACTGTCTGCGGCTGGCAGCCGCACTGGAACAGAGTTCGGAACACCCGATCGCGCATGCCCTGTGTGCGGAAGCGGGGTCCGTGCAGAGTGCCGAAAAGGTGTCCGCGCTGCCGGGTCTGGGTGTTGAAGGCTGGGTCGACGGGCAGCGTTACCGTATCGGTATAGCGGAGTTTGTGCTGGAACTGCAAAATGCGGCCGCCGTCGAGGCGTGTACGGTCTCAAGTGGCGCGGGTGGTGTAGTGTTGGGTAATGACCGGGCACTGCTGGCCCATTTCAAGTTTGTCGATCGGCTGCGTGACAAGGCCGCTGAGACGGTAGACCGGCTCAAAGCACTGGGCATCGAAGTGGAGCTGCTCAGTGGTGATGAGGCGGGTGCCGTGCAGAAGGTTGCGGATGAGCTGGGAATCGATCGCTTCGAGGCCCGTTGCCGTCCGGAAGACAAACTGGCACGTATCCAGGCGCTACAGACGCAGGGTGCGGTGGTGGCGATGGTGGGTGACGGTGTCAACGATGCACCGGTGCTGGCGGCTGCACAGGTTTCCCTGGCCATGGGGGGTGGTACCCAGCTGGCCCATGCGAGTGCCGATATGCTGCTGTTGTCCGAGCAATTGCCGCAGCTGGTGACAGCTGTTGTTACCAGTCGTCGCACTCTGACGATTATCCGCCAGAACCTGGTCTGGGCATTGGTCTATAATCTGGTGGCCTTGCCGCTGGCAGCTGCGGGGTTGATTGCACCCTGGATGGCCGCTATCGGCATGTCCAGCAGTTCACTGGTCGTTGTGGTCAATGCCCTGCGTCTTCGTCACTAGATTAATATGGATATTCTATATCTGTTGATACCCATCAGCCTGATCATTGTGGCGATCGCCGTCTGGGTGTTCATGTGGGCGATTCGCTCGGGCCAGTACGAGGACCTGGAAGGGCCGGCACATCGGATTTTGATGGATGACGATGATCCACTGGTTCCGCGCAGGCCGGAATCCAAGGATGAGGGAAAGCCGGGTTCGTCTTGAGGCTTAATCCTTACGGGAGCTTTGATTTATTTGATGAATCATACAAGGGCGCGTTGCGCGCCCTACTGGTATTGAAATGCCATCATGCCATGATATCGCGAATTAATCACAGGATCCTTGATCAAGCCATCAGCTTTTTCAGCTTGTTGATGGCATTTTTTTCCAGCTGCCGGATGCGTTCGGCTGAGACCCCGAATCGATCAGCCAGTTGATGCAGGGTGGCTTTCTGATCGGCCAGCCAGCGCTGCTCGAGGATGATCCGCGAACGCTCGTCGAGCTGCGCCAGGGAGTGGTGAAGATGGCCGCTGTTCTGCTGTTCCCAGTCTGACTGTTCCAGCGCCAGGGCCGGGTCGGTGCTTCCCGGTGCAGCGATATAAGCAGACGGTGTCAGGTTCACCTCGTCGTCATCGCCAGCCACCGCCGGATCAAAGGAAATGTCCTGTCCGCTCAGGCGGGACTCCATTTCCAGCACCGTTTCCGGGCTGACACCCAGGTCTTCCGCTACCGATTCGACTTCGTCACGACTGAACCAGCCCAGACGCTTTTTGGAGCTGCGCAGATTGAAGAACAGCTTGCGCTGGGCCTTGGTCGTCGCAACCTTTACGATGCGCCAGTTGCGCAGGATGAACTCGTGAATTTCCGCTTTAACCCAGTGCACAGCGAACGACACCAGGCGTACGCCGACGTTGGGATCGAAGCGTCTCACCGCTTTCATCAGGCCGATCCCGCCTTCCTGAATCAAGTCTGAAAGCGGCAGTCCGTAGCCGCTGTAGCCACGCGCAATCTTGACCACGAAACGCAGGTGAGAAACCACCAGTTCGCGTGCCGCCTGCAGGTCATCTTTATCACGCAGGCGGATTGCCAGTTCCTGTTCACGTTCCGCGCTGAGGACCGGAACCCGGTAGACCTCCCGCAAATAACTACCCAGCTGCTCGCTGGGGACAGGCAGGTTGATAGCCGTTGCCGTGACTAAGGCGTTATTCATAAAGGCTCACTCTCCAAATCAGATAGACGCTAGTTTAGCACTCTGTTTGAGCGAGTGCTAATTGTCAAAAAAGTTCCTGGAAATACAGTGGGTAAGCGTTGATACGGTCAGAATTTACGTAACCTCGGGCGCAAACCTTGTGTCTTCCCTGCAGCCTTGGCTGCTTAATCAGAGTGTTACGCAGGTTCTATGGCGGCCAGATGACGGCCGACGGCAAGCCAGGCACCCAACAGACCGAGGCTGGTGCCTGCCACCAGTAGAGCAATGCTTTCGGTCAGTGACAGGGTCTGCAGACTGAATCCGCTCTGATAGAGACCGGCGAGCTGACGCACGGGACTATGAAGTTGCAGGAACGCCAGCTCCACCAGCAGGCCGGCCACGACTGCACCCATGACACCGTACCAGAAACCGCTGTAGAGGAATGGCCGGCGGATAAAGCCATTGGTTGCGCCGATCAGTTTGGTGATTTCTATTTCGTCGCGGCGGTTCTGGATTTCCAGCCGGATGGTATTGCCTGTAATCAGCAGTACCGCCAGTCCCAGCAGGGTGGCCATGACCCAGATCGAGCGGCGTACGATATCGACAATGGCGCTAAACCGCTTGACCCATTGCAGGTCAAGTTGTGCCAGTTCGACTTCAGGAAATGCGCGCAGCTTGTCCAGCAGAACCGCCGCAGATTCGGCATCGGCATGTGTCCGCGAGGGTTTAATGGTGATGACGTAGGGTAAAGGGTTTTCATCCAGTGCATCGAGCGCCTCTCCAAAACCGGACAGCTCCCTGAATTCCGACAGGGCCTGGTCGGGTGTGATGAGCTGCAGGCTGTCTATTTCAGGCCACTGCTGCAGCCCGTTTTGAAACACCCGGGTCTGCTGCAGTGAAACAGTTTTATGCAGAAACACGGAAAAGCTGGCGCTGCCGTCCCACTGGGTGCTGAGCCGTTGCAGGTTGCCGGTCAAGAGATAAAGTCCGGAAGGTAGTGCAAGCGCAATACCGATTACCGCAGCCGTCATCAGAGAAGCCAGAGGCGAACGGTACAGGCGACCCAGGCTGTTCAGTGCGACCTGGACATGACGGGTAAAATAGTTTCGCAGCGGGTGGGAGGGTTTCACGGATTGTTACGTGTCCTGCTTCTCACCAGGCGCCCCTGATGCAAGCTGATCTGTACGTAGGGCATCGTGGATATCAAGCTCAGGTCGTGGCTGGCAATCAGCACCGTGACGCCAACCTGGTTGAACTGTTCGAATAACTGCATGATATCCCGGGAAAGGTCCGGGTCGAGATTGCCGGTAGGTTCGTCGGCCAACAGCAGTGGCGGTTTGTTAACCACCGCCCGGGCAATGCCGACGCGTTGCTGTTCACCGCCGGACAGCATGATGGGAAAAGCGCGTTCCCTGTCGAGCAGCCCGACCTTGTCGAGGGCGGCACGTACCCGGCGGCCAATGTCCTGATGGCGGTAGCCGGCGATAACCAGCGGTAGCGCCACATTATCGAATACGGTGCGGTCGAACAGCAGTCGGTAATTCTGAAAGATCATGCCGATTTTACGGCGAATATAAGGGATTCTTCGTTTTGGCGTGCGCGACAGATTTTCACCGTCGAAGAACAACTGGCCACGTGTGGATCGCTCCAGTAGTGCAACCAGTTTCAACAGGGTGCTTTTACCGGCGCCGGAGTGCCCGGTAAGAAACGCCATGGCGCCACTATGCAGATGAAAACTTATTCCTTGTAAGGCTTCCTTGCCTTCCGGGTAACGTTTGCAAACGTTGTCAAAACGAATCATTGGTTGTTTTCGAAGAGTGCGTCGACAAAATCGGCGGCCACAAAGGGTCGCAGGTCTTCGATCGCTTCACCGACACCGATAAAGCGGATGGGAATACCGAGCTGCTTGGCGATTGCGAAAATGATACCGCCCTTGGCGGTACCGTCGAGCTTGGTGAGTGTAATGCCGGTCAGTCCAACAGTCTCGTTGAACTGTTGCGCCTGGTTGAGGGCGTTCTGACCGGTGCCGGCATCGACCACAAGCATGACTTCGTGGGGTGCGTTTGCATCCAGTTTGCCGAGTACCCGCTTTATTTTTTTCAGTTCTTCCATCAGGTTGGACTGGGTGTGCAGGCGTCCCGCGGTGTCTGCGATCAAGACGTCGATGTTGCGGGCCTGTGCCGCCTGCAAGGCATCAAAGATGACCGAGGCGGAATCGGCGCCCTGTTGCTGGGCAACAACCGGCACCTGATTGCGCTCACCCCAGGTTTGTAACTGTTCCACCGCTGCGGCGCGAAAGGTATCGCCGGCAGCCAGCATGACCGATCGCCCCTCGTCCCGCAGGCGGCGGGCTATTTTGCCAATGCTGGTGGTTTTGCCGGCACCATTGATGCCAACCATCAGTAATACAAAAGGTTGTTCCGATTGCGGGATTACCAGTGGGTGATCGACGGGGGCCAGCATGGCTTGCATGTCATCGTGCAGCGCTGTAAGCAGAGCATCAGCGTCATTGAGTTGTTTGCGAGCGACTCGTTGGGTGAGATCCTTGATGATACTCTGGGTGGCTTCCACGCCAACATCTGCTGTCAATAGCTGGGTTTCCAGGTCCTCGAGGAGTTCATCATCGATCTGCTTGCGGCCCACCACCAGATTGGCAATACTTTCGGTCAGGCCGCTGCGGGTTTTCGACAGGCCGGCCTTGAGGCGGCCGAACAAGCCCGTTTGTTTTCGCTCGCCCGGCTGACCTTTTTCGGGTGTCGATGAGACCTGAGATTTGTTTTTGCCGAAACCAAACATCATTCTTGCTGTCCAGATAGGTCTGCGTATCCTATCATTCCCGCGGAACTCGACCAACACTGCACTGGTCAGACTTCGCTAACCGGTAGTAAAAAGGAGTACAGAATGCGAGGAATGCTCGCGCTTGTCCTGGGTCTGTTTGCTGTTGTTTCGTTGGCAGAAGACTTGATCCATGAATACAAACTCGAAAATGGTCTGAAACTCATTGTGAAAGAGGACCACCGGGCGCCGATAATGGTTTCACAGGTCTGGTACAAGGTGGGGTCAAGTTACGAACACGACGGCATTACCGGAGTTTCACACGTGCTGGAACATATGATGTTCAAGGGCACCAAGGCGGTTCCCAGCGGTGAATTTTCGCAAATCATCGCCGAAAACGGTGGCAGTGAAAATGCCTTCACCAGTCAGGACTACACGGCTTATTTTCAAACCATGGAAAAAAGTCGTTTGCCGGTGAGCTTCGAGCTGGAAGCCGATCGCATGCGTAACCTGACAATTCCGGACGAGGAATTTCTGAAAGAAGTTCAGGTGGTCATGGAAGAGCGGCGTATGCGCACCGAGGATAACCCACAATCGCTGACCTACGAGCAGTTTAATGCCACTGCCTATGCCAGCAGCCCGTACCGGCTGCCGGTGATTGGCTGGATGGATGATCTTGAAAATCTGCAGGTCGGCGATCTCAGGGACTGGTATCAGAAGTGGTACGCACCCAACAACGCCACGCTGGTCGTGGTGGGTGATGTCGATCCCGAGGACGTCTATGCGCAGGCGAAGAAATACTTTGGCCCTCTCAAACCCAGTGAGATCTCTCCCGCCAAGCCCAGGCTCGAGATTGCACAGCGTGGCCGCAAGGAAATCAAGGTCGAGGCTCCGGCCAAGCTACCTTATTTGATGATGGGCTACAAAACACCGGTGGTGCTGACTGCCGAGCAGTCCTGGGAACCTTACGCCCTGGAGGTCCTGGCCGGTATTCTGGATGGTGGCGACGGTGCGCGTCTGGCCAGTGAGCTGGTGCGCGGTAAGGCGGTGGCGGCGAGCGCCGGCGCTGGTTACGACGGCCACGACAGGATGGACAGCCTGTTCCTGCTTTCCGGAACACCGTCCAATGGGCATACGGTGAAGGATCTGGAAAAAGCGCTGACCGAGCAAGTGCAGCGCTTGCGTGAAAGCTCAGCGGAAGCGGAGGAACTGGATCGGGTAAAGGCGCAATTGCGGGCCGACAAGGTATACGAGCAGGATTCGATTTTCTATCAGGCCATGCAGATAGGGATACTCGAAACGGTAGGGCTCAGCTGGAAAGATGCCGAACGCTATCTCGAACGCATAGAGGCGGTTACCGCGGAGCAGGTACGGGCAGTTGCCAACAAGTACCTGGTGCCGGATCGATTGACGGTGGCGGAGCTGGTGCCGCAGCCGATTGATACTGATCAGCCACCGCGCACGGCCGGGGCTGCCCATGTACACTAGAGGAAAAACAACAATGGTGCGTTGCAGTCATCTGTTTTTGATAGTGATTGTTTTGATTTGGAGTACGGCTGCCCGGGCATTGCCCGAGATACAGAGCTGGACGACAAAAAAAGGCGCAAAGGTGCTGTTCGTGGAAGCCCATGAATTGCCAATGGTGGATATTCGTCTGGTCTTTGATGCCGGCAGCGCCCGCGATGGAAAGCAATCGGGTGTTGCAAGCTTAAGTAATGCGCTGCTGGGCCAAGGCGCCGCCGGCCTGAGTGCCGATGAGATTGCGCAGGGCTTTGAGCAAAAGGGCGCGAAGCTTGGCAATGGTTCGGAGCGCGATATGGCCTGGCTGTCTCTGCGCAGTCTGACAGACAGCAAGCTGCTGCAACCTTCGCTGGAATTGTTTGGCAAGGTGCTCGCTGAACCGGACTTTCCAAAGGCAGACTTCAAGCGCGAGCAGCAACGTATGCTGATCGGGCTGGAATATCAGAAGCAGAAGCCAAAATCGATTGGCAGTAAGGCCTTCTATCATGACCTCTACGGTGATCACCCTTACTCGAGTGATCCCTCCGGGACGACCGGGACTGTAAAGGCTTTATCGGCGAAAGACCTGCGCGATTTTTACCGGCAATACTACGTGGCGCGCAACGCCATGGTGGTGATTGTTGGTGACCTATCGAGAAAGCAGGCGCAGCTAGTGGCTGCCGATCTTGCCGACGCCCTGCCGGAAGGTGACAAGGCGCCGGCGTTACCCGACGTAGCTGAGTTGGACGCTGGAAAAGCGGATTACATCGAGCACCCTTCCAGCCAGAGTCATGTGCTGATGGGCGCCCCCGGGATACGGCGCGGAGATCCTGATTACTTCCAGCTTTATGTGGGCAACCACATCCTCGGTGGCAGTGGACTGGTGTCCCGCATCAGCAAGGAAATCCGCGAAAAACGCGGCCTTTCCTACAGCGCCTATAGTTACTTTGTGCCGATGAGGCGCGAGGGACCCTACCTGCTCGGCTTTCAGACGCGTAACGATCAGCGTGACGAAGCTCTGTCGGTGCTGAGGGACACCGTGCAGACTTTCATCGACAAGGGGCCTGCCGAAAAAGAACTGGAATCGGCAAAAAATAATATCATTGGCGGTTTTCCCCTGAAGGTATCCAGTAACGGAAAGATTGCCGAATACCTGGCGGTCATCGGGTTTTATGATCTTCCGCTCGATTATCTGGCACGCTTCACAGGGAATATACAGGCCGTTACCGTGGAGCAGATTCAGGATGCCTATAAACGCCGCGTGCACCCCGATCGGATGGTCACCATTACCGTTGGTGGTCCGGTCGAGCCGGATGACAGCGGTTCCTGATGTGTTACCAGTGACTGCGTAAGTTAGCCAACACCAGCTTGCGAGACACGCTGTACCCCAGGGCACCCTCTCCTCCAGAGGACCCTCTCTCGCCTGACGGCGATTCACCTTGTACCCCAGGGCACCCTCTCTCGCCTGACGGCGATTCACCTTGTGAATACATCCCTGTACGCTCCACGGCCGCGTCCTTCGGCAATTGCTCCTGCACTGCTCTACCTTCGCCCATCCCTGGGCTCGTGCGGCCGACGGTCTCGCAAACTTCCCGATGCCGCCAGGCCTGTCACGCGCCAGTGGCTGGACTGTTGACCTTAGCCCATGAGCTGCGCAACATGCCGGCTCATGAGTTTGAGATCCAATCAGGTGCGCATTATCGCCGGACAATGGCGCGGCCGGAGGTTGTCATTCCCGGATGCGCAGGGCTTGCGTCCGACTCCGGACCGGATACGGGAAACGCTGTTCAACTGGCTGGCGCCGCTGCTTCCGGGAGCCTGCTGTCTCGATCTGTTTGCGGGCAGCGGTGCGCTGGGTTTTGAGGCAGCGTCGCGGGGCGCTGCACGCGTGGTGATGGTGGATCACAATCCTGATATCGCTCGCGCGCTGAGGCTAAACCGGCAGCTTCTGTGCGCAGATGTTATCGAGATACTTCAGCAGGAGGCGGGGAATTATCTTGCCGGCCGACGCGAGCAGTTTGACTTGGTGTTTCTTGATCCACCCTTTAAGGATTCAACCCTGCTGGAAGATTCGATCCAGCTGTTAACAGACTCGGGCAGCCTGAAAGAGGGGGCCAGAATCTATCTGGAAATGCCGGCAAAGGCGCCTGAACCGTTGATACCGAAGTGTTGGGCAGTAGAGAAACAAAAAAAGGCCGGGCAAGTCGCTTATCGCCTGTACAGCAAAATGCCATTTGAGCAGAATAGCGGACAGCGGTGGCAATATTAAGGTAAAAAACAGGCTGTGTGCCGGTGTCTTTTTCGACAGCTGACGGAGCAAAGAGCCGGCAAGGCGTTGCGTATTGAGGCAGTTGTGCTTAGATTGTACGGGCATCCAATCAGGTAAGCTGAACAATCTTATGCAAACCGCCGTTTATCCGGGAACCTTTGACCCCATCACCAACGGGCATATCGATCTGGTCGAGCGTGCCGCCAAGCGCTTTGAGCGTGTCATTGTTGCCATTCACAGCAGTACATTGAAGCAAACCGCCTTTCATTGGGAGGAAAGGATCGAGCTGGCAAAGGCGGTTCTGGCGGGCCATAAAAATGTCCACGTCGAGGGTTTCCAGGGTCTGCTGGTGGAATTCGCCCGCTCACGTCAGGCCGGTGTCATTCTACGCGGTTTGCGGGCTGTTTCGGATTTTGAATATGAATTTCAATTGGCTAGCATGAACCGCCAGTTGGGGCCCGAAATTGAAACACTGTTTATGACGCCGGATGAACACTATGCCTACGTGTCTTCCAGCCTGGTACGGGAAGTGGCCGCGCTGGGGGGGGATGTGACGCCCTTTGTGCATAAGAAAGTTGTGGCTGCATTAAGGCGGCGATTCGAGTAATATTAACCGCTACTTATATTGTGGTTTGGACGCGGGAGGCCGACATGGCTTTGATGATCACAGATGAATGCATTAATTGTGACGTATGCGAGCCGGAATGTCCGAACGGCGCTATTTCCCAGGGTGATGAAATTTATGTCATCGATCCGGAACTCTGTACCGAGTGTGTCGGCCATTACGAGACTTCGCAGTGCGTGGATGTCTGCCCGGTAGACTGTATTCCGTTGAATCCTGATTACCAGGAAACAAGGGAAGAACTGATGGAGAAATACAATCGTATCTCGGGAGAGACCGCTTAATGGCGAATGTCAGATTGTGTGCAAAAAGGCCTCTGAACGGGGCCTTTTTGATGTTGGGGCTGATGTGCCTGATGGTCGGCCTGCCCCTGGCCGTTGTCGGTAGCAGTGAAAAACCGCCGACCGGGGCGGTTGCCAGCGCTCACCCACAGGCAACCGCGGCCGGGATGGAGATTCTCAGCGCAGGGGGGAATGCGTTTGATGCCGCGGTGGCCGTCAGCGCAGCGCTTGCCGTGGTCGAGCCTTACAGCTCGGGAATCGGGGGGGGTGGCTTCTGGTTGCTGCATCGTGCCAGCGATGGCAAACAGATTATGATCGATGGACGGGAGCGTGCGCCGCTTGCAGCACAGCGGGACCTGTATCTGGACGAGCAGGGCGATGTAGTGCCCCGTCTCTCCATGGACGGTGCGTTGGCGGCGGCGGTTCCCGGTGAGCCTGCCGCCCTGGTACACCTGGCTGAAAAATATGGGCGTTTGCCGCTGGCAAAATCACTGGCGCCCGCCATACAGCTGGCCGAGACGGGTTTTGAGGTCGATGCTCACTACCGGCGCATGGCGGCTTTCCGGCAACCGGTCATGCAGCGCCATGCGTCTAGCGCCAGGATTTTTTTGCGCGCCGGCGAGGTTCCTGGGGCGGGTTCTGTGATCAGGCAGGCGGACCTTGCGCAGACACTGCGCACCCTGGCGAGCAAGGGCAGGGACGGTTTTTATGCCGGTGAAGTCGCCGACAGATTGGTGACGGGTGTTCGTGCCGAGGGTGGAATCTGGACGCTGGAAGATCTGCAGCAATACACGGTTGTTGAGCGCGAGCCGGTCACCTTCCAGTACAGGGATTTGCGTATCGTATCCGCGGCGCCACCCTCATCGGGTGGTGTGGCCCTGGCAACGATGTTGCACATACTGGAAGCCGACGATTTGGCCCGGCTGGATGAAACCGACAGAACGCATGTCATAACCGAAGCCATGCGGCGTGCCTATCGTGATCGTGCGCAGTACCTGGGAGACCCTGATTTTGTCGCTGTGCCAATACAGCGTCTTTTGCACCCATGGTATGCAGCCGGACTGCGCGCATCGATTCGCGCTGACCGAGCCACTCCCAGTGCGTCGCTACCTGGAGGGGTGGACAGCGTCGAAGGCGCCGATACCAGCCACTTTTCCATCCTGGATCGCGAGGGCAACCGGGTGGCCGCGACGCTGAGTATCAACTATCCGTTCGGCTCCGGCTACGTGGTGCCCGGTACCGGTGTTCTGCTGAATGACGAGATGGATGATTTTTCCGCCAAGCCGGGCGTGCCGAATGCCTATGGGCTGGTCGGTGCCGAAGCCAACGCTATTGAGCCGGGTAAACGTCCCTTGTCCAGTATGAGTCCGACCTTTGTGGAGAGCGATGCGGGTGTGGCGGTACTCGGGACGCCGGGGGGCAGCCGTATCATCACCATGGTGCTGCTGGCCATCCTGGACCTGGATGAAGGTCATAAGCCGCAGTCATGGGTATCGCTGCCGCGTTTTCACCACCAGTTTCTTCCCGATATGATCCAGTATGAGCCCGGTGCCTTTTCACAACCCGTACTGGAGGCGTTGGAAGCCAAGGGACACAACTTGAAGCCCCTGGATAATGGCTATGGCAATATGCAGGCCATTTACTGG
>Ga0316197_10002012_pt1 | contig 14483 bp, 17 predicted proteins | sample OudBiesiAoxic_MG_FD_204939 | JGI IMG/M metagenome (GOLD analysis project Ga0316197, IMG submission 204939) | Coastal sediment microbial communities from Oude Bieten Haven, Netherlands - site A oxic | ecosystem: Environmental > Aquatic > Marine > Coastal > Sediment | place: Netherlands...
ATCTCATCGCAGCCGGATTTCCGGCGGTGCGCTAGAACGAGTCGATGGCACTCGACCCGAACCAGCTCGACGACGACGTGCTCGCGTTCCTCCGGGAGCGACATCTCGCAACGCTGACCACGTTGCGCCGAGACGGTTCGCCGCACGTCGTGGCGGTCGGCTTCAGCTACGACGCAACGGCGAAGGTGGCGCGGGTCATCACGTGGGCGACCTCGCAGAAGGCGGTGAACGCGGGCCGCATGCAGGCCGCCGGCCAGCGCGCAGCGGTGTGTCAGGTCGACGGTGGTCGCTGGCTGGCGCTCGAGGGTCCGGTTCGGTTGGTGACCGATCCGGACGGGGTCGCGCCGGGTGTCGCCGGGTACGCCGAGCGGTATCAGCCGCCGAAGGATCGCGTCGATCGGGCCGTCATCGAGATCGACGTCGACCGGATCCTCGGACGCGGGTGACGCACACCCGCCGGATCCTCAACCCGCGCCGCGATTCCAGGGCAGGTCGGCGAGGAACCGCTGCGCGGCGGGGTGCGGATCCATGACCGGGGTGTCGTCGGGATTGCGCAGCACGCGCGGGTCGAGATGGGTCTGGCAGCCGGGGCACCAGTAGAGGATCCGGTTGTGGAGCCCCATGCGGCGCATGTCGACGCTGCCGGTGCAGCGGGGGCAGCGTTGGCCGTTGCGCCCGTAGACGGCGAGTCCACCGCTGACGTCGTTGGCCGTCACGCGCTCGGGATGGTCGATGTGCGCGCGCACCTGCGACGCCGCGGTGTTGACCAGTCGTACCGCGTCGGCCTCGGAGAGGTCCCCGACGCGGGCGAACGGGCTGATCCCGGTCGCCCACAGCACCTCGCACCGGTACACGTTGCCGACGCCGTGCATCACCCGCTGGTCGAGCATCACCTCGGCGATCCGTTCGTCCGCGTCGGGATACGACAGCAGCAGGTTGACCAGGAGACCGAGGTCGGCGTCGGGTCGGCACAGATCGGGGGCGAGTCGCCCCATCCCGGGATGGCGTCGCTTGTCGGGTCGGCGGTAGGTCTCGACGAGTGGGGCGTTGAAGCAGACGGCCACCCAGTCGGCGTTCTCGAGCGAGGCGCGCATCTGCTCGTACGGCCGGCGCCACTTCTCACCCTGGCGATAGAGATGCCACGACCCCGACAACCGCATGTGGGTGTGCAGGATCATGCCGTTGTCCCATTCGATCTCGAGGTGCTTGCCGTGTGACTCGACCTTCTCGATCGTGCGACCCGCTTGCGGGACCGGCCCGATGAGCCGGGGAGCGTCGAACCGGGTCATCGCCTTGCCACCGAGTGCGGTGCGCATCGCGCTTGCAGCGCGGTGAATGGTGTCTCCCTCCGGCATCCCAGCCCCGAGACTAGATGCCGGGTGCGGGGTGAAGGGGGGACCGTCGCAAGGTTGCGCCGCCGGCTTACGGCAGCTTGCCGACGTGGGCGAGCGCCAGGCGGATCAACCGGTCGTGGCCGCTCGTCATCGACTCGCGCACCTCCTCGCCGACGGCTTCCTCGGGCGAGAACCACATGAGGTCGAGCGCCTCCTGCGTCGGGTCGCATTCGCCCTCGACGGGCACGACGTAGGCGAGCGAGACCGCGTGGTGGCGAGGGTCGTAGAACCCGGACCGATCGGGGTCGGGGAAGTACTCGACCACGGTGAACGGCGTGGGGTTGGCAGGAACGCGAGGGAACGCCAACGGACCGAGATCCTTCTCGCAGTGCCGCATCAGCGCCTCGCGGACTCGCTCGTTGAACAGCACGCGCCCGGTGACCACCATTCGACTGATCGTCCCGTCGGCGGCCACCCGCAGCAACATGCCGACCTCGGTGACGTTGCCGAGCGAATCCACCCGGACCGGCACGGCGTCGACGTACACGATCGGGACGTGGGCTCGCACCATCTCCAGGTCGTCGTCGGACAACCAGGCGGTCGAGGTCTGTGTGGTCAGGTCGGTCTCGCTCACGGTGCACGATGATCCCACGTCACGAGCGTCGATGGGTGAATACGCTGCGCCCGATGGACGTCTTCGTCGACTCTGAGACCGCGCCGCTGAGATCGGTCATTCTCGGCTACCCCGACAACTTCATGCAGGTCGATCCGGAGATCATCAACGAGACCCAGCGCAAGTTCTACGACGGGCCGGACGCACCCACCGCGGCGGCGGTCACCGCTCAGCTCAACGGGTTCCGCGACGTCCTGGTCGGCCGGGGTGTCGAGGTGCTGCAACCGCATCCGCTGCCCTACGTCCCCGACCAGATGATGACCCGCGACATCGGGGTGGTGATCGGCGACACGTTCATCGTGACCACGATGGCCGCGAAGAGCCGACGTCACGAGTGGCGCGGCTACGCCCACCTGTTCGAACGGTTTCCCGAGCACGTGACGGTCCTGTTCGGGCCCGAAGACCTCGTGATCGAGGGCGGTGACGTGATCGTGGACCGTGGCAAGGTGTTCGTCGGGATCGGCCAACGCACCACGCTCGCCGGTGCCGCCTGGCTGATGCAGCTCGTGCCCGAGTACGAGATCGTGCCGATCACGCTGCGCGGCCTGCACCACGGCGAGGACGTCCTGCACCTCGACTGCTCGTTCCTGCCCTTCGGTGACGGCCACGCGCTGATCTATCCCGGCGGAATGCGGGAGATCCCCGCCGCTGTACGCGACACCTATGACTTGGTCGAGGTGACACGAGAGGAGCAGCAGATGCTGGGCACCAACGTGCTCTCCCTCGACCCGTGGACCGTCGTCTCCCAGCCGACCTCGACACGGATCAACGCCGAGATGCGCGAGCGCGGTGTCGAGGTGATCGAGGTGCCCTACTCCGAACCGCCGAAGACCGGCGGCAGCTTCCGGTGCTGCACGCTGCCCTTGCACCGGGCCCACTGATGAGCGCCGACGATGCCCGCCGCTGGGATGCCCGATACGCCGACTGCGCGGTGGCCGAGCCGGGCCCGCCCGACGCGTTGGCCGAAGCCGGTCTCACGGATCTGCTGCACGGGCCGGGTCGGGCGCTCGACATCGCCTGCGGTGCCGGCGCGCAGTCGGTGTGGTTGGCCGCACAGGACTTCGATGTGGTCGCGATCGACGGCTCCAAGGTCGCGATCGACCTGGCCACCGCCGCTGCCGCTCGGGCCGGGGTCGCGGCATTCGTCGAAGCGCGCGTCGTCGACCTCGACGACGGCATCCCGGACGACCTCGGCGTCTTCGACGTGGTCGTGTGCCAACGCTTCCGGAGCAGTGGGCTGTACGGCCCGATCGTCGACCGCCTACGCCGCGGTGGCGTCGCCGTGGTCACCGTGCTCAGCGAGACCGGCGCATCATCGCCCGGTCCGTTCCATGCGCGACCCGGCGAGTTGCTCGAGGCGTTCACGCGGGCCGACACCGAGGTCCTCCACCATTGCGAACACGACGGACACGAGTCCGTCGTGCTGCGGCGCCGCTGACGGCGCTCGCCGAACCGGTTCAGGACGCTGCGTCGGCGGCGTGGGCGATGAGAATGTCACGCAGGCTCTTGTCGTCCGGACCCGGTTCGGTCGTCGACATGAAGTCGATCACCGACTCGACGAACATGTCCGGCGCCTCGACATGCGGGAAGTGCCCCACACCTTCGAGGATCTCGAGGCGACTGTTCTCGATGAGCCGGTGCGCGCGGTAGCCGTGCGACACCGGAATCACCCCGTCCTGATCACCCCAGACGATCATCATCGGAACCCGTGCCGCCAGGTAGAGGCGATCGCTCGCGTCGAACTTCTGACCACCCGCCTCGATCACTCCGCGCATCGTGCGCACGAACGCCTGGCGGTTCTCGGCCCCGGCGAGCGACGCATACGCGCGCCACAGCTCCCCCAATCGTTCCGAGCGGATGTTCCTGCGGCCGAGGAACCGGCCGACGTCGGTCGCCCGGTCGACCACGGGCTTCGGGATCCCGATCGGCATCAGGTACTCGGCGCCGGGGAGCGCGAGCAACCGCAGCAGCGGCGACACCTCCCGACCCAGGCCACCCGATCCGACCAGGACCAGACGATCGAGGAGTTGGGGATGCTGGTAGCCCAACTGCATCGCGACACCACCGCCGAACGAGTGTCCGACCACGCTCACGCTGCGTACGTCGAGCACGGCGAGGAAGTCACGCAGCCCGCTCGCGAACGCTCCCAACGAGTAGTCCCCCTGCGGCTTGGCCGACTCGCCGTGTCCGAGCAGGTCCGGCGCGATCACGTCGTAGTCTTCGGCGAGCCCGTCGATCACTGCGTCCCAGGTCTTCGAGCTCCCGGCCAGACCGTGGATGAGCAGAATGGTCTGCTCGTTGGACGAACCCGCACGCCGGTAGCCCACCGCATGACCGTGGATCGTGACATGTTGGAGCGGACGGCGTTTGCCCATCACCTCAGTATCGCGCCGACAGCGCGAGATCCAGCCTTCACGCGTCCTCGGCGCACGCGGTTGCGACATGGCAGGCTGACCCCTCATCGTCGTCCTCCCGGATCGGAGCCAGCGTGACGTCACCGCCCCTCGAGACCGCCGCCACGACCACCCCCAAGATCGTGGTGACCGGCCGCATCCCCGAATCGGGTGTCGAGCTCCTGCGCGAGGTCGCCACGGTCTGGAACTGGACCGGCGACGACCCACTGCCGCAGGACGTCCGGGATGCGCAGCTGGCCGACGCCGTCGCTGCGGTCACGCTGCTCCCCGACCGCGTCGACGCCGTCTTCCTCGACGCGGCCCCGCAGCTGGAGATCGTGGCGAACGTCGCCGTCGGCTACAACAACATCGACGTCGACGAGTGCACCGCACGCGGGGTGCGCGTCACCAATACGCCCGGCGTCCTCACCGACGCGACCGCCGACCTCGCCATGGCGCTCGTGCTCGCAGCAACCCGACGGTTGGGTGAGGGCGAGCGCTTGATCCGCTCGGGGTCCGCGTGGTCGTGGGGCATGTTCATGATGCTCGGGACCGGGCTGCAGGGCCGCCGACTGGGCATCGTGGGCCTCGGTGGGATCGGGCGGGCGCTGGCGTCGAGGGCTCGCGCGTTCGGAATGGAGATCGTGTACCACAATCGGGCAGCGGTCGATCCGGTCATCGAGCGGCAGCTCGAGGCCCGATTCGTCTCGCTCGACGAGTTGCTCGCGACGAGCGACGTCGTGTCGCTCAACTGTCCGTACAGCACCGAGACGCATCACCTGATCGATGCCTCGACGTTGGCGATGATGCGACCGAGCGCATTTTTGATCAACACCGCGCGCGGCCCGATCGTCGACGAGGCCGCGCTCGTCGACGCACTCGAGCGCGGGCGCTTGGCGGGCGCCGGGCTCGACGTGTTCGAGCACGAACCCGAGGTCCATCCCGGACTCCTCGAGCTGGAGAACGTCGTCCTCGTCCCACACCTCGGGTCGGCGACGGTGGAGACGCGCAGCGCAATGGCCGAGCTCGCCGCTCGGAATGTCGTGGCCCACCTGCGGGGCGAGCGACCGCCGACACCGGTCAACGATCCGTGACGGCCGACGCGGGAAGAAGCTCGTGCAGCAGTCGGTTGCACCCGTCATGGAGATCTCCGACGCGCTGGACTTCGTCCGCGACCGCCGCAACGGCATCTTGATCACCGAGCGGTCGAACGGCCGCCCGCAGTCCTCGAACATCGCGTACGTGGTCGACGACGACGACCGCATCGTCATCTCCGTGACCGACGGCCGTGCGAAGACGGCGAACGTCCGTCGGACCGGTCGCGCCTCGTTGCACGTCAACCGCGACGACTTCTGGGCATACGCGGTCGTCGACGCCGACGTCGAGCTGACGCCGGTGGCAGCCGATCCCCACGACGCCACCGTCGACCGACTCGTCGAGTACTACCGTGCTGTCGCCGGCGAGCACGACGACTGGGACGACTACCGAGCAGCGATGGTGCGCGACCGTCGGCTGCTGTTGATCCTGACGCCGACCCACGCCTACGGGATGCTCCAGCGCTGAGTCGTCCACCTCGACGGCGGCGGATTCATCGACGCCCGACGGGTTTTGGCATCATGTGGGGTGCCCTTGACTGGAGCGGCTGCGGCCCGCCTCTACGACGACCACGTGGACGCGGTCCACGCGCTGATCGCGAGGCGGGTCGGCTCCGATGCGGCGCCGGGAATCACCCAGGAGGCGTTTGCACTCGCACTGCGCAGCTGGGATCGCTTCGACACCGAGCGGGGCACCGAACGATTCTTCCTCTACGGGATGGCCACCACCACGCTCCGCAACCATGTCGACGCCGAGCGACTCCACCTCGCCACGCTCAGAGCGCGCGCTTCAGCCGCGGGAGGCAACGTCCTCGATCCGCTCGTCTCGGGTGTCCGTCACGCCGACGTACGCGTCGTGCAGCACGAGGCGAACGAGGATCTCCGCGATGCTGGGGCCGTCGACGATTCCGACTTCGACCCGGACGCGCCCGACGCACGCACGATGCGGGCGGTCGCGGATCTCGATCCCGATGATCGGGACGTGCTCCTGCTGTCGCTCTGGGAGTCATGCCCGCAGAGCGCGATCGCCGAGGCGCTCGACATGTCCGTCGGGTCGGTGCGATCCACGCTGGGTCGCGTGCGCCGCGAGCTGAAGATCGCCGTCAGCCGGGACGCCTCGTGAACGTGTTCGACACGATCCAGGCCATCCGCCCAGAGGTGGATCCGATGCCGCTCGCCGCTCGCCGGATGATCCGCGAGTCCTTGTTCGGCGTCGGCCACGAGGACTCCTCTCGTTCCTTCGGCGCCCGCTCCGAGAGCGGCGCCGTCGTGTCCACCGCCCCACGGGGCACCAAGGTGCCACTACGCAAGCGACCGCGAGCGAACGGCTCACTGTTCAAGATGGCCACCGGTGTCGTCGTCGTGGTCGTCGTCGGGCTGATTGCCTGGTCGGTCTTCTCCGGTGACGACGAGGGGACCGACGTCGTGGGGTCGTCGGCGCCGTCAACAGCCGACACCGTCGCCGACGAACCGCCACCACCGTCGACCGCACCACCCCTCGTGCGCACCGGCGTCACCCGTTCGTCGCCGCTCGTCCTCCCCGTCGAGCTACTCGCCGTCGACGAGGTCTCGTTCGCACCGGCCGCGGCGGGGAGCAGCACCCTGCTCCTCACGGCACCCGATGGGAGCCTGCTGTGGATGGCCGAGTTCGACGGCGACCCGGCGAACGTCGACGGGCTCGACGTGCGCCAGATCGGCGCCGTCGGCGTCGGCGTGCCGAGCGGTGGACAGGGCCCGACGGCGACATATCGGCTGATCACACCGTGCGGCGGGGCGATACTGATCGACGCGCCGGGGGCAGCGCCCGACCGCCCCGAGGTCATCGCACTGTTCGAGTCCATGTCGGTCGACGGCGATGCCACGATCGACGTGTCGTTGCCGGACGGTTTCTCCGTCTTCGACATCGGGGAGGCCGCCACTACCTTCACCGCCCAGTTCCAGGTCCCGGTCTTCGCCGAAACCCGCGCCGTCCGGCTCGTGCAGATCCCGGACGGATCGATCTCTCAGCTGATGTTCGGTGCGCGCCAGTTGGCGCCCACGACCTTTCTCGGCGGTCCGGCGTTCGTCGACGCCGCCCCTGCCGACCCGGCGCTCGTGAGCGTGTACTGGCAGGACGGGCGGACGGTGTTCAACATCAGCAGCAACGAGCTCACGTTCGAGGACCTGCAGTCGTTCGTCGACACCTTGGAGCCGGCCACCACCGAGGAGTGGACACAACGCTTCGACTCCCCGGCCCCGCAGCCGACGCCGCCCGGCTCGGCGTGTGCACCACAACCGAGCTTCGGGCCGACGCTCAATCCCTGAGCGACATCCGCGGTGGCGCTGGCGTCAGCCTGCGTCGATGAGGTAGTCGCTGATCTGGGTGTCGGCTGCGCCGAGGTCCTCGAAGTTGTCGTCGGTGCGGGCGCGCATGAACGCACGCCACTCGAATGGCCGGTAGCGGGGTGTTCCGTCGACCAGTTCAGGGATCGGTTCGACCACGGCGTCGCGAGCGGGGTGGAGGAAGTAGGGGATGCTCATCCGCGAGGTGCGGGTCATCGGTGCCACGCGGTGCACCGCGGCGCGGTACCGGTCGTTGGTCCAGACCTGCACGCTGTCGGCCAGATTGACGACCACCGTCCCGGCGCGCGGCTCGACATCGATCCACTCACCCGCACGCGACCGCGCCTGCAGACCGCCGGTCGCATCCTGGAGCAACAGCGTCACCACGCCGGGATCCGTGTGGTGACCGAGCGCGGTGTCGCCGAGTCGGCGCAATTGCGCGCGTTCGTCGGCGGGGACGGGGTCACCGACCGGGTAGTGGTTGAGCCGCACCGAGCTGTTGGTCCGGGAGCCGGTGAACCGCAGACCATCGGCAGGATCGAGTCCGAGGGCGAGGTGGACGATCTCGACCGCCGTCGTCGACAGCGCACTGAATGCGTCGTAGAAGTCGACCATCGCCGACCGGAATCCGTCGAGAGCCTCCGGCCAACGGTTGTGGGCGTCGGCCGGCGGAGAGTTCGGGTCGGTGAAGTCGAAGACCTCCTTGGCATCGCGCCGCCGCTTCGTCAACTCTCGGTCGTACCACCCGAGCGGGTTGTCGACGTCGCGCGCGACGGTGGTCCGCAGCGATCGATCGGCGCCGAAGAACTGCCCGGCGGCGTCCCAGGTCCGCTCGATCACGGTGTCGAGCCCGTGTCCGGAGATGAGGAAGAAGCCGTGATCGCGACAGGCGCGATCGAGCGCGTCGAGCTGTCCACCGAGCGGTTGGCTGACGTCGATGGTCGGGACGGGCGGTTCGGCCATCTCACCAGTCTGACCGGGGTGCGTCGCCGCGGCGAACCGCGGCCCGCCATCTCGACCACCGGCAGGTTCGGAGACTCACGCAGCAGACGGATCAGGCCGATGTCGAGCTCGTCGAGGTCGTGGTGCACGCTTTCGGCCGCTCACACCAGCAGATCGACGGAGTCCGTCCTGCGGAGACCATCGTGCTGCTCGACGAGGTCGACCAGCGCGACCACCCGATCTGGTCCGCACCCGCCGACATCTGACGCCGCCACCCCGCTGCAACCGCGGGCGTCGCCCCCACCTACGTTGGCCGGATGGATCACGTGAAGTTCGGCCGCACCGGCATGCCCGTCTCGAAGCTCTGCCTCGGCACCATGACGTTCGGCCTGCAGTGCGACGAGCCGACATCGATCGACATCCTCGACACCGCTTTCGACGCCGGCATCACGTTCATCGACACGGCGGACATGTACCCGAACGGCCACGACGGTGAGCTGGCCGGGGTCACCGAGGAGATCATCGGCCGGTGGATGACGCGCGGGAACCGACGCGACGACGTGATCCTGGCGAGCAAGTTCTGGGCCCCGATGGGCCCCAACCCGTGGAATCGCGGTGCGAGTCGCAAACATGTGATCGGCGCCCTCGAGGCCTCGTTGCGTCGGCTCGAGACCGACTACCTCGACCTCTACCAGATTCACTTCTTCGACGCGGAGACCCCGATCGACGACACGCTGCGGGTGCTGGACGACATGGTGCGACAGGGCAAGGTGCGCTACATCGGCTGCTCGAACTTTGCCGCGTGGCAGCTGGCCAGAGCCGTCGGACGCAGCGAGGCGCTCGGCATCTCTCGATACGAGTCGGTCCAACCGCGGTACAACCTCCTGTTCCGCGACATCGAACGCGAGCTGCTTCCCCTGTGCCGTCACGACGACATCGCCGTGATGGCCTACAACCCGATCGCGGGCGGTCTGCTGACCGGCAAGCATCGGGCGGAGACCGGTCCGACCGAGGGCACGCGCTTCACCCTCGGCAGCGCCTCCAAGCGGTACCAGCAGCGCTACTGGGCCGACGACAAGTTCGAGATCGTGGACGCGATGCGACCGCTCGCAGCCGACGCCGGAGTGTCACTCGCCCAGATGGCGGTCGGTTGGGTACTCGCCAACCCCGATGTCACCGTCCCGATCGTCGGGGCGAGCTCGAGCGCCCAGCTCGCCGACGCGATCGCCGCAGCGGCGACCCCGCTCGACGACCAACTGAAGCGCGACCTCGACGAACTCACGCGCCACTATCGAGCGGTCGACGCCGCCCGCTGACCGGCGCCTCCGCCTGCGCCACGGTGAGCTGTCGACACCGGTTTCGGTGCCGACAGCTCACCGTTCCTCGTCGGGCGGCGGCTCGAACGGCTTGCGGCTCCGGCCGGCACCCGGGAACATGTCGGTGCCGGTGCTGCGCAGGTGCTCACCGCGCGCATGGGCGTGGCCGATGTGCTGGAGGCCGAACGCCTGCTGCTGTGCGAGCTGGAAGCCCTGCAGGTCGAGCGTCTGATTCACGGCGAGCTTCGCCAGCTTGAGCGAGAACGACGGCTTGGTCGCGATTCGCGTCGCCATCGCGAGCGCGAAGTCGTCGAGTTCGTCGCGTGGGACGACGTGATTCACCATGCCGAGGCGGTGCGCCTCCGCGGCGTCGATGGCGTCGCCGGTGAACAACAGCTCCTTCGCCTTGCGGATCCCGAACTCCCAGGGATGATTGAACCATTCGACGCCGTTCACGCCGAACTCGACCGTCATGTCGCGAAAGCTCGCGTCGTCGGCGGCGACGATGATGTCGCACACCCACATCAGCATCAGCCCACCCGCGATCACGTTCCCCTGCACGGCGGCGATCGTCGGTTTCGGAATGTCGTGCCAGCGACGACACATGTGGAGGTACATCTCCTCCTCGAACGCCATGAGCCCCTCGGCCCCACCACGATCCGTCGACCCACCGACCCACACCCGCTCCGCGTCGTAGTCGCCCGGGCCCTTGAGATCGTGGCCGGCCGAGAAGTGGGGGCCGTTCGCAGCGAGCACGATGCACTTCACCGAGTCGGCGTTCGCCGCTCGCGTGAACGCATCGTTCAGTTCGTAGGTCATCTGCTTGTTCTGCGCGTTGCGCGCCTCGGGGCGGTCGAGGGTGATCACGGCGACCCGTCCGTCGTCGACCTCCGAGTACACGACCATCGGCTCGATCTGCTCGGCGTTCATGGCGTGCACCTTCGCATGCGTCGCCCGAGCCTCACGAGGCCGACGGTCGGGGTGCGTCAACCCGCGCTGAGCAGGCCGCCGTCGACGACGATCTGCGAACCGGTCATGAACGAGGCACCGTCGGAGCACAGGAACACGACCACGTCGGCGATCTCGTCGGGCTGACCGATTCGCCCCATCGGCTGGTCGTTCTCGAGGGCGTCGCGCATGTCGGGGTTGTCCTCCAGCGCACGCGCCACCATCGGCGTCTCGATCGCCGAGGGATGGATCGACAGGACGCGGATTCCGTCCTCCGCGTACTCGAGTGCGACCGCTTTGGTCAGTCCGGCGACGCCGTGCTTGGACGCGCTGTACGGCGCAAGCTGCGGATAGCCGCGCAGGCCGGCGGTCGACGAGGTGTTGACGATCACACCGCCACCACGCTCGAGCATCGCCGGGATCTCGGCCTTGATGCAGTGGAACACGCCGAACAGATTGAGTTCGACGACGCGACGGAACTCGTCGGTGTCCAGGTCGCCGACCCGCATCTGCTTCCCCTCGGTCCCGGCGTTGTTGTAGGCGTAGTCGAGGCCGCCGTAGGCGTCGACCGCTGCCTGGACCATGCCGGTGACCGACTGCTCGTCGGTGACGTCACACGTCACGAAGGTCGCTGATCCGCCGGCCGACTCGATGTTCGACACGGTCTGGCGTCCACCGTCCTCGTCGATGTCGGCAACGACCACCGACGCTCCCTTGGCGGCAAATGCCTCGGCTGTGGCGCGCCCGAGGCCCGAACCTCCTCCGGTGACCAGTGCGACCCTGTCGTTCATGTTCGTACTCATGGGGACTCCTCGTGTGCGGCTCGAACGGACGGTGCCCGTCGGGCACCTGGCATCCGTCCGACCTACGTCGGAGGTACCCCTTGGTCCGCAGCACGAAACGACGACTCGACGATGCGGACGTAACATTGGTACGTGACCGAGCGGAAGCCGCCCGGAGCGACCTGGGAGTCGTGGATCGAACGGCAGATCGAGGACGGTCGCCGCGACGGCGCGTTCGACGACCTGCCCGGCCACGGGCGCCCGATCGAGGACCTCGACCGACCCCACGACGAGCTCTGGTGGGTCAAGGCGAAGCTGCAGCGCGAGGAGGTCCTCGTCACGCCACCGACGATCGCGATTCGAACCGACCGTGACACCGTGTTGGAGCGGGCGATGGCCGCATCGGACGAAGCCGAGGTTCGCCGACTGATCGAGCAGCTGAACGACCGGATCCGCGAGGTCAACCGGTCGGCTACGTGGGGTCCACCGTCGACGGTCGCTCCGCTCGATGTCGAGGGGATCGTCGAGCGCTGGCGTGCGACCGCACCGCCGGCAGCGACGCCGACCGCACCGACCGAACACGTCGCGCCCATCGTGTGGTGGCGCCGCCTCCTCCGCCGCGGCCCCCGCATCCACCCCGATCCGTGAACCCGCAGCTCCGCCCCACGACCGGCATGGTGCTCTCGACGCCGGTTCCGGAGGTGACCGCACACCGGTCGCACACCCACGCGGGCCCCGTTTGCGAATTGTGGCGGATCGTGACGGTCAACGTCATGATCCGCCACAATGCGCGGGCTGACGGGCAGACGGGCAGACGGACTGACGGGCGGTCGGGCAGGGTGGTCGGCGCAGATGCGGTCAGTGTTGGACGACGATCTTGCCGGCGACGTGGCCCTGACGGAAGCGACCGAGCGCGGTGGGCAACTCGTCGAAGGGCACCACCTCGTCGACGACGGTACGGATCTGTCCCGCGTCGATCATCTCGGCCAGCGTCGCCATGTCGTCGCCGTTCGCCTGCGCGACGAATGCGACGAACTCGGCGCGACGGAACTTGCCGGCGATCATCGACGGAATCAGCCGACGAATCGGTCCGAGGATCCGACCGCCGCTTGGCGCGCCGACGAACACACATCGCCCGCCGGGGGCGAGCAGTTGCGCTCGCTGCTTCGTGGTGTGAACGCCGGCGACATCGAAGACGATGTCGAAGGTCTCACCTCGACCGGCGAAGTGGTCGATCACGTCGGTGGTCGTGTAGTCGACCACCTCGGAGGCCCCGAGCGACCGTGCGCTGTCCATGTTCTTGGTGGAACACACCGCGGCCACGTGTGCACCGAGCGCCACGGCGACCTGCACCGCGAAGGTGCCGACGCCTCCGGATGCGCCGTTGACGAGCACCCGAGACCCGCGCTCGACATGGCCGTGGTCGCGCAGGCCCTGCAGCGCGGTGAGGGCGGCGACCGGAACGCCGGCGGCATCGACGAGTGACAACGACGTCGGTGCGGGCGCGAGCACATCGGCAGCACTGACCGCGTACCGCCCGAAGCCACCACCACAGTCGCCGAACACCTCGTCGCCCACGGCGAACCGGGTGACATCGGCACCGACCGCGACGACCGTACCGGCGACGTCGAGTCCTCCGATCGGTGCCTTCGGCCCGCGGAGTCCCCCGACCATCGGCCGCATGAGGAGGGCCGGATCGGCGATGTACCGGTCAGCGGCGTTGATCGACGTCGCCGCCACCCGCACCAGGACCTGATCGCCGGCGACTTCGGGAACGGGGACCCGCTCGCGCCGGAGTGCCTCCGGGCCGCCGTAACGGTGCTGACACCACGCCTCCATCGTCGACGGCACGGCGTCGCCGCCGCCGGCTTCCGAGTGCGAGGAGGAGTTCGATGACTGCATCATGTTTCGATACGCTACCGTATCGTATCGAAATCGTCTAGGGTGGATGTCCGATGGGGCGGCCACGCAGCGAGGCAGCGCGAGAGCGGATCCTCGACGCGGCGGCATCGATCGCACTCGAGTCGGGTTTGGCGGCGGTGACCGTCGACGAAGTCGCCCGGCGTTCGGGTGCTGCCAAGACGACCGTCTATCGCCACTTCGAGCACCGCAACGCACTCCTGGTCGCCGCACTCGACCGGACGACCGACGCCCCCATCGTCTCCGACACCGGCTCGCTCCGCGGTGACCTCGCCGCGTTCTACCGGGAGCTGCTCCCGATCTTCGCCGATCGTGCGGTCCAGACGCTCTCGCTCGAGATCTTCACCGCGGCGGCGCGCGACTGCGAGCTCGCCGGGCTGCGCAACTCGTTCTTCGCCGGACGGATGGGGCCGCTCCGATCGATCCTCGGACGCGCCGTGCATCGCGGTGACATCGCCCCGGTCGATGATCTGATCGCAGCGATCGAGATCGTGCACGGTCCACTCATCGTCCGTTCACTGATCGCACCCGCGACCCTGACGACACTCGACCCCGACGACCTCGCTGCGTCAGCCGCGCGACGACTCATCGAGCAGCACCCGGCCTGAGCGTCCGCGCGCCGACGGGCGCGCGGGCCCTTCGCCTCTGCCTCGCGCGCCCATGATCGCCCTACCGTCGAAATGAAGGGGTGGTGTGGCAACACCGACCGAGGCCAACAGGAGGTGAGTGCGGTGGTCGACCAACGCCGTGTCCGAATCT
>Ga0316197_10002014_pt1 | contig 14481 bp, 14 predicted proteins | sample OudBiesiAoxic_MG_FD_204939 | JGI IMG/M metagenome (GOLD analysis project Ga0316197, IMG submission 204939) | Coastal sediment microbial communities from Oude Bieten Haven, Netherlands - site A oxic | ecosystem: Environmental > Aquatic > Marine > Coastal > Sediment | place: Netherlands...
AACTACGCCATTATTTTTGGATTGTTTAACCTCCTAGTCCCCAGTGTGACTGGGTGGTGGAGCCAGGCGGAATCGAACCGCCGACCTCTTGCATGCCATGCAAGCGCTCTCCCAACTGAGCTATGGCCCCATCCAGTGTGCCTCGTCTGCGAGGCGCTTCGTACCGGGTTGGAATGTTGCTACCCTTCCCATGCGGGCAGGAAACTATTCCGGCACAGTTGAATGATCAAGTGCGAAGTTTTAATTTCGCACTCTGAAACACCCAATGTCTATCCTAGACGTCTTCGCCGCCGGGTTTTACGCCGCCGAGAATACCCGTGACATCGTCGTCTTCGTCGTCATCTTCGAGAAACTTGTCTGAATCAGCTTTGCTGTCGTCATCGTCGTCGACTTCAACATCTTCGATTTCAGCAACTGCCGCCACATCGGGGTCAACTGCATCATCATCATCATCTTCGTCATCATCCTCTTCGACCACTGCCTTGGGTTCAGGTACTTCCTTCGGCTTGGGCGCAGGCCCATTTTTTGACGGCAATAAAGGTTCTGCTACAAATGTGAATTCACACATCGGGCATACGATTGGCACTTTGAGCAAATCATAAAACTTTACCGCACATTCTGGGCATGTGCGTTTTGTGCCTAACTCTGGCTTGACCACGGGAAGTCCCCTTCGGTTCTTTAGATCGACGTTGGATTGGAATTTCGCAATGCCATGCCATGTGAAAGTGTCTCTGTCAAAGCCAAAACGACATTACAGGCACAAACAATGCGATTTGACGCTACACGCGCCTAAATCACCGTGCTAAAGCATGGCCATTCATCACAAGGATATCAACTGTGTCTGCCACAATCGCAAAACCACTTCGCGCGCACCGTTCCGGCCCTCTCACTGGTGAGATCACTGTGCCCGGTGACAAATCCATCTCTCATCGCGCTCTATTGTTTGGAGCCGTGGCAGAGGGTGAGACCACAATTGACGGTTTGCTGGAATCAGAAGATGTGCACGCCACCGCACGTGCCATGGCCGCCTTTGGAGCGCGGGTGGAGCGCCATCGCGATGGCCGTTGGGTTGTACAAGGGCTTGCAGGCAAAGGGCTTTCAAAACCCAACAAACCAATTGATTTTGGCAATGCCGGTACCGGGGTGCGGCTAACCATGGGCTTGGCGGCCGCATATCCAGCTTCAGCAACATTTACAGGTGACGCTTCCTTAACAAAGCGTCCCATGGGACGTGTTATCGCGCCACTTGAAGCCATGGGCGCACGATTTGATGTCGCTGAAGGTGGCCGGTTACCGCTCACATTGCATGGCGCAACGACACCTAAGCCAATTACTTATGAACTTCCAGTCGCGTCGGCACAGGTCAAATCAGCCATATTGCTGGCTGGCCTCAATACAGATGGCGAAACGGTTATTCTCGAACCTGTGCTCACCCGTGACCATACAGAGCGAATGTTGAGCGCTTTTGGAGCTGACCTTACGATAAATGATGAAGGTGATTGCCGAAGGATCACCTTAAAAGGACCAGCACGGTTAACCGGGCAGCATATTAATGTGCCTGCCGATCCGTCTTCTGCCGCGTTCCCGATCATTGCTGCATTGATCACCGAGGGGTCACACATCACCCTGCCCGGAGTAATGCTCAATGATACACGCACCGGCCTGATTGCGGTTTTGCGCACCATGGGTGCTGATATTAAATGCAACAATGAGCGCGAAGCTGGCGGTGAAATGGTGGCCGACCTCTCCATTCGCCACAGTGCTTTAAAAGGCGTCAATGTTGCGCCAGAAATTGCCCCGTCAATGATTGATGAGTACCCTGCCCTGGCGGTTGCGGCGGCCTGTGCCAATGGTGTTACGGAAATGCGCGGGCTGGGTGAGTTGCGGGTTAAGGAATCTGACCGCCTTGCCGCTGTTGCCGCCGGGCTTGAGGCAAATGGCGTAAAAGTTGAAACCGGCGAAGACTGGATGCGGGTATTTGGCACCGGCACACCGCCAATGGGCGGCGGCATTGTCGAAACCCATATGGATCACCGCATATCCATGGCATTTTTGATGTTGGGTCTGGCCACAGAAAAGCCCGTCACGGTGGATGATGGTGAAATTATTGCCACGAGCTTCCCCGACTTCACCGGTTTGATGGCCAGTACCGGTGCGAAATTCAGCACCCCGGAAGATGCGGCATGATTATCGCCATGGATGGACCAGCGGCATCTGGAAAGGGCACGCTGGCCCGCGCCGTGGCCCGTCATTACGGATTAAACTACCTGGATACGGGATCAATGTATCGCATGGTTGCTGTTGGCGTGTTGCGCGCAGGCGGCAAACCCGATGATGTGCAACTGGCAACACACGCTGCCCTTACCCTCGATCCATCCGAATATGACGATGCCGACTTGCGCACCGCCGAAGCAGGTGCTGCTGCATCTATCGTGGCGGCTTTCCCGACGGTGCGCGCCGCTATTCTAGACGCCCAGCGCGATTTTGCCCTAGCCCCACCTGGGGCTGTGCTTGATGGTCGCGACATTGGAACGGTGGTGTGCCCGGATGCGGATGTGAAACTCTATGTATCTGCGTCCAGTCAAGTGCGCGCCAACCGGCGACATGCGGAACTTTTGGCGCGCGGCGAAGACATCTCATTTGATCAGGTTCACGCAGATCTGGTTAAGCGCGACGCACAAGATGCCAACCGAAAGGCGTCGCCCCTGAAACCAGCTGAAGACGCCCACTTGCTTGATACGTCAGATTTGAGTATAGAAACCGCGTTCGAATGCGCTATCGCTATAATCGATGCCGCATTGAACAAAAAGACGTAACGGACCGCGCCATCATGAGGATAGCCCGGGGATTGTTGCGAAACACAAACCCGGCCAATAATGAGCCCTGATGCAACAATGCCAGGGTTAAACGGTAGCCGGATATGAAGTTGGTTCGCCCGGCAAGAGCGAACGCCATTTTGCACAATAACTAAAAATGATGTGCTGTTAGGTGCCTGCGGAATGCTGCGGGCCGACATCTGTTTGTATGACGATTAACACGAGGACTGAATGTCTGTAGCAACCGAAACCCTTAACCCAACCCGCGAAGATTTCGCGGCTATGCTCGATGAATCCTTTGGCGGCGGCGATCTTGGTGAAGGCAGCGTTATCAAAGGCACTGTAGTTGCCATTGAAAATGACCTGGCGATCATCGATGTTGGTCTGAAAACTGAAGGCCGCGTGCCGCTGAAAGAATTCAGCACACCGGGACAACCTGCTGACCTGAAAGTTGGCGATACTGTTGAGGTTTATCTCGAGCGCATCGAAAATGCGATGGGCGAGGCAATGCTGTCTCGCGAAAAAGCCAAGCGCGAAGAAGCCTGGATCCGTCTTGAAAAGCAGTTTGACGACAATGAGCGCGTAGAAGGCCACATCTTTGGCCGGGTTAAAGGCGGCTTCACAGTTGATCTTGGCGGCGCGGTTGCGTTCCTGCCAGGCAGCCAGGTTGATGTGCGCCCTATCCGCGACGTCGGCCCGCTGATGAACATTCCACAGCCTTTCCAGATCCTGAAAATGGACAAACGCCGCGGCAACATCGTTGTATCGCGCCGCGCTATTCTGGAAGAAACCCGCTCAGAACAGCGTGCAGAACTGGTCCAGAACCTTGCCGAAGGCCAGGTTGTTGAAGGGGTGGTCAAAAACCTCACCGATTACGGCGCATTCGTTGACCTGGGCGGCATTGATGGCCTGCTCCACGTTACCGACATTGCCTGGAAACGGGTCAACCACCCGACTGACGTTTTGGCCATTGGCCAGACCGTGAAGGTGCAGATCATCAAGATCAATCCTGAAACCCAGCGCATCTCGCTTGGCATGAAACAGCTGGAAAGCGATCCCTGGGAAGGCGTTGAAGCCAAGTACCCGCTGGAAATGCTGGTCAAGGGCACGGTTACCAATATCACTGATTATGGCGCATTCATCGAACTGGAAGACGGCATTGAAGGCCTCGTCCACGTATCTGAAATGAGCTGGACCAAAAAGAATGTTCACCCAGGCAAGATCGTTTCCACTTCTGAAGAAGTGCAAGTGGTGGTGCTGGAAGTGGACCCACAGAAGCGTCGTATTTCGCTTGGTCTCAAACAGACCACTGACAATCCATGGCTGACTTTCGCCGACAAGTTCCCGAAAGAAACCCAAGTCGAAGGCGAAATCAAAAACATCACCGAGTTTGGCCTGTTTATCGGCCTCGATGGCGATGTGGATGGTATGGTCCACCTGTCGGACCTCGACTGGAACCGTTCTGGCGAAGAAGCCATTCAGGACTTCAAAAAGGGCGACATGGTGAAAGCCATCGTTCTGGATGTGGACACTGAAAAGGAGCGCATCTCGCTCGGCATCAAGCAGCTTGGCGGCGATCCGATGACCAAGGTCGAAGGCGTACGCAAGGGTGCAACTGTTACCTGTGAAGTATTGCAGGTTCAGGACAACGGTATCGAAGTGAAGGTTTCCGATTCCGACATGACTGCCTTCATCCGCCGTTCTGATCTGTCACGTGACCGTTCCGAGCAGCGCCCTGAGCGTTTCGCTGTTGGCGATAAGGTTGACGCCCGCGTCACCCAGTTCGACACAAAGGCCCGCAAAATCGGTCTCTCGGTCAAGGCGCTGGAAATCGCTGACGAGAAAGCCGCCGTCGCACAATATGGTTCATCGGATTCCGGTGCGTCACTTGGTGACATTCTTGGTGCCGCAATGGCCCAGGCTAAAGGCGACGAAGACGAAACTGAGGAAGACAGCGACAAGTAATTGCGCTGACCCACAAGTTTGATACAAAAAATGAAACCCGGCTGGCAAAATTGCGCTAGCCGGGTTTTTTTAATGCTCACGCAATGGTAGAACTCACACATGACAATTAATGCAGACATCGTCGCTGACCGCCGCCGCATCAAACGCTCCACCATGATGTGGCGTGCAATTGCAATTGCAGCGGTAGTTGCCGCGGTCATTGTTACTGGCCTGGCAGGGCTCTCCGGCGGTAATGGTTTGGGCATAATGGGCGACCATATTGCCCGGGTGCGGGTTGACGGTCTGATCACCGGTCCGCGCGAACAGTTGGCCATGTTCTCCAAATTGGCAAAGAACAAGCAGGTGCGCGCAGTGTTGGTGCATATCAACTCACCTGGCGGCACGACCGCAGGTTCAGAAGCTGTATATGAGCACTTGCGCAAACTCGCCGCTGAAAAACCAGTTGTGACTGTGCTTGGTTCTCAAGCCACGTCTGGCGGATATATCACTGCCATCGCGGGTGATTACATCGTGTCACGTGGCAACACGTTGACAGGCTCAATTGGCGTCATCATGCAATGGCCAAACGCCAAAAAGCTTCTGGAGAACATTGGCGTTGAATATAAAGAGATCAAATCTGACCCGCTCAAAGCGACACCCAACCCGTTTATGGATACGTCACCTGAAGCCATAGCTGTGTTGCGCGATGTTATCGATGATTCCCATAAATGGTTTCTTGGCCTCGTCTCAGAGCGGCGAAAACTCGACGCCTCCCAAACACGTATACTGGGCGATGGTCGAATCTACACCGGTCGTCAGGCATTGAAGGCAAAACTGATTGATGCCATCGGCGGGGAAACTGAAGCGGTGGCATGGCTCAAAAAAGAAAAAAAGCTGCCAAAGTCGCTCAAGGTCGTGGATTGGAAGCCACAACGGGTAGACGAATTATCGCTGTTGAGCCTTTCGGCATCCTGGTTGGGTGAAATTTTTGGTGGGGCATTTTTTAACGGCATATTAGCGCAAGCAGAAAAAAGGCTTGCACCTGAAAGACTTAGACTTGACGGGCTGGTCTCGGTTTGGCAGCCTAAGGAATAGAACCGCCGCCTTAACAAAGGCCACAAGAGCGGAAACAAAGCCCGGCAGAGGCAACGACAAAGCCCGATAGAGGCATAATGGGGAAATGGCAGGATGATAAAGTCAGAGTTGATTCAACGTATTGCGCAGGAAAATCCACATTTATTTCAGCGCGACGTGGAACGCATAATCAATACGGTATTTGGTGAAATCGGCGCAGCACTATCCCGGGGTGACCGGGTCGAGTTGCGTGGATTTGGGGCATTTTCAGTAAAAGAACGCCAGGCGCGCATTGGGCGCAACCCTCGCACTGGTGAATCTGTAAGCGTGGACGCCAAACGGGTACCCTTTTTTAAAACGGGCAAAGAGCTGCGCGAACGGCTAAATGCGGGGTCTTCAGGTTCAGACGGTGATTAGGTTCAGGACTTTGACCTAAAGCAAGGTCCGTACAGTGCGGGCTGGAAGGAAAAGATAGGCTGTGAGAAAAATTTTATCCTGGCTGATTTGGCTGCCTGTGGCGATCATCTTTATTGTTGTTGCGCTGGCTAACAAGCAAAATGTTACCTTCTCGCTCGATCCGATGAGCCAAACCGATCCGATTTTAGCCATTGATATTCCATTGTTTGTGCTGCTCTTTGCGGCACTACTTCTCGGTGTTGTTTTTGGTGGGATCGGTGCCTGGCTTAACCAGTCAAAATGGCGGCGCGCGGCACGTGATGCCCGCTATGAAATGAACCAGATCCGCACTGAGGTTTCAGCGTTGCGACGCGACCAGGAGCATAGCGGGACCGATTTGGTTGCCCCAAATTAGTGCCAGATTATTTCACTTACCGGTCATTGGCATGATATAAACGCACCCTGAACAACTGACATTCAGGGCCGAAATGTTCCATCGGAACCACACATTCACCAAGCATATTTTTTCGCTGGCCGTTGGCTTGGCGCTGGCGATTGGCTTGGCGCACGCCTTTGGCCAGACCGCCCGGGCTGCAGAACAATCCTTTGTATCTGTGTTGGGTGTCACCCCGGAAGGCGAGGCCTGTCTGATGGGCGGGTCCCTGCGCAATGTTATTGCTGAACCAGACGTGCTTGTCGATTTCATGAAGCACAAACAAAGCTATGCATTGGTGCACCTTGGTGATACCCGCGGCGAGGTGGTTGCAATTGGCGCGCCTGAAACCCCTGAACAGGGGGGTGATTGTGAAGAGAGTTTTATTCAGGAACTTACCCTGTCACCGGAGCAACTGGGGTTGTTGCAGATTGCGGTGAAAGGCACCATCGGCGACACAAAAAAACGTCTTCCAAAATCCGTCAAAGAATTAAGCCGGTTGAGCAAACCCCATATCAAGCTGGTAATGGACTACCTCGTCAAGGCAGGGCTGAAAGACCCCAAAGTACACCTGCGCCAGGTAATCGAAACCGATATTGATGGAGATGGCAAGACAGAGACCCTCATAAATGCGCTCAATACGTCCAATGGGGACACGTTAAAAGGCGAGTACTCGCTGGTGCTTTTGGTGCGCGGCGACTTGAACGAACCACAGATTGTCGAAATCCATAAAGAAATCTCCATGGAGGACGAGGCCGAACCATCCCTGATCGTTGCGCAAACCATCGTTTCGCTGATCGATTTGGAAGATGATGGCAAGCTTGAGTTGGTTCTTTATGGCGCATTCGCTTTTGGCGAAGGCTGGCAGGTATTGCGCGTGCGGAAAGACAATTCAGAACAGATTTTATTCTGTGGATGCGGCTAGGCAAACTTTCGGCTTTTCCCCAACGCACCTTCTGATATAAACCGCTCACCTTCATCGCTGGAGTTCTACATAATGCACGTTTTTGAAAACCCGGTCTTTTGCGCACTCGATACAACCAGTGTGGATCAGGCGGTTAACTGGACGCGGGCTTTGAAAGGCCATGTGGGTGGTGTCAAAATTGGCCTGGAATTCTTCTACGCTCATGGACGTAGTGGCTATCAGGCGATTGCGCGCGAAGGGGTGCCTATCTTTCTTGATTTGAAACTGCACGATATTCCCAACACGGTTGCTGGCGGGTTGCGCGCCTTGATGCTGCTTGATCCGGTACCTGCAATCGTCAACGTACATTGCAGTGGCGGCAGCGCAATGATGCGCGCGGCAGCAGACGCTGTAGATGGCCGCGCCAAGCTGATTGGGGTGACCATTCTGACCAGCCTAAGTGATGCTGATATCGTCGAGGCGGGCTTTACCGCTGACAAAGATACAGCTGACCATGCCCGCGCACTGGCCCATTTGGCCCAGACGGCCGGGCTCGACGGTGTGGTGTGCAGCCCCCATGATGTGGCCGGGATCAAACACGCAACCTCATCGCAATTTCTTACAATCGTGCCGGGAATACGGCCTGCAGGAACTGACGCCGGGGATCAAAAACGAATTGCCACGCCAGGTTCAGCCATTCAGGCGGGTGCAGATATTTTGGTGATCGGCCGGGCAATTACTGGCGCAGATGACCCGGCTGCAGCGGCGCATGCCATCACTAAAGATGTGGAGACGGCACGTGGTTAAGGTAAAAATTTGTGGACTCTCCAGCGTTGAGACGCTTGCCGCCGCCCTTGAAGCACAGGCCGATTTCGTCGGGCTTGTGTTTTATGGGCCAAGTCCGCGCAATATAAGTATCGAAGATGCGCGACCGCTTGCAGACTTAGCCCGCGGCAACGCGAAAATCGTTGCTTTGACCGTTGATCCTGATGACGCACTGATCGAAGAGATTGCTGGCACTATCCGCCCGGATTTTTTTCAGTGTCACGGGTCGGAAAGCCCGGAACGGATTGCGGAAATCACCACAAAGACCGGAATTCCTGTGATCAAGGCGATCAAGGTACGCGAACAAGAAGATGTGCGTGAGGCGGTATTGTATGATGGAATTGCCGCCATGATGTTATATGATGCAAAAGTGCCTGAAGGGTTCAAAAACCCTCTTCCAGGGGGCAATGGAGTTCAGTTTGACTGGTCATTGCTCGGCACAAATACCGATGCTGAACCATTCATGCTGTCTGGTGGTATCGGGATAGATAATGTGGCCAAAGCCATTGAAGTTGTGCATCCCGCTATTGTGGATGTGTCGTCGGGTGTAGAAACAGCACCTGGCGAAAAAGATGCCGGATTGATCCGGGAGTTTATTGCTAAAGTCAAAGCCAAAGGGCTTAACGCCTAACGAGCTTGATACATTGAGAGGGCACATTGCGGTGAGTGAGAGCGTACCAAATTCTTACAGAAACGGGCCAGACGAGCGCGGGCATTTTGGCATTTACGGCGGCCGGTTTGTGGCTGAAACCCTGATGCCACTCATTCTTGATCTGGAACAGGCCTACAAAGATGCCAAGGAAGACCCGTCCTTTCAGGCCGAGATTGATCACCTTAACACCCATTATTCTGGCCGCCCCAGCCCGCTCTATCACGCTGAACGCCTGTCAGACTATTTCGGCGGCGCCCAGATCTGGTTCAAGCGCGATGAGCTGAACCACACTGGTTCCCATAAAATCAATAACTGCATTGGTCAGATTCAACTGGCCATGCGCATGGGCAAAAAACGTATTATCGCGGAAACTGGCGCTGGCCAGCACGGCGTTGCTGTAGCCACTGTATGCGCGCGCTTTGGATTGCCCTGCGTGGTTTACATGGGCGCCACCGACATCGAGCGGCAAAAACCTAACGTGTTCCGCATGCGCCTTCTTGGTGCGGAAATCAAACCGGTCACCTCCGGCACCGGCACATTGAAAGACGCCATGAACGATGCCCTGCGCGACTGGGTGTCAAATGTGGATGACACATTTTACATTATCGGCACCGCTGCAGGCCCCCATCCCTACCCGGAAATGGTACGGAATTTTCAGGCGGTGATTGGTACCGAAGCGCGCCAGCAAATTCAGGAACTCGCAGGCAAACTGCCCGATGCCCTGGTGGCATGCATTGGTGGTGGTTCCAACGCCATTGGCCTGTTTCACCCGTTCCTCGACGACAAGGATGTGAAAATTTTCGGTGTTGAAGCTGGCGGCCACGGCATTGAATCCGGCGAACACGCGGCATCCCTGAATGGCGGCCAACCTGGCGTTTTGCATGGCAACCGAACTTATCTATTGCAGAACGAAGATGGCCAGATCAACGATGCCCATTCAATTTCCGCCGGGCTTGATTATCCGGGTATCGGGCCAGAACATTCCTGGCTGAAAGATACCGGCAGGGTTGAATATGTTTCAATCACCGATAGCGAGGCGCTTGATGCTTTCCAGCTTTGCACCCAGCAGGAAGGCATTATCCCTGCCCTGGAGCCCGCCCACGCGTTGGCATATGTGGCCAAGCTGGCACCAACCATGAAGAAAGACGAAATCATTTTGATGAACCTCTGCGGACGTGGCGACAAAGACGTTTTTGCCGTGGCAGAACATCTTGGAGTGGAGATGTAACCATGACCACAACACGATTGGAAAAGCGCTTCGCCGCCCTGAAAGATGAAGACCGAAGGGCGCTTGTGACCTTTGTGACCGCAGGCGATCCTGATTTGGAGACGTCCCTCGAAATCCTCACGGGTCTTCCCGGGGCCGGCGCGGACATCATTGAGTTGGGCATGCCATTCTCTGACCCAATGGCCGACGGACCCGCCATTCAAGCGTCCAGTTTGCGCGCGCTTAACGGTGGTCAGAACATGATCAAGACGCTCGCTATGGTGACGTCGTTCCGCGAGACAGACAAGGAAACACCTATCGTTTTGATGGGGTATTACAACCCGATCTACATTTACGGAGTGGATCGGTTTCTCGTAGATGCAAAAAAAGCCGGCGTGGATGGGTTGATTGTGGTCGATCTGCCCCCTGAATGCGATGACGAGTTATGCATTCCATCCCTTGCAGCAGGCATCAATTTCATTCGTCTTGCCACGCCAACCACCGACGACAAGCGCTTGCCAGCGGTTTTGAACAACACGTCTGGCTTTGTCTATTATGTGTCGATTACCGGCATTACCGGCACCGCAGCGCCTGATAGCGGTAAGGTGCGCCAAAGCGTTGAACGTATCAAACGCCACACTGGTCTGCCCGTGGCGGTTGGATTTGGAGTAAAAACCCCGGAACAGGCCCGTAGCCTCTCGCAATGTGCTGATGGGGTTGTTGTTGGTTCGGCTTTTGTTGATATTGTCAAAAATTCGCTGGATTCCGATGGTAAGGCAACATCAGATACAGCGCCAAAGGTGCTGGAACTGGTCTCAGCGCTTGCGGATGGTGTTCGGGGCACCAATATAGAAGCGGCAGAATAATGTGCCGGGCCATGCCGGAAAGGAAAGCCAGTGAATTGGATTAACAGCGTCGTAAGGCCGAAGATCAATTCTTTCCTGCGCCGGGAAATGCCCGACAATATGTGGGTCAAAGACCCAGAATCAGGCCAGATGGTTTATCTGCGCGACCTTGAGGCCAACCAATATGTGGTTCCAGGGTCTGGTTATCATATGCGCATGGCGGCCGACGCCCGGCTCAAGGGGCTGTTCGATAACGGCGAATTCGAGCCGATAAAGGTTCCCGAAGTCACAATAGACCCCCTTAAATTCCGCGACGAAAAGAAATATGCCGACCGGCTGAAACAGGCGCGTGCAAAAACCGACCGAAAAGATGCCGTCATCGTTGGCGAGGGCCAATTGGATGGATTGCCCCTGGTGGCAGCGGTGCAGGATTTTGAATTCATGGGCGGTTCGCTTGGTATGGCCGCAGGCGAAGCCATTATCACAGGCATGCGCACCGCTGTGGCGCGTCATTCGCCGTTTATACTGTTTGCGGCATCTGGTGGTGCGCGCATGCAGGAAGGTATTTTGTCCCTCATGCAAATGCCGCGCACAACCGTGGCTGTGCAAGAGCTGCGCGAGGCTGGTCTTCCCTATATTGTTGTTTTGACCAATCCGACCACCGGTGGTGTAACCGCATCATATGCCATGCTGGGAGATGTCCATATTGCCGAACCCGGCGCGTTGATATGTTTTGCTGGCCCCCGGGTGATAGAGCAGACTATTCGGGAAAAATTGCCGGAAGGGTTCCAGCGGGCTGAATATCTGCTTGAGCATGGCATGGTCGACATGGTTGTGCACCGCCACGATATGCGTGAAACCCTAAGCCGCATTGTGCATTTGCTGATGAAGGCACCAGCAGTCGAACTGGCCACGGACGAACATGAAGAAGAAGAAAATGCAGGAATTGCGGCTGGTGACGACGAAGCTTCTGCTGATGCAACGGAAGATTCTGTTGTAGAAAACGACGCAGAAAGCGTTGAGTCCGAAGAAGACGAAACATTGGAAGATGAAGAGTTACCCAGGGCCGCGGAAATGGTTGCTGTGACACCGGAAAACACCAAATTGCCAAAGAAGCGAAAAGCGAAAAAAGCACCAGAAAGCGGTGACTGGGCAAGTGGTATTCTGGATTCCGGGCGCGCTGAGCCTTCTGTATAAAGCTCCGCATCTCAATTTTCCCCTTTGCCGCATCCTTTTAGGTAGAATTTTCCGATGGCCCGCAGCGACGCCACCTTAAAGCGGCTTTTGGCCTTACACCCAAAGATCATCGATCTCAGCCTGGACCGCATGGAAAGGGTTCTGGCAGCCCTTGGTAACCCTGAACGGGATTTACCACCGGTCATCCACGTGGCTGGTACAAATGGCAAAGGCTCCACCATTGCCAATATCAGGGCTTGCATGGAAGCCGCTGGAAAAACCGTACACGTTTACACGTCACCTCATCTCGTGCGATTCCATGAACGGATCTATCTCGGTGCGCCAGGTGGCGGGGCATTCATTTCAGAAGAGGCCTTGGCTGATCTGCTGGAGGAATGCGAAACCGCTAACGGCAAAGACCCCATTACATTCTTTGAAATTACCACTGCCGCTGCCCTGCTGGCATTCTCCCGCGCACCCGTAGATTACTGCTTGCTTGAGGTTGGACTTGGCGGGCGACTTGACGCCACCAATGTAATCGCCTCACCCACATTAACCGTCATTACCCCGGTTGATATCGACCATCAGCAATACCTTGGTGAGACTATTGAGGAAATTGCGGGCGAGAAGGCCGGAATTCTAAAGCAAGGCATAACTGGCATCATCGGCCCACAGCGGGAGGCAGCCCGCCAGGTAATTGAAGACAAAGCTGCCCGCCTGCGCGCGCCATTGCAGATCGCTGGTCAGGATTTTCAGGCGTATGAAGAAAACGGGCGATTGGTTTTTCAGGCGTATGAAGAAAACGGGCGATTGGTTTTTCAGGACGAAAACGGACTTCTTGATTTGAGCTTGCCACGGCTCGCAGGTCGGTTTCAGATCGAGAACGCCGCGACCGCAATCGCTGCCTTGCGTGCTTTGAATGACACGCGCATTGATGATGATGCAATTGAAAGAGGTATTTCCCAAACCAGCTGGCCTGCCCGCCTTCAGCGTCTTGAACATGGTGGATTGAGCAGACACCTGCCAGATGGCTTTGAGCTCTGGCTGGATGGCGGTCACAATGCCTCCGCCGGGCGGGCGATCGCGGCAAGCATGGCCGACCTTGAAGAGCGCGCCCCTAAACCGTTGGTGCTGATTTGCGGCATGCTCAATACAAAAGCGCCCGAACACTTTCTTTCCGCTTTTTCCGGTCTGGCAAAAACGATCATTACCCTCGCAATTCCCGGTGAAGAAAACGCAATTCCAGCAGATGAATTGGCAGTTGCTGCTGCATCAGCCGGGTTCAGTTCGCTAACTGCCACGGGAATTGAAGATGCACTCAGATCGGCGCGCGAAACAACGCTGGAGCCAGCCCGGGTATTGATTTGTGGTTCGCTATATCTTGCCGGACACGTGCTGGCACTGGAAACTGATGAAGAAAAATCTGGACCTTCCGGCGCATCGCGTTAATCGTCTACTTTCGCTTTCAGGGCATAAAGCGCATCAAGTGCCTCTCTGGGTGTCAGCTCGTCTGGCAGGATCCCGGCAAGTAGTTCTTCAACTTCGCTAGGGCCACGCTGAGCTGCCACGCTCGCGGGTCGCGCCGCTGAAAACAACGGCAAATCTGCAGCAAGGCCATCCCCATTGGCGTTCATGTCCGAGGCTTCCAGCAGGCTCAGCACTTCGCCCGCACGGGCAATAACCGATGAGGGAAGACCTGCGAGTTTTGCGACTTGAATGCCATAGGAGCGATCCGCCGCTCCCGGCCCAACTTCATGCAGGAAGATGACGTCACCTTTGTACTCACGCACTTTCATGGTGGCGTTTGTCAAATGATCGAGACGCTCCGACAATACGGTAAGTTCATGAAAATGGGTGGCAAACAAGGCGCGGCATTTGTTGATTTCGTGGAGATGTTCAACACATGCCCAGGCAATAGAAAGCCCGTCAAATGTCGCCGTGCCGCGGCCAATTTCGTCGAGAATAACCAAAGACCGGCTTGTTGCCTGATTGAGTATGGTTGCGGTTTCAACCATTTCCACCATGAAGGTTGAACGGCCACGAGCCAGATCATCTGCAGCGCCAACCCGCGAGAACAACCGGTCAACCACACCTATGCGGGCTTCGCTGGCAGGTACGAAAGAGCCCATTTGGGCCAGAATGGAGATCAATGCATTCTGGCGGAGAAACGTCGATTTACCTGCCATATTGGGCCCGGTCAAAAGCCAGA
>Ga0316197_10002015_pt1 | contig 14477 bp, 12 predicted proteins | sample OudBiesiAoxic_MG_FD_204939 | JGI IMG/M metagenome (GOLD analysis project Ga0316197, IMG submission 204939) | Coastal sediment microbial communities from Oude Bieten Haven, Netherlands - site A oxic | ecosystem: Environmental > Aquatic > Marine > Coastal > Sediment | place: Netherlands...
CCGAGCTGCCGCTGCATCCGGACGACCTCGCCGAGCACGGCGGCGACCGGGATGCGACCGTGGCCGCCATGATCCAACGGGCGGTGGAGCGCCTCTACGCCGAGACCGAGGACAACCAGTTCTTGGAGGTCACCTACGCCGGCGGCGACCGGGAGATCTTGTACTTCAAGGACTTCAACTCCGGGGCCATGCTGCAGAACGTGGTCGACCGGGCCAAGAAGTCCGCCATCAAGGACTACCTCGACACCGGCGTGAAGGGCGTGCGTGTGCAGCACCTGCTGTCGGCCTGCCTCGACGAGTTCAAGGAGAACGAAGACCTGCCCAACACCACGAACCCGGATGACTGGGCGCGCATCTCGGGCAAGAAGGGCGAGCGGATCGTCTTCATCCGCACGCTCGTGCAGGGCAAGCAGGGCACCGAGGCCGGCCGCTCGATCGCGAACGTAGCCAACACCGGCCAGTACCTGTGATGGCCGCGCCCGCGGCGGGTCGGGTGTGACCGTTCGTCGCGTCGTCGGGCTGGAGACCGAGTTCGGCATCTCCGTGCTCGGCAACCCCTCGGCGAACGCGATGACCTCCTCCTCGCAGGTGGTCAACGCCTACGCCTCGGTGCACTCCCGACAGCGGCGTCCGCGGTGGGACTTCGAGGAGGAGAGCCCGCTGCGCGATGCCCGCGGGTTCGACCTGAGCCGCGAGGTTGCCGACGCGACGCTGCTGACCGACGAGGACGTGGGACTGGCCAACGTCGTCCTCACCAACGGTGCCCGGCTCTACGTCGACCACGCCCACCCGGAGTACTCCTCGCCCGAGGTCACCGACCCACGGGCGGCCGTGGTCTGGGACAAGGCGGGTGATCTCATCGCGGCCGAGGCGGCAGAGCTGGCCGGCGCCACCCACTCCGTGCCTCTCGTGCTCTACAAGAACAACACCGACGGCAAGGGTGCCTCCTACGGCCACCACGAGAACTACCTGATGAGCCGCGACACCCCGTTCCAGCGGATCGTGGCAGCGCTGACGCCCTTCTTCGTCTCCCGCCCGGTGGTGACCGGCGCCGGTCGGGTGGGTATCGGTCAGGACTCTCGGCGCCACGGCTACCAGATCAGCCAGCGGGCCGACTTCTTCGAGGTCGAGGTCGGGCTGGAGACGACGCTGAAGCGTCCGATCATCAACACGCGCGACGAGCCGCATGCCGATGCCGACCGCTACCGCCGGCTGCACGTGATCGTCGGTGACGCGAACCTGTCGGAGACCTCGACCTACCTCAAGGTGGGCACGACGTCGCTCGTCCTGTCGATGATCGAGGACGACTGGCTCGGTGACGTACCGTCGCTGCGCGACCCCGTGGAGGCTCTGCACGAGGTCTCCCACGACCCGAGTCTGCGCAGGGCTGTCGACCTCGCCGACGGACGCCGGATGACCGCGCTGGACCTGCAGGTGTACTACCACGACCAGGCCCAGGCCTTCCTGGCCGACCGCGTCGGTGACGATGTCGACGCGATGACGCGAGACGTGATGGCGCGGTGGGGCGACGCGCTCGACCGGCTGCGCCGCGACCCCATGCTGCTGGCGACCGAGCTCGACTGGGTGGCCAAGCTCGCCCTGCTGGAGGGGTACCGCCAGCGCGACGGGCTGGGGTGGGACAGCCCGAAGCTGTCGCTTGTCGACCTGCAGTACCACGACCTGCGGCCGCACCGGAGCCTCTACCAGCGGCTGGTGAGCAGCAACCGGATGCACCGGCTCGTCAGCGATGCCGAGGTGCGCGCGGCCGTGAGCGACCCGCCGGAGGACACCCGGGCCTACTTCCGAGGACGATGCCTGGCGCAGTACGCGGAGGACGTGGCGGCAGCCTCCTGGGACTCGGTGATCTTCGACGTCTCGGGACGTGAGGCGCTGCAGCGGGTCCCGACGATGGAGCCGTTGCGCGGGACCCGAGCACACGTCGGTGATCTCATGGACGACTGTCCGACCGCCGGTGACCTGCTCGCGCGCCTGAGCGGGCCCAACGGCTAACCTCGCGGTGCAACGCTTGCAGCAGCGGCGCAACCAGGAGGTAGCAGTGGCGGCACGAGAGCCCGGCGGACAGCAGCAGCGCCAGCCCCAGCACAACCGGGAGGACGAGGCGACGGCGGCAGCGGAGGTCTCCGATGACCTCAAGGAGCGCCAGGATGCCCTGGCCGACGACGTCGACGACATCCTGGCCGACATCGACGACGTCCTGGAGGAGAACGCTGAGGAGTTCGTTCGGGGCTTCGTGCAGAAGGGCGGACAGTGACCAGTCCCAACCAGCTGCCCCCGGCATTCTTCACCCCGGGCGCCACGTCGTTCGCCGACTTCCTGGCCGAGGTTGCCCCGGACGTGGCCGCCCACACGCGGGCGAGTGCCGACGCCACGGCCGCAGCCACGGCGAGTGCCCCGCACGGCACGACCATCGTCGCAGTCACGTTCGACGACGGAGTGGTCATGGCCGGTGACCGGCGAGCGACCGTCGGCAACATCATCGCCCAGCGCGACATCCAGAAGGTGTTCCCGGCCGACGACTACACCTGCGTCGGGATCGCCGGGTCGGCGGGCATCGCCACCGAGCTCGTCCGGCTGCTGCAGGTCGAGCTGGAGCACTACGAGAAGATCGAGGGCACTCAGCTGTCCCTGGACGGAAAGGCCAACCGGCTCGCCACAATGATCCGCGGCAACCTGCCGATGGCCTTCCAGGGGCTGGCCGCGGTGCCGCTGTTCGCCGGTTACGACCTCGACGAGTCTCGCGGGCGCATCTTCTCCTACGACGTCACGGGTGGGCGCTACGAGGAGCACGAGCACTACTCCGTCGGCTCCGGCTCGCTGTTCGCCCGCGGCTCGCTGAAGAAGCTGCACTCGCCCGGCATCGCCGTGCAGCCCGCCATCAGGGTGTGCGTCGAGGCGCTGTGGGACGCCGCCGACGACGACTCCGCCACGGGTGGCCCCGACCTGGCCCGTGGCATCTACCCGGTGGTCGCCATCGTCGACTCCGACGGCTATCGACGGCTCGACGACGACGCGGCCGGTCAGGTCGTGCGATCGGTCGTGCAGGCACGTCAGCAGCGTCCCGACGGTCCACCGGCCGGTCCGGCGGCCGACACCCCGTCCGTGAGCGAGTAGGGGAGCCCACACATGTCGATGCCGTTCTACGTCTCGCCCGAGCAGCTCATGAAGGACCGGGCCGACTTCGCCCGCAAGGGCATCGCCCGCGGGCGAAGCGTCGTGGTCATGCAGTACAGCAGCGGGATCCTGTTCGTCGCGGAGAACCCGTCGACGTCGCTGCACAAGATCTCCGAGATCTACGACCGCATCGCCTTCGCCGCCGTCGGCAAGTACAACGAGTTCGAGAACCTGCGCGTCGCCGGTGTTCGCCTGGCCGACCTCCGCGGCTACTCCTACGACCGACGAGACGTGACCGGTCGTGGGCTGGCCAACGCCTACGCGCAGACGCTCGGCACGATCTTCACCACCGAGCCCAAGCCCTACGAGGTGGAGATCATCGTGGGCGAGGTCGGTGAGGACGCCACCGCCGACCAGATCTTTCGGCTCACCTACGACGGGTCGGTGGGCGACGAGCACGGCGTCGCGGTGATGGGTGGGTCCTCCGACGCCGTCAGCGGATACCTCGGGGAGCGCTACGCCGACGGCATGTCGCTGGAGGAGGCGCTGACGCTGGCCGTCGACGGACTGGGCCGTGACGGCGGCGCCGACTCGCGCACGCTCGGCTCGGCGCAGCTCGAGGTCGCCGTCCTCGAGCGTGGCCGGCCGCGGCGGGCCTTCCGACGAATTCGCGCCGGGGAGATCGACCTGCTGCTGGGGCTCGACGTGTAGGTCGCCGCGTCATCAGCCCGCTCGGGGCCTACCGTGGGTGCATGGAGCGGCGCATCTTCGGTATCGAGACCGAGTACGGCGTCACCTGCACCTTTCGCGGTCAGCGACGGCTGAGCCCGGACGAGGTCGCCCGGTACCTGTTCCGTCGGGTGGTCTCGTGGGGTCGCTCCAGCAACGTCTTTCTGCGCAACGGTGCACGGCTCTACCTCGACGTGGGGAGCCACCCGGAGTACGCGACGCCGGAGTGCGACAGCATCTCCGAGCTCGTCGCGCACGACAAGGCCGGTGAGCGGATCCTCGAAGGGCTGCTCATCGACGCCCAGCACCGTCTCGCCGACGAGGGCATCACCGGCGAGGTGTACCTGTTCAAGAACAACACCGACTCTGCCGGGAACTCCTACGGGTGCCACGAGAACTACCTGATCGGACGTCACGGCGAGTTCTCGCGGATGGCCGACGTGCTCATCCCGTTCCTGGTCTCGCGCCAGATCGTGTGCGGAGCGGGCAAGGTGCTGCAGACACCGCGCGGCGCGGTGTTCTCCGTGAGCCAGCGCGCGGAGCACATCTGGGAAGGGGTCTCGAGCGCGACGACCCGCTCGCGTCCCATCATCAACACTCGCGACGAGCCGCACGCCGACGCCGACCGGTTCCGACGCCTGCACGTGATCGTGGGCGACTCCAACATGTCCGAGGCGACGACGTTGTTGAAGGTGGCCTCGACCGACCTGGTGATCCGCCTCGTCGAGGCCGGCATGGGGATACGGGACATGGCGCTGGAGAACCCGATCCGGGCGATCCGCGAGATCAGCCACGACCCGACCGGCCAACGTCGGGTGAAGCTGTCGAACGGACGGGAGGCGAGCGCCCTGGAGATCCAGGACGCCTACTTGACCCGGGTGCGCGACCTGGTGGACCGCGAGGGGTGGAACGACCCGGTGACGCGTCGGGCCCTCGACCTGTGGGAGCGCGCGCTCAAGGCCGTTGACTCCGGAGACCTGTCGCTCGTCGAGCGCGAGATCGACTGGGTGATCAAGTACCGCCTGATCGAGCGCTATCGCGAGCGCCACGGCCTCAGCCTGGCCTCACCGCGCGTGGCTCAGCTCGACCTGGCCTACCACGACATCCATCGTGACCGCGGACTCTTCTACCTGCTGCAGCGCCAGGGTGCGTTGGCTCGCGAGGTGAGCGACCTGGCCACCTTCGAAGCGAAGTCGGTACCGCCGCAGACCACACGTGCCCGGCTGCGTGGCGAGTTCATCAGGGCAGCCCAGCTGCGACGACGGGACTTCACCGTGGACTGGGTGCATCTGAAGCTGAACGACCAGGCGCAGCGCACCGTGCTGTGCAAGGACCCCTTCCGCTCCACCGACGAACGGGTCGATCGGCTGATAGCCGGGATGTGAGAGAGTGCGGGGTGCCAATCCGCCTTCTTTCGCTTGCTGTTTGCGCCGCCCTGCTGACCCTCGTGACCGGCTGCTCCGGTGACGACGACGCCTCCGCCAGCCCCACGGGCGCCGCCGGTACCAGCGGGGTCGAGGTGTCGACCGACACCGCCGTGGCCCCCGAGATCTCCATGCCCGACGGCGACCCGCCGAACGAGCTGGTGGTCGAGACCGTCGTCGAGGGCGACGGCGACGAGGTCGTGGCCGGAGACCTGCTGCTCGCCGACTACACCGGCGTGCTGTGGGACGGCGGTGAGGAGTTCGACTCCTCGTGGAGTCGTGGGGAGCCCGCCGCCTTCGGCATCGGCACCGGCGCGGTCATCGACGGCTGGGACCAGGGACTGGTGGGACAGCAGGTCGGTGACCGGGTGCTGCTGGTCATCCCACCCGATCTCGCCTACGGCGACCAGGAGTCGCCAACGATCCCGGCCGACTCGACCCTGGTGTTCGTCGTCGACATCCGCGACACGTTCTCCGCCACCGACGCCGCCGGCGGCACACCGGTGACCGACCTGCCCGAGGGACTTCCCGAGGTCACGGGCGACCCGGGCGAGCAGCCCGAGATCTCCGTCGAGGGAGTCGAGGCGCCTGCGCAGTCGGAGTCCGTGGTGGTCGTTGAGGGGTCAGGGGACCCGATCGACCCGGAGGCCACGCTGGTGGCTCACGCCGTGCAGGCCTCGCTGACGTCCGGCGAGGTGCTGTTCACCTCGTGGGACGGCTCGCCGGTCGGGTTGCAGGCGCAGGCCCTGCCCGGAATGGTCGAGGCGCTCGAGGGGGCCAACGCCGGAACCCGCGTCATCACGCTCATCTCAGCCGACGACAACGAGGGCGAGCCCCTGGTGCTCGTCGTCGACGTACTCGCGTCGTACTGACCACGACGCCACGACGGCGTAGCATCGCACCAACCGCCCTTCGAGGAGGACACCATGTTTCGACAGTTCGGCGCTCAAGAGCTGCTGATCATCCTGCTGATCGTCGTGCTGCTGTTCGGCGCGAAGAAGCTCCCGGAAACAGCTCGGGGCCTCGGACGGTCCCTGCGCATCTTCAAGGCCGAGACCAAGGGTCTGGGCGACGACGACACACCGAGCGAGTCCGACGATGCCCCCGCCGGGCAGGCCGCTCCGCAGCCGGCGCCGCAACAGCTGACCCAGCAGCCGTCCAGCGCGCCCGTGCAGCCTGCTCCCGACCCCACCGTTGCGCCGGCGCCCACCAACGCCGACGAGCGCTTGTAGCGCCATCGGCAGGCCGGCGGCGCGCCGGGCAGCCACAACCTCATGGCGACGATCACCCGTGGACGACCCCCGAACGGCTCCGCCGACGACGGGGGTCGGATGCCGTTGGCCGACCATCTCCGGGAGCTGCGCAAGCGCGTACTGATCTCGGCCGCGGCGGTTGTGGTCGGGATGCTGATCGGGCTGGTCTTCTACGACCCGCTGCTGGACCTGTTCATCGGCCCTTTCCAGTCCACCGTCGAACGACTCGCCGACGAGCAGGGTCTCGTGGCCGTCATCAACTTCGACGGCATCGCCGACCCGTTCACCATCCCGATCCGGCTGGCGATCCTGGCCGGTATCGTCTTCGCGGCCCCGGTGTGGATCTACCAGCTGTGGCGCTTCATCGTCCCGGGGCTGTACGGCAAGGAGAAGCGCTGGGCGGCAGCGGTGCTGCTGACCGCCGTGCCGCTGTTCCTGGCCGGTGTCGTGCTGTGCTACTGGCTGCTGCCGAAGGGGCTGACCGTGCTGCTCGGGTTCACCCCCGAGGGCGTCAGCAACTTCGTGTCGTTCTCCCGCTACTTCTCCTTCGTCGTACGGCTGGTCCTCGTCTTCGGCATCGCGTTCCTGCTGCCGGTCTTCGTCATCCTGCTCAACGCCGTCGGCGTCTTCAGCGGCGCGGCGCTGTCGTCGGCCCGTCGCTGGATCATCGTCGGCGTGTTCGTGTTCGCTGCGGTCGCTACTCCCACCGGCGACCCGATCACGATGCTGATGCTGGCCGTGCCCATGTGGCTGCTGTTCGAGGCCTCGGTGCTGGTGTGCCGGTTCAACGACAAGCGGCGGGCGAAGGCCATGGCTGAGCTGGGTCTCACCGACCTCGACGACGACGAGGCCTCACCCCTGGACGAGACCCCGTCGTCGACCGACGACGACATCCAGCCACCCATGACGTGATCGACGCGACGGCCTTCCGCGCGTACTACTCCTTCGCCCTGGACGGCTTCCAGGAGCAAGCTTGTGCCAGCCTCGATGCCGACCGCGACGTCCTCGTGGCAGCCCCGACCGGGGCCGGCAAGACGGTCGTAGGGGAGTACGCGGTGCATCTGGCCGTCTCCTCGGGCGGCAAGTGCTTCTACACCACACCCATCAAGGCGCTGTCGAACCAGAAGTACACCGACCTCTGCGCTCGCTACGGCCAGAGCACCGTCGGTCTGCTCACCGGAGACCTGAGCATCAACTCCGAGGCCCCCGTCGTCGTGATGACGACCGAGGTTCTGCGCAACATGCTCTACGCCGGCTCGTCGACCCTGACCGGCCTCGCCTCGGTAGTCATGGACGAGGTGCACTACCTCGCCGACAAGGAACGGGGTCCGGTCTGGGAAGAGGTAATCATCTCCCTTCCACCGTCCGTGCGGCTGGTGTCGTTGTCGGCCACCGTCTCCAACGCCGAGGAGTTCGGCGAGTGGCTGCAGACCGTGCGCGGCGCCACCGACGTCGTCGTGGAGGAACGCCGCCCCGTCCCACTGTGGCAGCACGTCATGGTGGGTACCCGGCTGTTCGACCTGTTCGTCGACGAGGCTCAGCAGCGGGTGAACCCCGAGCTGGTCCGGCTGTCCCGGCAGTCGGTGGCCCTGGCGAAGTCCGGCGATCGACGCCCCCAGCGCGGTGGACGGCGTCCCCGCGTGGGCGACAGGCATCTCACGCCACGGCGCTTCGAGGTGATCGACCGGCTGGAGCGGGCCGACCTTCTGCCCGCCATCGTGTTCATCTTCAGCCGGGCGGGGTGCGACGCCGCGCTGGAGCAGGCGGTGCACTCCGGTGTGCGGCTGACGACGCCGGACGAGGCCACCGAGATCGACCGCGTCACCGACGAGGTGGCGGCGAGCCTGAGCCCGGACGACAGGGCCGTGCTCGGCCTGCAGGCCTGGCGGGCGTCACTGCGCCGCGGGGTCGCAGCCCACCATGCCGGACTGCTGCCCACGTACAAGCAGGCGGTCGAGCAGCTGTTCAGCCGCGGTCTGGTGAAGGTCGTCTACGCCACCGAGACCCTCGCTCTGGGCATCAACATGCCGGCGCGGTCCGTGGTCCTCGAACGCCTCGTCAAGTGGAACGGGGAGCAGCACGCCGACGTCACACCGGGGGAGTACACCCAGCTCACCGGGCGCGCCGGACGGCGGGGAATCGACGTGGAGGGGCACGGCGTGGTCGTCTGGCACGCGGGTCTGGACCCGGTGGCGCTCGGCGGGCTCGCCTCGACCCGTACCTATCCGCTGCGCTCGTCGTTCCGTCCGTCCTACAACATGGCCGTCAACCTCGTGCACCAGATGGGTCGAACGCGGGCTCGGCGCCTGCTGGAGTCGTCGTTCGCCCAGTTCCAGACCGACCGCGCCACCGTCGGTCAGGCATCACGACGCGCACGGTTGGCAGAGGCCATCGCTGGCTACGACCAGGCGATGGCGTGCGATCGAGGAGACTACGCCTCCTACGCCGACCTGCGGCAACGCATCAACGCCACTGAACGGGCGCGCTCGCGAGCACGCAAGGCCGAACGCAGCGCAGCCCGGGAGGCCGAGGTCGCGGGGTGGCGCGCGGGTGACGTGCTGGACATCCCCGCGGGCCGCTCGCGCGGCCTGGCCGTGGTACTCGCCCCGGCGGTCGGCCATGGCCGCACGGCACAGCCGCTCGTGCTCACCGAGACGCGGCAGGTGCGCCGGCTGGCGGCAGCCGATCTGCGGCAGCCGCCGTCGCGGGTGGCCACTGTTCGCCTGCCACGCGGGTTCGACGCCAAGTCGCCTCCCGCGCGCCGCGAGCTCGTCTCGTCCGTACGGGCCGCTGTGCGACTGGCCGAGGACAGGCCAGCACCGGGGCCGTCAGCGCCGCAGCCAGATGCCGAGTCGGACGTCCAGGCGGGTGACGAGGTCGACCGGCTGCGTCGGGCCATGCGCGAGCACCCGTGCCACGACTGCCCCGAGCGCGAGGAGCACGCTCGCTGGGCGGAGCGGCTGTGGAAGGCCCAGCGAGAGCTCGACCGGCTCAACGCCGGACTGGCCCGCAGGCAGGGGTCCATCGGCACTGCCTTCGACCGCGTCTGCAGCGTGCTGGACTCCCTCGGCTACCTCGACGGCGACTCCGTCACCCACGATGGCCACCGGCTGCGCGGGCTGTTCGGCGAGCTTGACCTGCTGGCCGCGGAGTCGCTGCGGCTCGGGCTGTGGACGGACCTCTCGCCGGCCGACCTGGCGGCGTGCGTGTCGGCTCTGACCTACGTGTCCCGCTCGTCCGACGGCCAGGTGGGCCACCAGGTGCCGGCTGGGGCGGCCCGCAGCGCCCTCGAGCAGATGGTCGGGGTGTGGAGCGACCTGCACGAGCTCGAGTCCGACCAGCGCGTCGACTACCTTCGCGAGCCCGACCTCGGGTTCGCACGCACCACGCAACGCTGGGCGGCTGGCCACTCACTGGCTGCCGTGCTGATCGATGCCGACCTCACTGCCGGCGACTTCGTCCGTGCCATGCGCCAGGTGCTCGACATGCTCGACCAGATCGCCGGGAGCGACGGATCACCGCTCGCTGGCACCGCACGCTCCGCGCTGCGGGCGGTTCGACGCGGAGTCGTCGCCTACGACGTGGTCTGAGGACTCACGCCTGGTGGTCGGCCGTCGCCCGAGCCATGGCGCTGCGGAGCCGGTTGAGCGAGGAGTCCAGCCCCCACCGCTCGGACAGCGCCAGCAAGGTCTCCGGGTCCGCGACGCCCGTCGGCAACACGGTGTGCAGGCCGGACGGGATCGGAACGTCGAGGCGCACCGGCACCGCCTCGGACGCCGCACGCAAGTAGTCGAGGTTGTCCAGCAGAGCTGCCCGGCGGGGCAACCCCTCGGCGCCCACCGCGGCGGCGGCCAACAGCCCCTCCAGGTCGCCCACGACGTCGATGATCCCGGCCGCGGTCTTATCCCCGATCCCGGGCACCCCCGGCAGGCCGTCGCTCGGGTCTCCGCGCAGGATCGCGAGCGCGGCGTACTGCGCAGAGCCCACGCCGTACCTGCGCCGCACCTCTGCGTCGTCGACCACTTCGCGCTTGGACACCCCACGAGCGACGTAGAGCACCCGCACCCCACGCACGTCGTCAACGACCGCGAAAAGGTCGCGGTCGCCCGTCACCACGTCCGTCGGGCCCGGCTCGCGTGCCGCGAGCGTCGCGATGACGTCGTCGGCCTCGAACCCGGGCACCCCGAGGGTGGCGATCCCGAGTGCGGCGAGGACGTCGAGCAGAACCGGCACCTGGGTTGCCAGGGCGGGTGGCACGTCCTCGTCACCATCGGCAGCTACTCGGTGCGCCTTGTAGGAGGGGATGGCCCGCACTCGGAACTGCGGTCGCCAGTCGGCGTCGAGGCAGCAGACGAGCCGCCCGGGACGGCGGTCGTCGACGAGCCGGGCCAACATGTCGAGGAACCCGCGGACGGCGTTGACCGGGGTGCCGTCGGGAGCCCGCACCGAGTCGGGCACCCCGTAGAAGGCCCGGAAGTACAGCGAGGCGGTGTCGGTCAGCATCAGCGGCGGCACAGGACGGATGATGCCCGAGCCGCCCGCCGCTAGGCTGCACAAGCGTGAGAGACATGGCCCTGGCTGCCCGTCGTCGTCGAGTCCAGGAAGCCGCCGCCGCGGTGGACGTCGATGTCGTGCTCGTGACCCCAGGACCTGACCTGCGCTACCTCACCGGGTACGACGCCATCCCGTTGGAGCGCCTCACGTGCCTGATTCTGCCCGCCGACGCAGAGCCGCTGCTCGTCGTGCCCGAGCTCGAACGCCCGGCCGCCGAGGCGACGCCGGCAGCCGAGCTGGAGATACTGACGTGGTCAGAGACTGACGACCCCGTGGCGCTGTGTCTGTCGCGCCTGGGTGGCGAGGTCACCCGGATGGCCGTCGACGACCGGATGTGGGCGGAGAAGGTGCTGCGTTTCCGCGACGCGCTGCCCGGCACAGCACAAGTGGCCGCTGGTCATCTCCTCACCGAGCAGCGGATGCGCAAGGATGCTGCGGAGGTCGAGCACCTCGCCCTGGCCGGAGCGGCCATCGACGAGGTCCACTCCCGGATGGGGGAGTGGCTGCGCCCTGGGCGCACCGAGCACGAGGTCTCCGTCGCCATCGAGCGCGGCGTCCTTGCCTCGGGGCACCAGCGCGTCGACTTCGTGATCGTCGCATCAGGCCCCAACGGTGCCAGCCCGCACCACGCACCGTCTCGACGCATCATCGCCCCCGGCGACACCGTCGTCGTCGACATCGGCGGCACGATGCCCAGCGGCTACTGCTCCGACAGCACCCGGACCTATGCCATCGGCCAACCGAGTGCGGCGGCCCAGGTGCAGTACGACGTCCTGCAGCGGGCCCAGCAGGAGGCCGTCGAGTCGGTCCGGCCCGGGGTCACGGCGGAATCGGTGGACGCGGCGGCACGAGACGTGATCGATGACGCCGGGATGGGGCACCTCTTCGTGCACCGCACGGGACACGGGATCGGCGTGGAGACCCACGAGCACCCCTACATCGTCAGCGGCAACACCCAGGTGCTCGGGCAGGGGATGGTGTTCTCGGTCGAGCCGGGCATCTACGACCCCGGCCGGCAGGGCGCACGCATCGAGGACATCGTCGTGGTCACCGAGTCGGGCAGCCGCCGACTGAACAATCGGCCCCACGAGCTCGTGGTGCTGTGAGGGGAGGCCGGTGAGCATTCTCGTCGACAGGCATCTGCCCACTCCGGAGGCCGAGGCTCTGCTCGACCTCACCCGCCAGATCGCTCGCGAGGAGCTGGCACCCCGTGCCGCGGCGGGTGAAGCGGCGGGGGAGTTCCCGTCCGAGCAGATCGACCTGCTGGCTCGCACCGGGCTTCTCGGGCTGGCCTACCCGCAGGAGCTCGGCGGCGGCGGTCAGCCCTACGAGGTGTACCTGCAGGTGCTGGAGGAGGTGGCGGCGGCCTGGGGCACGGTGGCCCTCACCATGAGCGTGCACGGGCTCTCGTGCTTCCCGGTGGCCCAGTACGGCACGTCCGAGCAGCGTCACCAGTGGCTGCCGCCGATGCTGGCGGGGCACCTGCTCGGCGCCTACTGCCTGTCCGAGCCGCATGCCGGGTCCGACGCCGCCGCGCTGAGCACCCGTGCGCAACGCGCCGCCGATGGCTACCGCCTGTCGGGGACGAAGGCGTGGATCACCCACGGCGGTGTCGCCGACGTCTACAACGTGATGGCCCGCACGTCCGACGATGGTGCTCGCGGCATCTCCTGCTTCGTCGTGCCGGCCGACACCCCGGGCCTGTCGTTCGCGTCACCTGAGCAGAAGATGGGGTTCACGGGCTCGCCGACCGCCCAGGTCTTCCTCGACGACGTGCAGGTCGGCGAGCACGCTCGGGTCGGCGACGAGGGATCGGGCTTCTCGATCGCCATGTCGGCGCTGGACTCCGGCCGACTCGGGATCGCTGCCGTCGCCGTCGGCATCGCCCAGGCAGCCCTCGACGAGGCTGTGCGCTACGCGAAGCAACGCAGCGCCTTCGGCCGGCCGATCGTGGAGTTTCAGGGGCTGCAGTTCGAGATGGCAGACATGGCCGCTGGCATCGCAGCGGCACGGGCCCTCTACCTCGACGCGGCACGCCGCCGCGACCGAGGTCAGCCCTTCAGCGTCCAGGCGGGCATGGCCAAGCTCGTCGCGACCGACACGGCTACCGCCGTCACCACCGGTGCTGTCGGCGTGCTCGGCGGCTACGGCTACGTCACCGACTACCCGGTGGAGCGCTACATGCGCGAGGCGAAGGTGCTGCAGATCGTCGAGGGAACCAACCAGATCCAGCGCTTGGTGATCGGTCGGGCACTGAGCACATGAGCCAGCGGCCGGTCCTGCTGCGTGGAGGCGTCGTCTACTCCCCGGCCGATCCCTTCGCCACCGCGATGGTGGTGGATGGCGGGCAGGTCGGCTGGGTGGGCTCCGAGGGAGCTGCCGACGCAGCGGTCGGCCCGGGGGTGCGCACGGTCGACCTCGATGGGGCGCTCGTCGCCCCGGCGTTCGTCGACTCCCACGTCCACCTGACCGACACGGGCCTGGCAGCCACAGGGCTCGACCTACGACACGTGCGCAGCCGCACCGAGGTCCTCGGCGCCGTGGCGGCGGCGGTCCGAGAACGACCCGGCGCACCTGTGCTCGGGTACGGCTGGGACGACACCGACTGGCACGCGCCACTCCCTCCGACGCGCGAGCAGATCGATCGCGCCGCCAGCGGTGCCAAGGTGTACCTGTCACGCGTCGACGTGCACTCCGCGCTGATCTCCACGGCCCTGGTCGAGCGGGCCCCGCAGATGCGTGACGCCGACGGCTACGACGCCTCGGGGCCGGTGCGTCGAGCGGCCCACCACCATGCTCGCCGGGCGTCGCGCGACTCGTTGACCCCGGCCGAGCGACGATCGCTGCAGGAACGCGCTCTGCGCGATGCGGCCGCCCTCGGGGTCGGCCAGGTGCACGAGATGGCTGCGCCACACATCGCCGGTGCCGACGACCTCGCGCTGCTGCTCGACTGGACTGCCGAGGCCGACGTCGCCGACGTGGTCGGCTACTGGGGTGAGCTCGGTGGCGTCGAGACGGCCCGTCAGGCAGGTGCCCGGGGGTGCGCGGGCGACCTGTGCGTCGACGGTTCGATCGGTTCCCGGACCGCCTCGTTGAGCGTGCCCTACACCGACGAACCGACGAGCAGCGGGACGCGCTACATCGATCCGGCCGAGGCCGCCGCCCACGTCATCGCCTGCACCGACGCGGGGCTGCAGGCGGGCTTCCACTGCATCGGTGACGACGCCGTGGCTGTGGCCGTGGGCGCCATCAGGGCGGCAGCGGACGTCCGCGGACAGGCCGTCGTCCAGGCCGCTCGGCACCGTCTCGAGCACGTGGAGATGATCGACGCCGCCCTGATCGCCGAGATGGCGGCCCTGGGCGTCGTGGCCAGCGTGCAGCCGGC